>Ga0179593_1461202_pt1 | contig 21178 bp, 27 predicted proteins | sample CZODoug2_1_08_16_FD_185931 | JGI IMG/M metagenome (GOLD analysis project Ga0179593, IMG submission 185931) | Vadose zone soil fungal communities from Angelo Coast Range Reserve, California, USA - CZODoug2_1_08_16fungal (PacBio error correction) | ecosystem: Environmental > Terrestrial > Soil >... | reverse complement strand
TGGGCCGTTTTCTTGTAGGGTCAGACCCAACGGCACAGTATTACCGGGCTGGGACCCTTTTACCAGAGTTGCAGTAACTTTTCCTTTTTCAAGATCCCCTCCCTCCCCCTGTGTCACATTTGATTCCTGAAGTAGACTTTTTTCAGACCCTGTTCCCGTCGTCCTTAGAGTTTTATTCAGACATGCTGACGTAAGACACCAATACTACTTTTTCCCCCTTCGGTCCCCCAGACACCCTCCTCCCCTCTTCCCATACGAAGGGCATTCGGTCCGGTCCAGAAGCAGATGTCTCCTTCTCCCGTGAGTCGGCCAGGAACCAGAACCCTCTCCAACTTTCCCCCCCCTTCTAGGCCTCTCGCCCCGGACGCCGTCATGCTTTATTGCTTATAGAAGTCCCCACGGTTAAACGCAGTTCGTTTCCTTTCTTGGTAGGGGTGAGATTGCCGGGCGCGCTCCCCCTGTTGATGTGGTACCCTGGCCAGGACGTTAGACGTTTCTCCAGTCGCAGGACATTTCACTTCTCGCGTTTTCAAAGCTAACTTCCCTACGCTTTTTCGGTCCTTAACTACACTCTGTTCGGTAGAGGTGAGATCCTTTCCCTCTTTGCCCGAACCGTTTGTGGGTTTTTTTTATGTTTCCTATTCTTTTCACCCGACCTTGGCCTACCGCCCGTCTGTTCATAAAGGTGTTACCCCCGCCCTCCTTTGAAGTACCCCCCATCCCCCCCCGGTCGCTCCCTCTGATGGTACTCTTAGCCTTTGGGGCTTCTCAAGAACTGACAAGAAGCTGAGTAGTTCTTCCCTTTTTTCCTTCTTTCTTCTAGACCCAACGCAAATAGTCCTTTGGGTCCTTCCTGATGAGTTCTCTGGTCGTTATATTACCCCCCGGACCTTTGAGAACGGAAATCTTTCTTTCTTCTGGGTTTCCTTCTGGATAGCTGTCTTTTTGTTCGCCATCTGCAATGGTGGTGAGATCCTTCCAGCGGTTTTCCGGTCGTTTTGATTCCAAGCCTCGGCGAAGAGTACTTTATTTATTGTTCTCGTGTTTTTGACCTAAGCTTCTTGCGATTTTCCATAATTCTTTGTGCATTAGTCAAGCCGGATAGTCCCTCCCCGTGATTTCTCCCTCTTTTTTGGATATGCGACCTCTTGACGAGTTTAGTTTTTCTTTGGCCACCTAGACATCATTATTGCGACCCTGTTCCTGGTCCTTCCTCCCCGATTCAGGAATAGCGCCAGGACTGTCACGTTCGCAGCCTTTCCCTTCCCGGCGTGATTTTCTTCATCTCTAAAAGGGCGTTCTCCTTTCGGAGTTACCTAGTACTCCCCTTCATCCCCCTTACAAGGATATAGGAGACTGGGTTTTCCAGTTAAGGGAGTGGGCCCCAGATCATATCTGCCCCCTCCGAAATAACGATGCCAAATTCCCCCCCAGTATTTGGAATGACCCATAGTTCGGTAGAAGGTCCCCCTTCTGAGTTTCTGAAAGCTCCCTTCCCTCGAATTTCCAAGGTGTCCCGTGTCGGAGAGACTAAAGACTTTCGGGTCATCTTCCCGCCCTTCCTTTAGCTACTACTTTTTTTTTTTGGGCGGCATGGGAGGGGAATAGGAAGCAGTTTTTAGTATCTCCCCTCGTCTCTGTCTTTGCCACACTAAAAACTTCGGTCGAAAGACTCGGCCCGAGATCGGCCATGATCGTCTCAGACGGAAAAGCCCCGTTCCCCTCCCCCCTACCCTCTCAGTCGATCCCTTCTCTCCTCCAACTTCTCTCCTGAATAGTTACCTACTACATCCTGCGGTTCTTTCACAGATAGTAGACTGGTGGAGTATCCAACCTCCCCAATACTCCTTTTTGTTGTTTCTCTTTCTTTTTTTCTTGTCACTTTTCCTAAAAGAGACCCCGGCCTGAGCTTTTCCGCAAATTCCTTTTGCGCTGATTGCCGAACGCAGTGGAAGAGGACTAGATGGCGCGCTTCTCTTTTGCCTTCTTCTATAGTTCAGATTCCCCTTCCTGAGTAATTTTTCCGTTACGGTCCGAGGTAGTGGGCAGTAGTGGTTTTCGAAAGAGTACCCTCTTTCTTTACTCCCCTCGCCTTTGGAGACCCCAATTTCTCAAAGGGAAACTTGACCGATTCCCAGCCAATTTCGTTGCTTCGTGTAGACATCCTGTCGAGCGCAGAGGCCAATTTTCAGCTCCTGGGTGGCTATTTTATAACTGCGAACAAGGCGGTTTCCTTCTTTTTGACTTTTCCCCGACTGATGAGGCGTCCCCTTCTTACCGAACGCTCAAACCTCTTTGACCCCCTCCTCCTCCTGGCTTTTCTTCCGTTATGTTTTCGTAGAGTGACGCTCGGGGCGCTGTCCACCAACTCCCTTTCACGTGATCACCACTAGGCTGACCCCTCTCTCAGGGTCCGGGTCCCCCCTCCCTTGGCCGAGAAGCCTGAACCCGACAAGTCTACCCCCAGTTTCGGTATATGGATGAAGGGTTCCGACCTCCGTGGTCGAATTTTCCGATCAAAGTTGGATGCAGGACAGATATCCTCGCATATTAAGTTAATCTCCTGAGACTTCTGCCCTGTCCAGGGATAAGCCGCTGATTGGCATGGTCCTTTCCTTTTTTTTTTCCCAAAAAACCAGATAACGGCGCTGGCTGTAGAACAGACTCCCAAAGGATTCATACCAAGGAGCGATGTTATTTTTTTCCTCCTTTTCTCAAATCCCCGAAATGAGTCGTGTGTAGATACTAGAAGCCCCGTGTCCCCCACCAAAAGTGATCATACTGAGAGTTATCGGCCCCAGTCGAATATTTTTCATTTTCTCCCCTCAGGCACCTCTTTTTCCAAAAGTGAATAGCTAAACCCTATAGATAAAGACACATAGCAGGTCATCAGAGGAAGAGGTCCTCTGACTCCCCCTAGCAAACTATCAGATCTATCTATTGGAGCGATGGGCCATCGAATACGCCCCTTGAATTTGCCCTTCTTCATCTCGTTTCCTTTCTGGATTCCCCCCCCCCCGTCTAATGAGTATAAAGAGTCGGCGACCGTTTTTCCTAAACCGGTGCAGGAACTTCGGTTTGGCTGTTCGGTTTCAACTGTCTTCCGGCATCTCCTCCCACGAGTAGCGTACTCGTTAGACAATGACGCCCGTCCTCCATTTTTTGTTCCCTACTAGGGATTACTCCCCGGAAAGCATGGGACTTGGATTTAGAGGTTTATCTTCCTCCAATAGTATCCTGGGCGGGAAAAGGGGACTCGGCCACCAGCCCTAGGCATTCGCCCGAACCTGGCGGACAAGACATCGTTCTCTCTTCCCCCTATCTTTCCGCTGTTGGAAAAATCTCTTGACACAAGAAAACATTCGACTTTGCAAGTCTACCCTGAGGTCCCGTCCTTTCGAGAAAGAACGACCGCGACTTCATCTTTCGGTCGAGGGCCCTAGTGATTTTATCGTCGACCTCATAGTGTAGGGGCTTTATCTGGTCCATATCGTTAGGCTTACTCTAGCCATCTACGGCGACACTTCCATGAAGGCAGTAACTTTCTCCCCCCCCGAACATGGGGGTTTTCCTCCGTCTTCTGGCTTCTTTTATGGAGTCCCCGTACACCGGCGAGGGTTTCTACCCCTTTCTTTGCCTTGGTCTTTCCCACTCGAACTAGAGATTTCCTTTTTTCCAACCCCCTGGACGCGTGAACGCAAATTCCTATTGAGACCCACCTAGATGTTCCCACACTGCGACTGAGGTTCTTTCACTGGCTCTTCCCGGTCGTGTAGATGCTCAACGCATGTCCCTCCTGGGATTGGTCCCCCCCCCCCTTCTCAGAAAATCGACCCTATCCTATATTTTTAATCCCCCTTATGTTGAGGAGAGTGCACCCCTCCCCCGTCCGTTTTTTGTCTCTAATTCGGAAGCCCCATCCTCAGCGATTGGCGAACCCATTTGAGTTTAAAGCGGCCGTACAATTTCGCTCCCCCTTCTCCCCCTTTTTTTTTACATTTTTGTTGGAACATAGTTCATTCTCGGCCTCGTAAACAGCAAAGGTACCAGGCGTAGCCGTCGAGGTTTCCGCACCTGAACCCCCTTGATCCTGGTAGCCCCCCATTTAGTAAAGGCAACTTTAAGCCCACTGACCGGTACCTAATCGAACTTTTCAGGCCCCCCCAGTTAGTTCCCACTCTCTCCGTCCTTGTTTGTGACTTAGATGTCGACAAGGGTCTCCTTTCTAGGTCCCCATGTGACAAGCCAAGGCCCTCCTCCGTCCTTCTCGATCCCCCTCCCATCGTCCTGGGAAGAGACGACCGTTCCTTGCGAACTTTAATGCTGGTCGGAACGAACGGGAGCATAGACCGGTGTTACCCCTGGCGTCGGTATTTTGGGCTGGAACTCCTTTTGTTCCCTCTTTTCCTTTCAGACGTGGAGGGCCCCTCGGGAGACAGGAGAAGTGGCGATGGACGACGCCCGGTGTCCCCCCTGTAACGGTTCCCAGGAAGAAGACGGGAGTCTCTACATCGAACGTCAAAGTTCACAATTTTTCCCGTTTTAGTTCTTGATGCCCCTGCATTTTGAATCGGGACCCCCCCTCCCGACCGCTGCTCCTTTTTTCCTGTAATCCTTTGTAAGCCGATCAAGTGTACACGTTCCCCTCTAGACTTTTCAACTTTCTGGAGGTCTCTTTAGACTCTGGACGTGGGGATAAAGAAACCGAAGTCACTTTTTAGAGCCTCCTTCAGCCGATATTACCAACAGAACATATCTTGATGACCTCCGGATAGGGCTTTTTTTTTTCTTTTTGTCCCTGGAGAATGGCGGACGCCCACTTGTTAGGCTCGGAAGGTCGCGTGAGATGTCTTGGGTGGAGATAGATGCTCCTACTTAGAAACGTTTTAGGCTAGCAAGATAGCTACTATTTCAGGCTCGCCGTCCCCCTTCTTTTGTTTTTGCGGCCCCGTGTAGACCCTGATCCGACCGGGGTGCTGGAGAACGCCGGCTTTTTCCCTCCCCCCGGTGCTTCCCCCTCTTGAGTATCTGGGCGATCCTTTTTCATTTAGCCCTGGCCAGCTTGGATTTTCTTTCTTTTACCTCTACCCCCTTTTGCTCCGATACCGGTCAGTGGTCGATTTCCTCCCCTACTTTTCAGGATCTCTCTTGATCGGAGGAAGATTTTTGACCGACTTTTCTGAGTCAGACACCCCAACACACAAAAGAGGACCTTTTTACCATGAAATCCCGAAAGTGTTTTCGAGCCGCTTTCTCCTCTTAATCGTAGAAATTGCCATTTTTCCCCCCGTTGTTTTAAAAGAGCTCGACTAGGAGTGGTTTTTCCTTAAAAGCTGGGGTCCTTTGAGGTGTAAGAAGCCCCCCTCTTCTTTCCCCCATTCCTCCCCCTTTAAGCCCACTTCCACATTTGGTTGAATTCCCTACTTTGGATCGTTCGTTTTCAGCGTCTTCGTCAGAGGATTTCCCCCCTCGAGGAATCATAGACGTGCCCTGTCCGGGTCAAACCTGGTAGTTCGATTTCCCCCAGATGTTAGTTGGAACGATTTCCCCACTCGGTTCCCAGTAAAGGGCTCTTTTCTCGAGACTCATTTTTTTCATTTCTTTCAGCCAACCCTTGCAACACCGATTTCGAAACCCGCTTAGACTCATTGACATCGGAGTAAGTTTTCCTTCTTCCTCAGTTTAAAGGAACAGAAACGCCTCCCATTTAACATCGACGCAGAGACGGCTCTCTCTTCAGGTCATAGTAAAGAGACCCATCCCCTTTGAGGGGAACTTTTAGTGAAGAGCTGTTTGAGTACAAGGGTTTTGACTTTTTTGACACTCATATTATCCCCCCCTGTGTGTTTCTAGAGAGGTCCTGTATTCTTGATCCCTTCGGCTCGATCGGAACTTCAAGTTTAAGGCTCTTCTGTATGGAACTATTCCTTCTAGAAGTGGTATAGATCTTGCGCCTGCCGTCCCCCGATCGTCTTTCTTTCTTTAAGCTGAGGGGCATTTTCCTTGACCTCTATTTCTTTGAATCTCGGGCTGATCTCAGGTGTAGCAGCGTGGTACCAAACCCCCCTTCTTTTTGGAGACATACCTGTCTTCACTTTCTGATAGATTAAAATCCCCCCTAGATATTTCTCCCCAGGATTCCCTCCTTGATCTATTTTTTTCTTCCAGGGCCCCCGACGACTTTTTAGTCCGCTTTCCCTTTGGGACGACCGGGCCTTCTTATAAGAACGCTGCGGCTGCGATGAGCGGAGAACCACCCCCCCCTCTCTCACCATATATCCCCCTCTCACCTGTCTTCTCTACCCATTACACCCCCCACCCCAACCCCGGACACGCTCCGTCCTCACATTCCTTCCCCCCTCCCCCCCCCTCCCTTCACCACCCTCCCCACCCCCCCCCTTATTCATTCCTTTACTCCCCTCTGCCCCACCCCTCCCCAACCCCACACCCCCCTACCCGACCCCCCCCCCCCCCCTCTTACCCCACCACCCCCTCCTCCCCCCACCCTTACCCCCTCCTACTCGAAGTAAGATCCCCAAATCTTTTTTTCAACCATAGAATGGGAGAGGGTCTGGGACTCCTCTTTCTTTTTAACAAGGCGGGGCGCGGGCGGTTTTGCTTGTTTTGTGGCGTGGGGGGGTGTGCTTTGATGGTCTGGTGGTGGGTTGTTTTTTGGGGGTTTCGGTGGCCGGCGTGGGAGGGTTGTTGTGGTGGGGGTTTGTTGGTTGGGGGGGGGTGTTTTTTTTTTTTTTTGGGGGGTGGGGTGGGAGGGTTTTTTGGTGTTTGTTTGTGTTTTTGGCTGTGCCCACCCCCTTCCCCGTGCCCGGGGCTCCCCCCCCCCCCCTGATTCGAATGACTCCCTTTCCTCTCGACCTGGGGGTCAAGTCTTTGACCTCCCTCCCCTGCCGTTCTTGGTCGAGCTGGATCCTTTGGACGCAATTCCTTTTTTCCTTTTTTGACTGCCCGTGGTCCTCCTCAGTCGACTGGCGCTTCCGTCACTGGGTCTTCCTACGACCCGCCGGTTATGGAATATCTGAAAGCTTCGAGCAGGTACGAACTTCCAACCCCCCGCCTCCCCCCTTCCTGGTCAAGGATCGCCCCATTTCCCGACACAGGCGTATCCGCGGGCTTTAGACCCCATTATTCTCAAGGACAAACAGGAGAATCTTTCCCTGGAGACTTAACATTTTTGGTTACCCTCCAAACACCCTAATCACTTAGATTGCACCGCCGATTTATCCCTACCGCCGGTCTCCCTTTTCAAGGATCAACAAGTTCATATTTTTTTTCCCCCCTTTTTACTCCCTCCCTCTCCCCCCCGATTTTAAGCGACCCCCTGTGATTTTCGGCGCAGGGATAAGGTTATCTTACCCTCACCCAGAGCCAGGAGGTCCCCCTTGAGGACGATGGGTTTGGTTCGGATTGATCGAATCAGTTTTTCCCGGTTTTTTTTTTCGTATCTCTTTACAGGGAGGTGAAGTCCGCCGTATACTCTTTTTTCGGAGATTGCTTTAAGCACCCGGGGTTCCTGGAAATTAGAGGATAATTCTTGAACTTAGGGAGTCGATCATTAGGCCCCTTTTATTCGCTTTCATGAGATACGAATACTATGACCTCAATTTCGTCCCCGCTTCGGTCTACTCATACGGACCCTATGATTTTACGCATCCCCGATCGCGCCCTGTTTGTTGATGGCAAGCGGCCTATTTACCCCCTTGAAGGATCCCCTTGTTTCCTAAATACACTTCTTCTCTCTGGGACCCCTTGGAGTTTTCATTCCACTACAGACTTGGCACCCCTTTATACTCAGTTAAAAGGCCCTATTCCCCTCTCCCTTTCCAGTCTCTTCTGTTTCTTCTGTCAGGTTAGTCGAACTTCATTCCCTCTTTTCGGATTAGCGACCCAAGCTTTTCTCTATGGTTCGTGGTACTTTAATACCCGATGATCCCTTGATTCTTAACTACGTAGCACCTCTAGTCCGCCTCATTCATTCAACCTTTTTTGTGACTAAGCGGGTTCTGTCGTCTTTCCGAGTTACACCTTCTGATCCCGGAGGGAATTTTTTGTCTTGGGCTAGACCCCGGGAAGGCCACAGACATTCCTGGTCTTACCCTCATTAAAGGTACGCCTGAATTTCACACATGGGCCGTCTTCTCCCTTCTATGGATTATTCCAGATGGTAACAATAGTTTCCCTTTTAGTATTCCTTACCCTTTACTTCCAACGACTCCTTGCTGACTTTTTCCCCCCCCCCTAAGTTTTGTTTTCTTCGGATCTATCGGCCGTCGTCTTGGCTTCTCTGAGAGGCACAAGAAAAGCAGTCCCTTTTCCCCGCTTAACCCCCTCTTCGAACCTTTTCTTTTTTGCCTTTTTTTTAGAAACCTCCAAGCGAAATGTTTGTTCACAGTCTGCGTATCCTACGTAGCTTCTAACCGCCCTTTGAAGGAAGTTCAGGTAGAAGAAAGGATCTTTCCCATGAAAACTGACATGGTAGACCCAGTTTTTAAAGGCCCTGAAGAAATACCTCCCTTCGCCCTTTCTTCCCCAAAGATTTCCTTCCTCTTTTCCCGACCGAATGTCTGGCCCTTTTCTCCTCTGCAGACCTGCCCGTAGTCACTAGGACCCCAGCAAACCTTAACAGCCCATCTCCCTCTTTCCCTTCCCGATATTCTCTCCCCGTCCCTGAACTTGACCGCTTCCCCTTTCCCTTTACTTCTACTGTTGGCTCTTCCTACCTCAGGCCGAATTCGTAGAAGGGTTTAAGGCAGGTAGGTTTTTTCCTTTTCCTCCCCAGCTTTTCCAGCTTCTCTCCTGCTCGAGGGTCGAGTGCCTAGCCTTCCAGTCGGTCCACTTCCCCTGCCGTCGGTTTGACAGAACCGGTTTACAGCCCACGCCTCCCCGGCTCTGTCTTTCCCTTCCCGTTTCATCGTTCTTGTCGTTATTCCCGAACGGGTGACTAACTTGTTTCCTACCCCCCTTTCGAGATAGTCCCTCAGCCTTCACTATTTTACTTTCCCTCCCCCCCCTTTCCAACGGATTGCATAAGTTTTGCGAACACTTTTACAGCTCTCAGTCTCCCCCCCTTTTTTGGACTGCGTCGCTCCTTTCTCCTGAGTGGTTTTTTATCTCCCGTGAAAGCAGTTCTTTGTTCCCCCCTGACTTCTCGTAGTCGATAAACGGACCCAACCCTTCCCCGTCCTTCTTTTCTCCCCCCTGGAGAGTCTTAGTTTCAGTCTAGAACCGTGTCTCCCTCCTAATATTTCGTTTCGAGGTCAGCGTTTCCCCTCTGAGTAGTTGTCGTTCAAGAGGAGTTTAGATCCTTCCCGCGGCGGCGGTTGACTATTATTTTATACCCTTGTCGATCATGCTAGCCCGCTTTTTTTCGGGTCCTGGCACCCGATTCCCTATATTTAAATTCATTCTAGTAGACCCCGGCTGTGCTTCCGGACTCGTAGCCCCCATAACTGTTTCTTTTTTTTTCCTAACTCACGGTGATCTGTTTACCAGGGATCACGAAGTTGGGTCTTTTTTTTTTCTCCAGCCCCTAAGCTTGCCGATTTTTTCCCCCCTTTTGCCGTTCGTTAAAGACCTTCCATGACATTCCTACTTTTTATTCGTGCCGCCCAAGTTCCAGACTTCTTGTCGCGACCAACTCGGATGAGTCCAAAGTATCAAGCTATCCCGGTTTTTTTTCCCTTTTGCGCTCTTTGTCATCGTCGAAATACGTCCTCCGACGCAAAGGCTTCCTTGCGAAAGAGGGGGTGAATTTAACCGGGGGCTTTTATGGGCCCTGAGCCTTGCAGCCTATAGAATACTATTGACTTTCTCCCAGCGAGGCGGTAGAAAGACGTTTCCTATTTCTAGAGCTTTTACTTGTAGAGACCTGGTACTCACCTTAGTGAATTGTACTTTAAACTTGACTTGACTCTCCCCCCAACCCTCCCCCTCCTTTCTGCCCGGGGGATCGCGCTATGATTTAGGTCAGCCCAGTCCTGTCCTCCTTCCTGTTCTCTCTGGCATTCCTTTTAGCATTCTCGGTCCCCCTTCTTTTTCCAACTAATTGTATGAAATGTCTCAGGTTTTCCATTTCCTTCCAATCACATCAGCTCTATAAGCCGCGACATTACCCAACCTCCCCTACGGGGACATCGAAGCGCCATTCTCCCCTTCCCCCTTTCCGAGCCCGGAATCCGACGCCTGGCCGAGGGATCGCGTTTCCCTGGCCTGGACTTGACAAGGAACTATATTCCCCCTAATCCGGTTTTTTAGCTCTAATCGGTAAGGAGGACACCATGCTCGGCCTCTCGCGCCCTTTCGTCTGATTTTGTAAATCGCTTCTGAAGTGCAGAGGCGATCCTTTGCGTCTGTTCAGTTTTTTCGGATGGGAGCGGATTTCTTCTCCAGATCATGTTCTCCTTTTTTTTCGGTGGAAGATTTTTTGAGACCTTAAGCCCTAGGGTAGAAGACCTATATTATTTCTAATAATGTAGTCCCCCATGTTCCTCCTGTCCGCCTACCACTTCCTTTTCTGACCCTCCCCGCCCCCCCCGACCCGCATCCTCCCTCGCCGCCCCCCACCCCCCTCCCCACCCCAACACCTTTCCCACACCTAGACAGACCTATCTCCCCCAGCTCTTCTTCCATTGCCCACCCTAATCCTGTTCCCGATGTCGTCAATGAACCCCCCACCCAGATCTCGGAGGCTGGAGTAGAACCCCGACAACCGGCAAGCCTAAAGAATGATGTATTCCCGGAGAGCAGGCCTCGCTAAGAAAGTCATCCCCTCACGGGACCGCAACCCAGAGCATCCTTTCCCTGGCCACTACGCGATCTACCGCTCTTAGCTCGCCGACGACGTCCTGCGGAAACAGCCACCAACCCCCTCTACTCCCTCCTCCCCACCCCTTTCTTCCCCCCATTCGATGATATCTCAGCAGCAGACGGGCTCCCCACTCCTCTCACCCTACCCTACCCCCCCAAACCCCCTCTTCCCCCTTCCCCCCCCCCCCCGCCTCCGCCCCTTCTATTCTCTCCCCCCAAACATACCTCCTCCCCCCACCCCCACCCCCACTAATCACCCTCCGCCACCATCTTCCCCTTCATCCGACTCTTTCCCCCCCACTCCTCCCCCCCCTCCCCACCTCCACCTCCCCCCACTGCCCGTCCTCTTCATCCCCCCCCAGCACCCCCCTTCCCACACCCCATTCCCCTCCCCCCCGTCCCCCAATCCTCCACCTTCCCAAACAACACACTCCCCCACCCCCACCCACTTCATCCCCCCCATCCCCTCCCCCTTCATACCCCTCCCCCCCCCCTCCTACATTCCCCCCCATCCTCCCCCCCCTTCCCCCTCCACCCTCCCTCCCCCACCCCCATTCCTATTGCCCTATACTCCCTCTGCACATCTGTATCCCCTCCTCCCCCCCCCTCTCTCCCCTCCCCCGCTTCTCACCCTCCCTGTTCCCCCCACCGCCTACACCCACTCGCCCTCATTCCCCTCCCCCCCCCCCACCCCCCCTGCCCTCCCCTCTCCTCTACACCTTAGCCCTTACTCCCTCCCCTTCCTCGTCCCGTCTCCCCCACCCCCCCTTTTCCCCAACCCCCCTCCCCTCCTCTGCCCTCTTCGCCTAAGCACACTCGTATTCTTCCATTCCCTCTCCCCCTCCCTCCCCTCCCCTCCCCCCAGCTCCTAACCATCCTACCGACCTCACATATAGAGAAGTGGTCCCCTCTTACCCCCCACCCCCACTTCAGTCAAAAGATTCTGAGCCCCCTGCCCGGGACCCGCACACTCCCCCACCCGGACACCCGTACTAGGGACTTCAGCTGGCTCTAAGATGTGGCGCGCCAGATAAAAAAGAATCAACCCACCTCCCACCTTGGGGCATGCACAATCCCCAAGACAACCAGCTTCCTTCCCGCCCTTCTCCACACCCCCCTCCAACTCTGCGCCACCCGCCCCTCCCAACCCCCCCAACCCCCCCCTACCATTCCGTACTGCACCACCCCTCCTTCAACCTATCCTCATCTTTCCCCCTTTACCTCCCTTCCCGCACCCCTACCTCATAATCGTACCCCACGCCCCCCACCCGCCTCCTCTCTATTGCCCCCCCCCCCCCCCCCCCCCCCTTCTTCCTCAACTCTCTCCCTTCCATTCCCCCCTCAACCTACCTCCCACCTCCTTACCTCTTGTACCCGCCCTGCCCTCTCTCACCCCAGTCTATACCCCCACATTGTCTCCCAGACTCCATCACGGTCGCTTCGCAACGTCCCTCGCCTCTACTCTCTCCCACTTTCCCGCGCCCCCACCCCCCCCTCTCCCTTCCCCCCACAACTCAGTTCTACCATCCCCTGTTAACCTCCCACCCATCCCCACAATATTCCCCCTCCCTCCCCCCCAGCTTCCCTTCTCGCCCCCGCCACCCATACAGCCTCCCCACTTTTCCTTCCTTGTAATGCCCCCCCCCCCCCTTATCTCCCCCAGACGCCCCCTCAACTCACCCAGACACCTCCCATCCCCCCCTACCCACTTTACCAAACCCCCCCCCTACTCCCGCCTTCTCCCCACCTCACATCCACTACTTCCGCCCCTACCCCTCTCCCTAGTCCAACCCATCCTCGATTCCCCCACCCCCCCCCTCCTCCCACTCGTCCTCTCCCCACCCACCCCTGCTCCTCTACCCCTCCCCCCCCGTCGTTGCCCCCCTCCACCCCCTCCTCCATCCCCTTACCCGGTTTCTCCACCACCTTCGGTATCACCCCCGAAGGCCCCCCATTCCCCCCGCCTCCTCTGTCTCAGCTCCATGCCCCCACCCTTCCCACTCCCTTACCTCACACGGCCCTTCCTGCCCCCCCCCCCCGCCCCTCCTACCCCTCCCCCTCTCCCCCCCCAATGTTACCCTCCCCCACTCATTCCTGCCTCCCCCCTTCCCTCCCTCCCTCTCTACCCCCCCCCCCCCCTTCTCTTCCCCCCCTCTAGCCTACTCCCCCCTCCGCCCCCGACATCTTCACTATCTACCACCCCCCCACCTCATCCCCACTTTCCCCCATCAGCCGCCCAATCTCCTTTCCCCTTACCCTACCTTTTCTCCACCCACTTCCACCCCCCTCATCTCCCTACTACCAGCACTGCGCCCCACCCCCCTCCCTCCCCGGACATACCCGACCCACCCTCCCCCCCGCCCTGTCCCCTCCGACCTCTTCTCTTCCCCCCTACCCCCCCACCCACCATCCATCTTAGCTACTACACCACCCTCTCCCCCACCCCCCACCTTTCCCCTTCCATACCTTTCCTCATCCCCTTCCCCCCCCTATTCATCCTTCCCATCGCCCCCCCCCCCCTTTACCTATTCCCTCTCACCCCTTTATCCCCACACTTTCCCCTTCCCCTCTCTTCCACCCCCCTTCCCCGTCTATCCATGCCCTGCCCTCGCCTCTACCCCAGTCCACCCCCCCCCTTTCCAACACTTTTTCTCCCTCCTCCTCATCCCCTCCCCCCCCTCTTCCTTCCCTCCACTCCCCTCCCCTCCTTACCCATCCGTCCCCGTAACCCCCCGCTGGACCGTGCTCTAAGGGATCCCTCCGACTTGGAGAATGGCTCATAGGCCCGTGCGCCAGCCTAGCGTTGCGCGAGGCTTTCCTTGCAGTGCGGACCTCGACTTTTGGGTTTAATTACGATGATGCGAGGCTGACCTTTCCTTACTCCCAACAGCCGCTTCACTTTTTGCAGATCTGGACCTAAGCACAGAAATAACGGAGGTTCATCCGCCCCCCACGGGGATTTCCCTATCCTGGCTCGCACTGAGATTCTTGCCTTGATGACGAATTTTTTTTCTACCCACAGACTCCGAAAAAACAAGTTTTTTTGCTGTCGCGCCCCCCTTCTCTCTCTTTCTCCCGCCGTACCGTCGGGGACTCCCCCCCCCGTGCATCGGGCCCCCCTACTCAGGATCTACCTTTTCAAGATTAGAGCTTTTACGGTTTCAGTAAGAACGACCCTAGCCCCTTGAGCTCAAGAGCACTCCCTTTCGGGGGCTGGGCTTCCCTTTTTTTTTTACTTACTGCGAGGCGTATCCTTATTCTGTTTTTGATGATCCACCCTGAGAGTATTTCCCCTGATGCTTCTACCTGTGTTCCTCAAGGACGAAATTTTTGATTTCCCAGGTTAGAACCTTTATATCCTCGTTTAGGTTTCGGCCAGGCGCTACGGTCGTTATATAGACATGCAGCAGCCAAGAACCTTTTTTAGCCATTCTGACTACCGAAAGACAACACTCAGCGCTCCGAAATGGAGCCGCCGACTACGCTCTTCCTACCGTCCATCCGCCATAAGCCACCAACCCTCATCGTTCGAGACGGAATGGGCACGTGCCACCATCAGGGATTGGAAACCAAATAACGGAGACGCCAACCCCGAGACCCTGCACGGAAGTTAGACAGGCTAGCCAAATACCCGACGTAGAACCTTAGAAGTCAAAGGGCATGGGACCAGGGCGTAGGAACCCCGTCCCCACCCCACCGGTGCCCACCACGAGATGCGTTAACCTCCTAGGAGCCCGAGATTTCATTAAGGACTGTCTTTCTTTTTTAGTTTCTTCCTCACAGTATTTGCCCTTCTCGGAGCTTTCGAGTTCCAAGACGGCGAGTATTTTCGGTTCTTCAGAATCATCTCGAAGGGTCTATTACTACTCACTAGCAAACCTCCCATGCCCTAGCACCTCTCCTCTACGGGAACCTGGGGTTGCACGGCTCTCTTTCTTGATGTAGCTTGGCAGGCGGCCCACAAGTGGTGTTTCCTTCTGTTATGTTTCCCTCCCTCGTCGACCTCGACAGCTCCCGTTTCCCTGGCTGTGACCTTAATTCCCCCGGCGATAGACGACTGTTAAACAAATTTGTTTTGTGTTTCAGGATCTTTTCTCCGACTGGCCCCTAATGGTCGGGCCGTTTTTTTTGAAGGTGGTTTCCCCAGCGGAACGTGGGCTCTTTTCATCCCTTTCTCGACCACGACGATTGCCTCTATCTTCTTTTCCTCCTACCTGGTGTTGATTTATCTCTTTTCGGCACCACCGTTTTTTTAGTTTCCGATTCTTTTAAAACGACTCACCACGTGCCGTTTGACATCCTTCGACGGCATTCCAGTCGGCATCTCCCGGTGTGGAGAGTGTAGATTTCTTTAGACTTTTCGTCACCGTCCCGTTTTTTTTTTTTCCTTGCCGTCCCAGTCGACGTGTCCAGAAGTCTCTTCCCACTGCACGATTAGAACCCTCGGCCGTTTTTTTTCCCCAGGTCGCATACCGACCCGCCTTCACCCCTTTTTTTACGGCAGCAGGACGTCGCAGTCTGTCGTTTTCCCGTGCAGATGTCCTTCAGGCCTATCATAAAGAGGTCATGGGGGAACAGCACTCCCGAAATTCCGATCACCCGCACCGGCCTCTAGACGTATTTTTTTTAAATTTAAGAACGATTGCGAGATTCGGTCTTTACTCGCTTCCCGGAACCCTTTGGCCCCTGCAAGCTGTATGGCTCTTTTGGCATCAAGGGTCCAGCGCGATACTTGCAAGCTTACCTGTCTGACGGTTTGACTTTCCAGTCTTATGGCTTAGGCCTTTCCGCTTGTTAGAAAGGTGTTTCCGCCAAGCGCACTCAGCCGGTCCTGTTCGCACTTAGAACCGTCAAGTTTCCCCGCCCTAGGTTCTCTTGTATTTCGACCTTTTGATGGGAAGACCAAGGCTGGCGGCGATCATGTTTTTCCGCAGCCCCAAGGACCAAGGACGCAGCTTTGCCGAACCCAGCGCCCCCCTAATGGCTCATCCTTCCCCCTGAACCCGGTGTTCTAGAAGTTTTTTTAAGCAACCGTTTCTCACTCTTGCACAAACTCCCCTTTTATTTTCCCCTTCGCGTTGGATTCTCCATCCAAGTAGATCGACGCCTTTCGCCGACTAGTCGATCCCCTCCCCAAAGCCATCTGTGTGATGCCTTTTAGCGGTTCTGGTAGTTGTTCTACGAGAACGGAAGAATCGAATTTTTGTCCGTTTTTAGAAGGTGATCTTTGTCCTTTTTAGAGGTGAGCACTGGTGAGATCCTTTATCGGTCTGGCGGGAGATCAATCTCGCTGTTCCGTTCCGTTTCGACGTGCCCCCCCGGATTTTCGGGTTGGGGTTCACTCTCCTCCGAGGATCCACACGGGTTTTTACTCGCATGTGGGCTTTACTCCTTCCGTCCCTCGCTTCGAAACCGGGTTTTTCGCCGGGCCATCCCGCCTAGCTTATGTTTTTTTCTTGCACCCACTCGCTGGATATCCCGGGCCTTTAGCAGTTCCGCCTTACGTGACGTTCGCGCCGATTTGCCTTTGGCCCGGACGAGAGTTCTTCCCCAGTTACCCATTCGAGGCTTCCCCATTCTAAATCAGTCCCGGTTTCGAAGCTACCTTTTCCTCGGCTCTGTCCGCCATCCCCCACCCACGAAGGAATACGTGACCTTTGTTATTCCGGGTAGGCCCTGTCGGTGGGAACATTCTTCTCTAGATAGGAAGAGCCGCCAGACCCCAGGACTCCCCCCAAGCGCAACGAGGAGGTTACTCCATCCTTGGGGTTAGTTCTCACGATGCATTTAGCGTTTTTTTTTACTGGTAGGCATTAGAATGAAAGGTCCGTTTCCCCCCTGTAGGTCGACCGAAGACCAACCAGAAATAGTTTTGCTCGTAACCCCTATTTCCATATTTTTCGCAGAAGGGACCTGCGTTTGTTCTGGGATCACACGCCAGTTTGACTCAGTCGCCCAAGCTCGTGTTCTACCACCGGCTGTTCAACCTTTGGCCTATCAACCCCGGCGAGAAAAAGTGTACCCCCCTTCTAAGCAGTCCCCGCTCGTAAAATCTTTCTTATTTTCTTTCAGACCTCATTCCTCGCCAGGCCCTAGGACCCCCGCCTCTCCTTCCCATAGTAAAGAGAAAAATTCCCCTGAACTAGGGAAGTCCAGGGAAAGCTGGGACTTTAAGGGAAAGTATCTTACTTCTTTTCCAGCTAAGTCTCTGTTTCTCTCATGGACGGGAATATTATCCAAGATTCTTCCATTCTAAAGAGGCCCTCTTTGGGGGAAGAGGGAGATTGTGGGTCGGGGGTTGGGTGCGTTTGTGTGAAGTGTTTGGTTGGAGGGGGTTGGGTTTTTGCCGTGGGGGGGGTGGACCTCCTTTTGTGGCTGGGGTTGGGGGGTGGCACGGAACCCCCCCTGGTTTGGTTTGTGGGAGGGGGTTGGTTTTTGGAATTTTTGATGGCTCTTCCTCCCTTTTTTCTCGCACTTTTGTTGGTTTCGTTTTTTTTTTTTTTTTTTTTTTGGGGGTGCCTGTGTTTGTCGGGTGGTTTTTTTTGGAAAGGAATTGTTTCCCTTGGCCGAGAGAGCCTAGATCTTTTTTCTTTTTCTAGACTCTTCTCGGTCCCGGATAGTGCCCGATTTCAATTTTTTAGGAAGACTTTCTGCCTGTAATTTAGTTCTATCAGGTTATATGACGCCTGTGGAGACTCCGCCCCGCATGTTCTTTCCACAACGTCGGAACGGTATTCTACCCCGGAATGGACCTTATGATCGCCCCGGGAAAACGACGAATTGTTTCTTTGGTCGGTGCATGGAGCTGGGGACCGGCCCCCCCCCTGAAATCCTGAGGATACGAACCGCTTTTAATCCCTCACTTCGAGGCTTCCCTACCCGAACTCCCCCCCAGTTCTCCCCCTTACCAGCACCCCCGAGGGAGATTTATGCCTTTATGCAGGCCCTCTAGGGCGCTGGTCACCCCCTTCCTGCCAGGATTAACCCCCCCTCCCCGTGTTTGGTCTTTGAGTTCCTTTGTCCCTAGGGAGAGAGGACGCCGACTTCTCCTACCACACCTTTGTCGCCTTTTCCCCCTCCCTCCCCTTTCCTGGGTCGGAATGCATGTCCTTCTCCCCGGCACTTCCTCCCCCCGTCCCATGGTGCGACAAGTCATCTTCCTGCCTCTGACACGGCCTTCTTTTTGACTATCGCAAGCGGCGAGCACTCCCCCTAAACAATCGAGTCCTTCATTTTGTTTCTGATCGCCCAGAATCCCCCGTTATGTTACGCCCTGGGTATGGAACCTGTCTTCGACCTAACTTTGAGACGTTGACTAAAGGTCGCTCTTGCCGGATTCCCCCTTTTCATTTTCCCACCAAAAGACCATCCGTACCGGGAGATTGCGGCGACTTCTCCCTCTGCTAGAAAGATCAACGTTTCGACTGACTAATTCCAGTAGGTACGTCCCCCAACATTCCAACTAGCGATAACACCTCGACCCTCTCCTCGGTTATCGTTAAGCAACATATAACCATCATGAACTATCCTTTGACTCCCCATCTCTCGGGGGTCGGATTGATCGCAGACTTCCTCCTTCGGCTTCTACTTTCTCCTGTCATTAAGGGAGAAAAACAACGTCCCTAGTGTGGCGACCGTTCCCCTGAACACCCACATTTTCTCACCTCTCGCAGGGCCTATTTTTAGCCTTCCTCTGATTCTTCCAGTTTCTCCCGGTCGGCGACTACCGATCGTCCCCCCCCCCCCTCCATTTCGTCACCCCCGTTCGGTTAAGCTTACTCCAGTGGGACTTTTTTGTGGCTGAGACTATTTTCGGCCTTTGGCTGCCAGTTGGATGGCCCCCCCCGGCGGACGTCGCCGATTTGCGACCCGCAGAACTTTTCTTTTTGCCGTACTAATTTTTGTGGTTTTTTTTTTTTTGGGGGTTTTTTGGGTCTTCCAACTTCGTCTGCATGACACCACCTACAGGACCTTTCCCCAACTGTCTACTGAGTTGTGCCTTCCCCCCGAGCCCCATCCCCCGAAAGTATCCTCTCGTTTCCCCTTTTCGGATCTTTCGTAGATTCTGTCTGAGCTGGGCTCGTCGACCAAGACGGTCGGGTCGTTGTCGGCAGCACTATGACGAGGGTCATCTACTACGAAATGTTTAGGAGAATTCCTCTTACTCACCTGGCGGGGGATTTCCTTTTTGTCTGTCGGTATTGCCGGGCAGCGGCCACCGCGCTTTTTTCGACACTTCTTGGGCATCGCCTGAGGAGACCCTCCGGACTGCACGATGGACTGGTGACGATCTACTTCTCTCTGATCCCTCGTTTCCACCTGCGGCGTCTCTTCCGACCTGCCTCTCTTCTGATCGCATTGAAACGTCTGCCCCTGAATCCTTCCTTTTTCTAATCCCCACCAGAAGGCCCCCTTATCTTATTTTTCCTCAATCCTTTGTTTGTTCTTTTTTCCTGTAGATAGAACTTTCCGTGGCCTTTCGGGATGGGCAGAAGCCCATTAACCTTGCTTTGGGAACCATCAGTAGATTGGCGTAAACTTCTCCCCTCAGCCCCGCCCGGTGGTGTCAAAGAGTGCGTCAGACTCCACTGTTCCCACCTTCCTTTTTCAGGAAGTCCTCCGTCTCGGTCTTTTCCCCGGCCTTCCCATGCCAAGGAACTTTTCGAAAAACTCCGTTTGGTACAGCAAAATTGACCTTACACTAGCGAACCCGGTTCTTCAGTAGGTTGGAAGCTGAAGTAACTTGAAGTCTTGATGTAGACTACGTAATAGAGTGGACTTTTCCCACTGACCGCCCCTCGACCTCATTCCAACCCAAATATTCCACCGTCCTTCAACACCCTTTCCCCCAGGAAGACGGTTGACTAGACTTCCGGCTGTGATAGAAGCGAATTGACAGAATTTTCCTTTTTCCGGTCGGGCTTCTTGGTTCGTGAATAATAAAGGGGGTGTTGCTAAAAGAGAAGCGTCTTTTTCAGAACAGTACCTTTTTTTCCGAGGTCTCTTCCAGTAAGGTTCAGGTCACCGAAGAGGTGTCCTTTTTCCCACCCTTTTCCCCCCTGCCGGATTCTTCTGGTCAGTGTCCTCGACCTCTTTTTCGGGAGGGTTCCGCTCTGGGTGCCGCCCCGGTCGGGGAGGCGATCCTGCGATATCCTCCCCCCGCGACGACTTGTTTTTTTCCTCGCGACTTTAAGGCTCCGATCCCCTTTTGCGAATGTGAAATACCGCCCTTTGTTGCCAGTCAACTTTTTCTCGCGCCGCCCCGGGTCAGCCTTTTGGGATTCCAAATCCCTGAATATTTCACTAGAACTCCAAGCAGTCGGTATCAATCCTGACCCCCCACTGCACCTCGTCTCTGGGAGACTCCGTCTCCTTTTTTCTTTTCCTTTTTTTTCCTTCCGTAAGTGAACAAGGTAGACCCCGCTCGGAGTCTCGCGGCAGTGCGAGTATAGGGTTGATCTACGCTGCATTTGATCCTAAGCTTTCCGTCTTCGCTCGACTTTTTCGTTCCTCCTGGATTCTCGTTTCCGGTTTTTGTCGGGTTTGCAATTTGGTAGCGGATGCGTTCTCTCCTCCCTTTTGAATGGCGAGACAGTAAGACCTGTCTACCCACGTTTTTTCTTACTGGGTCGGTGGTGCTCGCGTCGGTGTTCGGGGGTGAACCTTCTCAGATTCCGATTTATGGGACCCCGTGGAATCTACTTTCAGGTACCTTCTTTTTCGGACAGTATCGGGTCCGGAAAATTCCGCTGAGTGTCAGTAAAGTAGAAACAAGGAGGAAGTACTGACAAGCTCTTCCCTGTTTTCGGCGACTTTCTTTACTCCTTCGCTAGAATACCAGGTGAACTTGACCGTATTAGAACTTGGTATGCGTTTTCATTTTCCATTTAATGGTGGGCAAGGATCCCCGGCTCGACACTGCGAAAGACAGCATCTGTCCAATTCCCCTCTTGATCGTTCGGTCGACCCCGTATTAGTATTAGCCTCGTTCTTCCTCCTCTTTGCCCCGGTTCTTGTTCCCCGGGATCGAACCATTCCCAGCCAACTAGATTTCCTATTTTAGGGGTGGCTCCTCCCAGCAGATCCCCCGGTCTCAGCTGGAATTATTGGCTGGTAGAGCAGCCAGTGTATTCAGTTGATCTTTACCCCACTCGTCTCGGTCGAAATTCTTCCCCCCACCGTTCGACAGACCCGACCTCGTCAAGAGAACCCGTTCTGACCGCATATAAGACGGAATTCCAAAGATATAATCCTACGCTCTAAGCGCGCATTGCTCTCCATCTTACCCCCCTTGCTAGTTCACCTGCCTCCCTTGGCACGGGAGTCGCCTAGAGGGCGTTTTTAGTCATCGGGACAA
>Ga0179593_1261919_pt1 | contig 21184 bp, 19 predicted proteins | sample CZODoug2_1_08_16_FD_185931 | JGI IMG/M metagenome (GOLD analysis project Ga0179593, IMG submission 185931) | Vadose zone soil fungal communities from Angelo Coast Range Reserve, California, USA - CZODoug2_1_08_16fungal (PacBio error correction) | ecosystem: Environmental > Terrestrial > Soil >... | reverse complement strand
CCCTTTTCTTCCTGTCATTGCTCTGTTCTTATGCCCGCTGACCCAAGAGTGTCTGATGCAGCTGTGAGCTCTTCTCCCTTCCCTTTTTTCCCCCCTCCCTTTTCCCCCTGCATCTACTCTCCGATCTCCACGTGCGTCGGTCACCCCATTTCTCGATTTGACAACCTTCTGGCTCACCCTGGAGTGCTGATTTTCTGCACAAACCCACTTACGGCCTACTCGCTGTTTTCCAGCTTTTATTTGTTCCTTTAGATTTCTTACTATTTTTCCGGGCCTCCCTTCTTTGCGCCGTCCTCTCCTATCCATTGTTTCGCATCCCGGCCCACCTCTGATCAATTGAGAGGAAACAGGTATTGGCCCTACTCCTTACTCCTTATTCTGCTACTTTTCCCCCACGTGTGTCTTGACATTCAGCGGTCGTCAGTTCAAGTTCTTGGTCCATATGGTGTGTATTGGCTCATGGAGTTTCCCACTCTTTACCCCTTCTCTTGTCGGATTTTGAGTATTTTCAGTGAACCATCCCCTCTACGCCCCTTCCTTTTCCCTACTTCTCCTCGATCCTCTTTAATGTTTTCACTTCTTCTCCGACGGGTCAGATTTTTTGAGCGGTTTCACATCATGGTGGTTTATCCCTAGGTGTGTCTCCTTCCAACTGATCTGGTTCTTTTTCCTTAAACATCTATAGTTAGTCACCCTCCCCAGGCAGGTCTCCAAATTTTGGATCAATGCCCTCACCTACCCTGTGGGTGTTTAAATCGTGAGAGATAAGCTCATCCTGAATCGTTGTTTTACCCATGTGTAAACCCTAGAGGACGAGACCCCCTTCACTGAGTCTCCTTCTTCGCTTCTTGGAAAGCCATTGCAAGTGCATCCAGGGAGTTTTTCAAATATGGACTCCCCCCCCCCGAAGCATTTGCCTTTCTCCGTGCCCCAAGACTTAAGGAACAATATTATTTTCGTTTCCTTTTGATACATGGAGATACTCTTTTTTCCCCAAGCGCTTTACACATCTGCAGCAATTGTCCCGTAACAAACTCTTCTCCTCCCGGTTTCCTCCCTTATGCGTCCCCACTCTGGAATGTGGAAGAGGGACGATTTTTCCGAAGACCGTATTTAACTTTGAGGATTTTTTAGCAGGTCCCTTGGTCAACTCCCCTTATCTTTCAAGCCTCCCCACCCCCCCCCCCCCACTCCCCCACCCCAACCCCCCCCCACTGAGTCCCAACCCTGCGACTCTTTTTTACGCTCCTGTGTTTCTCCTGTCTTGTTCAACTCCGGAAGGCAGCTGGGATCTGCATAAGTTGTCCTCGGTTTTTCTTGGTGTTCCGCTGGAGCGGTTCCTGCGGGCCAAGACTCTATGTCTTTCCCTTGTTTTTTCCGCAGCTGAGGTTCTTGCCCCATTTTTTTCTTTTTTTTGCAGGTTCAGGGTGGGTAGGGTTTGGGGTTTGTTTTCTTCTCTTCCCTTTATTGCTTTGTTGGTTTGTGTGGTGGGCTTTTTTTTTTTATCCGGGCTCCTTTTCGCGACTCCCACAGACATCGTTATCACCGCTCGCTCGGCCCCAAGTACATAGGGGAACCTAGCGCTCCCAGATTGATAGAATACACGCTCTACTTCAAAATTTGACGTGGAATTGATCAGAAAGTACTCAATGGGGTTCAGGAATTCTCCCCACTGTCCGCTTCCCAAGACAGGGTCTACCCTGCATCATTAACAATTCCTTTGACTATTCTTTCCCCCCACGATCATCCAGGATTAACGGAAGCTTCACGATCAAAGGTGACAAATGCAGATCCACTGTCGGGTAGTTTGAGCTAGGGTCTAAACGATTGACTGGTCACCTTCTCTACTCTCCATCAGTTTGGTTTCTTGAACTCTTAGTCTGAACTTTAGGTCGTGTTACGATTCCCCCCACCCCGAACTCTTTCTCCCTATGCAGGTAGCAGGTGTCTGACCCTGTACCATCTGACTTTCTTGAATTTCTGGAGTTTTCTCTTCCCGTTCTTCAGAAACATTTCAGCTCTTCCTGGGTCTGCTTGTTGACCATGGATCCGTCCAACAGGCTCCTTGCTGGCCCTCTGCACTCAAATCCCCCCAGGTGTCCTTTTCATGCCTTCTTGTGTTCTCCATCTGGGTATCCTTTAGTCCGCTCGCGCCCCATCCGTTACTTACACCACCCACGGGGTTGCTCCTAGTGTGTTAGATGGTGGAGGACTCACTGCGGCTTGAACTGAAGCTCCCAGAATACATTTGTCCTTTACGTACTGTCGGAGATAGACACTTGACTTAGTCTATCTTCGTTCTTTCCACCCATCTCCGCCAGCCCTCACTCGTGGCCCGTTATCCGTGTCCACCCCCCTGCCGCAGCGCTCCCCTCCCGCCCTCCTTTAGGTTCATGTGACACCTCTGTTGGTCCTTAGAGTACTAACTGAAGAAGATTGCCGATCCCACACCCATGGGCGTCCCCCTCCTATCAAAAGACTTGCTTTTCCTGCCTCTTTTAGGTTGCGTCACACGCATTTGCTTACTATGCCAGCAACTGCCCCCATGTAACGACTCCAGTCGAGTGACTTGTTTCATTTTTCTACGAACTTCCACTTTCCCTCTCGTGATTTCCTTTACCCAATCCTCCCTCCTTAAGTCACCGCATTCCAGGATGCTCCTCTCTCTCAGTGCAAATGACTCCCTAGCGGTCTCACATGCTTACGACTCCTTTATATCAAAAGCTGCCTAAATGCCGGCGGAACCCCGACCACCCCCCTTATGCTGCATAGCCAGCTCAAGGCTTATTACATCAGGGACGCCCCGCAGGCATCCGTTCTCCTACCCTCGCTACTCCCACCCCCGCCTACGATTCCCCCCCATGAAAGACCGTATCAGGACCATTACTTTCCGCCCCCTCCCCCCCCACTCCCTCGACATCCCCAACTCAAGTACTCCTTCTCTACTCCTTCTCCCCACCCCCCCTCCCACCTTCCCCACTCACCTCCTTGCGCCTCCTTCTGTACAGCACAGTTTCCGAATATAGATTCTGCATTACTAGACACGATCTTGGGAGATGTGACCCCTTATCCCCGAGCCCAACTATCGTTCACCCTATCTCGCAAATTCCTAACCATGCCGCGTCCGCCGAACACCCATTGAGGTTCTCTCTACTCCGAAACATGGCCTCTGCACCAACCCCCCTGGCGCACTGCGTCAGCCGTCCCAAAGACAAGAATGAGCAGCTGTGCCCTCTACCTACCTTTGATTCTCCTTATGTCCCCTTGATTAACCCTCGCCTAGCTTACTGACTCTACCCGACGGACGACCTACGTCCATGAGGACAACGACTTCTATGGAACGATATATCGCAAAACTGTCCCGTCCGTACACTTTGCGTGCTGCACAGACTTAGCGTACGACACCCCCTGGCCCTTCCGGCGAATATCACCCCCCGCCTCGCTGCCCGTGCCTGTGTCTGCTAACTCCACGCCCCAGCCCGCGCTGTTCCCCTCACCTTCTATTCTTCCTTGCCCGTTCTCTCCTCCTGGCAGCTCCTCCCCGCTCGCCCCCCCTCCTGCTCATTACCATTAGCCCTCGTTCCCCCCACTCCGGTTTCATATACAGCCCTCCTTTGCCTCTCTAAACTTCCCTCTACAAGTGTACACGGGTCCCTGTTAACACGTCCTCACTCCTCGCCGCTGTATAATACCATATCCTCCCCCCTTGTCCCCCCCCCCCTCAGGCTCTTTCGCGCACTGACATATTATCATCCGACAGTATGCTCAATGAGCCCCCCCTTGGCAACCCCCTTGTGTTCCCCCCTCCCTTGACCCATCGCCTCGCCTCCCCCCCGCACCTTGTGATCATACACAATAAACACTCCTCTTACCACACCCCCTACCTCTCGGACATCCAAGAACCGAGCGGCAGCGATCCACTGCCGTCCCATATCCATCCTGTATGCGTCCATAGCCCCAGCCCAACCTTAACGGAGGACCGCCACGTACAGCCAAACACTTGACAAGGCACTCTCTCACTCCCTCCCACGTCCTCCGTTGAACTTCACGACGTGCACAAAACACTGCTGCCCCCCCACCCCCTCCCCCCGTCCCAACGGACCCAAATTTCAAGCCCCCCTACCGATCGGACCCGGTTAATTTGCCTCCTTCGCATCTTTTCTCCTCCCTGATCCCGTTCCTTCCCCCCCACTACTCTCTCACCTCCTCACTCATCCGCTCCCCCCCCCTTGTTCTTCTTCCAAGAACCTCCCCGGGGTAGGGCCCTACTAGATCGGGATCTCGGTAAACCCGGCTTCTCAATAATTTCTCTCCCCTTATCTCCGACCCTCCTTAAATCTTCCTTTTGTCCCCCGCCCCCGCCAATCTGCACCAAACGGACTTAACCTCGAACGACGTTGCCAATATCTACCAACCTTTTCGGCAGTGCTGCCCCCTACTCCTCCATCCTAGGCCCACGTTTTCCTCCACAAAAATTCTGCTGGTACAAACCTCCCAGTACTCTCCCATCTTTCCTCCCCTCTTCGCGAACCCCCTTCTTCCTCCGCTCTTGTCTCCCCTAAGAAGAAGACTCGCGAGACGGCCCCCGGTGACCGGAAACCAAATCTTAAACACAAAGAATCCTTCGGGGCTTACATGGAGCCCTCATCCAATCGCAGGAACCATCCCACAGACTCCGCAGCGCTTCACAGACAACTCTCTTCACCCCCCTTCTAACCCCCGAGAACTCTTCATTCCCACACCTAGCTATCTTCTTTCCCTTCCCGGACAGTCATACCTCGAAATTGCGAGTGCGACCCACCCTAAAGTGAAAAGCCCCCCCTCTGGAGAAGAGTCCACGACCCCGACGTATTTGGTCGACTCCCCCTACCGCCCATCTAATTGCCCCCTCTTACTGCCCCAGGATCGGATGCCTTCCGTCGACGGGTAATTGTTGCTGCGCAGACTCACAGATTAGTACACCCTCATCGCGATTCCCATTCCCTCACACAGGTTTCCCCTCACTTTCGCATTGTGCCCCACAGTATTTCTTCTGGCCCCTGCCGCCTAAGCACAACCCCAGATCGCCTAGCTCATGTACCCCCTCCCCCACCCCCCTATGCCAATCTCATACTTTCCATCCCATCCCTTTTTTTTCCCCCCTCTTCCCCTCCTCTCTCTCACCTCTAAACTCCCCGAGTTCCCCCCTCTGCTCCTGGACCATCCTCTTCCTTCGAGCACCTTGCGCAAAGGATAGAGTCCTCCTGGACCGCTCTTGCCGATCACCACTTCCCCCCACCTACCCCCATACTCTGTTCCCCCCCCACCCCCTTCGCCCTCCGCTCCCTCCTCACCCCCTCTCACCTCTCCTTCCGCGATTTCACCTTTCTCTTTCCCTTTTCTCCTATTCTCTCCCACCCTACTATTCTCTTACTCCCCCCTTCGTCCCGCCTTCCTATCTTCTCCCCATCACTCCCCACCGCCCTCCAATCCCTCCACTCTCCACCCCCTTCACGAACACCCCGGTACGGAGCCAGAATTGTCCCCCCACTCCCCTCGTTCACTTTTGCAAGACTCCACCGAGTTTATTTTCTTGAAACTTCTTTGCTATCTCCCACTCGTTTTCTTAAATCAGAAATAGTCATGAGAGGAGTGCGCCCATTGTCCATAACCCTTCTCTTTTCTTTGCCGCCGCGATCGCTTTATTCCTCCATCTTACTTTTCTCCAGGTTTCTAAGATTCACTCCCCAGCTGTTTTCGCCCCTGCCGACAGAATCCAGCGCTATCTTACCTTTTCTTCCCCCTCGGCTTTCCCCTACGCCCCTTTTTTATGTTCATTTTGAGAGCCCACATACCGCGGGAGAGCGTTGGTTCCCGAGACAGCCAAACACTGTCTTTCTGCGCCAAAGCGGCGGTGCTTTGGGCGCTGATTTTCTTTCCGGCTGTTCCAACTGAGGCCGTCTGTGACGTACCTGGATTGTTCCTTTCCCTTCCAGATGACTCCCCGCCTTGTTCTTTAGAAAACCCATCGCCCCGAAGTCACTTTCCGATTTCCTTCGTTCGTTTGACGCCTTGCGAGATAACGGGTCTCTTCCTCTCTATCGGAACTCCGTCAGCACTTCCGAACGGTGGGTTTTTTTCCGCCCAAAATTCTGGTTTTATCCCCCCCACCCGAGCCTCCCCCTCTTCCCTCTCCCCGCCACGAAGAACCCAACCACCCCCCCGACCATGCCTTCTTCTGGCTTTCCTCCAACTTTTTTTCTCACCCCTCTTGAAAAAGACTTCCCCCTCGGTCCTCTGTCCCCTTCAGAGTACCTAGAACTAATTTTTTCACAAACTCTTCGAGCGGTCCTTGAGACATTTGATCAGAGCGTGAAGGCGGAGTCCTCCTCGATCTGGCACCTCCGTCCCCCACTACTTCCGAAACCACCGAGCACCCCTAATAGGCCAGTGCCTCGTTCTACTAAAACTATCGGGACCCCTCAGGTCCCCGTATCCGGCTCCTTCCTGCACGGATCAGCACTCCTGTTTTTTTCCACAGCTCTGCCGTGTACCAGATCCCTTCCGCCCGTGCCTGTTGCTTCTTTCACCCGTTTTCTTCCCCCTTTTGCGTTCCCCGTCTCTTTCTTCCCAAGCCGCAGAAGGGCCTGCGCTCACGTCATTAACGACCTCCCTTGTGTTTTGCCCACCCAAGGGCGGCTTCTCTACCGTTTCCCATCGCACCTCGTCCCCCCCCTTCCGTACTTTGTTCGAGTAATTCATTGGCGATGAAAAGCTTGACCCCTCCGATCTTTTAAGGTCTTTTTCCCTCACGAGGCGTCTGCTTCAGGTCTCTCAACCTCTCGCACCCCTGCCCGCGCTTTCTTTGCTTTTTTGCTCATCGTTTTCCCAGTAAGTAATAGGTGAAATCCCTCGATGGACCAAGATGGTTCGGGCCTTCGGTCCGGTATGCGTTCCCCTGATGCTTCCCGGGATCAAGACCGAACCACGGCACTTACCCTTCCCCTTGTGCGGGGTTTCCGTGTCCTAGTTCGGCGATGAACAGTGACCTCCTGAGCATTCGGATGCCGGCCCTCACATCAGAGTTCTTTTCCGACGGTTGGAATGGACAATCGGACCCGATCTTGTCCGTTTGCCCCAAGCGCGGCATTTTTTCATATTTGCACCTTTGAATTTCCCGTTGCGGAGGTGGTTGTTTTTTTTTTTTTGTTGGGGGGGCTAGCTACATCCAATGTGACGGTTCTGATCTTTTTATAGGATAGATTTGGCGACTTGCAACCTGCCTTTTATTTCCTTTCCAAACAACCCCCTCAGGAAGGAGCATCCCCTCCTGCGCCCTCGAACCTACTCCCTCTCCCCCGTTTGCCCATCCGAAGAGTAGTACCGACCTCTAGCTGCAACCGACTCCGTTTTCGAGTCCCCCCCCTCCCGGCCGCTTTTGCACCCCCCCACGCTCTGCTCGTTTCTTCTAAGATCCTCCCTGGTGTGGCTTTACATATTTTCAGAACGATTTTCACCCCCTTTAAGTCCTGTTTCTCGGCCCCCCAATCTCCGTCCCTCCAGCTAATTTCCTCCTTTTCTCCTGTTGTCTCCCTTCCCCTTGCACAAAGGCAACTTGCTCGACTTCGCATGCCACTGAAAATTTTCCTGTCCCCAATCAAGAGAGAGTCTTTTTGATCCATGCCTCTTCCTCCCCTCCCCTGCCTGCCGGCCACCCCCTTTTTTTTCTCTTTTTCCTTCTGCCCGACGGAGTCTACAGCGGATTTGGTCTACCTTTCTCGCGTCAACCACACCCCCTTGCTTCTAGTCGCGATGATTTTTCCTTTGCCGCCTTCTTATGAGTCCCCCGTTTTCCCAGAGGACGCCTTTCCCCGCTCCCCTGAAGAAGACCTAGATAATCCGTCTCTTTTCTTCTGGTGGTGCTCCTTCTCCTCTCTCCTCGTAACCTTTCGCATTACGTTTTTCCTGCATGGTGGCCCATGCTGTCCGCTGCGGCGGTGGCACCTTTTTTCGCGCTTCCGGGCCCTATTTCATCGCTTGAAACCCTTTCTGTGCCTTTTTCATGTTTTATCCCATTACGAAGTCTTTACAGACTACTGAAGTAGCTCTAACTTCTTCTCCGCCCTGCCTTTCTGGCGACCCCCCGCCGGAGCGTTACTTGTTTCTGTGGCGCGTCCAGTCCCCAGACCCGATCGAAGAAATCTATGCGACTTATCCCCGGCAGTCCTTCGTGACCTCCCCCTTCGGTCTCGCCGTCTCCCACTTAAATTTCTCTTTTGTTTGTTTACGAGTACGAGCATCAGACTCTTTTAGCACGCGAGTCTCCTCCGTCAGTCTGTGCCGCGCCGTCCCCCTTGGTCCCTGGTCCAAGTCCCCTCTGCCAGTAGAGAGCCCATTTCTCCCTCGGTTTTATGCCCAGAAAAACTCTCGGCTGTTTTCCTCTACCGCTCGCAGGTTTCTCTAATCTATTGGCCTGACCCGTTCTTGACCGATACCTGCTCATTGCTAACCCCTGCCAGACACGACTGATGTTTACCCGCCGCTACCCCAGTTCACGGTCCCCCTCTCTCAACCCTTTTCCCCCGCCTCATCGACCAGAATTGACGCAATGTTTCAGCAGTCCAGTCGCCCTGAGAGGCGATCTTTAATTCCCTAAAAAACCTACCCCCCCACCTCCAGGCGAATTCCATGTAATTTCGAATGGAGGGAGGTGGTTGTCAATTTTGTTCGCTGATCATGTGCTGCCTGCCGGAAATGGCTTCCCCTCCACCCACCCTCCCCCCTGCGACTTCCTGCAAGCCTCATGTTCTTTTGCATTCATTCATAAAAATCCTTTATCGCCTTCTTTTTGGCGCATTGAAAACTCCATCGGTTTGTCACGGCCTGCCATGTTTTTTCTCTTTTTCCGCTTCGTAAGCACAACGCCTCGTGAGTTGATTTCTCTGAGCCAACTCAGGCCGCATGTTTTTCTGACGCCGGCACATTGCTTGTTTGCACTCTTCTCTTACCCCATCCTCCCTCGATTTTGTAATTAGCTTTGTTTTCTCTTCAGGCAGCTTTCCCACACGGTGTCAATTTCTTAGTTTTTTCGTATTGCAGCATTTCTCGCCCCCCTTTCCCTGCATCCTTCTTCCTCCAGTTCTTCCCCCTTCTCCCCTTTGGTTTGAAGTGAAATGTCCTTCGCTTCGGTTGTTTAGATAGTCCCCAACTGCATTTCTCCCTGGTCTGGGTTCACCGAATCGCGGCCACTCCCCTCGTCCGCGCAATCCTGTGGAGTCGACGGAGTTCGGGACTTGGTGATCGTGCGACTGCCTGATTGTTGGCCCATCTCGCCGCACCTGCGGGATTTTCCACTCTCTTCGCTTCTTCGCCTATGTCTCGAACGTCGCCCTTCTTGTGACAAAATTATTCTTCTCCACGTTTCTACTGCCTAGTGATTTCTGCCTTCGCTGTTCTCCACTGGCACAATCCTTTTTGCGTCATTCCGGCACAGGTGTTTCTCCGGTCTCTTATGTCTTCGAATCTCCAGTCCTCCGTCTGGGGATTGGGGTTCTTTTCTTCCGCCCCTTCCTTTAAACCGGCCTTTCAGAACGTCTGCATTTGTTTGCGATTTCTCCTCTTTTCCTTCCCCTTTTGGTTCCCGATTACGATCACTCGGTGTACTCTCCACAGGAGGTGACTACGGCATTCAGTGATTTTTTCTAATCATATTCGTTCTTTCCGTCTTCATGTTCCGCCGATGATCCCCCTCCCCCACCGACTCTTCTAGACTGAGTGGAATTTGTTGGTGTTGAGTAACTGACCAGACTTTGCGCTGAGCCCGCAAGGGGAACTCGATTTTCCTCCCTTTTTCTCTCTGACCCCCCCTCCTCTACCCAGACGCCCCCTGTTCCTCCGATTGGGTTCGGTTTCCGGCATTGATTGACTCAGGAACCTCAGGTTATGTCTCCCCCCTCCCTTATCTTCCTCTTCCCTTTACTGATGGAGATAGAGCCGGCCTTGCTCATTTCCCGGCGGACACAGCTTGAACTTCTGGTCCCCCAACCTGACTAGTTTTTATTCTCTTCCGTTCCCATGTATTGATTATTGTTTTGTGTCCATCTTCCCCCCCAATCCCGTTGATTGTTCCAGTTGACCCCGATCATGGTATAAAGGAGTTTCGTTTAAATTGCTGCACGATGTAAGGTGCTTTTCTTCCAGCCCTTTTCTTTTTTTTTTTTTGATTGGTTCCTTAGTCGCTACGCCGGCTTCGGAATTTCGTCCTCCCGATTTCCTGTCACTTGGAGACGACACCCCCTGAATCGTCGGCGGGCAAGATTCTGCTTTTTTCCCTTTCCCGAAGGGTCCCCCTTTCCGTCTGGGCTCTTTTTGCTCGGTTTGATCAATTTTGTAAAGCCAGTCCATTTGGCATGTCCCCTGTGGTGGTTGTTTTTTTTCTTTTTCCCGCTTGCTGGCTTGGTGGGGGCGGATAGGGGTACGACCAGAATTTTCCAACAATTTTTAGTCCGTTTTGCGGGGTGGTCGTTCCGAGAGTATGTATTCACTTTAATCGCACCTCCCCCCCCTTCGGCCTCGACTCATTGGCATCTTCCCCTTTTTTCTTGGGTGTTGCTAAAGCCCACGATCGGTGACGCTGGCCTTTTCAACTACCGTAGACCTCCGCCCACCGACACCTCCTCCTCCTCGCGTCTTCCTCCCTTTCCACTCAACTTTTTCCGTCTTGGTCAATCAATGTGTTTTCTGGAAACCACGACTACCGTTGTTCTTTCTACTCTGACGCCCCATTTAAACGATTCCCCTTTTCCCCCTTGCCCCCAGGCCCTTTCAAATTTCTCGCCTATCGTTCCGTCTTCTTCCTTCCCCTCCTCCCAGCTTTTCGCCTGCACCGCTTCGAGCAGGTGAAGCCGTAGCTTTTCTTCAATGTCTTCACCAAGCACTACGGCTGTGCACGAATTCTCAATGGTTTTTCGTACATATTGCTGCTCTCCTTTCTTCCCCCCGTCTGGTTTCTGTCTTTAGTTGATCTGCTCAATCAGGAATTCGAGTTTTTTGGCAAAGCTTTGTCGTTGCCGTGAACTTACCCGTCCTAGTTGCACAATTTCCCTGGCGTTCCCGGCTCATCCCACGGTCCTTTTAACAGCCGAATCTGTGTAAGCCCTCCAGCACCTTTCCGGACCCCCAGATTTTTTTTCCTCCTCCCCCTTCTGATTCTTCTACCCTCCTTAGGTCCTTACCCTTTCCTTCAAGGTAGATTCCGAGCTCGATTTTCGACAACCTCCTCCTCGCGACTGGTATGTGCCTACTGACACCATGAGTATCTGATATTCCCATTGGCCTGACGTCATCCCCTGACCATCCTCCATTCACTCGTTTTTCTCCTGCAGTATCCTTCTTATTCATCCGTGTTTTGAGATAGATACGGCCTGAGAACGCTTTGTTTTCTTCTGTCGGCGGACGTTTTCTCACAGTTTTTTTTCCGACCCCGCGGTTAGAGTCTTGCGCGAGTCGGCTTCGTTATATTGCTTTTGCCTTCGTGAGCGGCTCTATGAGAATGTTCAATCCCCCGTGACTCGCTGTTTCGCTCTTTTTTGACCTTTTTTTTGTCTAAAACTTATTTTCTGATCTTCCTTTTGGGCGGTTCTCTATGACCGATCATTCGGCCTCGATCGCTTGATGCTGCACCCCCCAACCCCCCCCCCACCCCCCCCCCCCCCCCCCCCCCCCCCCCCCCCCCCCCACTCCTCACGGAGTGTATTTCCTACACACTTCCCTCTCATACGCGACTCCCGCGCTTTATCTAGGCGGAATCTGTCCGGACTTGTCTTTCCGTTATTCTCCCTTTCATCCCCTCCCTCTTCCTGAAGAAAGACGTACTTAGACGAATCCCTTTCGTCCGCTGCGATGACAGTTGGACGAACTATGAAAATGGTTCGCCTTTATTCTTCCTTTCCTTCCCGACCCCTGCTAAGACAGTCTTTATATCCCCGTCTCGTCGGAAGGGAACGGCGCGCCCCGATCTGAGTCTCGTCCCCCCCCCCTTTTGGAATGCCCTGCGGTGCCTTTGGACTAACTTCTTTTTCTTTTTACATGCGGCCTTTCCTTTTTGACATAATTTTCCCGCCCTTTCTCACGTGTTCCATGAATAATTACCCATCATAAGCTGTTCTCGACTAGAAGCTGCCGCATTGGCTTGAGTTGTTTTTATCTAGTACTGCCAAGTAGCGGTTCTGTGTCTATGTGCTCTCACTCGCCTCCGCGTTTCCGTGGTGCGACTGCTGACTCACTCCCCTGATGTTTTGTTCGTCTGCTGCTAACACACCCCACCAAACCAACGGAGACTCCGTTCTCGTTTCCTCACGCTGGCGTGTGCTTCTCTTCCCGTGCTTTCTTTGTCCTATTAAAGGCGAATACTTTTCTCTCTTCTTTACGTGCCTGCCGCTACATTACGCAGTTGTGTTTTGTGAGCAAACTTCAGTGATGCTTTCATTCCCCCCTATCTCCCACGCCATACCCCCGCCCTCACTTCCGCCCCACAGTCCTTTGGAAAAACCCCCCCACCAACTGCTGCCTTCTGGATTTCCGTAACCAGCAGTTTTAAACCCCCTATCAACATCAGGTCCGACTGAATGATGTTTACACCTTCAGTCTCCCCTTGCGAGCACCCTTCACCCTACTCTTGATCGGACTCGGTATTTCGTCTCCTCGCTCATGAAGTCGTAAGACTTTTTCCTTTCCGTTCACGACGGAACAGTTTGCAGTCCTGGTCCCCCTTCCCAGATTTCACTCTTCCCCGCCGCACCGGTTTACCCACTTCCGCACCCATGGTAGACATTGTGACTACTGAGGATACCTCTTACACTTCGTCTCCCCAGCACTTTCATTTCCTTCCTTTTCTGATTGGAATTGACACATACTCTTAGGTCCATGCACCTGCCCGCTCAGAGTCCCCCCAAACCATCCTTTTCCTTCATAGCTTTCTTCCTCCTTAGCCCCCCTCTACGGAAAGTTGCCGGGGAGATCGCCACTAATACCCAATGACGCTCCCCGGCCTGGTTGTTACCCTGACCAACAGAATCTTTCCTGCTTCCCTTTGATACACTCTGACCTGTAAGCAGCGTTTACCATGCTGTCCGACGCCGTTGTGATATTTGCCGACCTCCCCCGCTGCCGCGATTTCCGGCTGCAACTCCAGTGGCGTTATGTTAAGGGTCTATTCCCCCCCCAATCCCGGCAGCGTGCAACGGCTTTTACGCTGCCCATTCCTTTTTGGAATCATCGGCGCACTCCTCAACTTACCCTCTTCGCTTAGCTTGATGAACCAATATCTCAGTGATCTTCTCACGGTCTGTGACGGTTCAAAATGAGCTGAAGGGATGTACATTATACTAGTGAACGCCCACAAATCTTTCGGTCTCTGACTTCCTTCTCTCTTGGGCCCCCTCCATGGTACAAGACCCAAAAACCGCATCATGTAGGCTTTCAGACTCGCTGTGGCCAAGCGTGCAGACCCCCCCGACCCCTCTCTTTTCCGAGTCCGATCGAGAGCACCAAGCCCTGACCCCCCGTTAAGTGTTTAACTTTGATCAAGACCAGTATGCAGAATTCAAATGCCCAACGCGGTTTTTTCCCCCCCCCTCCTCGCAATATCTCTCTTTTCAGCGATCTCTCCCTTTCACTTAACGAGATCGGTACGTTTTGGTCTGACGGTGAAAACCCCAAATTCAGTCGAGTGAAGAACGACTTCACCGGCCAAGATGCGCTCAGCAGCGTCACATCATCTTGATTGATTATCGATGGCCGGACCAGCAGAGAGTATCCAGAACCCAGGGAGAGTTTCAAAGAGAGGAAAGCTTTGTGTTTTATCTTGTTTTTCTTTTTTTTTCTTTTGTTGGTGGTTAGGTTTGTGTTATGATGGTTTTTTTTTGTGTGTGCTTTTTGTTTTGGTTTTTTTGGTGTTCTGTTTTGGTTCTTTTTTTTTTGTGTGGGCGGTGTTTTTTTTTGTGGGCTGGTTTTGCTCTGGTTGTTTTGGTGGTGTGTTTGGTTGTTTTTTTTTTTTTTTTTTCTTATTTTTTTTTTTTTTTTTTTTTTTTTTCTTTTATGGACCCCCCCCCCAAACCCCCCCCCTCCTCTTCCGCTGGGGATCCTCTGTTTACACCATGGGTGTTTACCTGTCAGCGAACGAATTGTTTGAGTCCCTTGTCATTTGTCCTCTTCCCCCTTGTCCCCCCAATCGTCCTCCTCGCGAATGCCCTGTGACGCCGCGCACCTTGGCTACAATACTACTGGCAGCTCTGCCGTTTAGTCCGCTCCCCATGCTTTCCTGTCCCACCTAAAAGAGGCCGTCGTTTGCCTTAGAACCCCTCTTTTCCCCCTTTCAATTCCATCTTTTCTCCCCCCCTTTCGATCCCCCCTCTGCGTTTTTTTTGATCTCCCCTCATGGATCTAACTCCTTTTCCGATTTTAGAATAAAAAACCCGATACTCTTCGATCTTCGCGCTTCTTTTGGCGTTCCCCCGCCCCTGCAGGGGAAACATTGAGTCCTTTCCTCTCCTTCCCCCCCGACGCTTCCCGATTCTTTCCTGATGCCTCCCTGTTCCTTCCGCCTCCTCCTCGCTCTTAATGTTGGGTTGCCTTGATCCTCTCGCCTAGTCAAAATTGCGCCCGCTTTAAAGCTGGCCAATTTGTGGTCTCTTGCGTCCCTTCCTCCCCCCCCTGATTTCTCCTCCATTTCTTATCCCCGAACATGCCGCGCTTGTGGCACCCCCCAGCCGTTGATTGTGACTGCATTACCTTAGTCCCTTCTTTATAGCCTGTTAGACTTCTCCCCTCAGGTCCCTTTTCCCTTTTTCGATGTACCCTCACGCGGTCTCAAGGACACACGTTGACTTTTATGTGGTCCAAGGACCTCCCACTTCAGATTTGATTTCTCCCTAATTGCTCTTGCGAAGTAAGCTGCTCTTCCTCTTCGTGCCGCCCTTTTTTCTCTTTCCTCCCTTTCACTCTTTTTCCCCCCCATAGCACTTGTTTGAGGTATAGATTGCGGGTCCCCGACGGCTGAGGCCCCTCCGGGGCGGGAACGACGTCTCTCCTTTTGAGAGAGTTATTTATCCGCTATTTTTTCCCCATTTCCGCGCTGCCTTCGGCTCCAGGAAAAATTCTGATTCTGTTAAGCATTGCGCTCCACCTGTGATCGGAGTTCCCCCCTGCTTGCTCCTTTTCTTTTCTTTCCGATCCCTATAATTGCTTGGGATTTCACCATTGAAACTCCCCTACGTCTTTTACCGAGGTTGCACGCCCCATTGTTGGTCAACGTTTTTTCCCACTCCGCCACTTCCGACGCATTTCCGAGAAGTGTTCCTCCTTCCTACAGACAGTCGGCGCCTTTGACCTTGAGTGTGCAGATACCTCTCCTGTCGCAAACCCCCATTCCTTTGTTCTCGGCGAAGGCACGGATTTACTTCTTTCGGACGGATTTGTTCTTGGCGGTGTTTTGTAAACGGCTTCCGGCGATGCCTTTTTGCGCATGCCGCAGTTCCCCTGCCAATCCCGCTGCTCATGACTTTCGAATTCGTAAGGTTTTTTTTTTTTTTTTGTACTTTTTTCTGCGAACCCAGCCTTCATAAGGTCAACATTCGGTTAGATCAGTCGGCTCGCGATCGGAAACGCAAAGGTTTTTTCCGCCTGCTGTTGGCTTTCTCTATAGCTTTCCGATGTGATTTTCCTTCCCTCTTTCTCGATGACCATCCTCTTATGCTCTCCTTAGGCCCGGCAGTGCTTCCCCTCCCCTGCTAGTTATCCCTTTTTGAGCTGCTTTTCTCACCGCCGTCCATGTAATTAGTATGTTTGTTTTTTTTTCGGGTTTTGATCGCAGTTGCCTCCTTATTTCCACTTTGATCCACCACTTGTCGTTTTGTTCTTCTTCCATATTTACACATGTCGCAAATCTGCGTTCCGCTCCTGTCCCCCATGGATTTCTCTTTTTTTTTTTTTTTGGTTTCTTGTCCACCACAGCTTCGCGGGTTGATGCGCACTGTTTTTATGGGTAGAAGTTTGCGCCTCTATCCCTGCTCCCCCCCTCTGTGCAGTCCTCAGAAGTGTCTTCCGTCTTTCAGTTCGCTTCTTCTTTGTGATCGGCTTTCTTTTTGCTTGTGTTTTCCTTTTTTCAGCCGGTAAGAAAGCGTTCTTCCAAAATTTCTTCTCCTAGGTTTTCCTCGCAATCCTTCTGTGCAGTTGCTAGCTTTACCCGTCTTCAAGGCCCATTTTTCTTTGACTGTAAGATGGTTGTATCCGTCCCCCTCCCAGAATAGGTCGCAGTTTTGTCCGTCAAAGGGGTTGGGCACGCCCCTAGTCCATGGTACTTCTCCTTGTATTAGTGGCTTGGTCCCCCTCGACCGCCGTACGGAAACAGGTCCCGCCGCTTTTTCCTGATTAGTGCCGTTTTCCGGTATTTTCCCCGGACCATGTGTTTGCCCGCTCCATCCACCTGTCCCGCTGACTTCATTGTTCATACTCGTTTGTTTTTTTGCCCCCCATATAATGACTCCTACCCCGATTAGAGAAACTTTTTTGCTCTCTCCCTGTCTACGTTTCCAGATCCATGGCTTCCTACCTGATCACGTGATAGTCGTGAAGTTGTTCCGAAATCGTAACTTCCTTCAGACCGTCCCTTTTTTTGCATCTCCAACGACATTGATCTCATCATGGACTCCTGTCCTCGGTTTCCGATGTTCGAGCTCCTTCCCTTTCCGGTCAGACTGACAGACACTTCTTCCCACCTTCACTTTTTTCTCCCTCCCAGCTCGGCATCTAAAAGGTTGTTGCATTGTTGGCGAATGAACCCCCTCAGAGTGGGTTGAGGAGTGAAAACTATCTCTACATTTGAGTCCTTTTTCTCCTGGTGATATAATTTTCTTGTGTTCTCGTCTTGCTTGAGTCGTCATCGAGAGGAGTTCTTATTCTTGGTGAGAACTTTCTTCGATCAGATTTCTTCCTTCACATTTCGCCCCGGCTGAGACGTCCTGACTTTCCGCCCCTCGTTTTTAAGTCCCGGTTGCTCTTTTTCAGTCTGTTTCCTTTTCTCCGCTCTTCTCTGTGCCGTCCCCTCCCGTTGCACCTTTTGCCTACGGCACTCTTTTCCATTTTCACTCAGCTAGCTAGGCTGCAATATTTCTGAACCGTTTGCAGTTACCGGCATTTTCATCCCCCGTCGGCCTTTGTCTTGGTGATCGGCGGGGTCTTACCGGAGAGAGTGCCTCGGCTTTTTTCTTTTGTTGTTGTATCCGTGGATATTTTTCTGTCCGCTTACTTCTCTTTTTGTGGGAGGATCGGTCAAGCCAGAATTGTCCAGCCCCCCAAGTAGCGTCCGTGTACAGCGGGCGTCGTTCCGCATTTATCCCTTTAATCCCCCTCCTGCACGCGCTGAAGCTTGCTTTTTCCCTCTCTCGGGGTTCTGGTTGGGTTTCCCCCCTTCCCACATCAGCCGGGGATGATCTCTTGACGACAGTACCTTCCCCACCATCTTTCCGTCGATCGACCCTACCGTTCCTCGGCCAAATAAGCCATTTTCTCCCTGTTGATTCGCATCCCAAAATTTGATTTCTGTTACCCCTATCTCCCGGTTTTTTATTTGCCCGATTTTTCCTGACGAAACCCTCTCCTCCCTTGCAGCCCGATGAGTTAATCTCTCCTTCTGAGGTCCCGTTTCCCCGCATCCCTCCAGCCCCTCCGCCGTCTTTCCTTTCCAAGTTCTCACATCGGTGCCCGTGTCAGATGGCGGCCCCCCTCACCCTCGCATAAGAGTGAAATTTCTTTCCTCGCTAGAGAGTTCTGGAATTTTTAGATGGGTGTTCCTCTCTCCTGGTCCTCCTCGAACGCCGTGACATCTTTCTCGGGAAACGCCTGTTTTCGCGGTCTCTTTTGACTCGTAGTTTCATTCCCCATCTGAGTTCCCTCCTCCCATTACACGCTTCTCTAAACTCGATCTCGGAGTGTTTGTCTTAAGATCCCGCCGCATACGATCAGATTTAGCGCTCATTATTCACACTCGACAGCGACGTGAAGACCACTTCTCCCTGTCTTGATGGTGCTTCACCTACCACATATTCTCACGAGCCTCGCGCTTCCGAGGCGCACCGCCTTACCCTTGATCCTCACCGGGGCTCTCCAGAATCCCCCAGAGCTTTCGTGCAGTCTTCTATTTTATCTTCTGGTTGTTGAGTTCCGCCTGATCCCGGGTATCCCCCTTTCCTATCGTCTTTTTTTCTTCGAAGTCATCCCACGGTTTATACACGATCGCGTGCGACATGTCTTTGCAAGGGACAGTATCGTCGGATCAGCTATAGGGTTTAGGTGGACGCTCGCCTCGTGACCCTTTCTTTTTTCGTCCGCTGCTGTTCGCCCCTTTTCTTTCGGTCGACTAAACTTTGTCTTCTCTTGGCGGGCTCGGCCTTACACCGTATCACTCCCTTCGCTGTTTGCTTGGGCAACCTGACGAAGTCTCTTAACTCGCCCCCCCTTGTTGTCTCGGCCCTTGACCGCTTTTTCTCCTTTTTTTTTTCCCTATGAACTTTCCCCGGCTTGATGGTGACAGTTCAGCAGTCCCTCCCTTCCTCCCATTCCCGCGCACACCTCTGGACTTCACCTTTTTTTTCTTCCCTTTTCTTCTTGCGTTGGCCCATCGGCCGCTGCGCTTCTTTTTTTTATTTGGGAACGTCGTCATCGGCTTTTCCTTGGCGGACGCCATTTTGCCGACCTTCTCTAGTCCTTCCTGCTGTACCCGGCGATTTGCGTTTTTTTTTTTTTTTTGGTATTTTGAGACAATTCCCCGCGGTTTCTTTTTCTTTTTGTTCCCCTGAAACCACTTCACTGGTCTGCGCTCAACGCTTCTTTTAGGTGATCATTCAGTCCTTTACTAGCTGGTAATGCTCGGCCGTCTTTGCGATTCGACAGTCCGTTTTAGTTACGGCCTCTCTCCAAACAGCGAGTTCTTCAAAAAAATTCAGAAAACAAAAGTCCAAGCTATGTAATGCCTCTCGCTTCCCTTCGGTGCGTACATTCTATCTCTATCGGACTAAGAAACCGGATCTAAATTCTCTTCACCTTTTTGTTCTATCTTTCTTCACCCCAAAAGTGTGTCCCCCCCTAATCCCTTACCCCCAGCAGACTCGCTTTAAGCCCCCCGCAAGAAGAAAAAACCCCCCCCCCTTTGTCCTGCCTTTTCCTCCGTTTCTCTCCGCCGTTATCTCCCCCCCCCTCCCCCTCTTGCCACTACGGTGACCCTTCGGTTTTTTCCAACCCAGTAAGAACCCGCTCCGCTGTCCTTCCCTGCTCCTTTTCTCCCTACAGCGCTTTAGAGGCCGCATCCTCTGTCGCCGGAAGGGAGCCCCAGGATCCTCCAACCTTGAACATTTTTTTTATAGCACCGCTCAGTACAACGGGAACACCTCGGTGCCCCCGTTTTCACAGGGCGGCGACCGCTGACGAACTCTCTAGCATACTGTAAAACCCTGCGTCGCCTTTGCCTCTCTCTTACAGAAATCGATAACCAATTGCCTTAATCACCGTGTGGCCCCAGCCGTTTTGTCTACGTTTTACTCTCCTCTCCGTCCATCTTCTCAGAGTCCTCCATTCCATACCTCCACAGCTGACGTGGATTTTGTTCGAACAACTACTTTCCCCCCGTTGCTATCTATTTTCCCCGTGACACCGCGTAAACCGTAGTAGGTGTATCATAGGCGAGCAGTGACCCTTTTCATTCCCCCAAGTCTCTTTACGCTTTTCACTATCACCGATATTGATTAAGTTCCCTGATACCCTCCCCCCGAGCGAACAAGCTCAGATACCCCCTCTCGTCGGTTTTCTCATCTTTCTCGCCAGGAACATCTTCCGCCGAAGATGATTAACTCTTCCTGTAAGGTTGATGTCTCCTACAGTGCCTTCGTACCTTCCCCCCTACCCCGTGAACAACGCAGAAACGCCCCGCGTTGCGGCAGGTTTACTGCGGCTGAGACCACCAACAGAACCCCTAATGAGGAGGTATGAGACGAACTATCCGGTTGGGCAGAATTTCCGTACACCTCGCCCTCCCCCTTGTACGGCTTTTCCACACCGAGACTGCATCAATCTCCTTATGCATCTTTCTCGAATTCCCCCGCCGACGGTTGCCCTTACATATGTAGAGCACAATAGTTTTTCTGAATCATGGATTCCCGGTTCCAAACCCCCCCAGCCTCTCGGCAGGAGCGATCCACCTCCTTGCCCCCTCCCGTCCCCTATCACGGAGTGAGGCGTCCGTCTTCCGAGTATTCGCTCACCTCCCCGTCCCCCGCCATTTTTCCGCTCATTCAAACCCCTGCCGCTGTTTTTGCCAAAACACCCCCTTGACTCTTAAGATTTGAGGTGTCCCTTCTGATAACCTTGGGGCACCTTTTCTCTGAATACACGAAGTTTTTTTCCAACGTGAATTCCTTTCTGTCGAGGACCCAACTCTCCTCCCCGAATTTAATCCCATCTTGGCGCTCTTTTTTAACCCCACTCGCCTGCCCACCGTCACTTTCCTCGTTCCCCCCGAAATTCCCTATCCCTTCCGACTCCCTGCCCCCCACGAGGAGAGTTTTTCAGCATAGGTTTACCCCCCTCAGCAATGATCTAACCCCACCTTTGATTTTTATAGCAACCGCCCTTTCTCTAACTGTCTCTCTTTCTTTTTGATGACCTTTTTCTCTTAGCCTCCCCACCCCACAAAGGTAGTCAGATCGTGTACTTGTCGTGACTCTCATGAACTGGCAGGTCACCTTGATCGTTATACGCGCCTTACCTTTTTGCGCCCCCGCTTGCCCTATCTTCGTCTTAGCCGACGAACCCTTTTCTGTGTTTGCTTCTCCTTCGTACTTACGCGCCCCCCCCTTTTCCTTTCAGACGTGCTGAAGCATGTCCCCTTCTGTCGCACTCAGGATTTGGCCCCAACCAGGTTAGCGATTCCCCTGTGACTATAAGAAGATTTGGCCCACCTCGCGGTGGCGGTTTCCTTGGTGCTTTCATTCGCATTATCGTAAATTTCCGTTCCCACCCTGAGTTACAAGAGTTTCAGAGCATTACGTTCAAAGAAGGGCTTTTTCTGTTTTTCGCCGAAGGCAAGCCGCTACTGCCTGAAAATCGATCCTGCCATATTTTAGCGTGCTCCCCTGGCGTTTTGCAGTTCGCCATC
>Ga0179593_1658811_pt1 | contig 21187 bp, 20 predicted proteins | sample CZODoug2_1_08_16_FD_185931 | JGI IMG/M metagenome (GOLD analysis project Ga0179593, IMG submission 185931) | Vadose zone soil fungal communities from Angelo Coast Range Reserve, California, USA - CZODoug2_1_08_16fungal (PacBio error correction) | ecosystem: Environmental > Terrestrial > Soil >... | reverse complement strand
CCCTTGCCCACCTTTTTTTTCTTGACTCGCCCTTACCCTATTTTTTTTTTTTTTTTTCTTGCCGGGTCCCTGACACCCTTGCCCTGCCTTTTTGTTTTTCCGCCCTCCTCGATCAGGGTGCTTTCCTTTTTTTTGGACAGGTTTCCCGTGGTCCCCTCCTCCCCGTTTTTTTTCCCTTCTTTGGCTACATCTTTTTACTCGCTTGCCTTTTTTTTTTTTTCCCCTTTAAATTCCCCCCTCGTTTCCCTCTCCCCCCTGGCAAAGGGTACTTTTCCAAAAACTCTTCATTTTATGGGTTTTTTTGGCAGTCCCCCGAACTCCTACTCCCTTGTTCTGAGAGGATCTCCCCCGGAAAGTTGTCCTTTTTCCCGTTCCTTTTTTTTTGAAATTCCGTCGTGGGTTTGAGGGCCGACTTTTTTTTTCCCGTCCCCCTTGAAGACGGTGATTTCTTTTATATCATTATTCATCCTCCCGTTGTTTTTTTAGAGTTCTTTTTTCTTCCCATTTCCTTCCTGTTTGCTTTTGGAGGAGTGCGTGGAAATTTACTTTTTCTGTTTCGCAGACGTTTCCTATCGGTTTCTTTTTCGGTCGTAACCCCTTTGTAGGTCCCCTTCCTTTTTTTTTTTCCCCCTTTTCCCTTTTTAGCGATCATCCCCCCCTCTTTTCCTCTTCTTGGCGTCTGTCTAAATGTCCTCTTTCGACCCCTTTTTCGTCTTCATTGATTACTAGAGAGACGCTCCAGCTTAATTTTCTTTCTACTTTCCCCCACTTAGTGAGGGCGTATTTTCTTCTCCCATTTTTTTGACACCTTCACCTTTTTTTCCAAAATGCGGCCGTCTTCATGGCTTTTTTTCACAATAGATGTTTCGTCCTCTTTTTTTTTTCCCTTTTTTTGACGGAACGGCCGAAACAACTCTTGCGGTTCGCGTTCCCTCTCTCACCTTTTAATAGTGGAGAGCTTTTTCTTTCAAGTTCTAGTCCCCTCAATTCCGTTTTTTTTTTCTTGTCCTTTTTTCTTTCTGTGACGGCGGTACGTCTTTTTTCTGCCAACCCTTTCTCGCAACTTTTCTTCGTGGCCAGGTGTTTCTTTTCACGTCAATTCCTTGGTTTTTTTGGATTTTTTTTCCGGTGAAAAAACATCATTTGGGGGGGGACTTTTTTTTTTCAGTTCTTTTCCCCCTCTCGCGTTTCTTTTTGCAACCACCCCCCCGGGCCCTTTTCGGTGTCAAAAATTTTTTTTCTCTTTTTTTTATTTTTTTCGATGACCCTCCTTCCTCGTGGAACCGGCCGTTTGCGTTACTTTTTACGGTCCCCCCCCCCGGGGGCCGCCTTTTCAAAACGCAAGTTTTTTCGGATTCTATTTTACCAACTTCCTTCACTTTTTTTTCTTCTTTTTCTGGTGCCCTCTTGGGACCCGATCATTTCTTTCCCCTTCTGAACTTTTCCTTTTCCTTGGTTCCGTGGGCGGTTTTTTTTTTCTTGCCGCGTCCTTTTGCGGGTCCCCCTGCCCCTCTTGTCCTTCCCCCAAAAATTTGCATTTCTGACGCGGGGGAATCTTCTTTGGCTATTGGTATTTTCACTTTTGCTCCCCCCCAAACCGACAGGTTTTTCCAATTTTTTTTTTTTTTTTCTTGGATCTCACAAAACTTTTTTTTTACGTCTTTCCACGTTCTCTATTTTTACCGTGGGACTCCTCATCTCTGGGAATTACATTTCTGGAGCTACACTATAATGGTGGGTCCCGCTCTTTTTCCCCGTGTCGTTTTTTCTTCGTCGGCTTCCTAGAGGTACTCTTAAATTTTTGTTTTTTCATCTTATTTGTTTTTTTGCCCGCCATGTTAGTTGAACTTCTTATTTCTCTTTGAAGGCCTCCTTGTCCCCATTTCCGACCCCCTCTTGGGCCCAGCCCCATTAATTTTGAGCCGCGGCTCATTGTCGGGGTCCCCTTCGACGTTTTTCAAAAACAAAGACTTTTTTTTTTTGCCTTCCCCCCCCTCGTTCCTCCCGCGTCGTTTTTGAACCGTGGGTCTTTTCTCATCCCCCCCGACCATTCTTTTTTTCTAGGCTTGCCCGTTGTTTCCCCTCTTTTGGGTTCCCTCGATGAAGGGCCTTGCCTCTTTTTGCCGGACGGACAACCCTCAATAAAGGTCCCCTTTACTTTTTCTTTTTTTCCTCCTGATGTTGGAGGCCCGCACTTTCCTCTTCATCCCCCCTTGCGTCTTTTCCTGGCTTTCTAGTTGACGCCCTTATCTCCCCATCCCCACCAGTGACGAACAGACCGCCCGTCTCTCCTCCAAGAGTTGGGGGGGCCGATTAACTTTTACGAGGTGCTGCCCCTTCCCCCTGTTTTTTTCTTTTCTGCGCTGTTTCGAGACCGGCTGCCCCCTCCCAAACCTTTTTCCCACGATTCTCTGGCCCTTTGCTTCTCCCTCATCCTTCCCTCTCCCTGTGGCGCCCCCCCCCCTACGATTCTTGGCATGGGGGCCACTTTTGGCCCTTTTTGTTTACCACAACACCCAGTGACAACTGCCGGTTTTTGGGTCCCACAGCCTTTTCCATTTTTCCCTTTTTTCCAAATTTTTCGTCCAAATCCGGTTTTTTTCTCCCGCGGTTAGCCCCTTTTTGGCAGTTAAACACCCAAAAAGCCTCTTGTTAACCCCCGCTGCTCCCCGGGCGTTCCGCTTTTTTTTTTTTCCTCCCCCCCAAACTCGGGCGGTGAGTTTTTTTTTTTTCCGTTTTTCACCTTACACTTTGGAGAGCTATTATCTTTTTTTTTTTTTTTTTCTTGCCTTTACGCCTTCTTTCCCGGTCGGCCCTGTGTTTTTTGTTTTTTGCCCCATTAACCCGCTATTCCAAGTGCTTGAAACCATTTTTTGGCTTTTTGAACTCGCCGGCACAGCAGTCTTCCGTCCCCCCCCCCGCGCTTGTTTAGGGGACGGGGGCTCCTTGGAAATGATTTTCTTCCCTTCTTAAGGCAACCTTCGATGGCTTTAGGGTTTTTTTTTCCACGTGCCGCTAACATCTGTTTGACCGCCCGTGCGGGCGCTTTTTCTTTTGTTATGACATTGCCACGAGAGGTTCCGCTTCTTTTGATCCTTGGTCCTTTTCCTCTTTTGACAAACTTCCAACTTTTTGTTTTCCCCCGCTTTTTTTTTGGTCGGGTGTGTCCGGTGTGGCCCTTTTAATATCTTCCCCCTTCTTGTTTGTTTCTCTACGGGATTTTCAAAAATCTCTTGGGGCCGCTTTCTTTCCCCCATCCAAGGGAAAATTAGTGTTTTTTCTTTCCTGGGTCCCAAAAACAAACCCAATATTCAATGGAAACACCGTCCTTCATTCTTTCCCTTGTTTTTGGACCCGTTGTCACCATTGGTTCTTTGGCTATTCCCCCCTCCCTCCATAGTCCGGAGGTGGGGGATTCCTTTCTCTTTCTTGTTTTGGGGTTCCCCAAATGAGCTAGGCGTTTTTTTCTTCCAACCAGCACCCCTTTTCCTTGTTCTCAACAAACCAAAACGCCTGGCCGAATTATTTTTTTTTTTCCGCGCGTCGACCCTAACATTTGGGGTGGCATATTTTTTCGAGATTTTTATGGGATGTAGTTTGCAGTCCCCAATTTTCTTTGAGGAATTTCCTCAAGAGGTCATGAAACCTTGTATTGAATATTTCCTTCCGCCCGACATTATAAATAAGCAATCAGACTTTTGGTACTCACGGACGTGGCGCTCTCTGTCCTTTTTTGGCAATTTTCACGGCTTTTTTTTTTTTTTGGCAACTTGGAACTCACTTTTATTTGATTTTCTTTACCTCGTCAAGGATTTCCTTCCATACTTTCCAGAGTTTTCCAGCGGCCCTTCTCTGCCCCCCGCCGTACCCACCTGATTTACGGGCCGTCCCCTTTTTTCTTCTTGTAGTAAGTCCTTCAGTCACCCTCATCTTAGTTTTTTTTACGCTGGGTCCCCCCCCCCCCAACTGTTTCGAAGCAGGGAACCCTGTTCGCCCTTGGTCGTGTTTTCCTTCGCTCTTTTCCTCCTCAAGGTTGACAGTTCACTTTTTGTCATTAGGGGGGCCACGGGTCGGGTTTGCTACACTATTTTTCCCCCCCCCCAAGATTACGCTATGTGGAGTTGGGTGCTAGTTTTTTTCGTCCGAAATCTTTTCCGTTGTATTTTCTTTGTAGTTTTCTTTAAGATTTCCGCGCCCCTCTTCTTTGAGCTTGGGATATTTTTCTATTCATTTTTTTGATCTTTTCATTGTCCTTTCGGTTTCAAGTATACCTGTGTCTTGGGGTTGCCCGAAAATTTCGGTGTAACCTTTTTATCCATACCCCCCCCCGAGGTTAAAAAATTGCGTTCTTATTATTTTCCTTTTTTTTCATGTGCGGATTTTTTCTTTTCTCCTCTAATTTTCCTTTTTTCCTTTTCTCCCCCAAGATGGTGGCCCGTTTCATTTTTTGCCGCGTTCTCGACAACCTGTGGCGTTTTTTCCCTCGGTCTGGAACTTTGGCGTTCCCCCCTTTTTTTTTTTTTCCCCCCGGCGTCTCATAAACCTCAGGATTGGGGTCGTCCCTTGTCCCCTTCCCCTTTTTTCTTTCTTTTTTTTTCTGTTTGACGCGTTGGATACCTCTATCACGGCTTTTGTGCCTCAGTCGTCCCTGTTCTACTCAAGTTCCCCCCCCCATCTTGAGTGGGGTTTTTCAAAATGAGCGCCGCCTCCTTCGACTTTTGTGCCATCATTGGTTTTGCCCCTTTTTTCCTTTCCTCTGTTCGTTGGACCCCTTGGACGTTTCTCGCAACTCTTTGGGTTATGGTCGTTCTTTTTGTAATCTACGTTCCCTGCTGTTCCCCTCTTTTTTTTTCTTTCCCTTGCTTTTTTTTTTGTGTTAACCTTTTTTCTTGCTGTTTTCCCCCTGCTTTCACTTTGGGTTGTCACCCGTTTTCGCGGGTTCTTTCGGATGATTCAACTCTTTTTGACGACGGTTTGCTTCTTTCTTCCTTCCACATTTTTTTAGTCGTGATTTTTTGTTTCCAAGTGGGCCTTGAATTTTGACCTTTCGCAACCCACGTTGTTTTCCGCAAACTTTTTAGTTTTTTTTTTTTCTCGCATTACCGCCTTCCCTGCTGCCTTTATTTTCCTCTCCCTAACCTAAAAGGTTTGTCGTTCCGCCGTCCCCTTTTTTTTTTTTTTCTTTTTTTTTCGGATCCTTTTCATTGAGGTTTTTCGTTGAGTTACCATTCTCTCACTCCGAATTCCTCCTTTATGTAAACCCACCTCATGGCCCCCTTTCGGTTTCCCCCCTCCAATTTTTTTTTTAAATCCTTCCGGTTTTTGGCAAGATTTTTTTGGCTTTTTTTTTTTTTTCGGCTTCCATCTTGATGTTCCCCCGAAGGGCCCCCCCTTTTCTGATGTTTTTATTTTTTTACTCTGCCCCCCAGGTCCCTGAAACCCTGTTTCTTTCGTGGGAAGTGATTTTGAGATCCTTGCAATTCTGTTTTCGGTGGTTTTCGTTTTTTTTTCCGACAAAGTCACAAAAAAAATGATCTTTTTCCAACTACGAAATTCCTCAGGTCTTCGACTGTTTCCTTCAGGACTGGCCCAGTGGGGACATTTTTGGTTTTTTTTTTCCCCCCAATTCGAGTGGGCGGGACCGATTAGCTTCTTTCCTTTTTTTTTGGAGGTTTCCTGGCCGTATCCTTTTTTTTCCCCAGGTTTTAAACGTGGACTCCTCACTTATTCTGGTTTCCTGTTTTTTTTTTTTTTAACCTCCTTCCCATTTCGAAAAATTGGTTTCTTCGATTTCTTCTATTTAAACGCCTACGAGGATCGTTTCTCCCATCCACAGTGGAAAAGTTTTTGGATTTTCTTTTTCCTCGACAATTCATTTTCCCCTTTGTCCGCTCGTTCTTGGCCAGCCTTTTTTTGCCGCTCACCATGCACTCCTTTTTTGATTGCTTCTTCCTCGCTTTCCTTTCCCCTCAGTTTGTTTTGTCTCGGTTTCCTTTCCTGGAATCCCCCGTTTTCTTGGTTTGCCCTGGTTTTTTTTTTTTTTTTTTACTTTTTACAACTGGATCTGGGTCCTTGCCGAAAGGAGGTCCGTGATGAGTTTTTTATGAACCCCTTGCGTCTTTTTTTTTTTCGTTTTTTTTATCCCTGCTTGACTTTTTTTTATTCGTCGCCCCCAGACTTTTTGGTTTCCTCTCCCCCCTCAATTGTGCTGGGACGACCATGGTAGGGCTATTAATTGATCTCGTTGTAATTGCTCTTTCGTCCCCTGTTTCCCCTCCTTACTTCTATAGAACTTTTTCGGTCTCTAGTGAACGATTGGATCGGGCTAACTCTGATGTCTTTTTTAGGAGATTTGCAGATAGTTTTATTCCGGCGCTCAGGTTCTCAACCGTCTTTCCTCCTCGAAGCCTTCTCCATAATAGCCTCCTTATCTAGTCGAATTTCCATTCTGACCAATACTGTCCTGGCTTGCTCAGCTATATTTCGATCTTCTTAATCCCTTTGATCCCCGTTCGGAATGTGTATCTCATCCCCAAATCTCTGGATTTTTCCTACGTTACGGTTAGATTTTCCCTTTCAGACCTAGACTGGCAGACATACCCCTTCTTCTTCGTGTCGGGCAGGCTTACTTTTTTGCGATATTTAGATTTCTTCCCTTCCTTGAAGAGGTCTTTCTGCGGCCCCCGATTATCTCCCAAAGGTTGGTCAAACGAGATTCGTAGCCCCCACTTTCTACCTTTCACGCTTTGACATGATTACGATGACTTCCCCTTTTAAATTTTTCACCCCTTTGTGAACTGACGGAGCTTGTTCCTTTGCGAAAGAATGCGGAGTAAAGCCCTCTTAATCTGAACACACCCCCATCCTTTTTGAAGCTCTTTCCCCCTGTAGCCTGACCATCACAGCCGCCAATTTATAAGTTGACTGACTTCCGTTCATCCTAACCAAGACGTACTTCCTTCCCCCTTTTCTGATGCGCCTTCCGCGTCTGACTTTTTCTTATCCCTTTCTCCGAGCAGGAGGCTCGGCTCTTTTTGACAATCCAGTAGCTTGTCCCGACAATCAGGCGCCCCTTTCTGATATATGTTCCCCGGTTTGGATACGCCCCCTATGAGGCCCTCTGTTTCTCGCCGTTTCCTCTTGAAGTTTCTCCAATTTGAGCCCTGTCACCCATCGTAGACTTTTTTTGATCGAAAGCCTCCCCCTCCCGGACCTCCTCGTCTAGGAGGAATTGCGTGACCCTTTTAGCAAAAAGACAAGTAGCGTTTGATTTCTCTTCTCCCCTTTGAGAGATATTCTCTCCCGATCTGTCTTCTATTCCCCTTTTTTTTTTCAAGACCCCTATGGCTCCTCCCTCCTTTTCTCTCTAGCCGTGGACGGCCCGATAAATTAGATTGCCGGGACCCGGTCTTCCTTTTTTTCCGTTTTTTCCCGGTCCTCCCGAGCGCCCCCAGCTTCGCTCGCTTTTCTGTGGATAGCCTGCACGTTTTTCTTCAAGGCTTTTAAAACCCCCCTCACGGCGGTTCCCGGCGGTATTTTTACGAGTTAAGTCCCCAACTTCCCGTCAATTCGGCTATAACCCCCCTTTTTAGCCCGCAACCTCCTTCTTTGGCCCTTTTCCCTTCCGTTAAGACATTTCCGGCGAGCCGTAGTCGTTTTTTTCTTTCCGAACTATGTTCTGGACAGAGCGGCAGCAGGTATCCGCTCTCATGCTCCTTTCTCCATTCAAGTTGAACTTTTTTTTTTTCTCAGGACCGATTCTTACCCGCTGCTCTCGACCGTCTTTCCCCATGAGACTCCCTTTTTCTAAAGGCGATGCGCCCGAGCTCTTAGAGACTCAGCGCGATAGTCTATTCCTTTTCCGCCTTTTGCCCCCTAAAGCAAGCTTTCCCTTTTTTGGCGAGGCATCCTCCCTTTTGGCAGGGCTCTTTCACTGAAAGCATTGAAAGCCTGCGGGGGACTGTCCGGCCCGCCCCCTTTTAACCTTCCTTACCCCCTTTTTTTTTTTGAAGAGAGATTAATCGGCGGAAAGTCCTTAGGTTCCCCTGTTCCCAAAGATTAAAAGAAAAGGTCAATCCCGCCCCCTTTCTCTTAGATTTCCAAAGCTTTCCTCCTCAAGGGCCTTTTTTCTTAGATCTTTTTTTTTTTTCTCACAATCGTGCCCAGAAGTTGGATGGAGACACATGAGGCGCAGGCTCCCTCTAGATTGGGGCGGAATACGGTCCTGATGCGTTCTTTTTTGAGTCGTCACCCTTGATGCTGCGATTCCCCGCGATCTGGAGCCATGACTGACGTCTCTCCTCCCAATATTAGACTGAATCCCCTTTTTTCCTACTCGATCTTCTTCTTTTTCAGGCCACAGGCAGGATCTTTTGAAAAACGACTTTTGTGATGTACTCGCAGGAGGACCCCATTTTGTGTTTGTGTGTTTTCCCCCCCCCCCCCCCCCCCCCCTCAAGATGTCTTCGTATTTGAAGAGGACTCTTCCCATTGTTCCCCTGTTTTTGAACCTTTTTCTATCTCATATGCCCAACCCTTTTCGATACCCAGTGCATTCCGAGAAGAAGGAAGACGATCGGGGCCTCGATCGTGCCCTTTCTTTACCTTTCTCTTCGGTCCGATAGTCTTTTTTTTAAGAAAACCCCGATCCTCTCCTTTGCGTGAGGGAGGGACCTCCCTTGGGTCTTTTGAAGATAGAATTCTGGTATATGTTTCCGAGAGCTCTTTTTTATATAGCCAGACATCCCTTCGTTAGTAACCGGCATGGCTTTTTTGTAATTTTCTACAAATCCCTAATTCATCGAGGAACTTTCTCTTGGTCTCAGACTTGGTTTTTTTCTTATCGGCTTCTGGGTCTGGTTAAAGGAGCCATGCGGTGCCTTCCTTTCTTACAGATTGAACCGGAGATTTTCTCCCCTGACTTCATGATACTTGGTTACCACCACAGGGGTTAGATAACATATCCTTTCTCTTTTCTCTTGGGCCTTTTCCCATTCGTTTTTCTCGGCTCTTCCCCGCTGCCGTGCTCAGCGATCCCCCGGCGTTTAAGATCTTTTCTCCGCCGCTCTCGCTGGCTTTTCCTGTGGCCTCTTACGTTTTTGCGTTCGGATTGACGTGCTCCACGAAAGTGTCCCGCCCCCTCTTTTTAGAGGGTGGTCCTCTCTGTCAAGATTTTTGTCAGATCGCCTCTGTTTTTTTTTTTGATCGCAAGGCGCGGCCGACGCAACAAGATCCCCTTCCTGGTTTTTCGATAAACTTTGCCGATTTTTTTTTTCTCCGTAATCGTAATTCATGGTAGTAGTGAGCCTCGCTTTTCCTCACTTCCGATTGCGCCCCGGTTTCTCCCTTTTAGTCTCCTTCGGGTTTAAGACGGACATTTTCATCCCCCCCTCCCCTTCTTCCCACGTCCCTTGGTCGGAACGCCTCGATCCGATTGAGTGTTCCTCCCAGATGGCTTTTGCCTCCGTCCTGCGATGACAATCCCCTGGAATTGTCCGTGGGACTCCACCGCCGAATGATTCTTTTTTTTTCTCGTCGGAACCTCTTTCCCTCTGCGAAAGTGCCTTTTTTTTCCCAGTTGCCTTTCAGAACCTTCTTATAAGACGGGTGATAGAGATAATTCGACGGTTTTGGATTTCATGCTCCCGTCCTTCCCCCTCTCAGACACTTTCTCTTTCGATCAGGTCGTTCTTCGGCCTAAGGACCTGAGCTGGTCGAGGGCGCGATACCCAGCTCGCATAGTTCTTTTCTCGTTCCAGATGTAAGTCAATCGACTCCACTTTCCTCCCTCTCAAGACAAGGTCGTCACATCTCATGTCTACAATTTTTCCCCCTCACTCTATTCGTAAGATCCGTAGGATCCCCTCTTTTCCTGAACAGTATACTCTTGCCAATCAATCTCTTCCCAGTGGCCAGCTTCTCTACTCTTGTCCCTCCCGCGAAAGGACAAGACGGTTCTGATGACTCTTCCTCTCTTTCCTCTTTTTGTGGTTTCTGAGATAACTTTCACGTCCCTTTCCGTGCGCCTGCCCCGCCAGGCGCTGTTCATCGGAAGTGCTGAGTTCGATGGACCGGTTTCAGATCCTTCCTTTTTTTTAGATGCTCTCTAGTTCGGGCTCTCGGCGTCAAATTGTCGAAATTGTCTTTTCCTCACCTTGTCGGTTTCTTTGTACCTACGCTCACTTCTCCCTAGCCATACTTATTCGAGCGGATATCGCCTCCGTGTCCTCCCTTTTCTGAGGCCGTTTCGGTTCAATAGCTCTTCCTTTTGCTCCCGGCAGTTTCTTACATGATCTCATCCTTGCGGATTTCCCTCTAGATCCTTCGAGTATAGGATAGCTGCTCTCCGCGAACATAATGTCCTGCGAATCTCTTCCCCTCCCCTTTCTCTATTTTTTGCAAACCTCTTCTAGGTGTTTCTCTCTTAATATGGAATTCCCCTTTTCTGATGAGATTGGGTTACATCAAATTCCTCTTTAGTGCCTCAAGGGCCGGTCCCGTTGTCTCTCGTAATCCTTGCCGCGTCCTCCCCCCTCCGCGGAAAAGTCCCTTTAGCGAACATGGGTGCGGTCTCCCTCTTCTTTTCTATCAACTTGCTTAAGACTCAATTTTTTTTTTTCATTGACTCTAACCCCATAGTCTTTCCTTTTTTCGATATCCCCCCCTGCCGTGCGATTTTGGTTCTCTGCGGCACTTATTAAGACCAAAACCTTAGAGCGGACAGAAGATTGACGTTAAGCTCCTCCCCCCCCCCTCCCTCATCCTGGCTTTCCTTCTCTGAAAGCCAGTTTCTCCTTTCGTGAAGGTTTCCTCTAAGGGACCTTCTTGTCCATGATCTTGGGTCTGACGTCTTTAGATGAGCCAGGCGGCTCGGCTTTTTCTATGAAGCTCCCCCACGATGAGGCCCGGAGAAAAAGCCATTCTCTTGCTCGGTTGGTTTTTTCCGAAAGGGGCTCAGCCAATTCTGCAGCTCTTCCTTCCCTTCCAGTCGAAGCGCGAAAGCCCGATTGCGCCGGGTCCCCAGTCCTCGTGAGACAGCCCCGCGACCTCCTCTAGGACCGTGTTCCCCCCCAATCTCGTCTTTTCTCTGAAGGCGTTCCCGACTTCTCTTTCCAAAGAATCAGACCCCGGGGACGCCGCTGATCTCTCCTCCTTGGTTTTGGTTAGATATCGATCTACTCTTTTCAGTGAATGCCCCCGCTTCGGCACGACGTATAAGAGACCGCCCCCCCCCCCGGCCCCTCCCCCCCCCCCCCCCCGACCATCTGGTGTTTGTTGACGTGTAAATCTTTCCGTCGCCCGGGATATTCTAGACAGCTTCCTTTTTAGACCGGCTATAACTCTTCCCCTTGGCGGACGTCGCCGCCCCTGCAAATGTCTTTCTTCTCCCCGTCCGTTTCTTGGTGCGCATCGAAAAACACAGTCCCCCGTGCCCGCGGGCCTTGCCCTCCAGTAATATCCCCGGCCCCCGCCCCGGCGATTTCCCCCCTTCCCTTTCCTTTCACTGCTTTCTGGTTACGGGTGATCCTTCCTTTTTTTTCCCCCCCCCCCGTCAACTTGCGGGAGTCCCGTCGTCCGCTTAATATTTTTCTGTCGTTTCCAGGCATCCTTCTGGCGCCAATGCCGCGGCCCCCAGCTCTCATTTCTTAAGGCTGCCTCGGCTGACCCTGAAGCGTTTCTTCCCCGCCCCGACGATTTTCCTGCGGCCATGTGTTCAGCCGAACACTTCTCTTCGCCTCTGCATGATCCTCCGCGAGATTTCCCCCGCCTGGCCTCTCTTTCCTCTCAATTTTTCCCCCCAGGGACGCATTTCTGCCCTTTCTTGGAATTGAAAGTCGGCCCTCTGAGTTAATGATTTGTCACTCCCCCCGATTGAAATCTATATTTGTTTCTCCTTCCTTCCTTGTTTTTTTCAGATCTCACTTCGGAGGCCCCTGGACAGCTTCAGCATCCTTTCCCCGATCACCCTTAACCTTCCCAATCCCGAGATGCCGGCACCCTTTTCTCTTTTACTTTTTTTCTTTCATCTCCGGCACTTCGGGCGAATCTAGAGCTTTCTATAATAAACCTTGGCGGCGAATTCCACTTTTTTCGCCCTCGGTGTGCATTGCGATCTCGGTACTACGCTGGGAAGCCTCTAGATTCGTCGCAGATTATTCCTTTTTCTGTTCCCTGACCTCTTTTTTTCCTGCCCTTCTGGACTCGATAGTCCTCTCTCTACTGCAATATTCCCGAACCTCAGACTGGGGTCCTTCCCTTCTTTTGCGTTGGGACATTCAATTATTTATACCCTTTTCCCCCCCTGATGTGCTGTTTAAGGTCTAAGGAGCCGAGGGTCTAGCCTCACCTTTTCGAGAGGACTTCCTCATTGGCCCCTTTTCAACGGGTCAACCTCTTTCTATTGATTCATGCGCCCCCCATCTATGTACGGCGCCGCTCTATCACAGTGGCCGGTCTTCCTGGAAGGAAGAGCCATTTTTTCATCTTCCCCCATAGTCCAGAGTCTAGACAGCGGGTCTTTTTTCCTCTAGTTGGGCAGACCCTCTTTCCCTGGCGGAAGCCCCGATCCTATTTCCTGGGTGAGGAGTTCCCAGGGTTTTTTCCGCAATTCCCTTGACGAATTCTTTTCTCCTCTTAGTCGCTACCCTATCTCCCTATTTTTTTTTTCCGGAGTCCCCGGCTCCTTTAGGTTTACTTCCCCGCTTCCGACTTCTTTTCCCGTTTTGAATTGCGCTATTTTTCCTCCCCTGGCCTGATCTTATTTCTTTGTCGGCTTTAGTTATCGGGACTGAGCTTCACGATGGTGCCGCGCCCTTCTTGCTTTATTTCGCTTTTAAGCGATGTACCTGCTAGCAGCGACCTCCTTCCTTGGTGAATACCAAGTTCTTTTTTTTCCCCTTCCATTTTCGAATTTCTTTTCATCAAGCTATCTTTCCCCTCGGACTATTCGTCTATCAACCTCCCTCTACCTTTGCCCTTCCTAGGACCCCCCTTTCCCTTAGGGCATCATGTCTCCTCTTGAATCATGCCCCTTGCTTGCCCTGCCGTTTTTTTCGCAACGAAATTATCGTCATGGTCGAGAGGCCTGGGTTCTTCCTGTTTTTATTTTCTGATTTTTGGGTTCCTTTCGGATGCCGTCCCGGCGTTTCGATTCGGAACCCACCCCTCTCCCTCTAAAGGCCAAAGAGGTGGTTGGAAATTTCTGCTTTATACATTTTTCCCTTTCGTGTTTTTCCTTTTTTAGAGATCAGATCTTTGAATTGAGGCTTTTTTCCTCTTTTTTTTTCTATCGCATTTCACTCGGAAATTCTTCCCCAGATTACCCCCCACTTCTTTTCAGTTCACACGCCCTCGCACTACTCTCTCTCTCGGTTCCTTTTGAGGTTTTCCCACCAACTAACTCATCCCTCAGCTCTGAACCCCCTTCACATCCTTCCTAATGACCTCTTTTTCTAGCTGAATATCCGAAAGCGTAATCTCTTCTCCTCCCTTTTACCCTTCGATTTCTCAGCAGTGATCTCGAGATAAGTTTGTTCGCGATATGAGGATGCTTCTATTTCAAGACTTGTGTCTTCCCTTTTCAGAATTTATCTTTCCTCCCCGGGACCTAGATTTCTCCATCCGTGAGTTTTTGCTTCTTCTTTAATCCCTTTAGTGTTCTCCCTATCTTTTTTATCCCCGATGTAGGTGCGCTACTTCACGCGCTTCTTCCCATTCGTTTCTTCCTAACACTTTTCTTCACCCCCTTTCCCCCCCACACATTTGCCTGAGAGCCTTTTTGAAAGATCCCTGGCTAGTAGATCGCTTATCCGACCAAGAAGGACAATTGAAGTCCCCTTGGTTTCCTCCTCTTTAGGCCCTTTTTCCTGCTAATAGTTTCTCCTCGCTGGGCAATTCTCTCCTCTTCTTTTACTTTTTTGAGAGAGCTCAGCATCACAGTATGGAGTTCTGCGGAGTTTTAGATTTTCCCTTGCCGAGCTTTATTTTTGCGATTTTCGGTCCTTCTTGTTGGATCCCGCACTCTCGCCGGATCTTCTAGTAGTCCCTATCTTCTTCCCACCCAATTGTCTTTTTTCGAACTGTAGCTGATTCCCCTTCCTTTGAGCAGCCCTCGAATAGTCGCTAGCCATCATGCGGAGCTCGTCGTGACTTTTCCTTTCTCCCCCGAATTCTCCTTCCAGGTCGGTCACATCTCGGGGTCCTTCTTTGGCTTTTTTTGCATCAGGAAGCCGAAACGTCTTGTTTCTAGAGCCTTCTCTGATTTTTCCCTTTCTCGGCCGAGCTTTCCCCTCTCAGCCTGAACTCTTTTTCTTTCATACGTCTCGATGCAGATCATCGGCCACAAACTTTGTTTTTTTTTTTTCCCTATTCACTCTTTTCCGCTGATGTCTTTAGGAGTTTTTACGATTTTTGGCCCGTTTCCCTGCGAACCCTCTTCTCCGAGCCCCAAGGGCAGGTCGGAACGTGCGCTCTTTCGTTGTTCTCCTTGCCGCGTTCCCTGGCCACTCTCTTTGAGCAGGATTCGATATATTCACCTTCTGAGTCTTCCTGACCATTTCTCCTATTCCAGCACCGGAAACTTTCATTCATCCTTCACTCTGTTCGCGGTCTTCATCTTTCCCATTGCCGAGTGAAACTCATGCAGCACACCAAGCATGGCTCCCCCTTTTTTCTAGTAGCCCTCTAGTAACCTAGACTCCCCTGTCTTTTCTCCCTTAAGGCTTTCCGAGCGGTGTCATTGGCGCGGATCGTCGCTCCATGACGCTCCTTCTTCTGGTTTTCGTGATTTCCTCTCCCCGGAAGATATTTAGATACAGGTGACAACGCTGTATGGAGCGCCTGAACACCCTTAAAGGGGGACATCCACTCGGCTACTCGTCTCCCTGCGAAGGTCCCCCTTCCGGCGCGTTTCTCTGCCCCTTGCGACCCTCTGCCGGGGAAAAATGCGAAAGGAAGATTTCTCAGGCGGTTTGCTCCCCCTCCGTAGCAGGTCTCCCGCTGTCGTCCGGTTGGAGAATCGGTCGACCCCTTGCTTTCGAGAAGAATAACTCTTCGGAACAGACCACTCTTGCCTCCCCCCGGCACGAACACCTATACTTTAACCTAGTTTTCCAATCCATGCGAGAGGAAAGAACTGTCTGATTAGTCCTTTACTTTCTTTTCCCTCTCCCTTCGTCTATCGAGGAACCGATGGCTTTCCGTTCTTCTCCCTTCAAACTGTAGGGATCAGCCCTGGCTCGTCTTTGGCTTCCTATCAGAACAATACACGCACGGAGGTGCCATTTTGTGAACTGCCCGCGGCCTTTCCTCGGATTTTTTCTCTTTCCCCGGAGCGCGATCTTAACCTTTTCCACTCCGTCGTTTTAACGGTGATACTTTCCGTTGCCGCCGCTGCCCTCGCTCTTTGAACTTTCTTCGATAGGGCGGCGCGGAAGCCCTCCCTCTTCCGGTTCCCCATGCGCAGGGGCAATTTAGCCGCATCTTCCCCTTCTCATCGCCATGACAGCAGCGATAGGTTCCAGCGCTCCCCTCATGCCAGCCTGAGCTACCCGGGTCGCCCCCCGGCTTTTACGCCGAGATTGTCGTCTCAGACGCGATCATTTTGCGCCAGGCCGGCGATTCCTCCTCCCGATTCTTTTTCAGCTCCGATTGCTTTTCTGGTTACACAAAATTCCTTTGGGGGATTAAGGGAAGCGATCCATCTCTCTCTTTCACCTATGTTGTCCTTCGTCCTAGTCCCGCCCCGACCGGTCCCCCCTTTAACACCTCCCTTTATCCCTCGCTGCCGCGCACCTTGCCTATGGCAGTCTGGAACCTTCTCCCTTCGCCGCACGGCTTCGATTTTTCTTTCAGCCCCCCCCTCTCTTCTGTCGCATCGCATGGCAAAACCTGGCGCCTCCTGTTTTAGCTAGCCGCGCGGACTATAGATTTGTCGGCGATTCATTGTCAACCTTTTCGATGGGCCGCGGCATGGCGACCTTTCGGCTCGTCCTGCTTCCCCCATATTCTTAGGTCATCAAAATCGAAGCTGCGTGCAGGGCCTCCTTCCTGGATACCTTTCCCCCCCTCCGGCCTTTGTGATTGTTACGCGCAGGCGGGGTTTTTCGCCGCCTGCTGAGGAGCGATTTTCCATGCAAACCGGGCACCGACGTGAGCTTTTCTGACCCAGAAGATTGTATTGGAGCCCCGCGATCAGTGAAGGCGAGAGAAGGAAGTCCCGACATCGTTGCCTCTCTCTGTCTTTTTTCCCCCTTTTCTCTTCATGCGTCTGCTACGAAGGTTGCCCGCTGCTTGGTCCCTTGAGATTCAGTGCTCAGGGCGGCGAAGGCTGACATAGTGGTTCATTCTAGGAGTCTCCCTGGCCGCTAGTCGTCGATAAGCCTCTCCCCCCGGATCCTCGTACCCGGCTAAGGGTGTTGCCGACCGTCGGATTCCCCTTATGCTCTTTCCTTTTCTCGTTCCGCGCCCCGAGCTTTGTGTCGCTCCGCGCGCGTTGACGATGTGACAGGTTTCCCATTGAGGGCTGTGCGCTTCCCCCGGACCTTCGTTACTTGACGCCGTGACATTTTTTGAGTGGTAAAGGAGATTGCAATCTTTCCTCCGTTCGCGATGCTTTCACCCCGTCTCTCACTCGACGAAGGGTCAGCGACGTCGTTTCCTCCTGTTCTATCCTAGGAATCATGACCCCGGAACTGAATCGATCCGCCATCTTCCCCCCATTTGTTCGCCGGCTGGATATAAGTAAAGCTGTTTCCGCTCTCATGCTCGCTCTCTTCTGAGTTTCAGTTAGCGAGCGACACCACCCTACCGGCTACCTTTTCTCCCCCTAGTTCCCTTGATGAGATCTTCTATCGTAATCCTCGTCTTTTCCGTAAGATCAAGTGATCTATCCGCCTCTCGTTTGACCCCCCCCCCGGTTTTTTTCCATTTGTTCGGATTAGAATTTAAAAGCTTTCTCACTCCCCTAAGACCTTTTTTTAGGCCCGCTTTTCATCGCCCATACGCTAAAAGCGCTTCGGACATGTACCTTCACCTCGAAATCAGCGACCCCCTTCAAGTTACGGAACTCTTCCCCCCTGACTGGTCGAGGAGCTGCTATCGAGAACGAGTTTCCCCGCTGCGCACTCCCCTTCTGATACTCAGAGACCGTCCGGGTTAGCTAATAGTTATAATGAAAGAAGGGTGAGGTTCTGCGCTCGCCGGAACCCCCCTCTTTTTTTACAAAGACTATATTCCTGCTTCTTCGGCCTTCTCCCCGGTCGGGAGAGATCTCCTCCTAAGGATGTACGCTCTTTTCTCTCTAATGGTTTTTCCCCCCTTTATTCAATTTCTCCAGCAAGACCCTTTTAACTCCCCCTACCCCCCTCATCCGACTAGACTTCCCTTCTAGAGATAGAGGTCCTCCAATCTTTTCCCTTTTTCTTGGTCATCAAATTAATACTCGAGCCTCCGTTTCCTTTAAGAACAATTCCGGTGATGCTGATATTTTACTAACACCTCTTGTGACTTAAGCATCAAATTTATTTGAACCCTTTCGGTCGTTTCGATGGAAATTGACTGGAGTCTTTTTCTCTAGACCCCTTTTTTTTCAGATATTCTTTTCGATCCTCTTTCAGTTCCTCGGTCCCCCTTTTTTCGCTTTTGATCGGTGACGAAACTTGTCGGGCTCCCTTCTTTGCTCCTCCTTTTTCTCGTTAGCCATAGGAGATCGGATCCCCCCCGTTCTGGCTTTTTCCTCACTGGCTCTTTCTCTGTCGTCGCTTTTTTTTCCCGGCAGATAGTTTTTTACAGGAGTCTTCAGCACGAAACCTCCCTGCCCACGCGTAGCCATCTTCCCCTGGCTTCGATCTCCTACCTCCTTGTACTGTAACTTCTCTGGCTATTTCTCCAAACCGAGCAGTTGGTCTTTTTTCCGCTAATTTGAGTCCTCGGTATTCGTTTTTTATCGTACCCTTTTTCTTTTTACTTCCTTGGCGAACTTCCACTTTGTCAGCGTAGTGCAGAACTCCCTTCGTTCCACTTTGTTCGTTTCTTTACCGAAGCGGCATCTCCTTCGCGAAAATTTTCTCCCCTTTCAACCCTCTCCGGATTTAGAAACGGCTCCCATCCTCCATTCGTCCTTACCTTTTCCGGACTGTGTTCATCCGTCCTCACCGTTTGGCGTCTTGAATCGGGAGGCCGAAGCCTTCGAAAATCCTCTCCCCCCTCATCTCCAGAATTGACTCTGTCCTAGACCACTCCTTCCTCCGTGCGACCCCTTCCCCTACGCCGTTCCTTACGAATCATTTCCGGGGTAGATGCATCTTGGGTTTTTTTTCTTTTTTGACCCCTGCGGCTCGGCGGCGTTCTATTGCTGAGCTTTCCTCTTTTTCCCTAGTACCCTATTGAGTCGCCATGTGACACCCGTTCCATTTTTATCCTCATGGCGGCCGCCGTTTCGCGGGTACTCCCAAGCTGCCACGCCGAATTGGCGCTGCACTTCTTCCCCACCGACCCCGCCCTTCAGGCGGACCACTTCCGTTCTTCCTCTGCCCTCCATCCTGGCCACCTGCCAGTAGCGGGAAGAAGCTAGATACGCTCTGCGATAGTCTCATTAGGTTTCCTCTATCTTCTCGGCGACACGAGGCGATCGGGACGACCACGCTGTTCCCCGATTCTTCCCGGCCTCTGACGGTGAGGACCCCATTCTTTTTCGACTTCCCTTTGATATCCCCAGACGTTCTGTCGAGACGGCAGATACCTCCGCCCACTATGGCGGCTTCTCCCCCGTAGGTTTCCGCGTCCTCCTCTTGAGGCAAAGGCGCATCTCCCCCCCCGCACGTTGAAAGCCAAGCGCCCCGCGTTCAAATCCGCGTTCCCTTTTCGCCCCCTTCTGCGGCCCCCACGCGTGTTGGCACGGTTACCGGAAGTTTCTATTCCCCCCCGGCTGGAGTAAACCGTCGTTTGACCGAAGATTGCTTCTTAGGCAGAGCATTCCGAGTCGCAAATTCCGATGGCCCATCGACCTCAAGTTCCCGGTCCCCAATAGTTTCGCTCAAAAACAGCCTCTTTTTCCAGCGCTTGTAGTTACCCGAGCCTCGGTGTCCCTCAACGGTTTCCGTTCTTGTAGTTAGATCAAGCCGCTCGATCGTAGGAAACGAAGTTTCTCCCAGCTGAATCCATTCAGAAAGTTTTCTTCCTCCTCTTGATTTTCGTTCATTTGACTTCACAAGGACCTTTCCCTTTGGGACTTCAAGAGAGATGTCCCCTATTCCCCTTCCCTTTGTTCTCCCAATCTCTGAGGCCTTCCCCTTTTTACCCTTTTGGTCCTTTTTTCCTGTTTTCCCCCTCTGCAATGAAACGGACAATCATCCCCCTTTCCCCCCGCCCCCTCTTAAAGTCATGAACTTCTTGTCTCGACTTTCTCGGTTTTCTCTCCGCCCAGATCGGCGGCGCCCGTGCTGTCTCCCCGATTCCCTCCCTTTTGCTGTTCCGAGCAATGCTGGTTCTCCCTCTTTCTTTTCGCGATGCGCATTGGCCCCGGCCGGTTCCCCCCAAGGGATGCGGCGACTGACTTCTCCATTTTTTCGATCTTCTTTCGTTTCCTGCTGCCGCTCTCTATGCAATATTGACGCCTCCGAATTTTTCTTCCATCCAGCGGGAGGAAGGCTTGCCCCCTCCCGGGTCACCTTGCACTTTTTGCTTTCAGAATCGGTACATCGCGCGGCCTTCCTGACCTCTTACTTTCTTCTCGGTCAAGCAGTGCTTTATTTTCCTGAGAATGTCTGCACCTCTATCGAAGGCCCGACCCTACAATTTCTCATGAGAAGCCGGCTCAGACATCTTTCCTCTCCCCGGTCTCTACAAGCAGCTTATGAATATCCTGTGTCCTTAGTCTTTCTTTCCTTCAAATTCCGATCTCTTTTTTCTTTCGGTGACTTCCTTCCCCTTTGAGATCGTTTTTCTTCGGAGTTACGAGAAGCTAGTCCCAGATATACGTCTCGAAACCTTTCGATCAAGAGTATTTCTCAACGGTCTACTTCTGTTGTCACGTTAGGAACTCATCTCCAGTTTTGACACAAACCCGGAGTGCGAGCTTTTGGTTTTTCTGAGTTTAGGGTAGGAGGTCGAAAGAGCTCTCTTTTTTCAAGGACGTACATGAGGGAGTTTGCTTACGCTCCCCCTGGGCTCCCTGCCGCTTCATGGTGGCTGATCAACCCTTAAAGTGGTCCCCCTGAAATCTACTCAGTGTGGTTTTCTTTTGTCCTTTTGGCTCCTCTATATGGTATTCCCCTCTAACCAGCAGAAGGGAGCCCGAGAATCGGAGACCTTCAAGATTGCTCTTTTCCCCTCTTTCTCCCTGATAGCGCCCCCTCTCCGTTCGGACTGATGCTCTAAAACGAATTTCGGTCGATTGGTCAGACGGATTTCCGAAGACTGCTCGCTCTCCTGCTTTTGGTTGTATTGACTTCCAAGGCGTTCGGGTGCGCCAAGAGCCGTCGTTTTCCAACTTCTTTTCAGATTTTCCGCGGTTCTTGATCTCGTAATCTTGCTTCAGCAGTTCTTTCTCCTCAGAATCGTTTGAAGGAGCCAGGTTTTAGCTAAATGCGTGGCCTTCTCTTTTTTCACGCTTCCAACACCCCTAGAATATTTCCTCACTTTACGCCGTCCTTATTCCGTCCTTGATCGATTGAGGTTCTCCCCGGCGGTGACCCCCCCTTCGATAATTTTCCCGGATGAAAGATTGAACCTGGAATACACCGCCCTTCCTGTGTTTCTCTGGAGCGGTACCTTCGACGAAACGATATGCGCAAGCCCTTGTACAGATTTCGCGATCTTAAGCAGTCTCCTTCCGAAGTTTGATTAGATTATACTAACGTGGAATAGAGATCCCAAGCCGGTTCCCCCCCTTCATGCGCTCGCCTAAAAACCTTTCCTTTACCCGACGACTCCCGTGAGCCACCTTCTTCCCAGCCCGCGAATTTTCCTGAGGGCTATATCCCCTTGACCAAAAGTTTTCTGACCCCCCCCTGATCAAGTCATCTGATCAACCTAAGAGACCGAACACTTTCTTCTTTCAAAGGCATCATCTACCCCCTTTTGACTCTCTATCCCGAAGAGCAAGATCTCGAGATAGATCTCCTCACAGGACCTTTGGTTCAAATACCTGGAAAGCCCTCTCTAGCGTTCTCGCGAAGCACCTCCCCGG
>Ga0179593_1399193_pt1 | contig 21187 bp, 29 predicted proteins | sample CZODoug2_1_08_16_FD_185931 | JGI IMG/M metagenome (GOLD analysis project Ga0179593, IMG submission 185931) | Vadose zone soil fungal communities from Angelo Coast Range Reserve, California, USA - CZODoug2_1_08_16fungal (PacBio error correction) | ecosystem: Environmental > Terrestrial > Soil >... | reverse complement strand
CCCCGATTCGTTTTTGCGACTCACTTTTTTTTTTTCCCCTTGTTTGAACTAGTAGATGACGTCGCCTCATCCTCCCTCCCCCCCAAACCGGCTTTTTCCGAACGTGCGGACCTCGACCAGTTGGTTTTCACCCCCCCCTTTCCCCGTCCCCCCTCCTTTGAACCCTCCTTGGACGTTTCCATTGAATAAGTCGGGCATTGTAGCCCCCACCCCTTTTTCTCGGACAGTTCCTTCCGTCATCGTTGCCGCTTTAGCTACAGAGCTTCTATCCTGCCCTTCCCTTGAATGCCCTTTTTCGCCTTCGCCCAGTTGCGGGTATCTGTTAACTCCTTCCGCACTTGCCCCCCCTATCCCTTGTCGAAGAAACGGCTTAATATTCTTCGAACCCAGCCCTTCCTTCCTCTGTCTTTTTGCTCTAGACTCTTTCTTTTCGATGCGGTATCTCCGCCTTTTGCTGCCACAGTTTCCCATCGCTTACGGCAGGTGCCTTTGCCTGCCTCTCGTTCCTTTCAGTTCGATGCCCCCCCCCCCCTCCCAGTTGCCCATTCCTCCTTTTCTCTGTAAGATGGTCCCCCGCCATCTTCCCAATCGATCACTCCGGCTAACCGAGCCAGACCATCCGAGAACCTCAAAAAGTCATTCAGTTTAGACCACAGTTTCACCAGTCCCCCCAGCCCCTCCTGCCCCATGATACCTTCCCGCTGAACCTGATCCTACATGCCCACCCCGGTTCACCTGGTCAATTTCACCCTCCCCTCGTCGCCCCTATGGGCCCCGCCCGAGATTCACGCCCCCTTGCGCTCCTCCCTGTTACCTATTTTCCCGTTCTTTCGTTTCCAGCAATCCGATTTTTTTCTCATCTTAACCCAGGTTTTTTTTTAGTCTCTAAGTAAGTATCCTGTCCATCTCTAACCCCCCCCCCCCTCTCTGTCTTTGTTGGTTTCTTTGCCCCGCCACTACCTCCGCATGAACCTTTTCGACCCTGACAGTCCCCGCGTCGTTAGAGAGAGGCGCCATGTGAGCCAGCCTTGCGCCCATGCTTATTGTTCAGAGCGATCCCCCTTCCACTTCCGTATATGCTTGCCCCCCCGTACCTCTTTTTTGGCGAGATGCACCGAAACTTACCACGCCCTGGAATACTCACTCCCCGAGAATGGTCAGCCGGTCGGCCACCCTTTCCAATTTCCGTCCCCCATTCCCACAACGGGTTTGCCTTCACGTGTTTTTATTTTGCTCTTGACGAAATTTTAGGCATCGCTTTTGGCGACATTTTCTGGCCCCACAGTTCCAGTAACGTTCTTTTATATCAGGCCGCACACCCCAACGGTCAGCCCTTACCGCCCCTCCCCCGCTCCCCCTTTGTTAAGCCGATGAATCATATTCTCATTACGATCTTCCTTGTGGCCTTACCTCCCCGCATGGACAAACGCATTTGAAAAATTTTTTTCGCGCGCTGCGTCTCCCCGTCTGTTTTCCCATTTCCTCATTAACCTAGCCCCCAAATGCTCTTTCTGTGTAATTCTCCCTGCCTGTGAAACACTTTCCTCCCTTTTGCCGAGCTTTCTCCACATTTTCTCACCACACATCCGGATCACTTTCGTTACGCTCGTGGTCGCCTCTCTTTCAAGCTGCTCCGGCTGACCTGGCATTTTTAATGTCCCCCCCTCCGGATGCCTACCCCCAAATACCCCCCAACTCGTTGAAATGGTCATTGCCCTTTCTTCACTATATTTAGCCCATGCTTAACCTACCTTCTCCACCCTCCCTCCCCGTCGCCTCCCGGCTCTCCTGGGGCCATTATCTATCACCCCCCTTTCTCGTCGCGGCTTCGCCAGTGTTTTGCGATCGCAGTGGGCCAGCCTGATTTTGATTCTTATCAGCCGATTTTTTTTTTTGGCCCCCGCCCCATAGACCCCACTTTCGATTTTCTGAGTTTTTCTTCTGCTCTTGTTCCTTTCCCCAGGCCTCCCCTGTCTGGATCCGTGTCCCCACCCTATTTCACGTTCCTTCTGATCGCCAAATATTCCTGTTATTATAGACTTATTGCAAGAAATTTTACTATGCGGTTTATACTACCCAGATACGCGCCCTGAGCCCGCCACTGACCTCATGTTCAGTCTTCTGACGATCTTTCTTTCTCCTCCTTTTTCGCGAGTCTTTTCGATTTCTGAACCCCCGAGTGCTGTCCTTTGTCTCCTCCTCTTCTCTTCCAGCTGTTCTTCTGTTACTTTTTTCGCCCTTTTTTCCCCCTTCCGGGTCGGTTTTGTACATTCCCCTCTTCTTTCAATCTTGTTGAAGTCGATAAGAGGTTTTTAACGTTCTGGTTGGTGGTTCCATGGTAATTCTTTTTCTTTTTCCCCTATTCTTTCCAGATCGTTCTCCACCCCCCTCCATGGGTTCGCTTTTCGTTTGCGCTATTGGCGGCTTGTTATTTCAGGGTTGTCCAGTTTCGTCTCCCTCCGCAAGTACCCCCCTCAATCCTCTCCGACGTTTCAGTATTTTGATGGCTGGTTTTTTCTAACCTTATCTTTTCCTTCCGCATTCCTCAGTCAGCGTTTGTGGTTTACCTAGACAGGATTTTGACCCCTCTTCTGCCGCAGGGGCCCCCCACCACAAGGTCACGTTTGGTCGCGGGATGGTGTTGAGGTCCTCACATTCGATTCCGTTCCTTTTTACTCAAGGGTTCAGCATGTCCTAGCTTTACTTCCTAGAGATCCCCCTCTGCTCTTTGATTCCTTTCTTGCCCTGTGCGAATGGTGTCGCCCCTCTCGTCCCCACTGAATGATCCGTGTTCCGGTCTCCATAGGCCCGACTCCATATTCCCTTCCTTGCGGAGCTAGTGTGAAGTTTCCCGCTGCAATGGCCACCACTCCCGAAGTTGACTTTTTCGACCTTTATTTCCCGCTTTTTCGCAAGCGGTTGTTTCCTTGCTGCGAAGTTTCCCTTGATCAGCTGTTCACTCGCTTAAGGGGCTTTCAATCTCTTTCAGACGTTACGCGTGGGAGAATTTGACGGCTTCGGCGCCGTTGTTCGGCATTTTCTACGTGTACTTCCTGTGTTCTTTTGCGGCGTCTTCCTTTGCACTTTTTCTTCCCTTCGCTTCTTCGCGGTGGACGGCGTTTCTTTCGGGACCTTGTTCTTTTTCCTCCTTCTGACCGCCTGTCCTTTCGTGCTGTTGGTGATATTCAGTTTCTGCCTACTTTTTACCCAGGTTTTTGCCCAGCTCACGTTTTTTTTTTCCTCTGTCTGCACCAACTCCTCTTGTTTCCTAGTTCCCCCGTTGGCTTCACCTTTGCTTGCCGCTCGTTTTTCCACTCCCGATTTCTTTCGTTCCAGGTGTCGCCCCTTTTATACGCCTTGTTCCCGTTGACTCTGGTTTACTCACCACTTTGGGCCGGTGGTCAGCTTCCATCACCCGTTTCCCCTCTTTCTCTACGGGTCCCCAGTGGTTCGAGTCTCCTGATTTCGTCGGACCGTTTCTTGCCATGGATTCCGCCGTCGACGTCTGTTTCGGTCCCCTAATTTTCCTCTACGAGTTTTAATGCTATACGGTCACACCCTTTTGCCCTCTCCTTTTGACTTGTCTCCTTATGTCCGTTCTGTGGTTTTTGTTTTGTTTACCTCATAATGTGCTCCCTTTTTGAGTTTTCGCTCTTCCTTTTCTCCGGAGTGTTTTCCCGGGTTTGGACCCCATCTCCTCCCTCAACCGTTTTCAGCTTTTTCCCTTTCTTTAGAGGTGTGGTATTGCGCGGCATTCCGTCTCGTGTACTTTCATGGACCCGTTTGTCTCCGTTTCCGTTGGAGTTCTCCCCAAACTCCTACAGCCACTCATAATTCCAGCTCCCCGACGCGAATATCCGTTCCTTTTTCTTCCCCAGACCACATGGCCGCCGTTTTTTGACCTTTCTAGTTTGTTCTTTTTACCTGTTAAATTAGCCTTTTTTCTCAACCCTGTCTTATGCTGCTCCACTTTTTTCTACTTTTTCAGGCTCGTCAGCGTTTTGCCCCTTGGCCAACGCACCCGCCCCGATCCTTTTTTTTTCTACACTCTCGAGCATGCGCAGGCATGATTTTCCTTTTTTTTTTGGGACTGTCCTTCCCTTCCGCGAATCACCTTCCTAGGGTTTTTTCGGTGGTTTGCGCGATGGTCTTTTTCGGACGTATCTCCCTTTTGTCTTCTGAGATTCTTCATCTTTGGAGCACTTTATGCTCCATATCCATTCTTGCCCCGTTTTTTTTTCTGAGATACATTGCTTTTCATCACGTTCGCCTTTTTTTTTCCCTCCTCTTCTCTGTTGGCTTCTTATCTGAGTTCTTACTACATCTGCCCCCCACACAGTATCCCCTCGCAATTTTGTGGATTCGCGAACTGGTGTTTTTCCCCTCCCCCGACGAGTTTGCCGCTAATGAGGCATGAGTATTCTTGCCATTTACCCCCTTCTTAGCGGTAACTGCGGTGACCAAAGTGAGCTTCCCAGTCGATAAATCCCTTCAGCGGTTTTCTGCAGATCCTCCCGTTTTTTTCGTTCTTTCCCCCTTTCCTCCTCCCCTTCCGAGACAGGTGTTAGACCTTGGCCTTTCCCACTCTTTTCTGCGAGACCACCGTTCTATTACGCTTGTTTGCTTTGATAGTCTTTTTCATGATTTGATTTCGTGGCCATGTTTCTCTCAGCGCTGCCATTCCCCGACAGATTTCCTTTACTTCCCTTTCCCTTTTCATACTTTCGTCTCCCTCTCATGCCATGCCCAGTGCCCCCTTCGACTCATTTTTTGACCTCGGTTTTGCTTTAGGATTCCCCCCTCTTTTTCCCCTCCAGCCCCCCCGCGGACCATACGATCCATACTTTGAGTTTCCCCCCCTTCTTCCATCTGCTACCTCACCTTATTCCCTTTTTTCCACCACCCCCATCCCCCCTCCCGGTGTGTCCCCAACCGACATGAGCGCATTTCATTTTCCCCTTTGATAACCTTCCTCGCTGGGTAATTGACCTAGATCCCCCGCCTCGCATTCCTCGGTAATCCAGGGGGATTGCGCGTTGTCCCCAATCCTCTCCCAATCTCTCCCCCCTGACGTACCCTGCTCTCCCCCGGTCTAGGGTTCATCCCTCACCCGCCCCCCGCTTACTTACTTGGTTCTTTGGAAAGTTTTTTTTTCCCACTCCCGCGCCCCTTTTTCCCCCACCCGTAATCCCTGGTGACCCCTACGCGCGGAAACGTTTTGCAGCCTGAGCGGGCGCCGATTTTCTCACCTCCCGTGGGGCTTCCCTGCCAATCCGGAATTGTGCAGCCGCACGTCTCATACAGCAATCCCCCCTGTACGTCGCTCCTCCCCTTGCTCCGTCGCTAGACATACCCTTACCCCGCCGCCCCGCCACGGCGATCTCGGAGTTTTTTTTTTTGACATTGTTCTTTTTGTCAACCCGATTCCCTGTGGAACAGCCTGCCGAGAATTTTTTCGCGTTTTTCTCTCCGTCGCCTACTGATTGAACACCTTTTTTACTTTCGCATGCTCCCCACCCCACAGCCCCGGCCCTTCGGATCTATTCCTCTTCGTAACGGCTTCCAGCGATACCAAGTTTCCCCCTCGAGGCCAGCTTCCATTATTATTGTTGAAGAAACAGCTCCCCGCCTCCCACCTTCGCGGAAAAAAGTTGCGTCATCTGATCTCTCCTTCATGGATTTTTTTTCTTTTTTTCTGTTCAGTACTGTTCCTTACCCCCCCCCCCTGTTTTTTTGCGCTTCTATTTCGTTCTTTTCCTTTCTTCACGTTAACATTGCCCCGACGTTAGAGATGCTTTGTTTCAATCAAATTTCAAGAAGTTTGCCCTCCGCCTCTTCCTCTTCCCCCTTCTCCGGCTGCAATTTTAATGCCCTTCGTCCCTGACCACGGCCTTCCGTTGATTCTCCACATCCCCCCCCCCCTCGCTTTGCTTTGCCCTTTTCAGTTATATTTCTTGTTGCCGCACTCAGTGAAAATCCTCCCTTTCTACTTCCGGCCATCGTTTTCTCCCCTGCCAATCTTATAGCCCCTTTTCTGAGCTATCGCGTGCCTTGCTAGCCGCTGTCAGATGTCTTCAGTTGCGTCCATCCGCCGATATCGGTCCCAACCCCCCCCCGACCGTTTTTCTTCTGCGCGTCTCTCAGCATGCTTCCCGTTATAAGTGCCCGAAGAACCTCTGCATTCTTAAACTTTGACCTCCATTTCGTCCGCGTACCTTTGCTCCCTTGTCGCAGAGGTTATACATCCGACTAACTTCCTTTGACCCGTCGAACCTGAATTTCCGCGATTGTTCAGTTCGCGCCTTCCTTATATCTCTCTTCCCTCCCGTTTTTTGCTCTTTGAGACTCCGATGTCTCTTTTTCTTTTGTGATGTGCGCCCAGGCGTCTTTCGATCGATTGATATGTGACCTGTCTGCAGGTACGTGAGGGATACCGTAGATTCTTTCAAGATGTTGTAAGGCTCCTTCAGGAATGCTTTCTCGTGGCGGGGTTTTTTAAGATTTTTATAGAAAGTTTTTTTTTCCCGAGTTTTTTGAATTCAAAATCTTGAACTTGGGTTCCGGTTGCGTTTGCTATGGAGGATGATTACCCTTTTTTCCCCCCCCCCCCCCCCCCCCCCCCCCCTTCAATCAGGTGGTTACTTGCCACGGTCAGGAGATTCCGATTTAACTGTGTTTGAATTACGTATTTTTTTTCTTCCTTCCCTTTTGATCTCTTCGACGTCTGCCTTTTGTTTTTCCCGGCCTTGCCTGTTGGCGAAAGAGCTTCCGCCTTTGCAGACCACGGTTCACTCTAGTGATTTGATGGTTTAGGTCTCAAGCGGGCCGTTCTTTTTCCTGCCAGGTTTCTCTAGCCTGGCCGAATCGCGTCTCCTCCTCCACGCTGATTTTTTTTTTCATTGGAACTTGTGTCCTGAATCATCTTGTCCCCCTTCAGATCTGTCGTCCAGGTATTACAGGTTTTCATTCCTCCATCCTGTGGCGGTGGTCCCTCCCCGCCTAGGCCCGCGGATGATCTCCTCCGAGTACGTCTGCCGTTTTGTTTTCGTTTCGTTTGTTCTTGAATGGAAGCTTTTCTTCTCTACCTCAGATGCCGATAGGGGCTATTGCCTTATCTCGAGAGAATCGCCCCCTAAAATTTCTTGTTTTTGTTTTATGCCGACCATTGATTGTACCTTTTTTTCACCTGGTCCCGCGGGTTCTTTTTTTCGTACTTCTTCCTCCGATGCGCCTCCTTATTGAGGTTGTACTCTGGTTTCCGGTGACCTTGTTGGATGGTTGCTTTTCCCCGTTTTTGAGTTTATTCTGTGCGTGTAATGTATTTTTCCTCCTTTTTACTTTTTTCTCCGGCGGTTAGCGCAGATTTTTTTTTTCTATTTTTTGTGCATGTCGTTTGGGCTAGGCAGCCGTGTTCTTTCTCCCTTGCCCTTTCTCTGCTCCTGCCCGGCTCCCGCTTTTGTCTTTTTTACTTACTTGATTTCCTCCCGGTGTTTTACCCCGGATTTCCACTCCGTGATTGAATCGGTTGGGTCATGCTCGCTTTCCTACGGCACTCATCTCCTGGTTCTTTCGCCTTTCTTTTTCTTACGCCTTCTCCCTGGATCCCCCCCCTCTGTTCCTTTTAGTCGACCTCCTTCAGGCGGGGAATATTACGGTCACACCCGTGTCTTCTCTATTATTCCTTCATTAGCGGTTTTTTGCTTCTTCTGGCTGATTGGTCTTGTTTTTTGCTATTCCCTTTTCCTCGGAGTGACTTTTCCGTTTTGGGGCCCATAGCCCTGCCCCTCCCTTCCCTGATCCCTGGATGTTTTCCAGGGTGCGTTTGTCTGGCATTCGCGGCCGCTGAAACCAGTTTCTTCGTCTTCTCTGTACGTGCATTTTCGCTGACCCCCCCATCGCCAAGCCATAGTTTCTACTCCAGTCGACGACCCCAGCAAGCAGGATATCTAGCCTTGTTTTCTTAGACCCACTCCTTTTAATGGCCGCCTTGTGCCCTTTTGTTCGTTTTTCTGTTTTCTGACTTGTCCTTCTCCTTGCCCCTTAACTTTCTTCTGTTTAGGGACTTCGCACTGTCGTTTTCTAGGTCGCGCTGTTGATCTATTTTCCCCCATCCACTTTTTTCTATTTGTGTCTACAAGCGCTTAATTTTGCATTCGGGCCCGGTCCCTGTCCAACAGCCTTCTCGCCCGCACGTTATGGTTTTTTTACGGTTTTGTGAGCGTGCTTTCTTTATCACTTTGAAGTCCCACAGCGATCGAAGCGATGGCGAATTTTTGCTTGATTTCCATCGCAGTTCTCTCTATTTTCCGTTTGTTGTTTTGAGAGACCTCTCCCTCTGCACACGCCAAGCTTTCTTCGTGTTTTCCAAACTTCGTAGTTTTTACCTCCGCCGCCCTCGTTTTCAACCCCCCTGGACTGCACTCTTGCCTTCGCGATTTCTGGACCCTCCCCTCGCCGGGCCTTGTCTTTTTTGGGGCCCCTTTGGACCCCCTCATTTTCTTGTACACTTTTCTTCCGGCGGTCCCGTTTTTCCCGAAGATTCACGCCCCTTTTTACCTTCCTCCCGTTTTTTTCCGCCTTGTCGCCAGCTATCGCCCCAGGCTGGCGACCTGGTAAAACGTTCTCAGTTTCCACCCGCCCGGGGTTCCTCCACGTTTCTATTCTTTCCCGACCAACAGGCATTTCTCCTGCTGTCTTTGTGATTTCTTAGATTCTTTCTGGCGATTTTTTGTAGCTCCCCCGCTTCCCAGGTTTGCCCCACGATTTCCGACAGCTTGCCTGCGCGCCGCCTCTCTCCGTCTCCCCCACTGCAGTCTTACTCCTTTTTCCTCTGTACTTTGCGGTAAGGATTTTTTTTATTTTTTTTTTTCCCCCCCACTTTCCCTCCCTAGAGAAACCGGATTTCATACCCCCCCCGTTCTCCCCCCCTACACCCAAAGAGCCTTGTTTCCCTTAACCCCTCCCCCCCCCCCGCGCCTGCCTTTAGCTTCGATGGTCCCAAGTGTACGATTGGTTATTCCCTTTTTGTGAATTTCTACATTCGTGCTTCGTGGTTTACGTCGCCCCCTGCATTTTTTCGCGCGGAATCCTGGCCTCCTAGCTTCCCCCCCAGCACGTCCCCCTTTCTCCACACGGTATTCGCCATCGTACAGCGTTCTCTTCACCCAACCCTTTCCTTACGTTGGTTTTAGTTTCACCTTTACTTCCAGAGTCCCCCGCGTATAACTGGTTTCCATGCGAAAGCCTTTCCTTTTTTAGAGCGAGCGGTTTCCAGTAGTGAGCACAGCCCGTGGTCTTTCGCCTACCTATATTGTTCACCGCGCCTCCACGATTACTCCCACTTTCTTCTCTTTTTCTTCTCAGCAGCTGCGGGTCGAGCCCACCGAATACCCCCTCCCCCTGCGGAATTCCGCACGAACGCCCGAATTTCCGGCCCACCCCGCATGTCCCCTTTTGTACAAGCCCCTGGTAGCTTGTTTTTTCTGTCAAATGTTTGTGTTTGTCGTTATCTCTTCTCCGCCTCCCCTGTGCCTAACCCCTTTGTACCACGTTGGTACCGGCCCAGCCCCCCCCCACCACCTTTACCGGACATGTTCGCGATAATCCCCTTTCTGCCATGTGAAATTTCTCCATCGACCTGATTTCCCAATTCAGTTTGAGAACAGTCCTTCCATCCACTAATTCCAAACCCGGCTCATCTCCATGCTGTTCCCCACTTGCCATGCGGTTCTATCTTCCCTTATAGCCCCCCAACGATATTTTTTTGTACGCTGTAATTTGAACCCTTTTCGCTTGCGGCCTCTCTGATTCGTCCCAGTTTCCCCCCCCATCTGGATACGCGCTTTCTCGCGCTCTCCGGCTTCCCCCCAACCCTGCCTCGCCCCCCGTCCCGCTTTCTACTCCCTTCCCGAACTCCATTCGCGTGCCCTTCCTTGCCCCTTACGTTTCCTTTCGTCTGTCCGTCTACTCGCTCCCACCAGCGACGTCTTTTCCTGCCGGTTTTCCCTCTCATTTATCCCCTCCCTCCCATCGTTACCCTGCCCCTTTCCGTATCATTTGGTCCTTTTGAGCGTTGCCGCCTTCTTAAAGTGTGCGTATCCCGGCCCTGATCGGCACAACTTCAACTTTTACCCTTTAGCCTTGAGTTAGCTTAGTGCCCTCTCGTTCCTCTCGGTCCTAGCATCCTCGGATCCGCTCCCCCCCCCTCGGAACTATTTTTTTTTGAGCCCCTTTCCCCGCCCCCCCCCCTGTGTCGCAAGTTGTCGACGAGGAGTTTTTCCCCCTGATCGACAGACCGCCCAGCCTCCCACCGCGCACATTTGACCACTCCCGTTCTTGCGTGCATATCTCCTCTCTTCTCCTCCTTTTTTTTTATCTACGGAGAGCATACCAATAAGTTTCGGGTGCTTTCTCTCTCCCGTAGGCTATATGTCTATTTATAACTCGGGTCGCCGGTACGGGTCGGGATAATCGGCTCTTCAAAGGCTACCAGTCAGTTCCCGTTTTTGTGGGCAGCGTAGCCGCATTTCGGCCCGGTCCATTAGGCCCGCGCGGCTCATCAAATCCTCACTGGGGTCGAGTTTTTTTTTTGTGGCGGCCCTGGATACGCCCCTCAATTCAGGCGTGACAGCTTCTACTGGCTTGAATCCGCTCCTCAATGGGGAGGCGATGGCGGTTTCCTACCGATTGGGTTCTCCTTCCTCGTCGCTGTTTAGTCTGTTTTTTTGGCGTTCCGGTCGTTAAAGTGCCGTTCTTGGCAACTTCCTGTGACTCTGGTGTAGTTGACTAAATGGAGGATTTCCGGCGAAGCTGGGTTTCAGAAACCTAACAAACACCCAAAACACCACCCCCAAACACCAACCCCACCACCACCCCACCAAACCCCAACCCCCCCACCCTTTTTTCTATCGGCGCCCCTCGGCAGTACGGTTTGGTTGCTGTGAACTTGGTCGCATCCTCGAACTTCATTTGTTTGTGTTCCGGGCTCAGCTTGACTCCCCAATGGCTGTTGGCGGGCTCTTTTATACGCGCAGCTTTGCTGCCTTGATCACCCACCCGCCTGTTTTTTATGACGGTATTTCCTGCTGCTTTTTTTTTTCTGTTTTGTTCTTACTTTTCCATAAATCTTTGAATTCTTCCTTTGCCTATTTGAAGTTTTTCCTCGCTGCCGTCCCGCCTATGGTTTTACTCTCGACCGTTTTAGTTTTCATGCCGACCCCCCCAGAACGTTTTGTCCTGTGTTCCATCACTTTGGTAGGCTCGCTGCCCCCCCCTCCCGGCTCTGGTCGTTGGACGGCGCTTTGTTCCGCTTGGGGCGGTGATTGTATTCCTGTCTATTCTTTTTGTGTGCCTTTTTTTGTTCTCGGTCTTCTCCCCAGGCCCCTCATACCGTGGTGAGCAGATTAAATTTTAGTGAGCTCTCCCTTCCTTTCTATTGCCCGAGAAGCACTTTTCTCCGCTCTATGTCTTCGCCCCACTCTGATGCTCGTCCTTTTCGAGTTCTCCCTCTGCGTTTTTCCGTTCTTCTTTTTTTCCCCCCCAAACGTGCTTGACCGGTTGGTCGCGATGCTCCACGTTTACTTTTCTTACTTGTTGTTCGGTTCTCGGATTGCTGCTGCATCTGGCCCCTTTTTCCGTTCTAGCGTTTTTGATTCTCGTTTCCCAGTCCGCCTTCTTGGGAATATTATCCCCCCGTTTCCCCAACCTTTCTTTTCCTTCCCTCTAGCTCGTTGCGTTTTTTTTGTGGTTCTTACGATTTATGTGGCTCTGTTGTTTTCTTCTATCTGTTCTTTTGTTCTGCTCTTTCTTCTTTCTGGGTTCCACATCGCCCCTAAAGTCCACTGTGTTAGCCCGGTTTCTCTGTGGCTTTTATTTTCGGTTTGGTGCTGCACCGGGTTCTTTCTCTCTTTTTCCTTCTTTTTCCGCCGTGTCAACATCGCCACTCCCTCTCAGTCGTATCGTCCCAATACCTCGTTATCTCAGTGTTTCTCAGCCCCCAGATATGAATGTCCTCCTGGTATAAGGGTTTTGTCGTTCTTGGCTACGTGTACCGCGTTCAAATGGGTTTCTTTGCTTCCCAGTTAATTTCTCAATTTCCTTTTTAAGTGGTCGAGCTGCTTTTTATACTCTGGCCAGACACTTGTTTTTCTCGATGCTTGTTCCTAACCCACGGTTCCATGTGTTCCCGTTATTTTTTGTACCGTTCGATTGTTTTACCACCTTTCTGAATCCGCACAAGTCCGGGGGTGCTTCGTGTTTCGCCCCGAGGTGATCCCTACTTACAGTCCTCCGCGAATTCCCCTCTGGCCCGTGATGTCGACTTAGTTATCTCTCTCTTTCGCATTTTTTTTGGTTTCGATCCCTAATGACGACCCTTATTACCTTGCGCAATTGTTCCGCTCTCGTTATCTGCAAGTCCTATAGACACCCCTTTTCCCACGCCCCTCACCGTAGCCTCTCTCATTGGATGCCCCCATAACATTTCAGATTCTTTGCCTTCATTAATTTTTTCGACCTCGGTTGTACCCATGCCAGGCTGATCTTAGTACCCGGTCACCCCGGTTTCCCCCCTTCGACACCCTGGCGACCTCCCGCTGGAAAATCTGTCTCCATCATTTTATCTTGGTCCCAACCTCCAACCGCGGGGCGACCGAACGTTTCCCCCTCTTGTCGAGAAAACAGTTCTACTCGTTTTTTTCTGATTCTTTTTGACCCTGGATTGTGATGGGGCGATTTTCTTTCATGCCCTGCCAGGCACAGTTACACCGGCCGTTTTACTCTGTGGCCCTTTGCCTCCGCTCCCGCCCTCAGGCATGCAAGAGCCCGAACTTTGCACCATCCTGTTGTGTTGCAGGATTGCCGAGTGTCCCCCCCCTTCTTTGCCATTCATCCTTGGACCCACAAATTCCCCCCCCTCTCATCGCTACCCTCAAAAGGAGCCCCTTCAGTTTCGTCCAAATCTCCTCCCCCTCCCCGCTGCTCGCCCGTTTTACTAGACGCACACGTTCCCTGGATATACTTTCCGCCGCTGTTGAATTTCGTTTACCCCCCCCGCTCGTCGCCCCAGGCGGATATGGTGATTTTTCTTCCGCCCCTAATCCCCCACCTTGAGATCCTTTCCCATTGTGACCGAACGTATTTCTCCCGTACGTCGGGATTTCATCTCTCCCCACCGTCCCATCACGTTGGTTGTTTGGTCCCTCCCATTTTCACCGCTTCCCTTTACATGGGTCTACCATCGTATTTGCGGCATTTTTTAGCAGATTCCTCCCCCCCTTCTCCCCGCGTTCATTATTTTCCCCAGACCCTCTCCTGTGCCAGTTTACTCCCCCCACTACACTCTCTGCGCTCACTCGGTATGATCCCCAGTCTCTGGCGTTCACACCTTTTCATTACACCCCCCTCCCCCGACTTCACATCCGAACGGTCAGCCGGTTTACCCTGTCCCCCACGTACCGCGAGACCCTCCCGTCCCGGCGTTGCCGCAGCGGCCGTTGATTCGTTTGACCTGCAGCTCTCGCCGTCGCTTCTTTTTAATTCACCGTTGGTATCACAAAAACCCCCGGCTCCGGACATGTTCTGCTTCATTACAGTTGTAAGGGATGAACTCCCCCTCAATCTCTTTCAGTCTCCAGTGACCCCTTCACCCCTTCCCTGCAAGTACCAACCCCATCGCAGCGATCTTCCCTTTTCTCAACTTTCCGGCTTTGACCATGAGAGGTCTCTCTGCTTCCTTCCCCCCAGCTCCCATGCCCCTTACTACTTTCGCTTACCAGCCGTTTGAACGGCACGCTTTTGGGCATGACTTCTTCGACCTGCATTGACCTCCCGGAATCTTATTGACCGAGTTTTGTTTTCTCGCGGTAACTCTCTCCGGATTTCCCCCCTTGACAGTTATCCAATCCCTGCCCCTGTTTACTACTCCCCCACATTGACACCCCCCCGTTTTTCGTTTTTAGTTGACGGCTCCACTTTTTATTTCCCCGTATGAGCTGAATCCCCTCCCTTCCCCCCCCCCGCGTCTTCCATTGGTCTGCACAGTTTGGTTCATAGATCGACCGAATGCCCTTCGTGTTAGTATTTTTTCGTTGAAGCTTCTCTTCGTTCCTCCCGCCGATATCGGTTCAATTCCCGCGACCCCTGAGTTGTTCGCTCTTCGCTGCTCCACCAAGTCCCTGCGGATCTTTCACCCCCCCTCCCCTTACCTCCTTTCTCCGTTCCAACATTTTTCCGCCGAATGATCCCTTGAACATTGTGCCCCTCCACCCTGTCAGAGATTGGAGCTCCCGAACATCCTCTCTTTTTCTCGGAAGTCTCCCCTTTCCATTTCCGCGATACGCTCCTCGCCTCTCTTCCCCTTCCCTTTTTTTTTTTTCTCTCGCCCGCAAGTTTATTGAACATCATCTCTGAGTTATTCCGGCATTCTCGGATTCTGTTCGAGTATGCTCCCCCTTTCGGTCGACACTCTTCACGTCTTGTCGGGTAAATTAGGCGCCTCTTTTCTTCGATTCAGTGATCATTTTTCCGGCGTTGGTGGTTCCGCCTTAAGGTTTTGCTTTTTTCAGGATGCTGCCAGCGCGCCGCTTCATCCGTTTGTTCGATTTTTACCTGCGGATTTCTCCGCACTCATTTTTGACCTCCGCTCTCCGACTCAGCCTTCCCGTCCCCTTTTCCTCCCTCGGCGCATATGGTTTTCGACGCATGGTTTTTAGGTACCACCTGATGTTTCTGAGGACGGCCCCTGAGGACCCCGGACCCAAGTTCTGCACGGGCCGGCGTCCTGTTCGGTAGTTGAGGTTGGAGGAATCTGGTCGTCAGGTTGCGACTGGCCAGTTTTGCCCCATCGCTCCTCTTTCCGATCCCTCGCTTTCCGCCGTCTTCCCCTTGCTTTGGCCCGACCCCACCGTTTTCGATATCGGCAAACGGAAGATTCGTCTGTTCTTTTTTTACGCGGACCCCCCCCGAATCTATATCGGTCTTGTCTATTCCCTGAAGCGCTATTCAAGCTTTGCTCCCCATCCATCGAAATTTGTGAGACTGCAGCTGCTGTTTTTTTCCTTGAGTTTTTTTGAAGTGTTATTAAATGAATTTCATCTGTCCCTTGGCTTCGATTTTTTTTTTCGGTTCTGTAAACCGATTCAGCCCTTTTATTTTCTGATTGTTAGATGATTTTGGATGCCGTTTGGTTGGCTCCCGTACCAGAGTTTTAGGGCTGTGTTCATACCTGTTTCGTTTTTAGCCTGCTGATGATTCTTTGAAAATTTCTCCCCCCCTTTATTTTCCTAGCGTGAAGGTTCTGTCATTGGGGAAGGTGAACTTTTTCTGGGTATTTTTTTCCCCTTTGTTGTGCGGCTTCTCTGTTTCTGGTGTAATTTCTCCGGCTCTGATCATTGCTTTTTTCTCGCTCAAGGTTTTTATGCTGTATCTCCTTCTTTTGTTTACCACCCCGTCTTCTGGTGCGGCAAGCCCCGTTTTTCTTGCGCCGCTCGCTCTGTACCTTACATCTTCTTGGTCCCAACGGTATTCTTGACGGTTCCTATGGCGTGTCTTGACCCCCCCAACGTTACTTTTTTTTGGTTCTATGATCCTCCGGTTGTTCAATTAGTCATATTCCCTTTTCTTTTCCCCCCCCCCCTGTCGAGCGGATGTTCTTGGCCTCGCATTTTTTTATCCTCCACTTAGACGGTGCTCTTTTTTTTTTTCCTCCAGCGAAGTTTATTCCGCCACACCTTTGTTCCTTTTATATTTCATTCGCCGTTCGGCGGTCCCTTTTGGTTTATTTTCCGAATATGTGGTTGTCTTGTTTTTTTTATGTACTTTTTCGGCTTTTTTTCTACGTGCGTATCTTTTCTGGGGTATTCGCCCCTTTCCCGTTTAACCTTACTTTTTTAGTTCGTTGGGCTTTTTCTGGCGCTTTTCCCATTCGGCGCCCCGTATGCAACTTTTTCCTCCTTTTTTTCCCTTCCTGTCTTTGTCCTCTCCCCCCACCATCTTTCCAATCAGTCTCCCTCCCTTGATTCGCACGAAAGATTTTTCACTCCTGTTTTCTTCGACCCATCTATTGAATGGTCCGCCGTTGTCCTCTGCTCGGTTTTTTCGTTTTATTGCAATGTTTACCGATCGTTCAATGGGCTTGATCTTTACCCCTTGCACTGGAGAAGGTCCGCGTCCCTAACTTGGGCAAAACGCTTTTGACGCTAAGCAGAGTATCAGCTGCTTTGTTCTCCCAGCCTTCTGCATGGCCGGCATGATTCCTTTCTGGTGAGTTTTTCAATTTTCCAACTCCCTTTCTGACTCACATTCGAGTGGGTGGCTTCGGTTTTTCCTCCGATGCGGCGACCTACTCTCTTTTACCAAACCGCTGGATTCCTTCCGATGGCGCCTTGCTTTTTTTAATACATTTCCTTCCTCATTCCCCCCTTGTTTTTAGCATCTCCTGCGACGCTTCAGCATCTTGCCCTCACGATCGTGTGGAACTTAGCTGAATCCACGTTCCCCCCAACCTTTCCTCAACCCCCCCCCTGTTTCGGATGTAAGGGCTTTACCTTCAGTTTCTTTTTCGCCGGCTTCTTGACCGTTTTGTATCCACAGTTATTGCTCTCTCGTTCTGTCTCCCGCCCTTCTGTTTGCCCCCGCTTAGTTTTAACTCCGCCCCTTCCCTCCCTGTTTCTGGGTGTTCACGGACCTTCCCCTTTTATGAGCATCGGTACTCGCACGACGACCTACCCGGGCAACCTTCGTGGCCATTATATCTTTAAGGAACAGATTCCCCCCTTCTTTTCTTGTCTTCGATTCCTTGGAAGTATGATTTTTTGTATTGTTTTAGATTATGCCCCCCCCGTTCCACCGTCCAGGGTTTTTTTGGTTGGTTTGGGTGGGTTCCTTTGCAGCTCAGCTGCCACGACTACAGCAGCCCATTTCGCCACAGTTAAATCCTTGTTTTTCTTCAGGTCTTTTGGTGTGTCTGGTCAATACGACCCTTGAGAAAACCTGCCTCATAGCGAACTACACACCAATGAGCCCCAACTTCCCGTTCCCTGCTACAAGCCCCCCATCTTGTCATTTTCCTCCCTAGAGCTCCATGCACGTGAAGCTCCTACTTTTTTGGTTCCTCGCAGATCACTTTTTCCCCGCCCTCTGGAGGCACCCCCATGGGCCGAAGATGCCGTAAAGTCCCCCAGCCATCCGCTCCCTTCCTCGACCCAAGGAACGCACTTTTATCCTAATACGCTTTTTATGATCATTAACCCCAACTCATAACGTTGGTTTTTCTTCCCTCCACTCGTTTCACCGCGTCAATGATTCCAAATTGCGTTTGTTCCCACCGAGATTTTAATCGACGCCCTGATTTCTCGAGGGCTTCCAGAGTACTCAAAGCCAGGTTTCTGTCGTTCCCCAACTTTTCCTGCGACGCCTCCGGACCTTTCCCTGTCCTCGCGCTTCAAACTCCTTTGTAGATATCTCTGCGGCGAGTGAGCACCGAATCCCCCTTACAACCACCCTCCCCTCACGCACTCCTTACTTCCATCAGAACAATTTTCCCCCCAGGCTCTTCCCCCCCGATTCCCTTTTTGTGAACGTACCCTCTTTCCTTATTCTCGTCCATCGCCGTTTCCCCTTCGGTGATCTTTTAACAAACCAGTTCTTTTACGTTGCATGCAGCAACCCCCACAACGGTTACGCTTCTCTGCTATTCTCCCCCTGCGTCCCGTTTTTTGAAAAGCCGATTCCTTTTTTTTAAATTCCATTCCATCGAGGCCCATTTTCCCCTTATTCAGTGTACAGCTTCCTAAGTTGAACCTCCCCTTCAGTTAAACACAGAAGAGTCCGATCTTTTTGTCTTTTATTCTGTTTGGTGATCATTTCTTCCCGCTTTACCAATAGAAAGACACCTGCCGCCGAGAATTTCTTAGTTTCCTTTTCGGTCAACGTCCAACTTATGACTGTTTCGCTATCTCAGAACCCAATGGCGCAAAGCAAAACCGTTTATCGTTGAAGACTCTAGGTCGTCTTCGCTGTCTCCGTCCCCCCCTGAAATGTCGCCAAGCCACCTTCCCCTCGTCCCCCCAAGACCATACCCCTCGCGTTCTTTCCGTGCCCTTCTTCTTTGTCTTTTCTTACCCCTTTTACTCCAGCAACTCCGACCCATCGTCCCTCCCCTATGCGGTTAAAGATCTGTGTATGAACGTTAGCCCTCGTCTTCCCCTTTCGCGGCTTGACCAGCCCAAGTCTTCCTTTCTGCTCATCCCTTTTTGATTTGAAGTTTATCACCCCCGCTTTCCCGGCAATCCCGACAGACCAACCCACTTTCCTCTTTGATTTTTATCTCGTGCCCCTCTGCCTTTGCTCCACAGAATCCTTCTTCTACGCTGCCCCCTTCGTGCTTCAGCGCCTTCTTAATAGCCTTCCCTTTACGCCGTACTGACCCCTGGACCCCCAGTACGTGCCCAGCACCTTTCTGTTTCTCCCCCGACCTGACCACATTCTAACTTTGATGAGAAATGATCCCTGTCCACCCCTGGGTGGGTTTTGTTGTTATTTGCCTCGGCCCTGACTGCCGATCTCTATATTGTCTAAGTGTTTTTTTCTCTAGATCGGTCCCAGTCGCGCTGTAACATCTTATCCCCTTTTTCAGTTTTTTTCTCCTTCGTCAGCGGCGGATTGTTCCCCGTCGTATCCTTCCTTTCTCAACTTTTATACGGTTAAGGGTTCGTTATACCCCCATTCGAGGCCTCACTCTGTTTCTTGATTAAGCCCTGAGACTACTTTTTTTGTTTTTTTTGCTCTCTCGGAGGTTTCAGAGCATGGGCTGCTCTAAGCCTCCTAATCCCCACTCGAATTGGTTTTTGTTTGTTTGTGTTTTCTCCGTGGAGTCCTAAATCAACTTTGTCCATCTTTTTCCCCGGACTTTTGTCTCTCATCCGACTTTTTGTGTCGCGTTGCTGCTTACCACCTGATCTGGCTCGATGTTCCGACACTTTCCGGTTTTTCCCCTTTCGTTATTTCCTTTTCGGGAAAGAGAACTTGAATTACGTTTTCACTGCCCCCCGGGCCCTTCCATGTGCTGTTCTGAGGGTTTTCATCACAAGTTTGGCCGTGGTAGACTGACAGGTGTGAAGCGTCATTCTCCGCGTCGCCCGGTGAAAGCAGTGACTTTTCCCGTAGTTTTTTCTTTTGTTCGAATTATATCGGCACCGTTTCCGTATTTGCCTTCTCTAAGCGGACACGAAGAAACTCTGGTCTGGTGGCGTGGAGAGCTGGATCCTACCGTCTCGCCCGCTGCCTGTTCCCCCACCTTTAGTGAGAAAAGTCGTTCCCCCTGCTTGCTTTTGTTGCGTTTGACTCTTTTTTGAAGGGGTCTTGCCTTAATATCTTTATCTTCTTTGCCCGATGTTATCTTTCTCCCAGTTACGCTGCTTCTCAGTTGATCGAGTTTTGGTCCCCCCGCTTTTTGGTGTTTTTTTGCCCCTTTCCAGACCGACTTTTTAAGTCTTTTCCCAAAGAACGTTGTCGCTCCTTTTATTAGCTCCTCGGCTTCTGCCCCCCGCGGTGACGGCTCTTTGACTTCGTCTGGGTTCCTGGTTGAACGGTTTGTTCTGGCTCCCGAGAAGTATTTTTTTTTTTTTAGTGAGTTGGAGGATGGGAGTTGTTTTTATAGGGGACCCCCCCCACGACCGCCGCTATTATAACACTTCCTGTGATAGATCAGAATATAAGTTTTGCCGTTTCTTTAGCTTCTTTCTTATGACCAACTACTAGTCTGTGCGTCGCTTCATCCGTTGCTTCTTCATCTTGAGAAGTAGATCTTTCTCAATAGTCCTATTGAAGTGGTTTTAGACCCGTCCTCTGCCTTGCTTGAGATGAGTTCTCCACAACGTGGACGTTCTTTGGGTTAGTTCTATTACTCACCGCCGTTACCCCTCTGTCGGATTTTCGGTCCTGTGGTCGTCGATTTATAGTCTTGGTGCCTACGGCCTCTCCTGCCCCTGGCTTTTTGACTTGCGTGATCTCGTCTAATCCCGTCCCTGATGTCTTTCTTTTATCAGTGTCACAAATTGGAAGGTGCTCGTTCTTTCCCTTTTATCATCGCAGGGGGGTGGTTTTCTACCCTATGTTTTCCCTTTTTTTTTTTGCGCATTTAGATGGCTTTGTATCCGGTTTCTTATTTGACGGCGTTTGGGGACACCTCCACCTCCCTCCCTCCGCAACCCGTCCTATTTAATGGAGTTTCTCCAATGGGCTTTTCGTTTTTATTTTTTTTATAGTTCCGTTCTCCCCCCCTTGCTTCACACGTTCCCATGCCCCGGTCCCTTTTCCGTACGGCATCAGCTGATCCACCTCTGCCACGACAGAAGTATCATCCCGTCGATCTGAATCATCCCCTCATCGTTCCTATCAGAAGTGTTTCTTCTCCCCTTCTTTGACTTTCCGCCTGTCATTAGCAATGGCTCTGTGTCTTTTTCTGGCTCCCTTTTTTAAATCTTCACGCCTCCCGGGGCTTTGATGAATTGACCTGGTTCCGCCCTGTCCCTGAGAAGTTTCCTTCGTTTGTCCTTGCTTTTTCTCTCGGTTGCAAAACGCCTGTCCCCCTTCTATGCCCTCGAGACGCTCTATTGCTACCCACCTCGCCTGGTCAATTCAGCCCCCCCCCCCCCCACCCCCCCACCCAACCACCCCCACCCCCCCCCCCCCCCCACACAACCCCCCCCCCCCCCCCCCCCCCCCCCCCCCCCCCCAACCCCCCCCCCCCCACCACCCAACCACCCCCCCACCCAACCCACCCCCCACCCCCCCCCCCCCCCCCACACCCCCCCCCCCCCCCCCGCCCCCCCCCCCCCCCCCCCAAAACACCTCCCCCCCCCCCCCCCCACCCCCCCCCCCCCACCCCCCAACCCCCCCCCCCCCCCCCCCCCCCCCCACCCTTTTTGCCCCCCCCCCCCCCCCCACCCCAAACACCCCCCCCCCCCCCCCCCCCCCCCCCCACCCCCCACCCCCCCCCCCCCCACACCCACCCACCCCCCCCCCCCCCCCACGTCCTGGCTGGCCCTCGTTCTTGGAATTTTCCCAGCCCTTTCGCATCCTCCCCAATTTCGAGTTTTTCCCGGGTTGTGGCGTGGCCCCCTTCCTCCCTTAACTATACTGCCACATCTATTCCGCGCCTTGTCTCACGTTCTTCGAGATCTAGGAG
>Ga0179593_1656263_pt1 | contig 21188 bp, 28 predicted proteins | sample CZODoug2_1_08_16_FD_185931 | JGI IMG/M metagenome (GOLD analysis project Ga0179593, IMG submission 185931) | Vadose zone soil fungal communities from Angelo Coast Range Reserve, California, USA - CZODoug2_1_08_16fungal (PacBio error correction) | ecosystem: Environmental > Terrestrial > Soil >... | reverse complement strand
TTTAAAAAGCCTTTTTTTTAACCCCCTTCCCCACCCTGTAGTAATGTGGTTTCCCCTCGGTGTAGCTCCTGAACTGATTTGTAGAAGTCATCCCGGCCTGCTGAAAAGGAGATGTTGTGAGGTAGGTTTCCCCTCTTTCCAACGTGCGTGTCCCCCACCGGGTAAAATCCCCCCCTTTTATAGGAACTCTTTCCACCTGTTCCTTAGTACATTCCCTCTGAATCTGAGCTGTAAATGACTTTTTTTGTAACGTTAGCTACCCTTGTGTTCAGTTTCTCCACTCCCCCCATACTTCTTTATCCTGTCCGGATTCGCTCAATGTCATGTTTTCCTCACCGTAAAGAGGGGATGTGAATCGCCTTTTAACTTGGGAGTATGGAGACATTATCTCTCCCCCTCCCGGCAGCGGATTTCCTTTTCAGGTGATCACTCCTCTGATTTTTTCCGCCTGATCCTTTCCTTTTCGTTGGTTTTGCCTCCCTTTGCCCTGCAGTAAGAGCTGCGCATCAATGAATTACCTGAAGTCCGTACTGGCAATCCCTTCTTTGTCGTCATTATATACTCCTTTTCCGTTGATGTCCCCTTCTTTTTTTTTTAACTCAACGTACCCCCCCTATTCACTTCTGAAGGCATTCGAGTTCCGCGTCGAATCCTTGGTTCCCCAGTAATAATTTTTTCAATCCTTTTTTGAATTCCCGATTTCGAAGAGCTTATCTCCCCCTCCACAAGATGAGTGAAATAGCTCCAGAAGGCCTTGAAGAGAATTTTCGCCCTTTGTTTTGATCCCCCTTTTATTACGTGGCTAGTCTTTCGAGACTCCCCTTTTCGTCTTGCAGGAGTTTTTTCCCTCCAAAAGGAACATCTGGTGGCCGCGGGCCACGCCCTTTGTTTTTTTGACGACTACTTAGATTGCCAAGGATGACCTCCGGTTCTCCCCCCTTATACCTTTTCCTTCCTCCCACGAAGAGGAGCTGTTTTTCGGTCAGACCCCCGTTTTGGATGAAAGACAGCTCTAGCAAGACCCACAACTGAACCACATCGCTGGGTAGTACTTTTGGAAGTTACCCCCCTCTCCTGCTTCTGCCTTCCCTTCATATCTCTTTTTCCGTACCCCCTGGAAGCTCTCACAAGGTAGAAGGAGATGTTTCTCCCACAGTTCTCATAGAAGTTGTCTTTTAATCGTGAGTGTTTTTTTAATAAGTCCCCCCCCCCCTTGAGTTTTTTCCCCCTTTTGACCCTTCCTGTTACCCATCAAGTCTCTTGAGCCACGAATTGGCGAATTTTGGCCTGCACCTATTTTTTTCATTTGTCATTTCTTTAAGAGAAGTTTGAGTACCCCCCCTAAAAGGATTAACGCCACCGTTTTTTTTTCAATAAAAATTTTCTCATTTCCGGTAGCCTTGCTAAGTTTCCAATTTCCTTTTTCCCCCCAGTTTCAGATTCTATGACAGTGTTGCTTCTTTATATTAAAAGGGACGATTTTTTTTCCGGCTTGGGTGGGTTTTCCCTACCAATCATGACTTTTTTTTTTGTCCCCGTTCCCCACTGATTCCCCCCTCCCTTAAACCTTGAACCTATGTTTCCTATCTCCTTCCAAAGGAACGAGATTCTGGTCTCAAAAATTTTTGTTCCCCTCCGTCGCAACTTCAATTTTAACGACCTTTCCGAGGTAAAAGCACGTTGCTGCCACTGACCCCTCCCTTGTGTTTTTTTTGTAATTTCTTTCCCCATTCCGATGACCTTTCGCCTAGAAGATGTTGGCTAAGAAGAGGCAATCTTCATGATCGCAATTTGTAACCCCCTTTTTTTTTTGTACGGGTCATCACGGCGGCCTTTTTCTGTCCCGGGCCTAGTTTTTGTTTTTCATTACCTTCCCCGGAATGTCCTTTTGAGAAGGCGAGACTCCCCATTTGTTCGAGGTACCTTGTTTTGTGTACCTTCTTTCATAATTTTTTCCCCTTATTACCTTTTTCTTTCGGATCCCCCTTGCTCTCTTGACTTCTGAGTTTAAAGGGCTTTGGCTTCCGGTCCGTTGGGCTCGCAGAGTTCTATTTTTTCTGAAATTCTTTTTCCCCACGAATCCCCCCCCTTTTCCCCCGCTTTTTTTTTCTCTCCGGGGAGATCTCCTTCTGGGTTATTCTCGAGGATTGCAGATCTCTGGCGATTTTCCCTCCACTGTTTCCCCCCCCCCCAATTTTGTCTCTGTATTAAGGGAATCTTTCCTTCAGAAAAACAGCTGCGCCTTTCATCGTGATAAGTCTTTTTTTTGCACATTATTGGATGCCTTCATAGTCTAGGGTTTTTTTGGTTTAACTTTTCTTCCCTTATGGTACATCTGTTTTTTCCTCTTGCCCTTTTTCCTAGATCGTTTTTTACGTGAAATTCTTCTTTCACTTCATTTCCCCCCTCCCCCTTCCGGGCCGGCCCCCCCTTTTTTTTGCTGTGATTTTCTGGAAACAACCTTTTGTAAAGCGAGTTCGGGCCTTTTTTATGTTGCTCGGACTGTTTCTCCCCTTAGCCTGAAATTTTTTTTTCCCCCCTGCAAATTCCTTTACACTTTTCTTTTAATCCAAGTCTTTCCCCTCTCCGGAGATCTGTAAGGTTGCTTTTGAAGATAATCCCGAGTTTTTTCTTAGCTGGATTTACTCATCTGTGCTTTTTTTTTTACCTTTTTTACCCTAAAAAGCATGTCTTTTTATCTCCAATCACGAAGTTTCTTCCCCTCCGTGCTTTTTATTGCCCTCTCATCTTCCGTGCGGAATCCGCGCCCCCGTTCAAGGTGATAGAATGATCAGGGTCCTTTTGGATTGAACAGGATGTCCCGTCGATCCTCCGCGAAGTAATCCTTCCCCCCTCCTCTCTATATATTTTGTTTTTCTTCTCTCTTCCTTTTCCCCCCTTTCCTCCTTTTCGGACTTTGTATACTCTAAGTTTCTTTTCCCCCTCTTGACATCCGGCCCGTTTCCTTGATAATTAGATCACCGGGGTTCCGGTTCAGTGGATCCCCCGTAGGCTTTGACCCCCCCTTTTATCCCTTAGTAACTTCTGTTGCTTTGAGACAGGCTTTTTCGTTATAAACGGTCCCGTGTCCTCCACAACCTCCGGAATTTTTTTACTCCCCCCTCTTTGTTTTTCTCTATAAGACAGATCGCCTCCCTCCGTTTATCACTGGTGACACCAAGTGCCCGGAGAAGTCCAAAACCTTTGTCCCCGTTTTTAAGTTTTTTACCTTCTTCCTTTCACCAAACTGGCAACTCCCTTGCCCCTAAATAGCATGTACGCAAACCTGGTTTATATTCCCCCCAAGCCACAAACTTCTTTTTTCAACATTCCCTCCCCTTTTATTCCCCTCAGTCTATGGAACGACTCCCCCCTCGGATCGTAGGAGCGCCTACATGAGGTGTCACAACAAAACACGCCCTTTCCAGTTGAAAATGCCCTTCGCTAGAGACTTTTTTTGCCCTCCAATCGACCCCAATTCCTTTCCCTCCTTAGTAAAAGACGAATTTCGAAGGAAGAAACTTTTTTTTAACTTGAATTCCCTTCTTTTCTAAATTTTTTCCAATGGTCCGCCCCCCCCATACCCTTTTTATAGCACCTCCTAGTCCCCCCCAAGGAAGAGACCCGATCCCCCCCCCCCCCCATTTCCCTTATTTTTGACCCCTTTGGTCAAAGTCTCACATTTTTCTGTTCTTGGGAGGCTCTGGCTAGTGCGAGACGCGCGGAACCCTGGAAACTATTATTCCCCTCAAGCAGGAACCCCCCTTTTCCCCCTACCAAAGTTTTCTTTTTCCCAAGAGATCCCCCACTTGCCCCCCATCTTTCAAAGTCAATTAAGCTCACCGGCAAGGGAAATTATTTCCCACGCTAGACTCCCCGTTCCATTAGTTCTCCCCCAACTTCCCCATTGATTCCCGGGTACTCCTCAGAAAACTAATGACTTCCCATAACCGAGAAATCCTCTTCGACGATGCTCCGAAACCCGAGCCCCCTCCCCCCCCTGTTTTCCCTAGGTGATGATTCTCTTCCCCCACAGCCGATCACCCCTTCCCTTTGGGACGAGGCTTCCCCCCCGACACATACTTTGTCGCTCGCCTCACAGCCTATTCTCAAGCAGATACTCCACAAAACCACCGGCCTTCTTTTCTTTTCCTTTTTTAAACCCCCTCTTTTACCAATCCCAAACTCATTCCTGTGCTTTTCAAAACATTCTTTTTCTGGGTGTGTGCGAACGTGGCTTTCCCGCACTCCGCAATTTCCCTGATATTTCTCCCCCCCCTTTCAGTTGTCGCGTTTCCCTTTGTCCAGACCGTTTAGTTTGTTCAATTTTGTGCAATTGGCGCAAGAGCATTTTCCTGAATTTTGGCTCTCCGGCCGCCCGTGCTTTTCTTTCAAACTTTCTCCTTTTCACCTTACCTTTTTTTACCCCTTCCCTGCAAGGCAATTTGTCACCCCGGCTCGGTGAGCACTTTAGTTTGATCCAGTTTCACTTTTCTTTTTCCCCAAACTCCCCGGTCGGTCTCCCTGTCTTTCTAATAAAACTGCTAGTCATTCACCACCCCTTCCCTGCCAATTTACACTCTTTAATCTCCCCAAACTTTCGCCTCTTTCTCCTTCCCATCAAACCCCAGTCCTCCCCAAGTGTCCTTTTCAAGTTTAACAAACAACACCCGTCCCCTCCTTTTTATTTTCCTTACCCCCCCCCCATCCCCTCATTCACACCGAGTTTTTTCTCCCATCTTCTCCTCCGAGTCTTTCCTTTTCTATCGTTGCCTTTTCCCCCTCTCTTCTTCCCCCCAAAAACGTTGGGGAGTTTACCTAAAATCCAGAAAGGGCCCTCCCCCACGATGTTTTTTTTGTGGTTCTTTCCCTCAGACCCCCTTTTTTTCTTAAAATTTTTTGGTCTATGGACCTCCCCCCTTGCACCCCTTCCTTATCAAAACAAACGTGACCCTTTTTTGAATTAGAAGGAGTTTCTCTGTGATTAGGTTGCTCTCCCACCCCCACCTTTCAAACTCCCCCCCCCTTCCCCCCCATTTCCTATGGTTCTTTTTGATTCTCCCTTTTTTTCACACCCCCTCAAGCACAAGATTTTTCAATCCGAGCGGCATGACTTTCCTTGCAGCGTTAAACCCCCAAACTTTCTTTATTCTCCCCCCCTTTACGAGCGTTTCCCAGTTGACAGGAGACGTGACCCCTCAGACGGGAAAGATACATCCGTAATTTCTGTCAAAACTTTCACAGTTTCTTTTCCTCATTTCCTTCCCCCCCGCACACTTCTATGGTTTTCCTCGGGCTTCAAAAAAAGAAAGGCAATCGTACCATTCCCCCCAGAAACGGTTAGACTCCTCTTCTACTAGACACCTTTAAACCTCCCCCTTTTCTCCCCTCCAAGGAACGGCAAGTAATTATTTAACAAGTGTAATTGGAAGTCCTTCCGTCCCCCCCCCCCCAAACCCCCTTTCGATTTTACCCTCTCCTCCCTTTAGTTTGGTCGGTATAAAATCCCCCCACTTTGGAAGAAGCAATACCGCGGTCATGCTCTCTTTTTATCAATTCACGAACCTTAAACCCCCAGTCGATTTTTCCTTGGGTCCCATTAAATTTCCCCCCCCTTCCCTTCCCTATACCCCGGGATTGGTCAAGTATATTTAACTCCCCTCAGGGGGCTGTTTTCACCAACGTCGCGTCCCTTATCCTTCCCCTCCCCCCCCCCTCACTCCTCAACCGGTCGTTACTTGGGAAACTAATCTCATGAAAAGCGGCGAGGCCCCTTTTGACTCTTTGTTTTGGGTTTCTTTCTTTCACCCTTTTCCGCACTCACTTTTTCTTTCCGCTTTTTTTCAAAACCCTAACACGACGGGTCCGCCTTCCGAATCTTTCTCTGCTCTCTCGTCTACCAAATCCCCCCTCCCCCCGTCCTTTCGGGTTTCCTGTTTTTCTCCCCAGAAAGCCAAATTACACTGCGGTTTCTTTGGGATGAAATACATATTATTCTCTTTTTCAATCGCCTTTCCTCTCAAGCTAACTTCGAAACCCTCTTTTTTTCTTTTTCCCTCCCCCCCCCCCACCCTCGCCCCCCCCCTCCCGTCTTTTTTTTAGTTGGTAAATACGGTTGTATCTCCTCCCTATTTTGTTAGCAGAGAACCTCTTTTCTTTCCCAGATCGTCTCCCCCCGAAAATCTCCTTTCGTTCCCTCCTTCCATCCGGTCCGGAGTTTCAAAGTTTCCTCTCTTTTCTGGAGATGAGTTGACCGTTCATACTTTGAAGCGACGTCGTAATACGTTATTCCCCCCCCTGCTTTCCCCCTCGCATATGTCCAATTTCTTGTATTTAGTCTTTCTCCCTCCCCCTGATTTGGCGAATGTCATTTTTCCCCCCCCCCCCCAACGTAAAATTCTTTCCCTTTTCCTGATTTGATGGTTCCTCGACATTCCCAGGACGGTATGCTGTTTGAACAAATTCCCACCGTCTGTTAAACGAGAGAGTCTTTTTTTTCTCCGAAGAGACGGCCGTGTTAGTGGGTGGTTTTGTTGATTCACTTCTTCCTTTCCCTGGCCCCAAGTACGCCTCTCATGCTTGGCAATACCCTTGATTTTTCTTTGGTTTCTTTTCCCCTTAGCTAGTAGAACCTGTGCCTTTTTCACTAATGCCGTGTGTGGGGTTTTCATCCCCGTACCATGGAGAACGGCTTGGGCCGGTTTCATCAGGAATCTTCTTTCGATTTTTCTCCCTTCAATGCCTTTGTCCTTCGATCCTTTTTCCTGCCTGCCCCGCAAGACGACGATTCCACCCCCCCCCACAACCCCCCCCCCCCCCCTTTTCCCCTCTCTAACCCTCTTCCCCCCGTTCCCCCCTTTTTCCTTCATTTTCGACAAGCGATTGGAGATCCCTTCCAGAGTCAGACAGCTCGGATTTAAAATCGTGACACGTTGCCGTCTTTTTTGTCTTACCTCATCCAAAAGGCTTTTTTTTTTGTTCCCCCCTTTTTTTTTTTTATTCTTTTTCAGTTCGTGTCTTTTCAACCCTTTGTGTTGGTGATGAGGTAATCCTTCTAAAGCTGTTGATTTGTTTCCTCCCTTTTCAGGTTTTTTTTCATTTTTTCAACGTTGATGTCCCTCCCAGCGATGACCCTCAAAAAACTGAAAACCCTTTTTCATGGGGAGTATGACCCCGGGCTGTTCCGTTAATACAACTTCCCCCCCCTTTGGAGTCGGTTTTCCCCCCGAGCCTTTTCCCTTTCCCAAACCTCCCCCTGCCCTCACCGGTAGAAGAGATTTCCTTTTCGTCTAGTTGACGACCTGGTGGTCCCTTTCTTTTCTTGTGAGTTACTGTTCTGACCAACTTCAAATTTTCCTTTTTACTAACCTTGTAACCGGTAAACTACTCTTTTTCAAAGATCGGACTGGCGACGTGGACGCGAACAGAGTACTCTTCCACGTACATGGTGCGTCCGGTCCGGATTCCCTCAAACTAAAATTTTCTGATGTTTCCCCCCCCTAATTTCTTCCAACGTCTGCTCCGCTTTCATAAAAATGCCTGCGTTTTGGTCACAGTGGAGATATCCCGAAGCCTCTCTATATTCCTTCCAGGACTTGTTTTCTCTCCTCCTTGAACTCCTCTTTTCTGCCAAGTTAATTGAACAAATTCCTTCCCCAATTTAAGTAGTCTACACTGTTTCAGATTAGTTTTCGATAGCTTGTTCCTTTACCCTAGTCTTTGCGTCCTTTCCCCCCCCTTTGGTGCGAACTTTTTTTCCTTTTTAACCCCCCTCCTCCCCCTGCCTTTCTTTACACCTTTCCACCGTTTTCCCCTTCTCGTGGTGTTTGAAGAGAGGTACTATTTCAAAAAGCTCGGATGTGACTGCCTTCTCGCGGCCGAGTAGGATTTCCGTGCCAGCGGCCTTTTTTCACAGCCCCTTTTTTCTTTTCCTCCCGGCTCCCGGTCGTCATCTTCCTTTTTTCCGGCAGTTGTGCGACAAGAAATTGTCTTTTTAGCCGCAGGAAGTTTTTTTGTTGTTTGGATGGGTCATCCCCCCTGAATGGGTTGCCGCGCTCCCTCAACATGGTGACCTCAACGGGTTTTGTGTTTCTTCGTCTATCGTTGGCTTCCTTTTTTCTGTCCGGTGTGCCTCTCTTCCTGCTGAGATTGATCTTTCTCGTTTCTCAAGTTGGCGGCGTAAGGCCTTTTGTCGCTTGTATTCGTAGGAGTTTCTTCCCCCTTCCTCGTCTCGTAACTTTCCAACCCTCTCTTTTTCCTTTTTTCGGCCACTTGGGAGCGGTTCGTCCTTTTTTTTAGTGGATACGCGTTCCGATACTGTCGGCTTCTCGGCTTGACACAATTTTTATTCCCTTCCCCTGTCGAAACCCTTTCTCCCGAATTTACCTGCGTATCCGTCCTTCCTTTCGTTATATGAGGGAAATGATTGTCTGGGGTTCCTAGTATCAAGTATCTTTTTTTCCTTCTAAATTTTCTTTTTTCTGAGCCTCATCTAGTGCATTCCAGGATTAGTTCCCCTCTTTCAAAATCTCTGGGAATTGCAGTGAATCCCTCCTTCGGTGGCTGTGATTCCCCCAGTTTTGCGCCCTTCCTCTTGAGAGTTTTCCCCCTTCCGTTCCCTGGCCGCCCTGCACTTCCTCGAATAACCGGACACGGTTGTACCGCTAATTTCTGACGTCCACATTTCCCTTACATCGGTCCTTCCCCCATTTTTTTGTCCAGGTTTTTTTTTTTTCGAGGAAGATACTCCCAGTGTGAAGTTCTTTATACGCGCTTAATTGCTTCCTTTTTCCTCGTTAATCAAATGTTTTTCCCTCCTTTCACGCCGTGACGACAATCCTAGTTTAAGGCCTCGGACTAAAATTTTAATCTGACACAGCTAAGGTCTCCCTTTCCCCGGTTCCATATCACGGTCCCTTTAGGGATTGAAGATCCCGTCGATAAGTAAGCGTACAGAGCTTCCCCCCTCTCTTTTAAGCTTGCGAGAGTTCCTGAAGAAACTGTAGTCGACGGCGTTTATACGACGATTACCTGCTGCCCCCCTTTTTCTTGGCAACGTCTTAGAACCGGTTCGTTCTTTTCCCCCTCGCCCCCAAAACATCGTCTGTATGAAAAGCGGTTCAATCCATTCAATGTCTCCGGTGTCGGCACCGTACCCTTTCGGAACGGCGAGTCGTGTTAGTCAACTGGGAGCCCCCCCCCCCTTTCCCCCAAATTTTTCCCCTTCCCGACCATGGCTCTTCTTTCCTCTCAAAAAGGACAATTCCGATAGTGCAGTTATCCTTGTTCCCTCACACTTTTTTCGCCGGGGTCCCCTTGCTTGCCTTGAAGTTCTAGGGACCCATTTAAGGCTCTTGCAAAACGATCCGGATCCCGGTACCCGACAACTCTTGCCCTCAAAACGGTTTTCCCTCCCCCCCAACTCCGTTTCCTTCCCTCTTTTCACACCCTTCCCCCTGGACTTTTAAATGACTCCGTCTTAATACTTTCCTTCACGATCGGACAATGGAAAGCAAACCCCCCCCCCCCCCCCCCAATCCCCCCTCCCCTCGTTCCCTCACCCAAGACCTAGATTTTTTTCCCACTTTCCAAGTCTCAACCCCCTAGCCCCACCTTTAAGCAGAGAAGTATCAGAGAAGGACGAACGCCCTTTTTTTCGGCCTTGAATCCCTTCTCATCCTTTCCTTTTCCAAGTTTCCGCACTTCCCCCCCCTTAGTTGCATCCGAACTCCCCTTCTTCCCCAACACGGACAGACACCCCCACTGATCGAAACCTCTCCCAACAGTTATGGGTTTTTTTTCGAGGGCCTTTTTTCCCTCTGTTTCTTTCCCCCCAAGACTTTCCTCTACTGAATCCCCAGGGCCCCTTCAGACCGCCCCTGGATGAAAATAAAGGCTATCCTCCTGCAAATTTTCGAGTCCCTTCCCCCTTCAAAACCCGCCCCCTTTCACTTCTTGAAAAGCCTCTCTCTCCCCAACCGTGGATACATAGAACAGTGAGGGTTCGAGCCTCCGTCCCTTAACTTTTTTTTTATTATGAACCCCTCCTTGATCCCCCCATACCTCTGGAACAAGGTCCCGCTCTTGCTCCCAGTTTCTCCCTTTTGTGACCCCCCCTAGTATCCCATGACGCTTGTCCTTTGCGTAGAATAAGAACATCGTTTCTCGAGAGCTGCTTCCTTCTTTTTTACAAGAATGCCCCCACCTTGAATTTCTTTTTTGTGACTTCACTATCGGCCCTCCAAGTGTCCCCCCCCTCTCCTGTTTCTCCTAAGGTCAGACCCAACTTTGCCGGACGCAAATATTCGGTCTACCCTTGCATCTGGACCAAAACCCCTTTTCCTTGGACAGTGCTCTTTCAAAGTTTTTTTCCTCCCTTCTTTGTTCCCCCCCTTCCTGTCTCGACTTTCATTCCATTTTGGCGTCCCTAACCAAAGGACGGAACGGGCATCGCTTTTCTATGCGGCATTCAACCACGGGATTTTCGTCTTATTCTCCCCCCCCTTTAAAGGCCCCCCCCCCCCCTTTTGATTTTAGTAGTTGGATCCCCCGGGAAATTATTCCTCCATTTGGATTGAAAAAAACCCTTGCCCCCATTGCTTTCCCCCCTGGCCCTTTTCCCCCCCCCCTTGACCCTGTCCTTAATTCTGGCAGAGTAATGCGTCCAAAACTAGACAGTCCTCCTTTAGCCTTTTCTAACTTATTTACCCCTTCCCGTGGAATTCCCCCACTGTGTTTTGGGATCTTCTCATCGAAACTACCCCCCCTTCAACGCTTCCCCCAGGACCCACTTTCGGGTGCGATAACATGTGGTCTCCTCTTTTTTAGAAGCAGTTCATATATCTCTTTTTTTCCTTGCCGGACTTCTCCCCAAACCTATTTGAGTGGTATTTCATTCAAATACGACCGGGGTTCAAACAGCCGGATTGGTTCAGTTTTTGGGTTTCTTCTTTCACCACAACTTAGACCCCTTTTCCCCCCCTCTGAACTCTTTTTTTTTTCCCTTGAGCCCCACCGTGTTACGCACTTTTCAACTTGACCGAGATCGGCGTTCCTTCTTCCCTTTCACTGCTCATCCCCCCCCAAATTTTCCTCCCCACCTAACCTCTGCACTCTAGGTTTTACTGTTTTTCAATTAAAAAACTCATTCAAAGGCACGATTATTCCTCCTCGGCGGCCCTCAGTTGTCCCCCCCTCGAAACTTTTCTTTCCCCTGGGCTTTCGATCCCAGCCGTTCCCTTTATCTATTTCCCAGGGGGCTTTGGAAATAGGACGGCGGCGTGAACTTCCCTCTTTGCTAAACAGATACAAAGGGCCCCCCTTTCCTTCGTGGTCTTTCCCCCTTGAACGTGACTTCCTCTGCCTTTTCCCCCCCCCCGCCGTTCTCTGTACGTGTGATTGTAAAACCAAAGAAGTCCTTACCATCAACCCTCCAAACGGTTTCCCTTTTTTAGTCTATATTGCCCCCAAAATTCCCTTTTCGGACTTAAAGTTAATTTTTCACGCAGCGCGGATCGTCCGGACGGATTGAATCCAAACTACAAGGTTTTTTTTTTCACGGAAAGTTTTTTTTTTCCTTCCTTCGTTTCGACCCCCCCCCCCCCCCCCCCCCCCCCACCAAGTAAATATTACGACTTTTCCATCCCGAGTCTTTTTTTTTTTTAGCTCTCCTTTCCCCTCCCCCTCCATTCCCTGTGTGTTTTTGGCTTCCAACATGACATTGCGCCCCCCCCAGTGGCGTCAGATCTATTCCTCCTGGGACCCAGCAGGCTATTTACACCTTTTCGGAGTATCTCCTTCCCCCCCCCCCCCAATTTCGACTAGTTTCCTCCTTTCCTCCGGGAAAACCCCCCCTCCCATATTTTCCTGACTTTTCTCTTCGAGCCAGTCTCTCCGTGGGTTCTCCCTTTTTTTGACCCACAACTTACATAATTTTTTCCCTCCTTTCCCTCTCCCATCTAACATAGACTGGGCTCTACTCTTTCTCTGCTTAAAACCCTTCCGATTACCCCCCCTCAAGGAACGCCGGTATTTTCTCCTGTTGCCCTGGAAGCGGTGGAGTGAACCCCCTCCAACTCCAATGAGCGTTTATGGCACCCCCTTAAAATTTACTATTCTCTTTTTTGTGGTGGGCTCTCTTTCCCCGTTTTTCTCCTGAACCCTCTTTTCTTATTTCCCCAACGAGAACCCCACCATACCCGCTTTCTGTTGGTACCATCGTGCATCAAGTACGCACCTGATTTTGTACTTTTTTTTCCCCGATTAGGCCTCCTGCGATTCTTTTCAAACGTGCTTGCGTTGATGCAAGTTTCTTGTTGCTGCATGGATCGCCTTTAAAGGTGCAATCGCGCGTATATGAGTTGAACGGGGGTCCATTCCTTTCTTCTACCGAGCTCCCCCCTCCTGACGGTTTCCTTTTTTTTTGTTACCCCTCCCCCTTTCCTTTTCTGTCCCGAATCCTTGTTTCCCATCGTATATATAGCGCCTCCCTTTCGCAATGTACTGTGTTCAGCCCGTTCAATAGTTGGAGGTGAATCGACTTTTTAATTGGCGTTTGCCTCCATTAGATACCTTGCTGATGGCTTTTTTTCCGTGATACCCTCCCTTCCTCATCTTTTTTTGTGAGTGTTTCGTTATCCGTCCCAATCCCGCTTTGTGTTGAGTGGTTTGTTCCCCTCCCTGTCCGTGCCTGACACCGCTCCCTGCGTGAATAATCCCCTGGAAATCTTTTTTTTTTGATTTCTCTCTCTTCTTCAGCTTGTTGATTTTCACTAATGCCCTTCCTTTTCAACTCCAATCCGAGAAACTGGGCTGGCGTGCGTCCCTTTCTCTTCCCTCGTCGAAGACGTCCCTTTAATAAGTTTAACTTTTTGTAGATGTTCTTTCTTCCTTTCGCCCCTTCTTTACCCAAAGCCCCCCACCCTCTTCCCGTCACTCCCGGAAGTAAGTGAAGCCGGAAGTGTCACTGGTTTGAGCCGGTCAGCTTGGCGAACTTTCTTTCTCCGATAGTCCCCTTTTCCGTTGATTATTTTTCTTCCCTATTCCCCCCCCCCCGGAGATTCCTTGTGAATATTTCCTTTTAAGGTGTATTTTGTTTCCTTTTTCCTCTCCCCGGCCCTCCCTCCGCTTCTCGTCAAGGTTTTTCTTCCGGATTCCTCGCCGTAAGCCCACGATCCTTTCCCTCTTTTTCGGCGAAACCTTTTTTTTCCCCGCCGACTTCCCTAGGTTCCTTTTGGGGTTTTTTACAAACCCCATAAGTGTTTTCTTCATGACGATCGGGAACTACTTACTTCTAGAGAGCAGTTTCCTAACACCGAAGTCCCCCCCTAGACCCCTTCGATAACCCTTTCCTTTTCCCCCCCCCTTTGGCCCTTGTTGGTAGTCGACTATTCCTGTCCCTCAGAGAACGTATCCCCCACATTTGTGAGTGTTACCTGACTGACACTGGGCCGTCCCCCTAAAGCTTCCGTTCCTTTCCCGCTTTTTCCTTTTGAGACATCGTAATCTGCCATCGAAATGGCGTCCCTTTTTCAGAAGAATCAAAGTTTGCCCCCACCGTCTTACCCTCTTTTTTGCCCCCCAATTTCTTCCACCCGTTCCAAAACATAGAATTTCTTATTGTATAACAAATTCTTTCGTGTGTAGGGTAACAGTTTCTCCTAGCCCGCCGCCCCACGTGTTTCCTAACAAGTCCTTAAGTTTTTTTTCCTCCCCCATGTCCCTGAGACTCCGGCGCTTGCGCATTCCTTCAAAAAGAACGGACGTATTCCATAAACTTTCCCTCGCCTTTCTCCTGCACTTCCTTCTTTAGAGGTCCCGGTCCTTTTCCCCAATTTTTTCAATTCGGTAGACCACACCGCTATGTTGTAAAAATGAATCGTTTACTGGTAAACTTCTTTCATGACAAACCCTTTTCCCCCCTTTTTTGTTTTTTCCCTGACCCTTCTTTTTAACCATCGCTTTTCCTACGCGCTAGAGCCGCGGTACCTACGGCGAGGCGCGCCATGGGAGGCTTTTCACCTCCTTTAAAAAATTTTTTTTTTTTTCCTCCCCCCAGGTTCCGGTACTCTGATCCCTCCTAAACAACTCTTCCCCTTTTTCGAAGTTCCTTTTTGGCGCCCCTTACCCCTTCCCCCCTTTGAATGAGAGGCGATTCCCCTCAACCAGGTTGTCTGTCTTTCAACGTTTTTGCTTCCCTTTTTTTTAAATTCCCTTTTCTTTTTCCCCTTTCCTTGACTGAGGCCCTTTCCCTGGAGAAAAGTGCACGAGCCTTCTTTTCGTTTCAACTTTGGCGGTCAGTAAGTTTGTTGATTTCGTTTAACGTCTGTCCATCAGGCGACAACATGCCGAAGCCGCAATTTTTTTTGGATTTTCTCTATTCCCTTTTTTCGCTTAGTTTTAGATTAATTTTCTCTTCTTCCTCCTGGAACAATGATTCAGTCCTTGTAGTAAAACTTTTTGCTTCTGCTTTCCTTCAGACATTCCCGGTTCCTCCCCTCCCGTTTCTGCTTTCCCCAGTTTTTCCTATTTTTTCTCATTTTTTTCTTGACTCACGTCTCTAGTTTTTTGTGTTGATTCTTATAAAATAGGACATCCCTCTCTGGGTTGTTTTTACTTTCCTAAGATAGGTCCTTCATTTCAATCCCTTTTCCCCCTCTCCCTCCTTTCCCTTCCCTTGCCGACATGACGTCTTTAGAGATAAAACCGTTTAAAGATTTCGGGGCGGATTGCGCCTGTCTCGTTTGACCCCCCTGTTTTTTCTGCAAATTCCCCTTTTCACCGGTTGGTTTTGACCGTCGTTTTTCTTGGGGACTTCCCACCCTTAAACACGCGACTCCCCTCTCTGTCAGAGTCCCCCGTTGTTCTAGATTGGACCCATTCCATTTGGTGAAGGTGGTTAGAGGGTGAACACTTTTTCTACGCAAACTTTTTCTTGCCGCACCCATCTCCCTTTTCACTGAATGTTTGGCACAGGATTACCGTAATAAGATGTTCTTCTTCCTACCTTATGGATCCTGTCTTCAGCCCCAGGTTCCCATACCGGTCGACAGTCCGCGGAACTTAAAGAGCTTTTCGGACCATATCCTTTTGTTTTGTTCTCTTTCTGTCATCCGCTGTACGTCGCGGACGGCTAGACGGTGGGTTTCCCCCTCTGCAAATACCCCCCCTACATTAGATTTTTTTTTTTTGAGTTCCTCCTTCCTTTTGGCTAAATCGTTTCAATTTAAAGTGTCTCTGGCTTCCTTAAACTTTTCTTGGCGGCATCGACAGGCCAAACAGGTCTTTCCTCCCCCCAATGAAAATTTTAAGCGCGTCTTTTCCTTCAAACTAGGGAGTACATCTCAAACCAGGAATCTTCCTCCGTACGTCGAGTTTATCCCCCAAGACCAACCCTTTCTCTGTCCCTTTGCCGGCGTCCCCCCCCCCAGCCATTCCCTGCTAAGTTGCAAACGCCGAAAACCATCCTCCCTCGTCTTGTACTGCCTTTTGAGCTTTTCCCCCATACCTTCCTTTCTAACTTCGTACATAGGGAAAGCCCTTTGACGAAATACTTCCCTTTTCCGATCTGCGGGAGCGTTTTCCCCTTCCCTCCCCCAAACCTCCAATGCAAGACCTTTTCTTCCACCAAGAACCCTCCTCTCTCCCTTCCCCCGTTCTTTTCCGGTCAAGGCCCCCCCCTCCAATCATTGACCCGCAGAGAAGCCCTCCTTTCCGTCGAACGCCGGACCCCGATTTCCCTCCCCGTGGCGACCCCCTTGATCAGGTGGTCCGCCTCTCCATACTAGACAGGTGTCCGGACACTCCCTTCGTCGCACGCCTGAGAATTAGAAAAGCCTTTTTCCCCCCCCCCCCTGCTTTTTCCCCTTGGTTCCTGTTCCGCTTTTTCCTTGCGGACGGCTGGTTTCACAAACTATACGACTATTTTCCCTCCTGAAGACTTGAGTCCCTTCCCCAGACTCCCCCCTCTTCCACCTTTTCAGTCCTTTTATTTTCCTCCTCCTTTAAGGACACACCGCCATGCAATTATGCACATTCTTTCTTACACTCCCTCAGCTTTCTTTAGCCTTTTCCTTTTTCCCCCTTTTCTGTGTGACGTGTAATCAGCCCCCCTCGGCTCAAAACCCGCTCCCTTTTTTATCCAGAAGCTGCCGCCGATGACGACTCCGTTTGTTTAAACCCCTTCGTTTCACCCCCTGACCTCCCTTTTGGTGGCGTTCGCCTTTCCCCATCGGCTCGAGAGTTTAAAGTGTTCCCCAAGCTCTCCAACACCACTTTCCTTTAAGGGCTTTATGCAACGACTCTTTGGAAAAACCTCTGCCTGATGTTCTCTCCGCGTATTCGAAGCCTTCCCCCACCCCCCTTATGCCGGCTCCAAACCTCTGGACACTGCTATCGACCCTCCCCTTCGCGGACAGTTGAGTCACGGAAATTTTCGTTTATTTCTCATTCCCCTATCGCGGCTTCATTCCCTTTGGCGGCGAAACCCCTTCCCCCGGAAACTGTCTTTTAATCGCCCCTTCCGAGGTTCCTCTTTCTCCCGACCCTCCCGGTCAATTGTATACATATTTCTTAGAAAGTCTTTTCCGATTCCTTCCGACCCTTTTCCACCCCCCGGTTGGTAATACTAGTTTTAATAAAATGGCGGCGGAAAACCCCTGGACGACCATCTCGTTTAACTTTTTTTCCTTTCCCCCCCCCCGAACCTTCCTTATTCCTGCCAGCTATTTTAACCGTCCCAGAGAGTGTCAAGTAAGCACTCCCCAAATGGGCACTCGCCTTAAAACCCTTCACCCTTTCTTATTCGTTTTTTCGATACTGTGGATAGTCCCCCCTCAACGGGTTTGATAGGCCCCCCGGTTTCTTCAAAGGCTCTTCCTTCTTAGGGAACTTTTCCTGTAGACCCTTTTTTTTTCCCCCCCTCCCCGGTTTCTTACCCCACCCCGACTGATGTGTCAGTTTTGTTTTCCTCTCTGGCTTCAGCACCCCCCCTTTTTCGCACAGTAACACAGCGCCCTTTTTTCCCCCCCTCTGTTTTTCTGCAAGGAACTATCACCCATCCCCGCCTCCCTTCATTTCGTCGGTGATTACCTTCCCCGCTAATTCCCCACACCCCGGTCCAACTACACCTCCCGGACCCCCTTTTTGGACCTCCCCCCCCACCCCCGTCCCAATTCCCCCCTCTGTTATCCCATTTCCGGCATGAATCTGGGACTTTTATCGGGGTTCTCCCAAAATATGACTTCTTCCCACCCCCCCAGGAGTCCGGTTTTTTCTCTATTCCCTCTTTTTTAATTTTTTGGCCCGTCGTGCACCCCCCTTCCGACGGAAAGCTAAACCGCTTGTATCCGAAGAAAAGGCAATTTTTTCCCCTCTCCTATGACTTCTTTCCCTTTCCCTTTTACCTTCCCGGACCTTGTGAACCCCCCCCCGCACGAATTAGTGACCCCTCCCCCCGAAAAGGGGTTCTGACTATATTTCTCCCTTTATGCACCATTCACGTTTCCCAAGGATTACCGGACTTTCTTCCGTTTTCCTCCTTCCCTTCTTTTCGTTGAATCAACAACAACTACACTCCTTCGCTTTTTTTTGTCTAACGGAAGATCATCTTTGGTTAATAACCCCCGCCATTCCCCCCCTCTTTTTTTCTTTTTCAGTTCTCCCCGGCAATTGCAAAACATCAGTCTCTCCATCCACTCTGACGGTGGGTTGAACAAACTGAAATTGCGCCCCCCTTTCGTCCTCTATATCTTCTATTTCAAGCCCCTTGTTCTCCCGGTTTTTCTCCAAACCAAAGCCTTCCTTTCCCCTCTCCCTTTTCGTTCAGATTCCGGTTCCCCTCTTATTCCAGGAAAGCGCCCCTTTCAATTTGACTCCCGCAGCCCTGTTTTTTTTTTTTTGTTTCTTTAATGTAACCCTTTTCCAACGCACCCTCAGTTGAACGATTCGATCCCCTTCTCACCATCGAGTTTCCCGGTCCCCTCCTGCTAAAATCCCTTTTTCCTTTCTACACCTATGTTCCCCCTTCACCAGCCCGTCTTTTGGAGGAACAGCGGTGGTATGGTGAACGTCAAAGACAGCACTTTACAACTTCGGTTTCTTTCCTCTTACTTATATCCTCTTTGTGTTTTTTTCTTCTTAATCCCATCCTTGTTCTACCCCTCCCAAACCTCATTTTTCAATTTTTTCTTCTTTTAACTCAAAAGCTGCAGCCCCCCAATCCCGAGTTTCAGGTAGTAGTGGTAAAAGAGTTTCCTGCAAATGTCTTCTTTATTAGAACGCCTTCCCTCCTCTTTGTCCCCCCTCCTACACTTTCCTTGCTTTTTTCCCCTCAATCAAAAACGTCATGGGAGTGAGGGATAGGCCGACAGTTGATCCCTAGTTTTTTTTTTTTCCTGAATTTCCTTTCACCCCCTTTTACTCGAGGTGACTTTAGCCTTTTCAGCCTTTTTTTTTCCCCCAAAGAAGCGTTGAGTGAATCCTGAGTAAAATCGGTATAGATTTTTCTCTCCCTTCTTGGTCGAAATGTGAATTTTTCCCTTGGCTGTGACTTGTGCTTCCCCTTCAAGTCCTTTTCGAGGTTCTGGCCTTTTTGAAGGTTTCCCTCCCAGATGTTAAACGAGATGTCTTTTCGTTTATAAGAAGCTTCTTTCTTGTTTCGTGGTTTGTATGCCAGTACCCTTCCTTTTTCCCATTACTTTCCTTTCCGTATCTCCCCAGTTTTTTTTTTCACCTGGGGACTCGATACTAAGTCCCCTCTTCCGTTCGGTATGGGAAATAATCTTTTTTTAAACTCCCGGCTAACCCAGAATCTTTCTCAGCCCTTCTTAATCTTCCTCCGTGTCCCAATTACTTAAGGTCCTTTTTTTATTTCAAAGAGGTTTAGATGGAGTTACTGAACTCTTTCCCCACAGATCAAGAACTTTCCTCCAGAAGTTCCGTTCCTCTCCGATTTTTGCGATTTTACTCTTTTTTAGTACCGATTCCCCCGAGTCCGGGCATCCTGTTATAAACATCGTTGACGTTGACGTTTTTTGAATTGCGATTCCCACAAGTTCCCTTGCCGGAGGGCCCCTTTTTGTATTTTGTCCCCTCCTTTTATGTCTCCTTAATTTTCAGATCCAAGAAGCTATTTTTTTCACTTTTCCTTTTTTCAAGTTGTTGATTCCGAGTTACTTCCTCCTCCCCCCCCCGCCCAGAGGCCTTTTTTGTGAAATCTCCCCCCCCCCCCTGAAACCCCTTCTTTCTTGTCCCCACAACTTTGACTACTCCCAATCCCCCCCCCTTCAGGTTTTTTCCCCTTAGGAAACAATGCCACAATTACACCCAAAACAAAAATAAAAAGAACACCCCCCACCATCACCCCCCCACCCAACCCCCCACACACCACACCCACCCACCCCGTTTAGTCTCTCCTTCTTCCACTCCCTGCCTATCAACCCGGTCATTCTCGGTCGATCCACATGTTTTCCTTTCCCTTCTTGTTGATTCCTTTTTTTTTTTTTTTTTTTTTTGTTTTGTTCTTTTTTTTTTTTTTTTTTCTCCTCTCGGATCCCCGTATCCCTTTCACACTTCCTTCCTTTTCCTTTTTTTACATAAGTAGTCGTCCGCTGACTGGCAGAAGTTGGGTCCTCGCCCGTAGTAATATGCCTTCACTGTGTCCCGACCCCTTCCCACAAAATAACCCCGCCCATATTGTTTGAAATCCCACCTTTCAAAATTCCGTAGACCAACTTGCTTCCGCATAATTGTTACAACCTTTGGCGTGTAGGTTCTCGAGCTCCTCCCTCTAATCTCCCCCCGACCCCTCTCCTAAGTTACTGGTTTTTCGTCCCCTCCCCCCCCAAATGAAGAAGTCTGCTTTTTTCTCCAGTTCTTCCCCCCCCCCCCCCCAAAGAACCCCTTCCCCTTAAGTTTTCCTCTCCCTTTCTCTCCCCTCCTTTTTTTTTCTCATGAAGTTTTTCCTTACCCTAGATTTCTTCTAAAAATGTGATGACACCCCCATACGGCATAATGTTCCCCCCTCACGACATAGTGGAATTCTTTGAGAAATCGTTGGTTTTTCCATGATTTTTCAAGCTAGCCTGTGATGCCTCTCTCCAGCAGATGTTCAGGTCTTAGCAGAACGCTTTCGCGTCCTGTCGAGGCTCAACGAATTTTCCCCCTCCAATGTAGTTTTTTCTTCCTCTCTGAGTAGTTCCCCCTGAAAGGGAGCGTTCGCCGCAAGTCACAATCCCTCCCCTTTCATACATGTTTTCCTCAACCCATTTGTTACTTATAAACGGCGTTTGGTATAGTCTTAGAGTTTTCCCCCTCCCCCTTTGTCGTTTTTTCCTGAGGTCCCCCTTGCCTCTATCTTGTTTCCCCTTTCCCCCCCTTGATCCCCCCCTGGAAGTGGCATCTTTCTGTCGTTCCCCTGCGTAAGCAAGCGTTCTCGTTCCCCCTTCAGGAACAAATCCCGTGAAGCCCCTGCTGCAAGATTTCTTTCCGGTTTTCTCTTTTCCGAAGCTTGACTTTCTCTAGAGGATGGCGCGGGAGTCAAACTGTCCAGCACCCTCCCCCGAACTGGATGATTTGACTCCTCCTGACTTCCTCCTTTCCTCCCTCTCTGGCAATTATGGAGAGGGGGTCCTCATCGGGAATAATTAGATCGGGCGTGTTTTCTTCCCAAGGAGAAGTTTGCTTTTTTTTTAATGAGTTTTTTTCCGAAAGTTGCTTTTTTTCCCCTCCCTTAAATGTGCATTTTGAGTCCCCCCCCCTTCAGTAGTTTGGTTTCTCTTATAAAACGTTTGCGTAAAGCTAGTGTCTTCGTGTTCCCTCCTTATAGTTTGCACGCCTTTGAAATGTTCTGGACTATCAATGACAACCTGGAAAATTTTTCCTTTTGGTCTTTGGTGCCTTTTGTTTCAACCGGATCCACGTCTTCGGAGAATCTGTAGGGTTGAGCGCTTCTAACTCCGAGTGTGAAGTTAGCCTAACTCTCTCCCGTCAGGTGTATTTTTCCCCCTGTGTATCCTTTTTCTAAGTGATCCCACTCCTTTCCTCCTTTCACCCTTTTTTCAACTGCCTTGGATTGCAAAGTCTTAAGCTCCGCTGGTTGGAATCTCCCATAAATGACAGGTGACCCACGGGGCCTGCAGTTATTATTTAAAATTCCTTCTTTAAGTAGAGACCCCCCCCTTTATAGGACG
>Ga0179593_1444661_pt1 | contig 21189 bp, 33 predicted proteins | sample CZODoug2_1_08_16_FD_185931 | JGI IMG/M metagenome (GOLD analysis project Ga0179593, IMG submission 185931) | Vadose zone soil fungal communities from Angelo Coast Range Reserve, California, USA - CZODoug2_1_08_16fungal (PacBio error correction) | ecosystem: Environmental > Terrestrial > Soil >... | reverse complement strand
CTTTTTTCCCTTCCCCCCAAGAATTGTTTTTTTTGCGCCGGGCGCAGGTCTTGCCGCATAACTTTTCTCCCTCTTTTGTTTTTAAGACCCGGGGAGAGTAGGCTGGTCGTTGACTGGCTGTGTTTGTTATCTATTCTTGACACCCCTCCCTCCACGTCCCCTTTTTTTTTTGGGCATCCGCCCGTTTGCCTGCCGTCGAATTCTGGTTCATCCATGAGGAAGATGGTGAAGCTGCGAAACCCGATTGTACCATAGCATGCACTTTCTATTGGTCAGCCTCTTGGTGCCTGAGTCCATCGATAGTTTGTCCCGTAATTTTTTTGCTCCTGTACATACCCCTCCTTTATTTCTCCGGGTGCTCATCTCCTTTGCGGCGCGATACCCCTGCTTCTCGAATCCTGATTTCTCCCCTGCAACCATTCCTGCAGGGCTCGTCGGCCAGATCCGCTTTTGTTTCCGTTTTTTTTTTCCTTCTTCCCACTACCTAGACCTTCCCCCCAAGGAAGTCCCACCATTTTTGGCCAACCGCCCCACTTATGTCCCCTCTCATGACCCCCTTAAAGCGCCCCCAACCAAGGGTCATTGGATGACCGTGGTAGTGATGTTTTCCCTGTTTTCACCATTTGCCAGCCTTTCTGCCCTAGCGCCAATTTTCCTCCGGTCTGGACAACCCACCGCCTACGTACCCTCCAATGATAGTTACTGTCTGCACATACTGCTGTATGCCCCCCTCCACCCCGATGCTTCCCCCAAATCAATTTTTTTTTTTCCAAGTGAGGTTCCAACCAACCGAGTCCCCCCCCCACAAGTGACTGCACTTTACTTCTTTGTGAGGGGTTTTATATCCGTCCTGCAAACCTTTTTCGTTTGTTTTCCCCGCAAACCTTGATGATGGTAGACTGCCCTTTTTTTTTTTTTGTAATGGTTAATTTGCCATTCCCACCCCCATACGGTCGCCTTTTTTCTTTGTGAGCGTGAACCCCCCCAGTCAATTTAAGACTACTTCATTTCTTTTTTTTTTGTGCAACTTCCCCCCCGTGGGTGGTACGCCTTCCGACTTTTCCCCCCATTCACATCTGTCTTTTGGTGTTCCCTTTTCATTTATTGTAAGAATTGACTTTTTTTCCGGGCACACCCCCCCCCCCCGGCTCATTTCCAGCCCCTCGCGGTTGATAGGTGTGCCATTTAGCTTGATTTCTTTCCTGTTGGTCTCTTTTACCCCTCTGTTTTCTTCCACCGGGTAACCCCCCTCATGTGCGGGTTCACACCCCTTTTGTGATGTTTGTGTTGCCTTGGTTTCGTCACATGTTGTCCTGAACCCGATCTTTGATTTCTTTGATTCCTTTCGCCCCACCCAGCCCTAAACTGGGCGTGAATCCAGTGCGGGGGCGCGTTTTGGCCGACCGCCTGCCACTTCATCTTGATCTCTTTTTTTCCCGACCCTAGTTGAATTTTGTGTTCGGTTCTTCTTTGCTCTTTACCTCCACTCTCAAGAGTTTCGGCGCGTCCTCTCCCATGTTTTCCCTTGAAGGCGGCTTTTGGTTCCACTCCTCTAAGTCATCTTCTCCCCCCCCATTTCTGGGTTAGGTGCCCCCTTTTACACACAAGGTTTTTTTATCGTCCTCTGACTCCCTAACCCTTCACCCCCTTCCCCTGTACCCTTCATCTTTTCTTTCACCGTTGCTCCAATGGAGCTTTTCCTCGATGGAAATCCAATCTCTCTTATTTTAATCTTCAGTTTTTCTTTGTTGAGTCGGGATTATTTTTTTCCAGTCTCTTTACTGGTCGTCATGGCCTAAACTTTTCTCCCGCGGCATTTTTGAATGTAGGCTTTTCATGTTCTGGTTACCCCCCTCGAGAAACCTTTTTCACCCCCTTTCAAAACCCCCCCTTCACAAGTTTGGCCATTGTTTTTTTCGCCCTTTCCCCCCGTTTTTTTTGCTCATCAGAAGTTCCCCCCTGGTTACCCTGGCGGACTCTCAACCTTTTGCTTTGTGGGCCGTAATCTTCTTTCCCGATTACCCCGTGAATCACTAAGTCCCTTTTGCCGACCCTTACCCACATGCCTTTTGTCTTAAGACGTGCACGTTCGGGTTCCCTTGCTGGCGGCTTGTTAGATTCTTTTTTGCGCCCTCGTGTTTCCATAACCAAATCAACCCTACGTACCCACCGTAATGCCGGGGGTGTTTTCCCCCCCCATGGGTCGAATATCCAGTCCACAAATCACACCACGTTTAGGGATTTTTTTCCCCCCCCATTATTGTTCTCCCTATTTTTGCTCTGATTGTCAACTCCCCCCACATCTCCCTCTATTTTCACCTGGAACAGGACCCCGCGATTTCTTTTTTCTTAAACTGATTTGGCGTTGGTGTGTGCGAAACCAGTTTTTCTTCCCCCCCTTATGCTTATTTCAAGATTACACCAACTTCCCTGCTTTTTTTTTTGGAGTGTTTTATTTCATCCTGGGCGGAACGTTCGTTTCAGTTGTCTTGTGAAGAACTTTTATCTGTTTCGTGATAGTGGCAGGCAAAATTTGTGAGACTTCTCACGGTGTCTTTTCTGTAAAAGTCCCGTCCCTTCTTTTTGCTCTCCGCACTATTAATTGCGACTTCACAGCCTGTTTTGTATTTTTTGTCTTATGGGTCCCAAAACAGCTGGGCCCTTTCCTCACGTGCCCCATGTTTTTACTGGGACTCCTTCCTTCTTTCTTATTTCAGGGCTTTCTGATTGGCTGCTTAACGCCGCATTGGTCCCGAAATCATGATCTTTTTGAGGTTAATTACTTGGGCTAAGTATCGGTTGCGATTTCTTTATTCTTTTTATTTTTTTTTCCCCCTTTTTTTCCGGAATTTTTGAGCACTCCGTAATCAATTTTTTTTTGCGCGTGTGTTTCGATGCTTTTAAGAGTCTCTCTTTTTGTCCTTTTTTCTTTTGTCACATTTTCTTTCACTTCTTAGTTTGTCTGTTTCCTTCTGGACCCAGCTTGATTTTGTTCTCTGCCCCTCCTCCCCCGGTGTTTCTCTCGGTGCCGATTGGTGGCTTGAACGATCTCGGCCCAACTCGAAGGGTCAGTTCTAGTTTTTCTCTAGGCCTTTTTTGAGACTCTATACCAAATTCGATCCCTTTTCCATTGTGTGTCCATTTACCCTGCGGCCCGATTTTTTTTCGTTTTTCCACGATCTGAAGTGGTTCCTGCCTTTTGGCGACGTCCCATTTTTCTCCCATTTCCATCTTGTTGGTCCCCTGTTGTTTTCTTTCGGCCTTCCTTTTCCATCCATCTTCTTCCCTTTGCCCTTCTGTCCCCCGTTTTTCTTTGGAGATTGTGTTCCCTTTTTAGTTGTTAACATGATTTTTCTTTTCTACCAAACTCGAAGTCTCTCCCATACTCCATCTACTTCCGGGGTTATCCCTTTTTCTTGCCAGCCTTTTTTCCCATTTTTTTTTTGCCCTCTTTCGGCTTTTCCTGAGGTGTTTCTTCGTGCCAACGTTCGCAAAAGGAGGTTTTCGTTGGGGGTAGGTGACGGATTTACCCCTTTTTGATGGTTGACTCTCCGGTCTAATTTGATGTCTTCTTGTTCATGAATGATCTCAAGAAACATTCCGTCTTCCTTTCTGATTTCCCGCAGTAATCCCTGAGTGGGACCCTTTAGGGTACCTCTCTTGTGAGGTGAGCTCTTCTCGCTTTCAGGGACCCTTTCGTGATTCTATTCGAAAAGCCGACGTCACCTCGTAAGGGGTTTACTGTTCCGAAAACATCCTTTCAAACTTCTCTTTTCTTTCTTAGTGCTGACCACCTGGCCAGGCGGGACCTTTTCGATGAAAGACGTTTTTCTGTTTCCCCTCTTGCAGTGTTTCAGATCCTCTTGGTTTTTTTTCGGCCCTGGATCTGCTTTCTCCCCTACGGATTTTTGTCTTTTCTTTCCTTTCTGATAGTTTTTTTCATTTTTCACTCTTGTTCTCCATACATATCTTCCCTTTTTTTTTTTCCTGTGTACAGTTGAGATGAGTAGTTGTTCCTTCCTTCGCAACTCTTGGGGCACGGGTCTTTCAGTTTCTTTGGTTGATGCTTTTTTTGCCTGACAGTTGAGTGGTGGGGTTTGTCGCTTTTCCCTTCTCCCTTTTCTTTTTTTCTGCTCTTTTTCATCCCCTTCGCTCGGTGACTTTGGGTGAAGCCTCTGCCAGCTCTATTTATTTTCCACCTAAAATTCTTGTTGCGGGCCATCTCTCTTTCCGTTTTTTTTTTGACTCTCTCCCTCCCCAGCCTGGCCCAAAGTGTTCCTTTTCTTGCCAGACACATCTCGCTTCCCTTCTTTTGGCTCCCCCCCCCCCTCTCCGGCGTCTATCTTTCATTTTTCCTCGTTACAACCCTTTTGCACTTTTTTTACGACACCGTTTCCACAGCTCTGATCCGCACGGGCTTTGCAAATCGCCCAATTTGTTGCGTTCGTCCCCGTTTTCTTCCCCCGAGTGCTCGGATTGCCCCCGCCTTCTTTCCCTCGGCCTTTTGAGCAGGGGCGATACTTTTTCCTTGATCCATATGGTTGCCATAACGACGGAAGAGGTCTTGTGTTGTTTTCATCAGCACCTTCCTGGCTCAGCTCCGTGGGCCCTCCCCTGCGAGAACGGGAGGCAATTGATTGGTTCTAACTTTTTCCCTCACCCCTGTTCTTCAAGTTAGAAGACATTCTCGTCTCCTTTGTCCCTTCCCCCTTTCCTAGTAGGGAGTTGCGACCCCCTTTTTCCCCCCCCCCAAGCACCGAGGGGAATTTAATTTTCCTCTTAATTTAATCTCGTCTCACATTGGGAAGTCCCTGCTTATTTTTGGCGTTACAAGGTCGGCTGGTTTTCTCGTTTTGGCAAGTCCAGATGCCCTCCCCGTCTTCAAGTCATTTGTAAATCTCCGTTCAAATGACCCTTTGTCTACGGCCCTCTGCTCTTCCAAGAGACGCTTTCAGCAGTTTCTTTCCTCCCCCAAGGAGTTGCCCTTTTATATCTATTCGTGTACCCCACCCCAGTGAGTTTTCCTCTTCAAGTGGTCAGTAAGAACCCCAGCTGAATGTTGCCCACCTTTTCCAATGACCCTCCCTGCCCGCCCATTTTTCTTTTTGTTCCCTTTTTTTGTGTTCCTTTCCCTCTGTCGTCTATCAAGATGCAAAGTTTTACTTCCTGCCGATAGGTCCCTTTTCTTCAGGGCATATTTGCGTTCGTAATGGCTCCCACCTTTTCGATCGGTCCCACGGACCCTTGTTTTCACGGTTCCCAAATTTTTTTTTCCACCTCTTTTTTGGTCTTATGGTTTTTCGACTTTTTGTAGACTTCTTCCCTTGGCACTCTTCTCTATTTTCACTAGCCTTTTTTGGGCCCCCTCCGATAGTGCCAACCATGGGGTATTGTCCCGTAGTCTGATGGTTGTCTGACTCCTTTTAACACTCCTATTGCACCCAACCCTTGATTTTCGCCCCCCCTGGCCCCTGCAATCTTCGCCTGTCCCCCCCAGATCGTCCGCAACCTTCATTACTACTGTTTCCCCCGTTCCCCACCATTTCGCCTTTCCTTTTATTTGACTGCACTTCCCCTGCTAGTACCTTTTATAAGTCTTTGATGATTTGGCCTCTTCGTTTTAAACCGCCTGAATGATTTCCCCCCCCCTTTTTTCATAATTCCCCTGAAGGCGGGCCCCACCCCCTAACCCAACTGGCCGTGCCGGAACCTGATTCTTTTTCTTGGGTGAAAAACCGTCCTTCCTTACCTCAAATTTCTTTTCTTTCGACTTCCCCCGGTACGCGTTGATTTTTTACCCCAGCCCAAACTCCCACATCCGGTCCATGGCGTTGTTGGTCGGAGACTGTTGCCCTCTCCCCTTCAGCTTTCTTCAGCACCACTTTATGCGTCCTTCGGCGCTTTTTCATTCCATTAACAAAGCCTGTCCCTTGTTTACACCAATTTTCTTGGGACTCTGCTTTTGGCCACACCACCCTGGGCTTTCAGTTGGTCTCACTCGCGGCATTTGGTTTGGGGGCCCCATTCGTTTTGGGCCGAATAATCTTTTGGCCGATATCCTCTCTTCCCCAGTAGACATTCTTTTCCCCCTCCTCCTGTGTGCTTTTGTGGTACCTTCGTTAATTGCTGTACCTTTTTACTTTTGGTCGAGGACCCTTTTGGCCGGTTCTTTTTTCATTTTTTTAACCTTGCACCCTTCCTACCCCGTCGAGATCATCCGGGGCCTCTCGGCCCTCATCCGTCCCCTTTTTATGGGCTGATCCAATGAGGCCTGACTTTAGTTTTCCGTTCCTTTTTTCTCGTCAGATCTTTCCCCCCATGAATTGCAAGCCTCTTGCTCCCTTTCCGCGCGTACCTGCATTGCCTGCTTGCGTTCTGTGGCACCACCTCAGCTTATGTTTTAACAACGCACTCGGGGTGGTCTCCACCTCTTTTTCGGTCTCCGGGGCCCCAACCTTTCCCACACCAGGTTCCGAATTTTTGACTCCACTGGTCCCCCTCTTTCCCCTTCACCTTTTTTCATCGTTGAGGGAACTTGGTTGCGTCCATCCCGGCGCCGCAATCCGAAATCAAATTCTTATTTTCATCATCACTCCTGTTTTTGTTTGTTTTCTCGTTTTTCGTCTTTTATGTTCGTCATTTTTTAAGAGTATCCTTTGCCCTGAAAACGGTTTCCCGATGACTTGTCTCGAGTTCTCCTTTTTTTTCCCTGTGAGTATCGATTCTGCCTCACATTGACAAATTGACCATTTTCCGGTCCCAAGCCCGTAAGTTTTTGGCCTCGATTCTTTTTATCTCACGCGTTTTTTTCTGCCCTGTTCCGCTGCCATTTTTTGTTTTGGTACTCTGATTTGGAGCGGCCTCTCCCTTTGTCGGTATCCTTTTGCCCCCGGATGAACCCAGGAAATTTAACCTAAGTCGCTGCCGTTCTCGCCAGCGTCTTATTTTCCCCTTTCCCTTGGCCCCTGTCGTCATGTTGCCCTGTGCCCTCTTGATTCCGTCTTTGTTGTCACTAATCTAATTCCCCTCCGCCAACCCTATGCGAGTTCGGTTGCCCCCCTTTTTTCCGTAATAGCTGCCACACAAAACCCAATCACCAATCTGTAGTCATGGTTTTCCCCGTCGATGATTTTTTTCTCCTTTATATCGTAGTGTTACAAATCGACCCCTTTCCTTATTCGACCAGCAGAATTGGCGCGCACGGGACCCCCAGTACGTCTCCCTTTTTTTAAGCCTTTTGTTTGACCTTCCCCTCCAGATTTCTGCCCGTTATTGGCTCTTGCTGACAGTTACCCCAACCGCACCCTTGTCGATCTTTTGGGCTTTGCTTCGGGTCCTTCAGTGCGGTCGTAATGTTTGCTTTCAGACCTGGCGTACGTGAGGCGGCCTCTCCCCGCACTTTTAGACCGTCGACGTTGTTCCTGCGTACCCCACGGGTTTTCTCCAACTCGTTCTCTTTCTTTTACCTTTTTTTAGCTTCCAGTCGTCCGCGGTTTTTTCTTGAGCAAACCACAAAAGGTGCTTAGTCTCAAGTTGCCCGTTTGGTCTCTTCTTGCCCTCCCTTTTTCCTGTATTCCCTGACTTTCCCCCTTCTTTTTTTGATGCTTAAGACTCCTCTTTGACCACTAAAATTACACACGACGTTCTTGCTTCGCTTTGTTCAGGTCCTCTTTGCATCTTGTGATAGAGGGTATATGCTGCCCTTTTTGGGGGCTCGTCACTCCCTTCAGGTCCCCCCTTCATTTTTGGGGCTCTGGAGGCTTGGTCGCAGATCCTTGTTCTTTTTCTTGGCATTCCCTTTGTTTTCTCTCTTTGTTTCGGTGAGGTTCCCCCGCGGTCCCAAAGGGTCTTTTTATTTATAGCCCGTCTGAGTCCCCCAGAAGCGTTTTGCCGAACGATCTATGGCCCCCAGAGAAGCTTTAGTCCCTTTTTCTGATCGTTTTTTTTTCCTTTTTGACCTTTATTTCTTATATTTTCCCCTGTTTTTTGGGGTTAGTCCTGTGTGCAAGTTTTTAGTGATTACCTTTTCCCTTTTCCGCTGCTATTATCTGGCTTCAAATGACTTAGATCCCCTTTACTCTTTCATGACTTTTTTTCCTCAAGCGTATATTTTTCTGATTTTCCCTTCACATTGTTTCATGTCTGGATTTTCGGACTTGGCTATTGTAGTAATTGGGGTCACCGTGCTGCCCATGTTAGAAGTTAGTTCGTACTCTTTTTTTCTTCGCTAGGGTTTTTTCCCCTGATATCGAGTTTGCAAGCCATCGGGTCCCTGCGATGTGAGAGGTGCCTCCCCCATTATGGGTTTTGGGGTTAACTTTCTCAAACTTGCTGTTTTTCCCTGTATTAAGCTTGGGTTTTCTTCTTTTCTTGCCTTTTCTTTTCTCATTTCCGGATCGCCACCCTCAAGAAGATCTTACTTTTCCCTTCTCCTTCCATTCCGGTAAGCCAATGTTCTCCCCCGACCCGTTGTTGCTCTCCCTTCCTTGCTCACTTCTTTGCTGGTAGTTCCCAACGCTTCCCCTTCCGGACTTTTTTTTGACATGAGAAAGCAACTTGTTTTCAAGTTTTCTTTTCCCCCTTGCACCCAGTCCAGTTTCTCTGCCCCCTCGTCTGACCTAGCTTTCTTTTTTTCCTGTGCCTTCGTTTGAGTCTATCTGCTGACTTGGGTGCTTTTTTCTCCTCCAGGGTTGAACGACTTTTTTTTTCCCTCGATTCAAGTGGCACATATTTGCCTTACCTTTTTCATCCAGTCTTCGTGCCATCTTTCCTCTCCCCAGTTGCTTTTTCGGTTTTGCCTTCAATAGGAACGTTTTTGGAGAACGTGTTTCTCAGACACACTTTGTCTTTCTTTTTTATCTTCTCCGCCCCTTTTCTCTGTGTCCCGGTGTGGGGCCACTAGCTTCCCCGGTTCGCGGCGTTTCCCCATTTTCCCCCTTGCCTCTCTCCTTTTCGTTGATTGGAGTCCCCCTTCCCCGCTTCTTTCCCTCCTCTACACTGCGGTTTTTTTTTGCGCTTGAAGATTCTTACTTCTCTTTCCTCCTCCCTTTCCTTTTTTTTTTTTCTCTCAGTATAATCTCCCCCCCCCAACCAATGTGTAGAGGATGGATTTTTTCAATCTGAATTTTTTTGGCCGCCGGCCTCCATTTGATCAAGGAGATTTTTCCTTTGCGGCACCCCCGAAAAAGTTTCTCCACGTTTGAACAACTAACGTGCGGGCCTGCCCGTCCTTGTCCCAAATCTCTCCCCCGGGGTTGAGCCCGTCGTTCCGAGTTTTGAGGAAGTTCACGCCCCTGACCTTTCAGATGTTCCATTCGATTCTGTTCAAATTTCCTTCTCTTGTGCACTGAACCCGCTTTTGAGAGGCGGTTTTTCATGCTAATTATTGCGGATAAGGACAGCCTCCCCGTTTGCCTGGAAAGGGTAGCGCCTAACTGTCCTCTCTCAGTGCTGGAAGGTCCAAGAGGACCCACCTGCCTCTCCCCGGGTCCCCTTCTGTTTTCGTCTCCCGTCCTTTTTTCGTTTAGTTGCGCCCGTTTACAATCCCTTTTGACTAGATGAATTGGGTTCCGTCCTACGCGGTTTTCACCATGCCTTTCCTCCCGTCTAGTTGGCGGATCAAATTTTCGGGTGATTTTTCTTCTGGCACAAGGACTACAATTCCCGTTCCTCCTCCTTTCCCAGCGTTCTCTCCCTTCACACCGACCTGTGCGACGTTGCACTAAGCCCTTTCCTCCCCTTTTGTCATGAGAGATGTTCACTCCCCTTTGTGTGCCACGATACTCGAGTTTTTGCACCCCTTTTTTTGGGAGTTTGTTGCGTTGGTGTCTTTCGGGCTTGTTCTTCCTTTTCCCCCCCCCTTTCCAAAAGGACTCCATCGCCCGGTCGTTTCCCGTTCTTCAGGTCGGTTTTTATCAAGAAGGGACTATTCAGCGTCAAAGGGACCCCCCCTTTTCTCTCTTGCTCGTCAGCTATCCAGTCTGACTTTTCCGTCACCTCTCTCTTTGACCAGATCCGCGGTACTCCCCCTCTTCCTTTTATATGTGACCTCCTTTCGTATTTTTCCGGAGTCTGACACTTCGTCCTTGATGGTCCTCCTGATTCCCCCCTCTAGACCCTTGCGTGTTGCCTCAGTCCTGGCGATCTCCTGCTTTTTGTTTTTCCTTTTGCCTTTTTCCACTGACCCCCCCACCTGACCCCTTTGTCCCTCCTTGCTCGGCCAACTGAAAAGCCTGCGGCTGACGTTTGACGCGCACCACATGCCACCCGTTCTGCTCCTTTTTTTCCACACCTTTCATTGCCACCCCCCCTACTAGCACCGAAGCCACTCCCTACACTTCAAGCTTTTGTACGATTTTCTTCCTTCGTTGATTTTTTTTTTCTCCGCGCCCCCCAAGCCGTTTTCGAAATTTCCCTTTTTTTCCTTTCCTCCACTCCCCTCCCTGGAGGGCCACCCACCCCAGGACCCCTTTTTTTTTTTAGAAAGTGTTTCAGCTTTTTGTTTCTGTTATCATGTCCTCCTGTACAAATCTGCGGACTGCAACCCTTTTTTTTCGATCCTCGGCGCGATTTTTTCTCGATGTTCCCAACCACACCTCCCTCCTCTTCGCCTGATCTTTTGCAGCGGGCACGTCCCTCTCCCCTTTCACGTCCCATTGGCATTTTGTCCCTTCCCATTAGGGACCGCGGCCCCGGTCCGTCTTTTCCCCATCGATTCCTTTTTGGGTATCTCCCTCATTGCAGTACTCTTGTCTTTTCCCCTTCCAACACCCCCCCCTTTTTCAGTTTCTGATGGGGGGTCGCTCGGTTTTTTGCCCCCCCCCCCCCTTTTGGTCGATAAGTCTTTTTTATATTTGAACCCCTCTATTCCCCATAACTAAGCGGGGTTCCCCATCCATTCTGTTTTTTTTCCTGTACTTCTTCACTTTTTCCCTCCCCCCCCGACGTCCCCTCCCTTTGCTTCTTTGCGACATTTGGGGGTGGTTTTGGTTTTTGAACACCAACTATCCCTTGGTAATTGGGAAGTGGAGCGGACTAACAAGTCCACTTCTTCCCCGGCTTTTTGAGATCCCCTTGTCGGGAGGTTTCGATCGGTCGTCCGTAGGAGATTCCTTCCTCATTACGCCCCAATCTCCTCGGGTGGCGCGCGCTGAGAAACCTTTCCCCCTCCTGCTGGTTGCTGCGACTTTTTTTATTCTAAAATGCATTCTTGAGCAAAACCCTTGAGGGTATTAACCCCCCTTTTCCCCAATTTTACTCGTTTTTTCCTTCTCCCACAACTGAACATTCCGACCTTTTTTGAGACACCTTCCTCGGGTCTGGTAACCGGTGCTTGCCTGTTAATCCCCTCGACTATGCCCTCGGAAATAAAACCTACTTCTTTTACCTTTCCTCACCCAAGTTGTGTTTTTTCTTCAGTTTTTCAGAGATTGTTATTTTCTCGTGTCTCTTTCCCGTGACCGTTGCGGCACGCTCCTATGACTTGTTCTCCCGAATGTAGATGTTCCATTTTCATGGTCAGATTTTCCAGCTTACATTTTGAACGGTGCGTGGGACCGCCAGTTTTTTTGGCTCATGCGTTTTTCGCTCCCGATTGTCCTCGCGCAGCTGTATTTCTTATTTTTCGTTGGGAGACACCTACTGAGTTTAAGTATTTTTACCCTAAATATGTGGACCTCGTAAGTCCCCTTCCTCCCCCCCTAAAAGTCCCAGATGAAGCCCCCTGATCGACGAAGGGTTTCCTTCTGTGTTTTGTCTCGTGCCCCAATAGCTCGATGACTTGCCCGTAGGCTTGGACCATTCTTTTTTTTTTTTTTTTTTGTTTTTTTTTCTTTTTTTTTTTTTTTTTTTTTTTTTTTTTTTTTTTTTTTTTTTTTTTTCTTTTTTTTTTTTTTTTTTTTTTTTTTTTTTTTTACCGAAACTAACCCAGCCCGTTTTTTCAAAACGTGTTTTCTCTTTCTTTCGTTCCCCCCCCACTTGTGCTCCTTTAGCAAGGCCCACCCACCATCAACACGGCTAGGTATGGAACCCTCCTGTTTTCTCTTCTTCAAAAAAAAAAAAAACCACATGCCCCCCTCCCCACCAAGGCTTATCCTCCAGAGAGGTTGGGCCCCCGCGTTAGGAAAAGGTGAGTTGATTTTTAAAGTGGTCCTTTGGTGGTTTTTTTTTTCTTGAACCAACTTTTTCGATTCTGCCCATCTGTTGGATTGGGTAACCCCAGTGACCTTCTTGATGTGGTATTGGTCTATTCGTTGTCGTTTAATGTGAAATTTGTTTTTGCTTTGTCGACCCCCCGTCGTTTTCGTACCCATTCTTTTTCCTGTGCTGCTCCCGGTTCTTTGCGCCGTCCCCGGCGGGGTTTCTTTTTCCGTTGTAAACAATGCTGTCCCTAAAACCCCCTTCTTTCGTTCATCATCATTGTCTGGTGCGAACCCAGGCTCTGTTTTTTTTTTTTATCTAGTACAAAGAGATGCCCCCCCAGGTTTTCGCCAGTTGTTTTTCCTCTTTTTTGTGTTGCCCCGAATTAGAATTTCTTTGGACAGGGAATTACTTTTTTTGGAGATTTTCTTTTGTTTTCAAACTCCAGTTCCCGGGTTCAGAACGGTTCCCCCCCCTCACCTCTTTCTTTCTCGGGTAAGTACTGGAGGCAGACTTTTCTGCCTTCTCCGTTCCTCTCCTGACCCTATTTTGTTCCTTACTGAGCCCCCATTAGGTACTTTCTTCCCCCATTGTTGTGAGGGAGTTGAGATTTTTTGATGGTAGCCTCCTTTTTTTTGCTATGGCTTTTTTCTTTTTCCCTTTTCTTCTTTTTTTTTGAAGATACCTTTTTCTTCTCTTTGAGTGGATGTCCCAATATTATATAGCGGTTGGGTTTTTCCGATAGCCGTCATTTTTTCGTAGTTTCTTTTCCCCAATGACCTGGTCATGGACCTTTTCTTTCATCCTCGTTGAATATTTTGGAGAATCCCAGTCGTTTAGATGTGTTACCTCCGGGCCCAGCATTTTCTCCCCCCCCTCTTTTCGTGTTTGTTGGACCGGTCGACGAGATCTGTCCTCAATGTTTCCAGTTATTTTTTTTAACAGTCCCCGGTTTTTTTTTTACTTTACGTTCATGTCCCATATTTCTGATTGGTACTACTCGGGCTTTTCCCGGTTGCCTTCGCCGTAATTGAGGTGGGAACCCTCTCGTGGTCAAAGAAGTACCCCCTTTCAATTTATAGGCGCTTTTTCCCGCTCCCAGATCTCGTTCCCTCCCTTTGGCTATTTCCCCCTGCTTCTGTTCGGCCGGATTCGAAGTGGGCGTTACAACGTTTTTTTCCCGACGTGGTGAAGGGCCTACGGCTTTGATTCTTCGAGTCTTGCCTCTCTCCCCCTGCCCCCTGATTTCTCCAATCCCTACCTTTTTTTCTTTCCAGCAACGTTTCCTCCCCGCAGTTTTAATGGTTTGATCAGTGATTTCTTGTCGTTCGTCCTTTTTCTTCTTCATTCCCCTTTTGTGCTTTGTTTTCCTTTTTTCTCAACGCCGCAGAGGGAATTGTGTGACCGGTCCAACTTTTTCCCCTTTTTTGGTGGCTTTCGTTTTGTGCTCTTTCCAGTTGCAGCCCTCCTTTTCTGTTCCCCGGCTGCTTTCCCTTTTTTCCCCGGGCACAGTGCCCGAGCTCTTCGGCCCTTGTAGCTCCCCCTTACGATTTTTTGCTTTCTTTGCTGAAAGCCCTTCATTCCTTCTAGTTAAGGTGTTCCCCTTTTATGAGTTCAGTACGCCTCTCCGTTTATCAGTGTAGAGAGTAATTTACTTTCGCCCTTTTCCTTTTGGACCCGCCTTCTTTTTTTCCCGGTTCTGCTCGGTTTTTTGTGAAGAAAGGGCCGCCCATTGGTTTAGCTTTTTCTGGTCCTGTCAATTTCTCTTTTCGGTTGGACCGAGAGTCTCCCATTCATTCCGCTTCTTTTTGGGCGTTCGCCTTTGTCGTTTCTTCTTTTCTCTTCACAGCATGTTTTGCGCTGGCCGTATTTTTCTTCTCTTCCTGTCCTCCTTTTTGTTTTTGTTTTGTTGCTATTTCAGCTTCCCCTTGCCCGCGTCCCCCCCCCCGTTGATTCCTAGGCTGGTTGTGTCCAAAGCTCAGGCCCCGGTAGGATCCAGCTCATCGTCTGCGTAGAAATTTTCCTCCTTTCCTTTTCCCCCCCAGTTGGGCTCGTTTTTGTTTTTTTTTTTACCCCCAGCTCACAGGGTCTTTCCTCCGGTCGGCCAAAATCCACGAGCCCAGTGGCGGTCGCGAATTCTCCCTTATGTTCTTTTAGGATGTCCACCGCTTTTGCTGCCTTCTCCTTGATTGTTCCTCTACCACTACGCATTTACGGGCGTTTCCCCTCCCCGCCTTTCGGAGAAGAGTAGGTTTACAGCTGCACTCGTAGGTCGGAGATACTGGCCTTTTCCAGTCGTGCTTGAATTCCATTCTCTCATAATTTTTCTTTTCTGCCTTTTTTTTTGCCTTTTTCTGGTTTTGCAAGTTCTCCCCCCTTGGAGAAGTGTCTTCTTGTTTTCCAACGCCGTAGTCCCGTTTTTTTCGTTTTTGACTAAGAGGGCCCTGTCATACTTGACCTTTTCCTCTTCCTCTCTCTTTCACCCCATTTCTTTCCGCCGGGCTCATTGGATCAACCTTTTGCTTCGGATTTGTTGCTTTCGGCAGAGGTGACAAACATTGCCTCCACTGGTGCTATCCCAACGTCGGCCCCTCCCCCCCCTCCCCGTTGCTTTTTTTTCCCATTTCGCTCTTTCCTTTTTTTACGTTCCCTTTGTCCGGCCCCAGGGGAGGGAACGATTATCCTCTTTTTAATCAGAGTGAGGGTGGGCGATTTTTGAACGTCGGCTTGGTGGTATGCCCGTGCTTTCCTTTTTTCAAACCTCCCCCGTGACGGCCCCACTTGCTTTTGCCCACCCCTGAGCAGCAGGTCTTTCTCATCAGCAGACTGCTGAAGGGGTTTTGTTTTTTTTCGAACGGTGGAACCACTCCCCTCTTAGTTTTCCCCCCTTTTCGTTCACTTTATTCCTTCTTTTTGCCCTTACGCATCTTTTCCTCTTCCTTGGGCACTCCCATAGTGCTGCTTTTCCATCCTAAGATTGAGGTCCCCCCTTGGTGGTGTGACGAGTCCGTTGGAGCTTGATTTACTTGCTTACATCGCTTTTTCCGCTTTCTCCGCCCCATGCTTGCGACGGTTTCCCTGCTTCGTATCTACGCTTGTTTCCCGGCAGACCCCGTTTCTCTGAACCACCATTTTTTCGAACCGGAAACACGGCCCAATCTCGTATCCCCCCAGGCCGCGTCAAAACCCCCTGCATTTGTCTTGTGCCCTATTAGACAAAATTTTTCCCAGGTCCCTACCAGGGAGCCCTCGGCCGTGTTTATACACCTCATACTTTTCCCCCTTTCCTCACCTTCCCGTGTGTATGACCCCCATTTCTGCCATGTGTTCTTCCGGCGTTTCCAAACTCGCCAATCCCAGGAACAGTCATTAACCCCTCTGGAAAGGTTGACACCACTTCTTCACAACCACTTGGCCCCCTGACGTTTCAAGGGACTTCATTTGTGATTTCTTCCTTTCCCCCCGCTTTTTTGATTCGTTTTTTTTTTTCAAACCTTTTTAGCTCCTGTGAGAAAATATTTTCCCCCTCCCCGCTGGTTGCACTGCCCTTTCCCCGGGGCATGGCGTGGAGCGGCCGCCCGCTCACTCTTCCTCCCCTCTTTCCCTCCCCCATTACGACTTTTTGGCCTTTTTCTTCATTTTCAAAAATAAAGCCTGTCCTTTTTTACTTATGCCCACCTCCTTCGGCCCCCCCCCGTGTAGCAGGTTTAGACTTCCCTCTGGAATTCTCTTTTGCCCCTTCGGTCGATGGCCGATTTTTGTACCCCTAAGTCTTATCCACTTATCCATGTTCCCCTTATACTGTTTTTTTCCTGCCTTCGTACCTTTTGGTGTCCCTCCAGTTCTCCTTCCATTTGACCTTTTGCGTATTTTTTCTTTTCTCAATTCCTTGCAAAACGAATCCATGGATGCTTCCTTTCGTTCCGGCATGCCTGACGAAACCTTTTCTAACCCTTGCTGTTGGGCGTGTCTCCTGTGTTCCCTTTTGACTTATTTTGATCAGGTCTTTTTTTTCTTCGGGTCATCGATCTTACTCCCTTACTGCGTTGAGGTTTTACAGCTTTCGCCCTTTTGCAATTCCTTGCTTCCTTTTTTTAACACGCTTCCTCAAATCTCTTTGTTCTCCCCCACTTTGAGGTTCCCCTGGCACCTTTTAAGGTATAGGACTTTCTGACATGTACCCACATTCGTGACCTTCATTTTTTTTTACTTCTAAACGTGCGCCATTCTTCCCCCGCTCTGCGCGGCCTACCCATCCTTTTTTTTCATCCTCGTTTTTTTCTTTTTTTGAGAGCTGGTCTTTTTTTTCCGAATGCCGCTCCATTTCCCCAACCCTCCCCGATTCCTGTGTCTCGCCCCTGCTTTTTCTTTCCTTTTTCTTGAATTTCGCTTCACCCTTTTTTTCCACGGTCCGTTTAAACCCGCAGTTTGGTCTCTCTCGTTCTCCCCCAGTCCCTCCTTTTTGTCTTGTCGTCACTTCGACTAGGGGCTTCCCCATTGTTTGGGTCTCGGGCTCCTTACCTTGCTCTTTTTTGCTTCCTTCCACCTCTGGCCCCGCTTTTTTTTGTTTGTAGAAGCACCTTCAGATTCCCCCGCAATGCACTCTTAGGTCACTCTGGTTTTTAAGGGGGCCTGTTCCCTTTATTGGTTTTGATGTGCTTTCTCCGCCCAATTTTTTTTCCACCTACATTCCTACATCAAAGACAGTCACCCAGTTTGCTTGGTTGGACCCCATTTTTTCCTCTGCCTTCCCACACCACCTCACCACCAGTTGAGTATGGGTAACCGTCTCTGATTTCTTACCTTTTCAGATAGTTCTGTCACCCACCCTTTCTTGCCCCACAAGATACGCCCTGTCCTTTCTTTTCCCCCCTGGTTAAAAGGTCTGTTTTTTTTCTCACTGCCCTCCTTTGGGGTTTCTTCTTGGCCAAAACCCATCTCATTCTGCCATACTTGAGCCCTTTTTGCACCTGTTCCCCCCCCACCTGAACTTTTTTGATGTGATTGCCCCTTCTGGGACGTTGTATCTGTTGCTCCTACATGGCCGTAACCTTTATAGTGCTGCCTCTCCACCATTTGCGCCCCGCGTTAAGGGGGTCTTGTACCCCCTTTTAAACCATCCTCCAGGACCCTATTTGTTGCTTTTCCTCCCTTCATTTGGAAGTCGCCGAGTTGTTTAGTTTCTTTGTACTCTTGGCCTTTTTGGTTTTTCACTTTTGCCCCTGGTCAGTTTGGTGGGCCCCCCCCCTTATGTCTTCTTCTGTTACTTGGCCTTTTTTCTTATTGTTCGTTTTAAAACGAACCCCAGTATGGGAAGAAAGGAACCCCCCATCACGAGTTGGTCGAGGGTCTTATTCTTTGTTTTGGCTCCCGCCCTCTTGAGTTTCTCCGCTTTGGGTCTCAACTTGTTCGTTTTTTGACGAGACACGTGTCTCATTCCATTCTTGTTTTTTCGTCCGCTGGTCATCCCCGATCTCTTTTCTTTTTTTCTTGTTGCGCTAATGGTTTTCGCTCGTTCTTTTGCCCCGGAGGCGTTTTTTTTCTGCCCCCCATGCGTCTTCCCTTTTCGCCCCCCTGATGCTTGTTGCGTTCTGAGTGGGTCGTATAGCGGCACCAAGCGACACCGTGCAGTTTCTTTACGTCGGCCTCTACTTTCCTTCTTTCGCACCTTCTAGTAACTTTCCCCCCTGGTCTTTTTTCTTCGATGTTTTTTTTATTGTTTTTTTTCCGAGTTCTTGTTAACCTCTGCCTTTTTTTTCGGAAGTTATGCTTCCCCCTGCCCCTTCCTGTTCTTTTCTTCCTTGGTTCCAGAAGTTAGGAATTTTTAATTTAATTGATGAAAACCAATGATTTTCGACTTTTCTTGGACGGTCTCTTTTTTTTTCCTTCCTTTTTATTTGGGAACCGGTTTTTTCTCGGGTGATACCCTTCCGCACACCCCCCCCCCCCCTTTTTTCTGAAAATATACAGTTCTCCGTGGAACTCAGCGGACTACGTTTTGCTGCCCCTTGTGGGACGCGCTTTCTCCCTCTTTTTGTTTCTTTCTTTTTTTTTTCGCATTTTTCCCCCTTGCCCCTCTTTTCGGTTTTTGACTGTTTATAAAGGCTTTTTTCAGCTTTTGGGAATTTTTTTATGTGATTTCACTTTTTTCGGCGCGGAAAATCCCCTTTCCTCCTTTTCTGCCCGATTGCAGCCCGGCGCAGACCCCTGCATTGTGTTTGCCTATTTTCCCGGCCCTTTTTCTTTCCCGCACTCTTTGTTTTTCCGGCAAAACGTAGAACGTTCCCTTTCTGGTTTCCGAACTCCTACCCAACTGGTTTTCTTTTTTTTCGTGCGTTGGAACCCTGGCTACGGTCCCTTGGCTTCCCCCTCTTCTGTTTCCCCTCGCTGATATTCCGGTGAGAGGAATAAAGTGCGGGTGAGCCACCCTTCTCGTTCGTTTGTTTGCACCCCTATGCGTAACTGGCCCCCTTCCCCCCTGTTTCTATTCCCTCGCTTGCTTCCCCCTCGCAACTAGTGGTCGAATGTTGCGGCCCTGTTGCTTTTTTTGTTATTGCGCTGGCGCCCGTCAATGCGTTGTTTTTTTGCGGTAAAGGATTTCTTGCGGTTTCCCCCCCTTCATAACATTTTCCCATGCGGCTTCGAATTTGTTTTGGTGGAAACTACACATACCGCTTTGCTCTGTGTAAGATCTTCTTTTTTTTCCCTTTTTGTGTTTTTTTCTCTATGATCGGAGTATTGTTCCCCAGTAGAGCTCTTTTTGCCTGAACCCAGAAGATTTTTGTTGACCCTTTCCCCCCTGTTCTGAAGTGCTGGCAGGGCTTTGTTCGGCCAGTTGACCAATTTTGATTTTTTCCCCTCCCTCCATTGAGACTTTTTTTTTTTTGTTGTGGTTTTGCCGCCGGTTGGTAAAATTCCCCCTTCCCAGGTGGGTAGGTTTTCCCCTGCCCCGTCGCCGTGACCCGTGAACCTTTTTTACGTTCTTTTTCTCGCGCTTACTAAGCTTGGGGTTTCTTACACATGGTTTCCGGTTATTTTTTCCCCTTCCCTGATCGAAAGTCGTCTTGGTTCCAGCCAGAAACCCTACGATTCGATTCGTGTATAATTTTTTTTGCGACGGGCAGTTAATTCGCCCAGTTATAGTGCCCCCTCTCTAGTTTCCGTCTTTTTTCAGCCCCTCAACTCTTTCCAAGGTATTCGCTTGTTTAGTCTAAAGTCCGTTCTCGTTTCCGGTTTCTCTGTACCCATGGCCCTCCTGGTCTTTTGCCGGATCGAAGGGCTTTCTTTTTTGTTTGTAGCGCCCCCTGCTTTTAAAATGCGGCCACGACATGCTTAGCTGGCGGCAAAGGTTTTCGGTTTTTTCCCTTGTTCGCCGGGCATTTTGTAAAAGATGCCCTTTCCCTTTCCCGTGCCAAATCCTTGTCCCCCTAGAGTTCCCTTTCTGCCATCTCACTTTTTTTTAGGCAGTTCTTTCAGTTTATAGAGGTAGTTCTTCTGTGTAACACCCCCTTTTTTTTGTTTGGTGAAGATGGGGCTCTTCACCGTTTTCTCCTCTACGGGGGTGCCCCCAACATCCAATGAAAGCATCGTCTCCCCCCTTGAAAGTCATTCGGTTAGAGGGTTTAGTAAAGGTCTGTCGACAATGGGTTTGACATCTGCAGGCAATTTCCGTGTCATTTTTTTCTATTCCTTCCCTTCAACTCATCCTGGGCACGAATTTTAGTGAAGCGTTGTACATCGTCTTTTTTCTTAAGGTGTTTTGCGCCCAGATATCGGCCGATTCTTTTTTTTATACCCCTTTTTTTTGCGTGTTTGCCGATCGTCTTCCCCGCTTTCGCGTCTTAGGTCTTCCCCCTGTCTCTTACGAGACGTCCGGAACTTTTGAGCGGGCAACCAGGATTTTCAAGTTAAACCTCCCCAGAGGCCGGTAGGCTTGGTGCCCCCCTATCTGCGCCAAACACCGGATGAGCCCTTTTGTGTTTTTCGGTTTTCTTGCCAGTCATCCCTGACACACGAACTCTTCACTGTCGACCCCCTACGTTCATTTCCAACCGGTCTCTTTGCTTTCCTCTCTTTTTTGGCGGGTTTAAGCTGCCAGAGTTCCCTTCCATCATTCCTCTCAGTTTGGGCCCACTGCTTTTTCTTGGCCGGGGACCCCCCCGTTGTCCAAGGCCTTTCTTTGTGCATTTTAGTTCCCCACGAAAAAACCCTCCAACCCCCCCTCCACTGCATGAGAGAGACAACGATTTCTTTGACGTTTTTTTTTTCAACCGACACAGCCCCCCGTTTCCCTTTGACGCACTTCGGGTGATCCCCAAGGCCAATCATTCACCCCCCAGCCAAAGGGGTTTTCCCCTCCCCCCCAACTACGGCAGTCCGCCTCGTTCTAACTTTTTTCCCTTCCTTTCCCGGGTGTCCCTTCATCGCTTCATCTTCCTTCGGTACACACCACAAGGAGTCAGTATCCTTCGGTGGGTCTTTTTGCGCTGGAACCCCGCTTGTCGAATTGTGGCGATCGACAATCTCTCCCCACGTGAGACCATCCTGCGGGTTTCCCCCTTCCAAAATTTTTTTTTTTGATGTTTGTTTTGGGCCTGCTACTTTTCATTGTTGTGCACTTTCCCCCGAATTTCGCCTCACCTTTTTTGTTTTTATTTTCTTTCGAATTAACTTTACCCCCCCCCCCCAAGCACAGGGATATTTTCAGCGCTTGACGACGACTGTTCAAACATGCAATGTCTTCCCCCCTCGGTTTGGTGATCCAATGTTACTGCAGGCGACCTTGGTTCTTCAGGTTAGTTTTTCGTCCCTCGATCCCCAATAGCAAGTTTAGAGGAGTCGCGCTTGTACAGCCAGCCTGCGTCTTTTTTTTTTTTTTCCCCTCGCCTTCCCCACAATCGTGATCCCCCCCACCATTTTTTCACGTTAACGTCAACGTTTCACAAAGTTATCGACATCTGTCACCATTGAACATATACACTCCCTCTCACCCAAATCCCCTTTTGTTAGGTTACCCGTTCCTCCCCCCTTCGCGCGCCCCTCTGTGCTCGC
>Ga0179593_1368035_pt1 | contig 21191 bp, 25 predicted proteins | sample CZODoug2_1_08_16_FD_185931 | JGI IMG/M metagenome (GOLD analysis project Ga0179593, IMG submission 185931) | Vadose zone soil fungal communities from Angelo Coast Range Reserve, California, USA - CZODoug2_1_08_16fungal (PacBio error correction) | ecosystem: Environmental > Terrestrial > Soil >... | reverse complement strand
ATAGGGGCCAACCCTTTTTGGTTTCTTTTTAAAATTTGAATGTCCCCCGGATCTTTGGGGAAGCCCCCCACATCTGTGGAGAGGGTTTCTGGGGGTGATTTAGGTTGGAGCTTTTTACTGGTGTTTGCTTTTTGCAAGGTTGTGAAAAAAAAAACACCGAGGGACGGACCACCCCCCGGTGGATTCCATTCCCCTCCCTTTGCCCTTCATTCATTTTACCTTCTTCCTCACTGTTTTTGTTGAAGGTCCGGCCCCTCGTTTTTTGCCGTCGCGCTTCTGGGTTTTTTTGAACGACCCTTTCTTTGAATATTTTTTTCTTGGGCAGGTTCTGACTTTCCACGGGGGTTCTTTTCCCCACCTAAACGGGGCCACCTTTTTTAACCATTTTCCCCCCGGATTTGGGGTGCTTTTTTCGGCGTTTTGGTTTAGGTTGAAAAACCAGTTGTTGCATTTGTGCCTCTTTTTAGGGGGGCCCTGGACAATTTCTTTTGGCACTCTTTGTCCAAACTTTTCTGTGGTTTCAAAGGGGTAACACCCCCCCCTGTGCAAGCCCCCCCCGCGTGTAGTCCAAACCATTTTACTGCAAACACGTGTTCTGTTCCCGAAAAACACCTTGGACATTTTTTTTTAAGGCCCTCCCCGCACCAAAAACAACCCCACCTTTTCCCGGGTCATTGGGTTTTTTCTTAATGCCCCCTTCCCCTATGCAAGGCCTTTTGGCATTTTTTAGTTTTCTTTTTTCCCCCGCCGGCCATGGGGGGAGGCGTTTTTTATCCAATTGCCGTTTGTGGCGGGACTTTTTTCACAGACCCTTTTTTCTTTCACCATGGTGGGGGGGCGTACCCTCCAGCATGGCTAGGCCCAACCGGACCCGGGTGTTCTTCGTTGGAGATTCTTAGATTTGCAACAATTTTTCCTGTCCCCTGTTTTACCTCTTTTTGGCAGTTTGTCCGCCCGTTTTTGTTTGCGTTTCGTCCTTTGTCCTATGGACAAGTCCGTTTTTTTTTTTTTTTCCTCTGTTTTTTGGGAACCCCGGTTTTCCCCTTCTTTGGGGCCTGTCCCACCAACCCAAATAGATCCCCCTTTTCTTTGTAACGGGTTGCCTTCCCTTTTTTTATTTTCCGTTTCCAGGTAGTTCCGTTGGTCGTTTGGTTGGGGAAAATCTTCCTCCCCAAACAACGTTTTTAAATTATCCTGTGTCCTGGGGGGGTGGTGGTTTTTTAAAAATTTGTGGCTTCTTCTCACCATTTTGTTCCCCTTGTCCATTCGCGTCCCTATTGGAGTTCTCGATGCTTTGGATTTGGCCCCCCTTTTGGTGGGAGGAGACCCCTTAACGGGCTTTCCTGAAAGCCTGTCTCTTTTACTTTGGCCTTTGCTCCAAACTTACTTGGGCTTGTTTATTGGTTACCCACACTGCTTTTTTCCCCTTCTTGATTTTTGCGTGTTTGGCCTTGTACAACGAAACAGTGCCTGGGCAATTTTTCACATTAATCCTTTAATTCTGTCACACAACCCCCTTTACACTAGTTGTTGAAAACAAACCATTCATTGCTTGAAATGGGAAGGGGGGACCTCGTTTTTTTAGCCTTGTCATTTGATTGGGTGTTATTGGCTTTTATTTTCGGGTTATTCGGCCGGGAGCCATTAAAGGGGTAGAAGGTTCCATGGAGACACCACAAGTTTTTCTGTTTTTTTTGCGTTTTTCATACTGGTTCTTAAAACTGTGGAAGGGGCAGACACCAATTAAATTCATTTTCTTTATTTGTAATTTGGATTTTTTCCCTTTGAGGGCCAATTCTTTTTTAGGAAGTAGTTTTTGGCGGTGGACAACCGGGACTTTTTTTTAAACCTCTTTTTTGGATATTTCTTTTCAAACCAAAAGGGGGATTTTTTTTATTCTTTGTTTTTTCCGTGTTAGCGGGGTCGATGGGGGGTTTGAGTTACCCTAGGACTTTTTTTTTTCCGTGAAAAGTGGCCCCCTAATTGTTTTTTAACCAAAAACCCGGTGCCCACAAACACGTGTAAATGCTGTTTTGTCTTTCTGCCAGGCTGGGTTCTGGGTTTTCGATGGGGGGGGTCCCGTCTTTCCGTGGTGGGGTGTTCTTTCTTTTGGTATGGGTTGTTTTTTCACCTGGGATTTGACACTGAACCCTTGTTGCCCAAAACCGGACATGAAACAGGTTCCCTCTCCCGGGGCCCGGGGTGCTAGCGGGTCATCGGGTTGGTGGGCACGGTGGGGTATCCCAGCTCCCTCCACAAGCATGGGTTTTTTCTTTTCCTGGACCCATTCCCGGGCCTTTTCTGGGACCTCTCTTCTTTAAGCGAACCCCGCCTCTTTTTCCCAAAACCTGTGGCGGGAACGTCTGCTTTTTTTTTTGTCTTCTTCCGTTTGCCAAAAACCACCCAAAAACACCCTTTCCTTCCTGGGGGTGGTGGTTCACTTGGTTTTTTTTTCCGTTTAACACTTTGGGCAGTTTCCTTTGTTTCGATTTTTTCTTGGTCCTGCGGGTGCGGAACCTTAGAAACCTATTAAAGGCCCCCCTTTTAAACCTCATGTTTATATTAGCCGTGCCCCATTTTTTTTTTTGTCCCCTTCCCTTTTTTTTCTCTTTTCGGAGTTTGTTATGGGGGCCCCTCCTCATATTTTTTTTTTGGTGGGTTGAACAAGTGGTTAGATTTTTATTGTAAAATTTACCCCCCCACCTCTAGGAATTTCCACGTTTTTTTCTGTTGGTGTTTTTCCTCCATCAAGGTTTCAGGGGGTCACCCTTTTTTTCCTTTTTTTCGTTTCTCAATTTTGGACTTTTTTTTAATATTAGATTAGTTTCCCGACAAAAACCCCCCCCACCGGGCCCGTTTTCCCCCCCACCAATTCCTGTTCACCCCTTGGGGAAGGCCGTGTAAGGTCTTTTTTGTGGAGCACGGGTAAACAGTCCTTTTTTGGTTCGGGCCCGGGTTTTTTTTGGCGCTTCCCAAGGTTAGGTTTCCAAAGGCGGGGCGTGTTTACCCGTCCTCTTGGCGTCTTTTTTTGCCCGTTGGTTTCGGCATCTGTCAAATGCTTCACAACTAGTGTATTTTTTTTTTGTGTTTGGGGAACGCTTCTTTTTCCAAACTGGCCTTTCGATTCGGAACAACCCCCCGTTTGTGGGTTTTAGAGGGTGATTTAAGAGGGGAGGCTCTCCTTTTTTGGTCTTGGCCCCTTTTTTACCCGTTTTCTGGTGAGCTTTGGGGGAGGGGTTTTTGTTTCCTTTTGGCAACGTTGTTGAAGGTTTTCTTGTGGGTTTTTGGGGGGAATTTCCCCTTTTTCTATGGGGTTCTGGTTTGTTTATTCCTCCCCCCCTGGAGGGGGCAAGCTTCTTTTTTTCATCTTTTTGTTGGGTTGGGGCACCAGGGAGGTGATCTTTGGAAGGAAACCCTCGTTGTATGTATGGTTTTACTTTTTTCGGTGATGAGATTGATTTTGTAAACCGGGGGACCTTTTTTTTCCCGGCCCGCCCCGGCTTCAACTGGGGGGGGTTTTGTGGTGTCTATTTTAGTTAGTTTTCTTGGGAATTTCTTTTCCTTTAACTGTAGTCCCCTGTGGGGTAAACGTTCCCCAAGGGCAACTTTGTTTTTTTTCCAAACACAATTCCTTTTTTGGGGAAATGTCCCTGGCAAACCATTTTTTCTCCCCCCAGATTTTGTCCTTCGCCCCTTTCTGGAAGTTCCCTCGGGTGTTCCGTTCCCGGGATCCTTTTTTTTTTGGCGTTTTTCTTTTCCTTTTCCCCGCCCTTCTATTGGTGGAAAAAAAACACCCTCGTTCACTTCTTCTCTTCATCCAAAACAACCCATGCTGGCTGTAGGAACTCTCTTCTTTAATACCAACCCGTTTGGAGCTACCTAAGTGTCTTTCTTTCCTTCTTTTGGTTCATGGTTGACCTTGAAGGCCGGAACTTTTCCTTTTTTTTTTCCCTTTTTCTCTTGGAGGAAATCCAAACGGCCCCCCCCCCTTCCTAATACGGGAGTCCTCCCCGAATTAGGTCATTCGCGTGGTTCCACCTTTATTCACTTTAGCCCACGGTTTTGTTCTTTTGAAACCTTATTTTTGTGGACGTGATTTTTTTTTTCTTCCCCCCTCCCTTTCAATTTGTTTCCATTTGTTTCAGAATTTACGGACCTGTTACCCACTGACAACCTTTCCCTTCTCCAGAACCTTTTGACTTCTCTCGGGTTGAACTCACGTATAGGGGGGGGTTGGGACCCCCTCTTTTTTGTTTTTTTTCCCATTCCTTTTTTTAAAACCAATTCATTCCCCTTTTATTTTACATGTACCCAGAACGAGTTTTTTTCGTCTTTTACCCTCCTTGGTCTGGTTGAGGTGCCCTCTCAAGGGGGGGGCCATTTTCCCTCCTCTTTTTTCCCTTTCCCGGGGCGGGTTCATTACTGGCCTTTCCCCCCAACATCGGGTGGAGGGGGAACTTCCGCACCCTTCGTTTGTGGAAGGTGGACCCGGTCCCCAGTTTTTTCCCCCCTGATTTCCCCCACAAAAACCAACCCTGTGCTAACCCCCTTTTGTTCACCGGGGTTCTGGGTGACCGGACTTTTCAACTTTGGGTGGCCCCACCAACAATTTTTGAACTTTTTTTTCTTTGGGCCTTCGCCGTTCTCGGATTTTTTCCGCGTTGTCCCATTTCCCCTTTTGATTTTCGTGGCTTTTGTCCAAAGGTCTCCCCCCCAGTTTCGAAACAAAGTTCTTTTTGTTTCTTCAGGTGGACTTCCCTTTTTCCTCCGGGATTCCTTCCCCCGTCCCCCCTGGACCCGTTTTCGGAGACGCTTTGAATGTTTGTTTCGATTAGGGGGGTCCCCAAAGCCAGGTCGCCTTGGTTTCCTTCTTTGGCATTTTTTTGGGCAGGGTGGTGTTGTGTTTTTCTTTCACGCCGAATTCTCGGTTTCGCCTTAAGGTACGGTTTTTCCCCCGGGGGGTTTTTGAGGGGGGTCCCGTTGGCGTCTTTTTTCTGTTTCATGGCTGCGGACCCCTCTACCTAGCTCTTCCTTTTCGTTTCTCCCCCCACCTCTCTTTAGAACCACCTTTTTCCCCATCCGGGCCTTTTTCCCCCATCAAATTTTAGTCGTGAGAAACAAAAAAAACCAATTTTTTTTGTTGCCCGACTGATGAATAACATTCTTGTTCCACGCGGGTACTTAGGGTGGATGAGTTTCACATTTCTGCTTATCTGGTAACCTCGACAGGTAAAAAAAACCCCCACCAAGGGGGTTTGGGGGGACAGGGTGAACCCGTTTTGGGCCCCGTTAACAAATGAAGGGTTTTTGTCTTTCCCCTCATCCGGCCCCCCTGTGAATCCCCACTTCGGAAAACGGATTCTTCCCCTGCTTTCCTCTGGACCCGACAACTTTTACGTCATGTTCGAATAAAGGGGTTGGTTTTTTGACCGTGTTTGGGTGGGCGGTCTGTAAAAGGCTCCCGATTTTTCGAATGTGCCCCCAGCGGCCGCTCTTTTGCATGTTTGTTTCTTGATGGGGCGGTTTTCCATCCAGGATGTCGCCCCTGCGTGTTCGGACGTCCCCCCATGGGAAGGCACTTCCCCCGCGTTACCTAGCCCCACAATCGGGCGTTGGGGCGCCGTCCCCTGCGCCCAACCCCGTTTTTGACGGTTTTGTGAACGGCGTAAAAGCTACCTTTTTTCGGTTTGTTTGGCCACTTCCCCCACTCGTCCCCCAATAGATTTGGGTAATTGTTTCCCCATTTTTGGCCACCTAATTTGTTTTCTCTGCTGTGATTCAAATCCCCTCATCGCTTCCTTGCAGACGGTTCCAGTTCTTTCCCTCTTGTTTTCCTGCCCTCTTCCTGTCGGGGGGGGACTGATGGATGGGTCACCTGGGTTTCGGCTTCTTCGTGTTATGTTTTCCCCTTCCGCTTTTCGGTCCCCCCAGCACATTTTTCCCGGCTTTTAAGAACAAAAACAGGTGGGCGGGGTGTTGCATTGTTTCCCTTTCAATGCCGTCTTTTTCCAGCAGGACCCACTTGGAAATAGTGAAAACCCCCCCCACCCACCCCCCCGATGACATTCTTTCACCAACTTCCCCTCTCCTTTTACCCCGGTTTCTATTTTCCACTCGAACGCGATCCCCCAAAGTGGTTTTTTTCGACAAGGGCAAAAAGGGGTGGACCTTACTTCTCTTCCCACTTTTTTGCCCCTGGGGGGGGAAGCCACCCCCCCCTCGAAGTGTTTTTTGGGCAGTTTTAACTGGCCCCCCGGAAGTAGACTTGATTCTCCAAGGCTTCGTCTTTCTTTATTTGGGTTCTTTGGCATTAGGTAACCCTCCCCCCCGGGTTTTTGGATTTTTTCATTTTAATTTCAAGAACTCTTAGGGGAAACCAACCTCCTTCTTGGCACTCCCTTCTTTTTTCACATTAACAAAAACACCCCCGGTGCGTCTCCCCCTTCCACAACGATTTCCAGTGGCTTTTTTTGGATCGTCTTAACCCCCATGGGTGGAACATTTTTTACGTTACTTTCAACAATACTTCCGATCCTGGTAACAGGGCCCAATTCCCTTTGGGGATTTCCAAGTTTTGGGTTTCTTGGGTGTGACCGTTGGTCAGTTTCTTTTGGCAGCTCACCACCTTTTTTTCTGTGGGCTCTGGTAAGGTTCTACTCCTCTAGGTTCCGTTGGTTCAGGTCACAAACCGGGGAAAATTCTTCCTTTCCCACTTGTGCCGTCCCCCTCAATTTAAATTCGGGCACCGTTAAAAAGTTCCCGGGGATTTATTAGGGTTTCCCCTGGCTTTTACCTTGTTTTCCCTCCCACGTTGTGTGTTGGTACTGCTTTCAAAGGTTCTTCCCCTTTAACCACCACCCTTAATGGGTTATTAATTAACGAACACCCACACCAAATTCTTTTCCCCATCCCCTCTAGTGGTCTTTTCCCCTCGGTTTTGTTTGTTCCCGGGCTGGTGTGTTTTTCTTTTTTTTAGGGGGGCTGAAGGCGGTTCGTTCTTCTTTTCCAAAACCTTTGTCCTGGGCCCCAATAATTTTTTTTCCCCTTTTTTTTTTTTTTTTACCCTTTGTCTCTTTTGTTAAGTTCCGGACAAGGGGACTTTGATTTTGTTTTTTTTCCCCCGCTGGGCCCCACTTGTGGTGAACTTTTCCCCGCCTCAATTCCCTTCCACGTGACCATGTTTTAATTCAGGCTGGTTCCCCCCCTTGGCAAATCCCATTCCTGGGAAGATTTGTTTTCTGTCACTTTTGATTTTGTCGGGAACTGGCGGGTTTTAGATAGTACATTCACCATAACAGGCTGGGGGATTTTTTCCCCTTCTTGGGATCCCTGTCCGGTATCTTTTTTTTTCTCCCATTTTTTTTTACAACAAAGCTTTTTTGTGAGGACTTTTTTTTTTTAGTTGGTGATGGGGCATTGCTAAAGTGCTTCTTTAATGGTCTGCCCTCTTTGTATTCTTTCATGACCTTTTTGGCCAACCTTTTTGCACGTTTTTCGGTTAAATCCCCTTTTCAGGCCAGGGGGGTCTTTTTTCTTCCTCTTTAGTCCGTGGCTTCTGTTTCCATTTCCAAAAAAAAAAACATTCCTTGGTTGGTGGTTTCCCCTCTTGGTGCCTGGGTTCTTGGGGGTGCCAAATTTTTTTGTCTTTTTTTTTTTGGGCCAATCTTTCCCACCATTGGCCCCTTTTTGTTCACTTTAACAGTTGTGTTTAGTTGACCACGCGTTGGCTTTTGTGTCCCCATTAGGCCCTTTTCCCCCCCCCGTCATCGTTTCTTTTTACAACAAAAATTGGACCTTAGCCTTTTCCCCGGGGCAAAATCCTGCCCCCACTTTTTGCTGGTTTAGAGCAAATGGGCTTCTTTTTAAGTCTTTAAGGGTTAGTTTCCCCACAATGCCTGTGTGGTGCAGTTGGAGTCTCAAAGCGCAACCCCTGTGTTGGGGTCGCGTTTGGCTTTGGGGGACCGGTCTAGTGTGGAGGTCAAAAAAAAAGGTTTCCCCTTTCACATTTTCACAACACCTGCGGGCTTTTCGTTGTGGGCAGCGTTTCCCCCTTCTTGCCGTGATTTCGGGATTCGCTAACTGCTTAAAGCTATTTTTCTCCAGGTCGGCGTTTTTGTTGTTCGGGTTTCTTCCCCCCCGCAGTTTTTTCCCCTTTTTTCCATTTTGTTGGTTTTTCTTGTTTTGAACGGGTCAAGTCTTTTGTTGCCGTTGTGGGGCCCCACAATTCGTTGTTGTGGTGCGAAATTTGGCGAACAACATTTCAATCCGTTATTTTTTCCGGGTTGCCTGTCGTTCCCAGTTGTGTTGGGGAATTCGATTTCCACAAAAAAAATCAGCTTTTGTTTGGGGACAAAGCTAGGAAGGGGGGCTGGTTTTTTCCTCACTTTGTTTTCCCTTCCTGTTTTTTCATGTGTTAAGCTTGCCTTTTTTACCAGGAATTTTTTCTTTGCCCCTTAATTTTTTTTGGGGGGGTTGGTTCTTTGTCTTCTTCACATTTCCTCTTCTTGGACCCCTTTCTACGGATTTTCCGATCATGATTTCGTGGGCGCTACCTTTCCCCCTTTTTGTCTCTATTTTGTGGTTTTTTGGCCCCACTTACTTTTCCCGACCCATCTACCTGACCCCATACTTTTGAGTGATTTCCACACCCTTTGAAAGATCTCACTTTATTTTAAAATTCCCGGTGCTTTGGGTTAACCTCAGGTTCGTGGTGTGGTATTCGTGTTTCACATTTTTTTTCCATTCTTTTTGTTTGTTCCCATATTTTTCGTCCATCTTTTGTCAGTCCATTTGACCCCGGGTGAGGGGATCCAACCTTTTCTATTGTTTTGGCCCCTTTCATTTTTCGTGATGGGGGGTTTCTGGAAAGGTTTGGAGGAGCCTCCCCCAGGCTGTTTTTTCGGGTTCCCCCTTTTTTTTCCCCTTTTCCGTTGGTCTTTTTTCCCCTCTCTGGTCTGGGGGGTCTCCGGTTGAGCTCTTTTCCAATACTCGGGAACCCCCCCCCTTTTATTTTATTTTTTCGATTTTGGGTGCAAACTCGGGGGGGGTTTGAGGTTTTGACAGCCATTTTCTGCCCTTTTTTCACCCTCTTTTTTTTTTTTTTGACCCACCCCCACACGGTGTAATTTGTCTCCTTTTGATTCCGTAAAGCCTACATTTCTGGTTTGCTGGTCCTGTGCTTTTTTATGGGCGGGGTTGGGGGGGAGAATGCATTTTTTTCTTTTCGAGTCTTACCTGCCCCGAAGATAGTTGACTAAAAACCAAACCTTCCTTGTGCCCCCCCAAAACCACCCTCATTTCCCTGCACCCCCCTAAGGAAGGTGGTGGCCCTAGTCTGATTTAGTGCAAATTTTTCTTTTCCCAAGCCCTCCCACAAGGTTTTTTGGGTTCGGTTATTCCTTTGATTCAAGGGGATTTTCCCGAGGGGTGCCCCCAGCCTGTTTTCAGACCGAAGTGAACCCTCGTATGTGTCAGAAGTATATGTGATCCTTACCCAGCAACCAAACCCCCCCCTGTGCTTTCGAAGGGTGGGTTCGGGACGGTTGGGTTGAGGCGGTTCTTTTATTGGGTTTCTCCCTTGTGGGGGGTTGTTCCTTTTGCCGGTTCTTGTGTCGTTTTTTTTGGGGCACCCGGGGTCCTTCTTTCCTCATTCCCTTTCTGGCGGGGGCATGTTGTTTTTTCTCAACGGGTACCTCATTTTTCCTTTTCCGCCGATGGGGGTCAACGGAATGAAATACCAGGTCCTTTTTTTATACCGGTCCTACACCCAAAAACTTCTCTTCGTTTTTTTTAACCCGGATTTAAGTCCCGCCGGGGGGGTTGAACTCAAGTGTCCCGGTGCGTGTTTGGTGTTGCACTTTCCCTTCTATTATTTCAACCCCACCTGATTGTGGTAGCTTCCTAGCCCGGAAATCGCTGCCCCCTTTGTCGGTGTCCCCCCCGCCCACGCTAGGGTTTGGCCAACCGACACCCCTTTTTTTTTGTATGTTTTACTTCTCTCGGTTTGCTTTTTTTCCGGGTTTCGGTACCCTGGGTGCGTTAATTTAGTTATTAACCTTTGCTTTCCGTCCTCCAAAACCCCTTTTCCCTCTGGGGCAACTCCTCCTTGTTGCCCCCTTGCGGCCAACCACTAAGTGTTTAAAAGGGGGGCCTTTTTTTTTATACACCCACCCTTTGGTTTCCCCGGACAATTTTCCTTGGGCCCCTTTTTTTGTAGTTCTCTTTCCCTGGGCGTGCTTTCCTTTTTGGACCCTGCGTGTTCGTTTTTTCAGGTGGCTGTATTTTTGCGGTCACAGTGTTGGGGCGGGGGCCGCTGGATTTCCCTTTCTTACGGGCCCCTTTGTCTTCGGTTTTTTTTTCCGCCTCATATGGGCACACCCGCACCCTGGTTTTCCAAAAGACCTTCCTTTTTCGTTTTCGGGTTTCGGGGTGCGTTCTTTGGGGGTTTGGGTATCCGAGGAGAATTTCCCTTTTTTTCCCAGGTTTTGATGTTTTTTGGGGGATGTGTTTTTTGATTGTACCCGTGTCCTTTGTCCTGCGGACCGGCCCATGGGGGTCTTGTGGTTTTTATTGCATTCTGTTTCGTTTGCCCCGGTCGGGACTTGTTTCCAACCGGCCAAGGCCGCTGCGAAAAACACAAAAAAATGGGGGGGGTGCGGGGGTGGTAAATTGGCCCGGGTCAGGTCACTTTTCTGGTCCCCTTCAAAAATGGGTGCTTTTTTTTCCCCCGAATAGTTTTAGGTTCCTTCACCCCGTCTTTTTTTTTTTTGGTAAAGGCGAAATTTATGGGGGTGGCTGTTTCTTTTGGTCCTTCGGCCCAGTTTCCCTGCTTGGCGGGAAGGGCCCAATCGGACGTCATGCCCGCCGCTGTTCTCAGGGCGGTTGTCTTTAAGTGGAAACCCTTTTTTTTCTCCCAAAATTGTTTGTTGGATTCTCTATTTTTCTCCCCGACAGTTTTCGAGGTCACAAACTTCCGGCTTCCTTTCCTGATTTAGGGTTGGGCACAGTTTCGTGGGAGGAGTTTTTTCCCAGCTCATTTTCATGACAGGGCCTTTGGCCGGGGTGAGGCGGCGCCTTCTTTTTTGCCTGGGTTTGGCCAAAAAGTGTCCTTTCAAGGGGAACTTTGTGGGAGACAACGGGCTTTGCCCCCTTTCCCTTTGTTTTTGAAATGTTTTCCCCTGTTGGCACATTGTACGAAGTTGGCCCACTCCTGTCGGTTTTTGCCCCATTTTAAACACTTGCGCCACTCTTTCAAAAAAAGTCAAATCCCCCCCCCCTTCTTGTTGGGCCCCCCACTCTTCCTTTTTTGCATCCTATTCCCCCAATTTTTTAGCCTTGTGATCATTGCTCATCCACAGGATTTTCCTTCGCCCCTGTCTTCCTGCCTCCGGTCAAAAAATTGAGCCAAAGCTTCCCCCTTGGGTCCTGGGTTCCTCAAAAAAACCCAAAACCGACGGCGGGTTTTCCCTCCCCTGCACCCACCCCCTTGGTCAGCGTTCCTTGTTGGGTGGCCCCTCACCACCAACTTCCTCCAAAGCCGTTGGATTTTACCTGTTTTTTTTTTTTTCCCGCTTTGGGCCCCAATCTCTTTCTGCCTCGACCCCCAAGCGCTCACCAAAGGTCCTTCCTCCCTGTCGATGCTCTTGATTTTTTGGTGCTCCCCGAGTTCGCCGATTTCGCGGGCCCTTCCGGCAAACTTTTTTTTTGCTTGAAACTTTTCCACAATTCTTTCAGAAGTCGGGTGGAGGCGGCCGAACGCCAGGTTGTAGTCACAGTGCCATAGCAGTGTCGGTTCAAACCGCGCAATTTTGCGCTTGGCGTTGTTGTCTTCCCTTCAGTACCCTTTTTTCTTTCCTTGGGTGTGACTTCGGTTGACGTTTAAGGTGTTCCCTTTGGGGGATTTTTCTTTTTCTGTTTCCCCTTCTGGACATTTCCCCAAGAAACCCCCTAGATTTCTGTGGTGTAACCCACTTTGAGAACTTGTGCAAAATCATTTCAACCCACCACCTACCAACACACCTCTGGTGGTCGTAGTGTACCCAAACCCCCAACCCCAAACCCCCCCCCCCCACCCCCCCCCACCAAAACCATGCCGGCGCTGGACCTCTTAATTTTGGGTCCCCCGGGTTTTCTCTTGTTGGACACTTTCTTGGGGGTCCACTCCCCTTTTACCACCAGACACCCACTAACGTGACCGTCGGGGCCCCCACGAGGGTTTCTAACATTTGGCATTTTTCTTCCCTCGAGCCCCCCATCCCCGCATAAGGCGCCACTTCCTTAATGTTCAACTCGTCTCCGCCCCCATAATCTTGAGGGGGCACCCTTTTTGCCCAATTAGCTCAGCGTGGTAAACTTTTCGTTGGGGTTTTTTGCCTCCCAAGGGTTTTTCTGCTTAAGCTAGAAGTCCCCCTCAGGGGCGATTTAGGTTGTGCCTTCTTTTGTCGTCCTTTACCCCTCGGTTTGCCACGGGAGCCCTCGAATCCCACCGTGGGTTCCGTAATTGGTTTGGGGTTGTGGGGGCCCCGGAAAACGGGTACCACTTTTTTTTTTCCAGGACCAATCGGGTTTTTTTTGCGGTTTGGCCCCCCCACCTAGATAAAACACAAGTTTGGTTGGGCAAAAACCAAACCCCGTTTGTGTGTTTTCTCCAGGTGCTGGGACAAAATGTTTTCGGTTCGGGGTTTGAGGGGTTTCTTTTTTTTTTTCCTCCGACCTCCCGACGTTGGGCCAGGGGTCAAATTGATGGTTTTTTTCCGCATGATTTCATAGCTTTTTTTTTCCCGGTGCCTCCGGGCCGGCCAACCCCCCCTCTTTGTGGGGGGTGGGGTGGTTGCCGTGGGCCCCTTCCCCAAGGACCTTGGGATACCCTTCCCCGGTTGGGGCTTTCCCAGGTGGGTCTTTGCGTTGGTCCTGTCCGGGTCAAGGGTTGCGCCCCACAGACAATGCCGTGGAACGGGACTCGCTTTTACTCTTCTCCTTCTCCCCCCCTCATGTAGCCGGTGCAGCCCCATACCCGAAAAACAACCCACCCCCCACCCAGGGTCGCTTCTGAGTATTTTTTCCTTTCACCCCACACCACACCCACCGCCTTTTGCGTGTTTTTCCCGGTCTGTTTTTTTCTTTATTTTTTTACAAACTCGGTGTTTAAACACCACCTTGTTTTCTACCTTTTTTCCACAACCAACGGTCTGACTTTATGAGGTTCCAAATTGCGGTTTTGACCCTGTTTGGGGGGGGACGTCAACCCTTCCCCGTTCTTCCTTTGGACAGGTCAGCAAAAATTTTGATCAGCAGGGGGACCCTGAGTGCCGGGGTTTTTTTTTAGGGCCTTCTTTTATCGCCGCAACCCTTTTACCCCGTCAACTAGGTGACAGTAACCAAATTAACAAAAAAACTTGTCGCCTCCTCCCATTTTCGGTTTCCCCCCCCATGGGGTCTAAATATTCTTGGGGTTTTACAAATTTTTCGTAGTTCCCCCCAAAGTCTTTGTATCGCGAATTTTTCCCCACCACCAGTTTCACGGAGAAACCCCTGGGTCAACCCGTTTTGATTTCCGGCAGCAGACACCCTCAAGGAGCGTGAATTCGGCCCCCCCCCGTTGTTTTTGACCGTTGGTTGTTTTCCCCAACCGGGTTATCAGTGGGGGTGAAAACAACCCCCCTGCTTTTTCGAGAAAACAAAACATTTCCAAACATCGTAAGGGGCCTGGTTCGAAAAGTTCAAAGCCCAAATTCATTTGAACACCCTGGGCGGGAACTAACACACCGGGTGGCCACTACGTTTGGTTCCACACCAGTTTAGTTCTATTCCGAGTCGCCTGCCGTAAAGGGTTTGATTAAAGGTCCTTGGCGGGGGGTACCCCCCCACACTTTTCGGTTGGGGGGGCTCCCCTGATTAAACAACCGGGATTTGACCAGAGGGTCTTCTGGACGTGGATTTCCTGACTTGTGCCTCTTTTCCTTGGGAGGGTCTGGAGTTTTTTTGAGGCCGCTTATTCTTCTTTATTTTTTAAACAAAACCAAACACCCCCCAAAATTTTGTTCCCCCCCCCCCCCCCCGGAATTTTTATTTTGTCAGTTTCAGACGTGGGTACCCACCAAGTTTCCGTCCCGGAATGTTGAGAAACCCGATGGGGGAGCCCTTTTAACTGACCTTCCAATGGCACCCTGGGCACTGTTTGTTTTTCAGCCGGCAGGAACGAACTGGCCTTTAGGGAGCATACTTTCCTTTTGAAGGTTTCTTATTGGTTGTAGGCCCCCAGTTTAACGTCTTTGGTGGTGGGTGCACCGGAGCGGCTCCCCTACTCCGTAGGCAGGGCCCTCTTTCTTTTTTTTAACCTTCCCCTTTTCCGTTGTTTTGTGGTTTTGGAGAGCGGTGGTAGTTAAAAGAAGGGGGTCCCTGCAAAGCCTGGGGGGTAAAAAGGGGTCGGCCCCTTTTTCCTGCCTCTTATGGGGAGATGTCTTTTTTCTGGGGGAACCCCCTTGTGAATTCCCCAACAAAATTTGGTTTTAAAACCTTGGGCCCCCCCAGTGGGGGGGGACCAGCCTATGTTCCCTGGGGTCTTGGGGTGTTCCGTGGATTTCCCTTTCAAAGATGGTTGTGTGGTTTGGTTTTTTTGTTGTCACCAACCCCCCTTTTCCGGTGGGTTGCCTGTTCCCTTTTTTTTGATTGGTCTTGATTTGCGTTTTTGTGGAAACCCAGTTGGTGGTCCCCCCCACTCTGTAAGTTCCTTTTTGGAAGGAAACATTTTCCCCCATTTTGAAAGTATTTACCCCCACTTATTTAACCATGTTCCCCCCAACCACGGTTTTTCCACCTTCGGGAAAAGTTGGGTTGGTTGTTGTTGGGGTCACACCGTGTTTTTTTATTTCCGTGGGTCCCCAAACTCATTCCCCCCAGGGTTTTTGCCCGCGCGTGGCTGATGGTGGGGAAAGGCGGCGGTGGTCGTTGATCACCCGGTTTGTCCAGTTAAACCAAGCCTTTATTTTTGTCTCTAACAGCGTTTTGAAAACTTTTTGGGCCCCCGGTCGCCCGGCTGGCCTGTTTACCCCCGTTTGGTTAGTAATGCTTTTTTTCCCACCGCGTTTTTATCCCTCTCTTTTTCTTCAACTTGAACAACCCTGCTGGTGGGTACGTTTTTTGGGCCTCAGATTTTTGTGTTTTACCCCTTTTTTTGGTTGGGTTTGGGGCCCTTTTTTTTTTTGTGTTTCCGGCCTTCTGGGTGCCGTGCGGCCTTTTTCTTCGGGACAAACTCCAAACATTTTTGGTTTGACTTTTGGCCCCTTCGCTTTTACACCAAACAACCTTCTTTTTTTTTTTACTCGCATTTTCGGACGACAACCTTTCCCCAAAATCAATGGGTTTGAGGATCCCTTGCGTTCGTGTCTTCAGTTTTCCCAGGGCGTGTCCACCCCGGGGGATTGTTTTGGCGGACAACCCAACATTCGGGCCTTCTTTTCCCACACAAACACCCCCACTAAACCTCGCTGGGACAAAGTTTTTTCAAAAAACTTTTGTGTAAAACAGACGTTCATGTTTTGTGCAGGTCCGTTTCAGATAGTCTTGTTGTTGCGTTTAGGAATCCTTTCTTTCCCCCTCCTTTTGTTGGTGGGGGTTTCATCCCGTCTTAAGGGGAACGAACCTCTTTCACAAGGGCACCGGTTTCAAATTAGACCCGGGGTCTACTTACAGGAGGCCTGTTCTGCAGCTTTTTTTTTTGGTTTTACACGTGGGGTTGAAAGGGCACCCAGTGTCCCCTTGTACACTTCTCTTGGGCCGCTTCCTCAAAAAACATTTTTTTCAGCCCGAGAGCGAGTTTTCACAACAAAAACCGTTCTTGATTTAACCCGAGGAATTCGGTTTGGTTTCTGTTAACTCTTTTCCCAATTTCTTTTTATTTTCCTTTTCTGATTTACGTGGGCTTCCTATGACGAGAAATTGCCATCTCCTTGTTCCCCAGAAAGTTTAAATTGCCTCTGCTTTATTGTTGGGTGCGTGACGCGCTGCTTGCCGGTCCTGGTCAGTCACCTTTGAGTACAGGGGGCGGTCTCCATTCTGGGGGTCGGCTTAAACGTTTTTTCCCCCCATAGTTTTCCCCTGGGTGGGTACTTTTTTCCCGGTGGTAAGATTTTTATGGTGTCCCTTAGTCAACTTTCTCGGACCCCCACAGTCTTTTGGATTTCGTATCCTGGCTGTTTTTCTGCTGGGAACCAACCACCCACCTGTGGATTTTTAATCTCTCCCCCCCCCTTCCGGATTGGATTTCCCAAAAAAAACAGGGTGGGGGGTACCACCCTGGGTTATTCTCTGTCGCACCGGGGAAAAAGTAATTGGTGGGGGGGTTGTCTTTTAAGGGGGTGGATGGTTTTTGTAATTTTTTGCACACCTGTTACCTGGGTATCCGTCCTTTCGGCGGGGGCCCTGCCCCGACTATGTGACTGGGAACACCGTTCACGGACCACACCACAACAGCCCTTGCACGCCAGAAGCGGGGGGGAGGGGGCTTTTCGGCGGTTGGGTGGGCGCCCTTAAAGGGGACCCCTGCCCCCCCCCGTTACACTTGGTTTTTCGTCGACTCGGGGTTGGGTACACTTTTTCCGCGACATCTCCTTTGTGAGACCGGGACCCCTGATACATCTTTTTTCGGGTACGGTGTTGTGTTGTGGGCCGTCGTTGCGCGGCTCTTTTTTTAACACCCCCCAAAAACACCCCTTTGGGGGGTCGGGGTTACCTCACCCCGTGTCTTGTTCGACAGGGGGGGGCCCTCCTTCCCTTTTTTCGGGGGAGGTCATTATTTCGGTGTGAAAAATGAAGGTTTAAAGTTGGAGGGGGACTTGAAGAACCGTGGGTGACAAATCATTGTTTTTCCACTGCCGGGGGGGTTTTTTGGTGTGTTTTTTTTAAAGGGTCTCCCCCACTCGATTGTTTCTTTTTCTTTTTTTTTTTGGCCCCCTGGGCCGATCTTGCCTTTCACAGTTAAGTTTTTGGACCTCTAAAAAACCACCCACTATCTAGGGGTTGCTTTGTGTCCATTTTTTCCTGCAGGGTTCCCTCCCCCGGAGAATGTTGGGGCACCACCCGGGTTCGGGGGTGCGCACTTAACTTTCTTCGTCCCCTTTCCCCTTTTCCGGCGTTTCCCCTCGGTTCCGGGGGGGTTTTTTGCCCTGGGTTCCCCCTTGGGCAACTGCCCCTGCGGCCCACCTGGGGGGGCCTTTCATTTTGGGACCCCTCTTTCGGTGGGGCGCCCCCTTTTACGGGCTTTCCCAAGGTTTTACCGGTTGCGCTGGTTGTTTTTGGGGTGTACTTGGCCCTTTCGGCCTGCCTTTTAACACACATTTTTCTTCGGGTCTTTTCCACGGCCTATGGCGTCCCAAAAAAAAACTCGGTGTTTGGTTGGTGCTGACACCTCTCCCAAAAAAACGTGCTCTTGGAGTTTCGGCAATACACAACCCCCTTTAGTACTGTTTTTTTAGGCGTGGGGGGAGATCTTGGAATGTTGGGGCCCCAGCTCAAGGTTGGCCCTTTCCCGGGTCATGCCCCTCTGAATGTGGCTGTGTTTTTGTAGGCTGGTGGTCTTCAGTTGCTGGTCATGCGCGACCCACCCCTTTTGTTTTTTTTCCCTTTCGTCGTGGTGTCTGTCCCTTTATGCCCCCCCCCCAAGTCCTGGGGCCGGGGGCGGGGTGTCACTTTTGAGGCGGGCTTTGGGTTGGCTCGTGGTTGTTCGCGAACTTGGCCATCTTTTACCTTGGCCGTAATCCCGTTGGTAGTGCTTTTGCGTGCGGTGTGGTGGGTGGGTTTGAACGGTTTGGTCGTCTTCATTTTCGCCGAACCCTGGAAGGAAGGGGCTCTGGCCTTTTTCCCCTGCATTATTTGGGTTCGGGTGCCCGTCCGCTTGGGGGGGGGGGTGGTTCTGACCCCCCCGGGGGGGTGCAAGTTCTTTTTTCGCACCCCCCCAAATCGCTGTTCAATGGGCGGTTGGAAGGGCTTAACCCTTTAGGTTATTCAACGGCATCCGTCCCGGGTAGGTGGGGGTCCACGCCCAGCCTTAGATCCTTTTGCTGGTTTTGAGGGTTGCGTTAATCCACCCTCTCCCCCAGGGCACGATTGATCCAACACCTTTTTTTCCCGCGGCTTCCGTGTCCCCCTTGTGTTTTTTTCCCTCTTCAAAGCCCGTTCCTTTGTCAATCTCTCTTCTTTTTTTTCCCCCTTTTCATCAGTTGTTTGTTGTTTTGTTCCTTCTTCCGTTTTTTTCGCTTTTTCTTAGTTTCCCCGGCGGTCGCAGCTGCTATCGTTCTTTGGGGAGGGAGGGGTTGTTTACAACACCCACTCTACGGGCCCGGCTTTTTTGTCCCTTTTTTTGGGCGATTCCTGCGGCACAAGGTTTTGGCCCTGGGGAATAAGGAAAGTTTGCGGGGGCCCGGCTGTTTGCCGGCGGGGATTGGCGCCCAGATTACGGGAAGTTCTCCGTGAAGGCCAGTCCGAGGTTAACTCATAACTTGGCGAAACTTGAACTTGCCATTTTCCTCTTTCGGCGCGGATTAGGGGGGTGGGGGTTCCGCTTTTCACGGGCATTTCCTCTCCTTTTCTCCAGAATTTTGGTGTTGCGATGCAGCGTCGTTGCGTTGGCTTTTTTGAGGTCTTCTCTGCCCGACCTTGTGAAAAATTGCCCGCATGCCGTGGGTTTAAATAGACTGGTGCCCGTGTACCAAAACGGGGTCTTGGTGTTGGAAAACCGCCGCCACTTCCTTTGCATGTTTGTTTAAAAGTTTCCCCGGCTTACCGCCACCACAACCCCCAAGGGCGGGCTTCAAGGGGAAGTCCTGTTTTTTGTTTTACGGGTAAACCCGCCCGGCCCCACAAATACGTTTCTCCCTTCCCACAAAAGAGCGGGTTCTTTTGCCACCCAACCTGTTTGGGGAAATGTTCCCTCTTGGGCATGGTCAGTTTTGTCTCCCCCCCCAAGACTTAGGGTTTTTTCAACTCAATCGTTATGGGTGGGGGAGGGGCGTAAGAAGTTTCGGCGTTTGCCTTGGACCAACTCACCGCCCGGGGCTTTTGGGTTGGGGGGGGGGGACATTTCTGTTTTTCTGGGTTGGGTAGTTTTTTTTGAAATCCTTTTTTTCTCTGCCCAGAATCCCCCCCTTGTCTTTTGAGAATTTCGTGGGTCTTGCCGGGTTAGGTTGGGGACTGTTTTTGTGGGGACCCCCTTTGACCTGCGGTCTACGTTTTCTTAGTTTTTTGGGGGACGGGTCTTTGACCGGTTTTCATTCCCTTGCTTGCTGGGGCCCTGATCCGGGGGGGTGGGGACCAAGACCACTCCTACCCGATTCCCCTTTTTCTTTTTTTTGTATAAACACCCCCCATATTCCATTTCACCCAGTCCCAACACCTCGGTTTCTAACCTCGGGAGGTTCGTGGTTTTTTCCAAACCACACACACCAACTTGCCGGCCGACTTGGAACAAATCTATTTGAAATTCCCCGGGGGTTCTTTGTTTCCCATTAATTTGCTCATTGTGGTTGGCTTCCCCCCTCGAAGAACAACAAAACAAGTTTCCCCTGGGACCCCAATTATGGTTTGGTTGGTTTTGGGGAAATCCCTGTTTTTTTTTTCGGGGCCTCGTCCTGGCACAACCTGGTTGTTTTTCACTTCCCCTCCTTCCTGTCCGGCTTTCTCCACCCCAAAGGCTGATCGCTTGGGCGCGGTAATGGTAAGCTAATTTTGGAAACCGGCAGGGTTCTTGGGTTATGGGGTTGGGATTACGGCGCTTGGCAAGGATGGCTACGGGGACCCGCCGATTCGGGGGTGTTTGCCCTGGTTTTCTTTAGGTTGTTTTTGCTGGTACCGGGTTCCGTTCTGGCGTTGGAGGGGCTCCCCACAGCTGGACTTTTTGGGTTTCTCTTTTTTTTTCCGACCACGGGAAGACCCCGGTTCCTGCCTCCCCCCTGGGAGGGACCATCTTGATTACAAAAACGTTTGCCTTTTTTGGTTTAAAACAAACCCCCGGACGGAAAGAGCAAATGTTGAGGATTAGGTGGACAGCGGGCTGTTTTATTTCTAATAGACATCCCATCACTGCCGTGTCTTCCCCGTTTTGTCTAAGATGGATTTTACCCGCCATAGCTTTTCCACTTTTTGCGCCCGCGGAAATAGACTTAGGAAAATCGGTCGGGAAGACGTTTGACCACACATTTTTTGGTTTGGGGGGCCCCGCGAATGTGCTAGGGTCAGTTTTGTACACCACCGGGTTGGCTTGGGGGTGCCCCCACCCCGCCCACTTCTTTCCCTTAAGTTTGGAACTTGCCCTCTGATTTTACGTCATTGTTGTGCTAGAGCCAGTCACATGACTGCAATCCGCACTATCAGGATACAGTTGATTCTCTACTTCCGATGTTTAACCTCTCCGCAGTGATCACGGTGTTGTGAAGGCCCCCAGGCAGTACCCCTTGTATCCGGGTTTACGTGACAATACCCAACAACGCACATGGAAGGAAAGTTTAGAATCGCAATGGATCGGCTCGTCGTGCCCCTATTCTCGCATAGAAATGCAATAGTCCAGAGTCTAAGCTCAACGCATTTGTTAATAAGTCGTCCCCATGGCCTCCTCACCGCCGCGCTTCCCCCCAGCTCTTTTATCGCTTTTTCCCCACGCTGTCCGACGTGGTGTACCATCCCGGAGTCGCCGTCCCAATAGGTTCCTGCTTTGTTCGCCCCTGCGATTGGGGTGACCGTTGGTCCGATTCGCCCTAGACCCCCTGTGTCATGAAGAAGTGCCATTCCTATGCCCTTGGTTCCTCTCCACTAAATCCTCAATGGCTCCTCGAACGTCGGCCCTGACCGCCACCAGTTCGTTCTGGCCTATTGTATTTTGATGCGACGGCGTACCATTTTTTTTATTTTCGGGCGGGATTCCCCCCGCTTGCAATTACGCGCACTTCCACCCTCCCCGTCATTTTTACCCCTTGTCGCGACGTTGATTGCCCCCGTTTTGGCTGTTTTGCCTTTTTTTAACCTTTTCAATGGACCCTAATTCGTGGCTACAATTGTCCTTTTTGGTATGCGACTATGTTGGGCCAGACTGTCCCCCCCCCGTCCACCGGCACTTCCTTTCCGTTCTGAGCGGCATCGTTCTCTCCTGGCTTTTGTCCGGTTGAGTATTTTGACGCATTTTTTTTCCTCTCCTCGCTTCGGCG
>Ga0179593_1660284_pt1 | contig 21192 bp, 26 predicted proteins | sample CZODoug2_1_08_16_FD_185931 | JGI IMG/M metagenome (GOLD analysis project Ga0179593, IMG submission 185931) | Vadose zone soil fungal communities from Angelo Coast Range Reserve, California, USA - CZODoug2_1_08_16fungal (PacBio error correction) | ecosystem: Environmental > Terrestrial > Soil >... | reverse complement strand
GTCGTTTTATGCCACCGCCCCTTAGGTCTGACAATCTTCCAGGAAGCGTGAAACCGAAAGCTTCAGTGCCAGGTTCCCTTCCCCAGAAAGATTTAACCTCCCCCCTTGACCAAAAACCGGGCTACAGCCCGTGGACGGTTAATCGTGAACTGTTAAGGCACCCCAACCGTTTACCGTAGGGGTTTTTAACGTAGGTTAAAACATATGGCCGAGCAGCAACGCAACATGATCGATCGCCCCTCCTCCCCACCAGCTCTCCGTAAAGAATCCCTCTCGTCCTTATTACTCCCTTCTTGACCCCCGGTAACGGGATCTGCCAGCGCCTACCGGGTTTTTCCCAGCCGATTAGAAAATATGAGTCGGAGTCCTCACCGCCGTTGCTTCTTCGAATGTGCCCAACTTTCCGACCTGACGCCCACAGTGGTAGCACAACCTTTTCCCCTTCAAACTGCAATCCCCGATTCGTTCCTTTCACCCTCCCCTCCCTTTCGTTTTGACTAGATCTCATGCTATCCCACCTTTTGGCCCCCCCTTCTCTGGCACAAATCTCCCGGAGGGCTTTCCTCCGCAGATCAGTGTCATACACTCCCCCTTTTTCCTTTTGTCCTGTTCCCAAGCTGCATTCGACCCTTTCCTCTCTAAGCGCATGCGCAATCGTTCATTGCCTCGTCCTTCAGCACAGTGCACAGTTATGGACATAAAGATTTCCCTCTTTGATTTGGTCCAATCTTTTTTCTTTCTAATTGGCTGTTTACCACACTGCAACAAATCTGTCAGTTTGTGAACCCTCCCTCCCGGCCTTCCCAGAGACACTTGTTGCTTTCCCTGGCTTTTTCCGTCCCCCTGTACTCCTTTTCTGGCGCTTTCTTGCTCGTATCCTCCTTCCCGCGCCAATTCGGGTCTCGATCCCCAGCGGCGAGACGTCCCTCTCCTAGTTTGTATCAGCGCGAACCCTGGCTCCTTCTTTCTCCTTTCTCCGGTTTAGCCCTGGTAAAGGCGATCATTTCTGCGGCCGATGGCCCCTCCGCCGGTTTCAGAACCGGAATCTCGGTCTGCCCCAGCCCCCCCCCTCTATTTATTCGATTTATCATTCTTTTTTTTCTTTTGGCCAGCGGAGCAAGTCACTCGACGAATGCTTTTTTTTTAGGCAACCCCCGATTTTTTCTGTTCGATACTCGATTGACATCGCCTCCTAGCTTTTTTGTTTAGCAAGAGCCGCTTCACCTTTTTCTGCGGTGTTTTCTTTCATTCCCCCCCCCTTCCCTCGGCTACGCATTCTGCCCATGTCAAAGCTATGGTCGCTCCTCTGCCCGGTGCCCCCCCCCTCCTTCCCTACCCTTTCTTCTGAACTTCTTAGCCTTTAATGAACGGCGGTTTCTTTGTTTGTTCTATCGTTGTCTGCGTTTGATAACCGTGGATGTCTCCTTTTTCCGAACCCGATGTGTTGTCCCTCTTTCCCCCCCTCCGACTCTCCTGTCGGCATTTCTCAGGCCCCCATGCTGCGCGTATCCGCACTATATGAGAGCGCTGTGTAGTTTGTCCCTCTTTTTAACTCGGAGCCCTTTTCGAAGCTTCTGCCCCAACGAAACCAGTGATTTCCTGACTACTCCCTTAGCGCCCACTTTGCGCTCCCTCCCTTTCATTGAACATCCAGTTTAGATTGAGAGGCCCTCAGATCATATTCAAACGCTAGGCGCCGTTCTCAAGAACGAAAGAATCTTCTCGCGCATCTCCCCTTTCTTTTCTCCTTTCCTGTTCATTGACCTCGCCGTCTCCCCCCCCATTCGGCGACCCACGAGCTTCTCCTCCGGACTTTCATTGAGAGGAAATGATGTGTCCTCCCATCCAAACAGTTGTCCGATCATCTCTCTCCTCCCCTTTTTTCCTTCGGCCTTTTCCCCACTTGATCTTTTACAGCTGGAATTAGACCCCCTTCCCCGACTTGAGACTTGCTTCTATCCACTACCTCCAGTTTAGCTTTGGAGAATTCCTATGAGGCTCGCTGATATGGCTTGAGAGATGCGAGACATTCCTTTCCCGCCTGGGAAGACCGCCTACGGTGATCCCTTGGAAGATTTGCTTCTTGGCATCCCCATCCCCCATCCTGTCTTCCCCTCCTCGAGAGTGTTGGAGGGCATCGCCTCCAACGGCTTTTCCCCAGAGCAAAGTTTTTTCCTTTCCTCCCTGCATTTTTCCCTTCCTCCCCTCGTGATTCTTCTTTCTGATGGACATTCAGAACCCCCCTCCCCACTTTACGGAACGCGCTTATTTTTCTTGGCAGGACACCATGCCCTCCTGGCGATCGAGGATTTCTTCTTTCTCCAACATGGATGCACTCCGGCTCTCCACAAAATATCCCGCAGCAACGATACCCCCCCCCCCCAAACGTCTCCCCATGTGCCCTCCCGCCGTCAAGATGATCTCTGACAGGTATCGGTGCACTTGCCCCTTGAAGTTCACAGACCCAAATTTCTTTGCCCGGCAGACTTATCTCCCCTGCAACGGTTTGCCCAAAAGGGAGGAATTTCAGTGAGCTCTCGTTCCTGAGCCTATGAACTCACCGCCGAGATCAAAGACTTGAGTCCCTCGCTCTTAGTCCCCGTCCCACTTTTCCCGCCCCCGACTCCCCATCTTATCGTCCCTCCCTCTTTCAACATTCGCCCTTTCGATTTGCCTTCAAACAACGCCGGCTTCCTCCTTGACCCCTACGCTGCCCCCGACCCAAAAATGAAGCCCCCTATGACATCAACGTACAAAATTCGTTTGGCTGTAGCCTCAACTGTCTCCTCATTGCTTGCCCGCGCGGGGTCCTCCCCCCCAAATTTCTTCCCCTCCCTCTTTCCTCATGTGTGTACCAAAGCCCCCCACTCCCCCCCCACGGAGCGGACATCCTGTCGAGCTGGTGTGAATAGCAAAAAACACTCCCGCTTTCACCCCCTCGTATCGCTGGTTTCCGATTTCCGCCCTTCCTGCGACTTTTTTCCTTCTCTAAAATCTTCCCCTCGACTCTCGGCCTTTTCGGAGATTAACTGGCTCTTCCTCAGGAGATTTCCTCTTTGCGGTCGGGTTTTTTTACCACGGCCCAGTTCTTGCCCCAAAATCCCCTCACCCCAACCCAATCCAAATAACGAGGATTTATCCCTCACGGTGCCCTCTGCTGCATTCTCCAGGTCCTTCCTTCCTCCTTCCCTTTTTCCCCCCCCATGTTTGCACTTTGTGCAGTTCGAATGCATTTTCTCCCTCCCCAGGTATGAACTAGTGTAGACTTTCGCTCTTCCACGTCACACTGTTCCGGTAGTCTTCTTTTTGATCCATGGCATCTAGAAGACGAATCTGTTTCTGATTGCCCCGATGAGGACCAAGTAATATTGCCGGGTTTACCCCATAGCCCCCTTTCCTTTGGAGATTTGGGACAACCCTATCCTTTATTGACTTTGGGTCAACTCCAGGTTATCCTTTCCCCTGACTTGGTTTTTCTTGGACCCTCTTTTTAGATTTTGAGCTCAAAGGTTTGCAACAGATGATGTTCGACTTAATTACTCAGCTTTTCCTTCTATTTTTTTTTCTTTTCTTGGGGCTGTGCCTTATATTCTTTTTGCTCTCCCTGTCACTGTGCCTGTCAACATTACTGTCACTCGTTTTATTTTCAAGTACCATCGATAACTGTCTCTCCCCCTTTTTTGAGGAGATTGTCCACCCTGGGGGAGAGATAGCTCTTTTCCAGTTTTTTGTCCCCCCCCCCTTTCGGTTCTTTTGACGTTACTATACGGGTTCTTTTAAAGACATCTCCCCCTTTCTTTCCCTCCTCCCTTAGACGATGTCGTGCGTCAAACGTAGCTAGTTTAGGCGGAATCGAGGTCCGTTAACCCTCCCCCTTTTTTCTGACCCCCGTAAGTCCGCGCCTCCCCGGTGTGGGTTCCCCTTTTTCTCCAACCCTGAAAGTGTGCCTCTAAAGTACATCGCACCTTCCCCTTCTTTTGAGTGATGGGTTGAACCTTCTCCCCCCCCCTTCCCCAAGAATCAGTCTCCCAGGCTTAGGCAACCGATCGGTCCCCCCCAAGACCCCTCGAGGAAGGATTTCTTCCTTTTTTGCCCCCCCTTTTCTTTCCTTTCCCGACCAGGTTTTTTCCCCCCTTGTTTCTTATCGGTAGGAAACGGAGACTTTCCCGGTTTCCCAATAATTTTTTTACCAAGTAAGACCGCGATAAGGACTCTCCGATTCCCCCCCTTCACCATGCCCTCTTCGTGACGTTCCCAGCTCCCTCTTGCTACGATCTGCCATTGCTATACAATCGTATCCTGGCCAACGGCTGGACATTCTGTTTATCGCCCTCCCCTGGTTCATCCTTCAAGGGCGGGAGGGTCCGGCATTCTCAAAGAGGTCAGTGTAACATCTCCTAACCATGGTGGCCCAACAACCTTTTAAAGCTCTACCCCGTCTCTTCCCTTGAGAGCGCAATGGATTTTTCCCATGCACACTTTGCCGTGATGCCACACTCCCCTTTCCGCTTGCTTTTTTCCCTGACCGGGTTGAGTACTTTTTGTGCAAAACTGTCCTCTTCCTCTGCTCCTGGGTTTAATTTTCCCCCCTAGTTTGGCTCCTCCGCGCTGCGAGACGCGGCTTAGGAGTCGCTTTTTTAAAGCATTTGCTTTCCCTCTGCATCCATTCCCGCCCCGAAGTTCCTTTGCGTCTCGATCGCCCCCTGCGGCTGCCCTCTTCGTTGTTTTTGTGATTCTGAGCGCTATTTTAAGTCCCCTTTGACGGATTAATTAGAACCGGACCCAAAAGGCGATTTCCCTCCCGGCTGTGTTCTTCCCCCCCCGCGGGTTTGCAGCCCCCGGACTTTCCTTGCATGGCGACATCCCCCTTTTTCCTTTTTTTAGATTCCCTCAGTTGGCACTGCCCTTCCCACACGTTTCCACGCCTTTTTGGTTGAGGCAAACCGCTGCGTTTCATGTTTTTTTTCGGTTACTCGACTTGCCCTCGCTTCCAGACTTCGGTTGACTAAGCTCTACTCGCCGCACCCCCCTTTTGATGGTGCCTTCCGTCCCTTTTTCCCCGAACTGATGACGACTTCGATGATTTTGGCCCCCCGATTGCGGCGGCGGCCAGAGTATACCCTTTGCCCTTGTGTTCTTCTCCATCCCTCCCTCATTTTTTTGCTCCTACGAAACTAGATGAACGTTTTTCCCGACCTGGCAAGAGCGTTTTTTTCTTACTGTGTGGCTTTCCCGTTTTTTCGACGTATCTCCGCTGTGGAATGTTCTTTTTATTAGCTTCCCCCCATCTCGAATTTTCCGTGTCTGTTTTCTTCCCCAAGTAACTCATGCGCTTTTTTACTCTTGTTCGCTTGGTGTGTTCGAATACTACCCTTTCCCAAGTAACCCCTCCGTGTTTTCACCTGTCTTTTCGCGCCGGAACAAATCGCCCTCCCCTGCATGCTCATAGGCCCCCTTCACTCCCCCCCCCCCGGTCCACCGTAAACGGTTTCGTGAAACTTCCATGTTGGTCTGGCCCCCCTCCCTCCATCCTTTCAGGCTTTAGGCAGCCCTATTTCCCAGAAGGCAGAATCCTCTGCCTTTTTCCTCCTCTTTCGCTCCTTCGCGCCGTCTCCCCCTATTTCTTGGAAGACGCTCTTCGAAGCCCCGAGAAGGAGTTCCCATTCTGTTCAACTCCCATTGAGATCAAACATTCCCTTCTTCCTTCTCCCCTGTTGTTAGATATCTTTCCTTGTTTTGATCTCACCTTTCATGCTTCCTTCGCAATTCCTGCGGGTGGCGCTTTTCCTTAGTCTTTCCTGTCCACTTTTTCCATTTGTTGGTGGTGGGAGACGGCGTCCTTTTCACTCTTCTCTCTACGAAACGGCGATGCTATCTCAGATTCTTTCCGGATTTTTTCCCTCTCTTCAAGTTTTTTTTCTTCTGGAATTGGTCCGCTCATCTTCCTTGTCCCTATTCGCAACTACGGCCGAGATTTTTTGGCGCGAAGTTTATTCCTTTTTTATCATTCCGGCGCCCCTTGCACATATTTCCGGTCACACGGTATCTTTATTACTTGCCCTTTCAACCCCCCTTCCCTTCTCTCTTTCTCCCTTCTCGAGCTTTTTTTTCTTGTCCTTCCTCCTGTCGCTGATCTCGATGGTTCCTCTATCACAACCAGATCTCACTTTCCCCGAGCTCCGTCAACCCCCCCTCCCCTTCATACGCAGACAACCCCTTCCCACAATTGCTCGTTGGCAAAGATCTTTAAAAAGCCGTTTTTTCCTCCCCTTTTCCTCTTCTCACTAGACTTTCGTCCCCTCTTCACTAACAGACTTTTTTTCGGCACCTCCCTCGGTCCTCCTCCCAATCTTAGTCCCCAACCAAGGGCGCGAATTCTTTCGGTCCCACCTCTAAGGCTTTATGAAGTACAAAGAATTCGTCTTGCTCCACCTTCCATTGTTTGCGATTTCCCAAACTTAAGTTTCGCCGTCTGAAGCGCTGCTCGACCCTAAGCTGCCCCCCTCGGAAGGTTTATTTGTCTTTAACCCCCTTTTTGAGAGTTGCTGCGACTCTGCCGCCCCCAACTTGGCACCCTTACATCAACTCCAGGGACGTTTTTTCTCTTCCCCCCCCAGTTCTAGGTCTCTTTCTTTGCCCTGCCCCGGCGGGGCATCTCCAACCTCCCCCTCTGTTTCCTGATAGCCTAAACTTCTTCCCCCCCCTTTTTCCACACACCGCCGCCCGCCAATCGCCGCTGGGTGAACGCCACTCCGTCTATCCCATTCTTAGCTCTTATTCCCTGGTCGGCGACCGTGGGCGGATCGTCCAGTAAAGCCCCTAGACTCCTCTTCGCGGGGGAAGACGGGAGGCTGACCAGCCTAATGGCTCTTCCCCCGCCTTGGCTTACCCCACAGATTGTTGCTTTTGATTCGGTATTCATTGGTCCAACAATTGAAACAACGTCCCCAACCCCCCCAACCCCACTCACACAAAGTGCTTTTCTGGGGCCTTTGCCTTTTCAAATAGTATGGCCCCTCACCCTAATTTCGTGCGCCTATTCTCGTGGACATTATTTTCCCTGTTCCTTTAATCCAGCTGGAACGACTAGCCATCTTCCCAAGTAAATTCCTGAGTTTTCCCCCTCTTCCTTTCCCCTCAAATTGGGCGGATCCTTTTTGCCACTTCTCTCTTGCCCACTCCCGCAACTCGAATATGTTCTGAGTGTTCCGCACGAAGAGGTCGTGAATATGATTGCCCTTGTTCTTTCTCTATCGTTTCTTGGGACACATTCGTGATGATTGTTTCCCCGCGTAAACCTCGCCTTTCCGACCTCGACTTTTCTATCGCGCTTCCCCCTGGCAGTTGCTTTGCTCCCACTGCATGTTTTTCACCCTTGACCTTTCCTCAGCTTTTTGGGCCTTCTTTTTCTTCTCCTTCCCTGAGTGATTCTTTCTTTGGAGTCCTTTCACTGGGCGATTTTCCCCCCCACCGTCCGCAACTCAACCTCCCCATGTATAGCTTCCACCAATTCTTTCCAGGTGATTGCCCCCTCTTAGATATTCGGACAGTTACGCTCCTTAGCCGTGCGGTCTTTCTTTTCCCCCCCCCCCCCCCCCCCCCCCCCCCCCCCCCCCCCCCCCCCCCCCCCCGCCCCCTCTTCCCGTAATCGGGGCCTTTAACTTCTCGCTGATTTTTTTTCCTTTTTCTCTCTGTTTGCGACTCTCTTTTCATTCGTCGATGACCCCAACTCCAGCCGAAACTCCCCGCTCTCCTGTCTCTATATTAACCCCCACTTCTTTTCTCCCCCCCCCGGGTAAAGAAAGTGGTCTTTGCGTACCTGCCGTCCCCTCCCCCTTTTTTTCGTGTGTTTCCCGCCCAGGGCAGACGCAAAGCCCTTTCCGGGCCGCTCCACGCGTTCAACAAGCCTAGAGAGGTCCTTCCAGATTTAGGAGGATGTCTCTTGTTTCCCCGGTGCGACGCTCAGACATTGTCCCAAATTACTCCCCCGACCACCTTTCGGTTTTCAGTCTCTGTCCACCTTCGAGTTACCGACGTTTTTTTCCATCCCTCCTTTTGCCCCCCCTGCAGGACCGACCGCGATAAGGACACGCAACTGCCCTCCCTACTCTTACCGGCCAATCAAGCGAACCCTCTTACTTTCTTTCTTTATGTGCATCGCTCTTTTCCCTTTTTTTCCAAGTTGGCTGAATCGCGTTTTTTCATCTTTGAGGTTTCTAGGACGGGCCACTTTTGGCACGTCCCCCCTTCCCCCCTTGCCTTTTCACCACGTTCCAGCTCCTTTAAGCCCTAAGGTATCTACAACACACTAGTCCAGGGATACTATGGAACCGAAAAGTAAAAACTCAGGGAGGCCCACCCGACTTGCAGCTTTGCTTCGAGTTGTTCCATTTGGCAGGGTGTTTATCTTCTTTGCCTGGTTTCACTCCCCTAAATCCCCCTTGTTGCACAGATTAGGCGCTAACATGTTACTTTCGATATAATTTGCGAAGATTTTGACCCCTCTTTAGTTCAGTCCTTTTACTTCATGCTACGCCTTCCGAACATTCGCTTCTAGATACGCCTCCAGCCTTTTTTCCCTGCTTTTCCCGCTTATTACGCTGCGACTCTTTGTAAAGTTTTTGACGGGTCCTTTATACAGGCCCCATGGAAAGTATTCCCTTTCAGTTTGATGTTTACATGTCCCCCTTTACCTCCCTCTCTTCCCCCTTTCCAGCCACCTCCTTGACTGTTTGATCACGTTGTTTTCTTCAGTTTGTGCAGAATTATTCCTGCTCTTCCTGCCTTTGTTGACGGCCACCATTGCCTTCCCCCTGTTGAAAGCGTCTGTTTCTATCCTCGTTTTTTTCCTATTTTCGAGCTTTTTCTTTTCTTCTTTGACCAACATGCCTTGATTCTCGGCTTTTCACTTTTTTTTTTCTCGCTCCCCGTGCCTGAGACCCCGAGAATGTTTGGCCTTCGTTCCTTTTCGGCGCGGCCGCTCCCCGTCCTTCCCTCCGGTCCCAAAGACATTGTCTTTGGAACTTACTTTCAGTGCCTCCCTTTCAACCCATCCTATTCCTCTTGAATGAACATCTGCGATCTTTCTCCCCCTCTTTTCTCGTTGTCGGAGGTTCTATTGCTTTTTGTTCGAATCGGGAGGTCTTCCCCTTTATGTATTGTGGATAGCCCCTCCATTCTCTTCTGGTCTCGCCAAAAAGCTCAGCGCGTTCCTCCTCAATCCGAGCTGGCTTGTTTTGATAGTACCCAAAGGGAAAGTACTCTTCTTTGTATGGTAAACCTCCCTTTCCTTCCCCCTCCTCCATTCCCTCCGGTGATTAGATATTGGCCCTTCGCCCAAACTCAACTTTGTGAAACTCATGTTACTTGAGTACCAATGCTCTTACGCTCTCCTGCTCCCCCAATCCTTGACTTCTTCTCGCTCATACTTTCGCGCGTTATCCTAATGAATCGTCCCCCACTCAAAACCTTTCCTGTTTGCGCGACAAGACCTTCGATGAATTCTCCTGACCTATGGCCCTGCCCCAGTAAAAAGGTTTCCTCCCTCTCTTGTGTTGTGTATCTATCTTTCGACATGTTTATCTTTAATGGTCTGGACCCTCTTCCCCTTCTCCCCCCCACCCCAGGTCGTGCTGAAAGATTCTTCTTCGTGTGCCAGCGGTGTTTTGGGAAGGCCTTTTGGTCTGATCCCACTCCTGTGATTCTCTTTCGAAATGATCTGGTACTACGGCGTTTATGACTCTTCCTCGTCGAGTTTCTTGGGACGTTCATTTTTATGACCCCCCCAATCGATTCTCAACTGCCCTTCCTTTTCTCGCCAGGGCTATCTGCATCACTGCTTGCCCTCGCTTTGACAGGAAAGCTTTGATTCAGACACGTGTGATTCCCCTTGTCCCCTATTCCTTCCAGTTTGTCCCCTCGCAGCTTTCTTTACGCGAGTAGCTGTTCTCAATTCCGACACGGGCGATAGATGGAGGACTCCCCCCCTTGCCTACATGTGTCGATTTCTTTCCTTCCAAAATAACCCCTTTAGCTCCCCTCATACAACGATAGAACAAATACATCCCCAATCTTGTACCCCCTCTCGTAACCCGAAGTTTTCATTCCTCACCCGTTCGGATTCCTCTATTCTTCGTTCCCTCCCCAACGTTGCCGATTCCCCGGAGGATTCTGTCCCCCAGTACGCGCCTCCCACTAGAGTTCTCCGGTCAGCGGGCCCCCCCCTGCTCTTTCATTCCCAGCCTGATCAAAAGGCAGGCCCCTTCTTTAACCCGAAGTCTCTTTAAAAGCGCGATTGCAAAGCGATGTTCGAACATCCGACGGGCAACCCTTTCGGGAAGTTATGCTTTTGCAACCTGGATCGCCTTGCTCCTCTTCCTCCCAACCCACAACATCCGATCAATTCATCCACCCCCCCCCTTGTTTTGGCTGTCCTACAGCACGCTCTTTGCTTCCGATGTGTCACCCCCCTTCGCTTTGCCCAACACCCCTTTTAGTCCCGCTGCGTTGGGACTTCTCGCCCTTTCCCATTGCTAAGGTGAAAGGGCCCTCCCCCCACGTTTAAACGTTGACAAAGTTCTTCTGCCCCCCCCCCCAGTTCTGGTCACGCCGGGGCGATCTCCCTTATGTTATTCACTTCGTTTGCCTTTCTGTCCCCCCAAGCATTTTTTCCGCTACTATCGCCGCGTCGTCCAGATTCCGCCGCCTCTGTCTCGGTGCGTTCTCAGGCTTTTCCTTTCACTACCGACTTTTTTTTTTTTTTTTTTTGGTACACGGCAGTTCCGGCCCCATTGTGGAACCAAACCACAAATACTTTGCTCACTTTCCCCACTTTCGTTAAATAGAGCCATTTGACATCATTGCGCTCTCTCTCCTTTTTTTTTTTTACCCTGGACCCAAAGTTTGGTTCCGACCTCACATCAATGCTTCGGAAATGAGTGTTCCCCCCTGTCAGGATTCAGCCCCCTCCCCCTTTCTGTCCCTTTTTAATACTGAATAGCAAAGATCTATCAAAGACATCTGTTTTTACTCTGCCCCCCTGTCACGAATTTGCGAGGGCCCAGTAATGATTGCAAATTTTTTTTACCCTCTGTCCTTATCAGTTCTTTCCCTTTGCCCGACCCTGTTTTAACCCCCGGAGGGTAAATCTTTCACTCCCTTCGTCACGTGTTCCAAATGGAGCGCTGGCTGCCAATTGTTCCCTCGAGAAGACTTTCCTCCTCCCTTTCTCTACTGTTGCTCTTTGACCCCTTGGTTCCTTTTTCTCTCTTAACTGTCAGATGGGTTACACCCCCCTCCTTTTTTTTTTCACACGAAAACGTTTTGTTCTTTCCCTTTCATTACCCTTTTTTGAGCTGGACACCGAGGGTAGATCTTTACTTCCTCCTTGAGCTTTTTGTCAGGTTGCCGCGCATTTTTTCCCTATGCCCGTGTAATTTGCATTTACTCTTTGTTTGTTCTCAGCTGTCGTGAAACGGCTTGATCCCCCTTCCTCTCCAATCTCCAGGACCGCAAACCGTCCACCCCCCTTCTCAATGACCGTAAGTCCCTTAGCGTTGTCACCACTCCCAACCCCCATTTTTTTTACCTATCTGCTTCTCCCAGGTCCGTCAAAACGTTAACTTTCTTGCGATCGTTTTCTGCACCCATCGCCCCCCTTGTGAAATCGCAAGCCAAGCATTTCATTTCTGCTCAAAGACAACAGCCCCAATGTTGATCTTCCCTTCAGCTAGGAAGTTCGCGACCAAAGGCCGTGTTCGCCTCCCACCCGGGCCTTTTGTAACGACGAAAGTCGATGTAGTGGACCTGATTTAACGTCAGTTCCTTCGTTGTCACAAAGGCCGCCCTCCTGATAATCCCCCCTCCCCCCTGGCCCCCCTTACTGCCAATCCCTATTCTTGGCCCAGTCCCACTATTTTTTCCTTTTTCCTAGATCTACAGACGTATCGGTCGTATAGGAACCACGACTCGCATCTGCAGGGTCCATACACGAATTCTTTTCCTTGTTCTTTGTCGATCCCCCCACCAACGGCGACCATTCACCGTGCTCATCGAATTAATCTCTATTCTTTCCCTCCAGGCCCTATTGACGCAAAGGCACCGTCCAGCCTTACTTTCTATTGAGTTCTTCCCACATTCCTTTTGTTGCGTCCTTGGCGTTTCCCCTCATATGTCCTGTAGACACACAACCCAACAACCCCCCCAATGACCCCTCTTTCGTGCCTTTGACATTTCGTCCCATCTATTCCCCCTTTGCGACGCTGCGTCGTCTTTCTCATCCTTTCATCCAGGGATCCCCGCGTCTCCTGCTACCTTTTTTCTTCTCTCCCCCCCACCCCCCAAGTTCTCTCCTTTCATAGACCCTTTTTGTTTTTTCTTTTGACCGATTTGAGGGTTTTTGCTGGAAAATGTAGCCATTTGCTTGATACCCTTCTGCAGCTCAGAGTTGTTTGCATTCAGTAGATTTTGCTTACCCCAATAATGTTTTTACCCCGCCAAACGCTTTAGGCCTTATTTGTTCGTATGTTTCGTACATTTTTCTGTCTCCGTTTGTAGCAACTGCTTCCCGTTTCTCAACCGGCCGAATGTTAGTCCGATTCCTCTTTTAAATATTGCGCGCTTCGTCTCCTTTTCTTAGACCTCTGCTACGAATCCCCCTTCTTCTAATTCTCGAGCCCTCTACTCCCCCCCTTCCTCCGTTTTGTCACCCTCTATGGCTGGATTCTCACGGCCGACCTCTCTTGCCTTGGATGATCCACCTCCCTTTTTCCTCCTGCTCCCTCGAATCTTAGATCATCGTAATATTCGTTTTGTCGCGAGATGCCGGCTTTTTGTTTATTCCCTGTTGGATGCTTTGCTTTTTGTGAGCATCCCCGTTTTTTTCCTCTTCTCTGTTATAGCGATCCTATCTCGAATAGCCGTGGGCATATCAATTCCCCCCTCTCGTTACTTTCAATATGAGAGAGCTTTTAGTTTTTTTTTTCAATCCCGTTCCAGTCTCCTTGACGTTTTCCCTGATCTGCAGCCCGGAAAAATTGATCGTCAGCCTGTCCTCTTCTCTACCAACCTCTCTTCGTATTTCCGAATCGGGATTTTCTTCTATGAGACTGACCCTCCTGCTCCCCAAGTCGCAAGTCTTCCCGCTATCCTCCATTCATTCTTTCTCTTTTTCTGTCGATCTTTCCCTTTGAGAGATAATCATGCATCTCGCCAACATTGACAACTTTGCGTTGACCTACCTTCCCCTCGGGCTCGGCACCTCTTTCGGCACATTTCTGGCAATAACCATTGATCCACCATTTTCAGATCTTTCCTAAACCTCCGTTTGTTGAGATCTTGACCCTTATCAGGGTGGTCAATGCCCTCAGGACGTTGGCTGATGGTGAAGCTCGTTCTCCAACGGTTCCATGTGGGGTTCTTGGCGCTTCCTTATGGACGAAGCAGGATCTCCCTTCCCTCTTTTTGCGCTGACTGTTATGGGAAGACGGCGGCCGGTTTGCCCTTTTTTTGAAGATGGGTCTCTGAATTGGGCCTCATACAATGAGTTTCACCCACAAAAATCCGATTTCGTAAATACGCCTGGAGGTTTTCTATAGCCTCAGGATGCCAAATGTTTTCCGGAGCGGCCCTCTCATCCCCCCCTCAAGTGATTCTTGACCGGTGGAAGACAAACACCCCCCCCGCGTCCATTATCTGAACAGATTAGAGTTTTTGTTTTCTCCCGTCTGGATCCTTGAGATGGAGTGAAGCGCCCCCCCTGAGCATTTTTTGTGTCCCTAAACACCATCAGGTAGCAGCCACGCGCCACTTAGACCCTCTTCCTTTTTCAACCTTTCCCTCAACTCCTCAAGTAATCGGAGCAATCTATGTCTTCTTCCCCTTTCAACCATTTTCTTTTTTTCTGGCCCTATCTTCCGCGCCGCGCACCCTTTTGCACACCTTTCGCCGCGGTCGTCCTTTTTTTAGAAGGAGGGTTTTACCCGAGCCGGCAGGCCTCGCGTCTTTCTTCAAACACTTTCTATCGTCCTCTGTCCCAATGAGCTTAGAAAAGACGTTTTGCACTCCCTGATGATTCCCCCCCCCCCCCTTCTCTCTTGCTTAGCTCACAACCTGGCCCGGAAACACTACGAAAAATGTCTCACAGCCCCCTTCTTTTTGGTTCCGCTCACTCATATCCCTACTTCCATGGCTTCATGTCAAACAACCTTCCGTGCGGTATGCCGTCGCGTTATTCCCTCCCCCCCACCGGCGTCAACGGGCCCGTTCGGATCTACGCCCAACAGTCCTGATCCCTGTTTCGCTGAGCCGCGATGATCGCGGACTTCTTTTTGATCGTCCCCAAATGCTCTCTACTCTATCGCGTATGCGAGTTTTTCTCGTATCTTGCTCTGTTCTTTCCTACCGAATTTTGCGGTTGTTGTTACCCCTTCTTGTCTCACCCCGGTCAATTCCCTAACCAAAACTTTTCAAAATAGGTATTTTACTACCGTACAAGTCGGAGACGCCTTCTTCTTCAGGTACCCTTCGTCTGTCACTAATTTTGATATTCATTGCTTCCTCCTCCCCCACGTAGCACAAAATGCTGCCACGCATTTTAACTCGTTCCCCCTCTACGAATTACTGCATGGAAACTCACCTTGAAACAGACCCTCCCATGAACCTAATCTCTTTCGCCCTTTCGGACGCTGCTGTTCATGACGTCTACTGTGTGAACGCAGCGCCGCACCTTTTTTTAACGCATCAATGCACGCACGATCTAGTCCATTCCAAAATCCAGTGAAATTTGTTCACTTATGCCCCTTTCCCCCCCAATAGACAAGCCGTTGGACACTGGCAAGCGTTATACGGCACGAAAATAGTGTGACGATACATACTATCATCTGTCCCCCGCCTCGCCAAGACTTTCTAGAATGCAAAGATTCTCTACCACTCACCCTACCTCAACACGGTGCCACGCGTTCTCGTGGACCAGAAGTCAAACCGTGATCGAGATACCCTTGCATCAATTTTCCCAGAGTTCACCCCTCGTTCCCACACACACAACACCTCAACCTCGGCAAGAACCACATTGTTTTCCCCCTCTGCTTCCTCAATGTAGTAAAAATTCACCTAGAGCGAAGTACTTTCAGCCCGGGCTTTCAGGGAATTGCCGCCTTCACCCCTCGGGGCCTCGCAGTATTACTACTTTCTATCAATTGGCCTTTTATGCTTTGCCTCATGCCTTTTTAACCGGCGCTCCCTTTCTTTGCCTCATTCCTTTTCTGTTGCTTGAGAATGGGCCCTGAGCCTTTTTCATCTCATGTCACTTTTTGGTTCCACCCTTCATTCCATTTTAACACGATGAGCTTCCATTCTTCTACCCTTGGTTTGGGTGAACCTCTTTTCCGAAATAAGAAGAGTAGATCCCTTCCGGTCATTTTGAGAGCTTTCTCGGCTTACTGGCGAATTGTCTCCGCCTCCCCTCCCTTGGGCTTCACGGACATTTCCCTTTTTTTTCTGATTTCCTTTGCAAGTTTTTCTCGGTAACGGCGTAGGCGCCGTACCAGACCCTTCTCAATCCGTACTTCTTTCCTCCCCTCCTTCTCAGGTAAAGAAATGGTGCCGCTTCGGTCCAAGGTCAACGTTTTCCTTCACGGTTTATGGGTGACGTCTCTGCAACTCATCTGCGCTCTTAGCTTGAAAACGTAGAGCGCGAATAGACTTTTCCGACCCGTTGAACAAATGCCCTTGATTTTCCGCTGGTTCCGTCCGCCCCCTGTCGAGCTTTTACCCTCCGGGGTACATCAATCATTCCTGACTAAATTCTTCTTCCTCCCGATTTAAGTAGACTGACCCTTGCCCCCTTTAGCACTTTTACACTTTTCCTTCTTCCCTTCCTCTGACTTTTCTCTTCTTTGCTGATGCCCAATTGTGACCGTATCCGTGGCCAACTTCCATCCTTAAGTTATTTTTATCCTAAACTTTTACAGTGTACACTGTCCCTTAGCCTATTCGGATCTTAGTTTCCAATCTTTGTTCCTACCCCCTTTGCCCCTCACAATGCAGCTACCTACGCGAGGATGCGCAATGCCTAATTTTAACAGCATTTCCCGTGTCTCCCCCTAAAGACTTCTTGTTTTTTTTGTGTTTTTCACTTTTCCGTTTTTCCCCCGGCAGTTACAACTCAACCGCAAAAATATGTCATAGACTCCTAGGAACCACTCTCAGATCCCTCTCGGGCGATCTAATCCGACGTTACAGGTTCAGTGCTACTCCCATTTGCCTCCTTCTCTTCCGACCCCCCTCCTTTTTTATACCTTCGCGTTCGTATCGCCCAGGCCGACGGCGTGACTCTTCTTTTTTTTTTTCCAGTTCTCTTTTTATCGTTGACGCGTGTTTTTTGTTTTCTTGAGAGACAATGGTCCTGCCCCCCTTCGGCAACGTGGACCGCGCCTGTCCTCTCTTCCTTCTACCTCCAAACCTTGGACGTTGATTCCGATTTATTAATTCTGGCAGCGGCGCTGCACCTTCCCCTACTTTTTTTTTGCAACAGCCGTTCGAATGTTGCCAGCGTTTTTTTCCCCCCCTATCTTGAGAGGGTTTCCTACCTTACATTTGCCGAACCTCCTTCACCACCTTTTTTTTTGTATGTCCAAACTTTCTTCGCGACCGCCCCGATGGATCTCCTGCGACTTTTTTTTTTTTCCCAACCTTATTGCGGCGGCGGCGCTCCCGCATTAAGACCGTCTCTCCCCCATCACTGACATCGAGTGTTCTCCTCGAACTCAGATTCCTTTTCCAGCTTCCACCTCTCGTTTTTTTCTCGTTGGCATGTTGTCTTCCTCCACATTTGTGAAATCGGAGGATCGACACCCTCTTCTCGCTCTTGTCTCGAGTGTCGGCATTATTCCTGCACGAACAGTGCGTAATCCGCACGTTTTTTATTTTTTTTTTTTTGTTTCTAGTTACACCGTTGTACAGACGTGTATTCCTCCCCCCCTTTTCCCCGCTGCAACAGTTGCGGTCTAGCTCACATTCGAGCCTTGGTATGTCCAAATCGGGATTTTTGATGGAGATTTTCTTTTCCCGACCAACTCCCAAGCCTCCATCCTTCCTTTCAGCGGGACGTTTTTCCCTTTCCTTCTCCCTTTTATCTTCCCGCCGTTGACTATCTTGCGAGCTCATCACATGACCTTTCCTCCCCACACGATAACACTGTGACCAGAGAGCTTCTCCTCCCCCCATCGCTGCGCGCCTGTACAGGGAGAAGCCCATTTGCTCATTCACCGTTCTTTTTTTTCACTCCTCGTTGTGTCTGAGAGTCATGTTCCACCTGTTTTGCTTCCTTCAACTTTTCTACATGGCCTTTTAGCACCCGTCCTCCGCAGAACTTCCTCTTCTTCTTGCAAAGCAATAGGGTGTGTCGAACTTTCCCATTTCGTAGAATGTCGCCCTTCCGAGTTCTCCTTTAGTGCTTTTCTGATCGGGAGACGGCTCACTGGTGACTCTAATCTTCTTGGTCGCTCCTGAGTTTCACATACCGATTTAGTCGCTCTCGACATATCCCCGGCCACAAAAGAGTCATACAGAGCACATAGAAGCCGCCCCCCTGGGATATGAAAGGATTGATAATGTCTTCTACCAGATGGCTCCCCTTCCCCTCCACAGTGGCGAATTAACTACACCCCTGACCCAAGCTAAGCGTGCTCCACGGTCCCCCCTATCTATCTGAAGAATAGTTGCAAACCAACAACTGAGATCTCCCTTTGGACTATTCCGAAAGCCTCCTCTCAGATTAGCGGCTAGCTCCCTCTTCGCTTAAGGAAAAAAGGCCGAAATAGCTCTTTCTGGAGTCCCTCTTATCCCAAAGCGCAGTCCTTGTATACCTCTCCCAAAATAACCGGTAGCTCAGAAACATAGAACAAAACCCCCAAATCCTTTCCCCTTGAAGTTCACCACGATGATCTAATTTTTTTCCTTTCCGGAGCTATATGAGTCTTTCCTAAACTTTTTCCCGGCGGCATGCGCTGTCTGAGCTCCTCCCCCCCTCTAGTTGTCCCAGGGAGAGAAGGTCGTCGGTCAGGCTTCGTTTTGCCTGTCATTGCATGTCATCCCGCTCTACCCCACTTCCTGGGCGGGAATGTCATTTCTCAAAAACGACTTTTCTCTTTCTCCTTCGTACTCCCCCCAGATAAAGAATCCTCTGGCACACCGGATTCTTGATAGCTGCCTTTCCGGCATTTTTTTCTTTCAAATCCCCCACAAACTAAGAACTATCCGGAAATTCCATTCCCTCGTTTTTTTCTTTTTTTCCGTCCGGGCTGATGAAACCGGCGGCGGCACCCCTCCCCTTCTGAGTTTCTTTTCTCTTTTTCTCAACACCGGTCTACATTCACACCCCTTAAAAGTTCCACCTGTTGGTTCCTCGAAAGAACTTCAGAGTTCATTCCTCTTTAGTAGACCCTTTCCATTTTCTAGATGGCGGGATCGATTGTCCTTCACCCTGGCCGACGAGCTCCCCTCTCCCCTTTCCCTTGCAGGCGAGTTCGACAGCCATCGTAATCTTTCTGTTCCTCCGCTTAACTCCCTTCCCCTCATTTTTTTGATGATGGCTTACCCCCATGCTAAACAACGGTTTCCCCCTTTTTCCCCCAAAAATCAAATCGACAGCTTCCCTTTTGACATTTTAAATGGCGACATTGCCTTTCTTATCCCTTTCGCATAAGTAGCTTTCTTGTAGCAAACTTAAAGGGTCGCGACTTCCTTTCCTTCCTCCCGGCACTTTTCAATGAGGGTATTGCTATCTGTAGTAAACTTGTTCTGTTCTTCACCTCCTTTTTTTTTTTTCCTGATAGCAAGGCTTTAGCCCCCTTTCTTTTCGATCTTTCCGTTACCCAGGGAGACATTGAAGTGGGTACTTCTTTCTCCCTTTATTCCTTCCGCGTGGGGACACCCTTCGCGGAACGATGATTGTTACCCTCGGTTTTTTAGCCCTTCTATTTTCCTCGAGGTAATATTTTGCAACCTGGAGGTCTTGGCTTCCCCTTCATGGGGCCCACCCTTCTGTCTTTGTCCGCTCTCGTTGCTGTTGCTTTGGGCTGGCCCTTTTTTTTGCCTCTATTTCATTGGTCTCTTCACGTACGCCACGCAATTTAAACTTGGATCTTCCTTCACTTCTTTCCCTTGGTTTGGGAGACCACTCCTTCGCGTTCCTTCTTCTAGCTTTTGAGTTTCGGCTTCCTGGCGATTTCGGAATACTTTCACGACACTTTCTTCGTTGTTGCGTTGATGTCGTGAAAATTTGCCCAGTCTTACCGGCAAGTAGGCGCCAATCTCCCCCCCCCGTACCCCTCTTTCCCTTCACCCTTCAATACGCGTATATCTCCCGCGTTATCCCCCAGTTGTTAAGAACTTTTTCTCTGCTCCAGTTACAGCGTGGCTCCCTTTGCTGTAACCATCGCCCATGCCCTTTCCGCCCCCCCTCTTTTCAAGGGCCCCTTCGCCAAAGAGCCTCCCTTTCAACCGAAAGTGTTCTTTCTTTCGCGTTGCCCAAGGCGTGTCGTCTCCAGCGCCGCCAGGGTCAAGGACGCGATAGAAAAGTTTCCAACGGACTTTCCCCTCCTTTTTCAATCATCCCTCTCGAATGTGTCCCAACCTCACCGCGCCTAACGGCCTCTGCCTCCATTCCCCCCCCCCCTTCTTCCCCTTACGAATGACAAAATCAGCGAAAGATTGTTTTCTCTCCCCCTGCTCTCACCCCCTCTTCCTCTTCCCCAAACGGATTTCCGGAACAAACGTTGCTTTTTTAGACCACGGCCCCCCATTTTCAACACCTTCCGTTCCAAGATGTGCTAGACCCCTTCCCTTGCTTTCCATTTCGCCTTCCTCTTAAGCTACATCCTCCTGATGTAGACTTTCTCACAAGGTCTTTACCGATTTTTGTTCAATTGCTATATGTTGCCGTCCGACCTCCCACGCAAAAACTTCGGCTGTACGTGCGCCGAGGCACAGCTCCCTCACTTTTTTTTTTAGCTCCCTGCTGGCCGACGAGGACTCGGAGTCCGGCTTCCTTTCTTTTTGTCTCCTCCCTCCTTTCGCGATACAGCGTTTCTCGATCCTGACCTTCGCGATTCCCGACCCGGTTTTTTTTCTTACTTTCCCCCCCCCCTTTTTATGCCCGACGTGCGTTGGGCAATGTCTTTTAACGGAGATGGGAAGGGCGCCGTCCTTTTTTCCTGCCTATTTTTCCCCCCCCCCTCCCTCCTTTTTAATCTAGACGGAATCTCGTGTCCCCCGCTTGCGTTTGACGTTGATTTCCCCTGCCTTATTTCCTTGTTTGGCAGAGCGTCAGCAACCTGCTCCCCTCCGTTTTCTTTCCCTCTGAGTCCTAGTTGACAGCCCTTTCGATACCCAAGTTTTTTTTTTTTTTTTTTGGGTTTTCCACATCGCCCCTCTTTTAGAGACGTCCCCTTTTTGAAGACGCTTCGCCGCCCAAGTTATTTCTTTCTTTTTCTTCCTTCCCTCCCCCTCGCCGACTCCGCTGACGCCTACCTTCTTTTTTCATCCTTTGATTGAGGCTTCCGCGGCCTACCTTCGACGTGATCAAAGCACCTTCGAATCCTTCTTTTTCGCCTTTCCTCGACTTTCTATTCGTTTAATTACCTTCCTTTGGATTTCCGGCGGCGGTTTTTATATCGTTGGATTTGATTTTGTTTAAGAGTAGATTATTAGATCAGGGCTAGTTGTTTCTTTCCAAAAATACGAGGCCTAGAAGTGGCTCGCCGTATATGACTCCCCAATTCATTTACCTAAAATCAATCTCCGCGTGGTGGTGTTTTTTCGTCCTCCCCCGGGCAAGTGATCATCAGAGTCGAACCCCCCTACAAAAGAGCATTTTCTGCACGGCAAAGGACTTGTTCGTTCTCGGCCAGCACGTTAGCGAGGCATGTTTTTGAGCCTGATGGTGATCACTTAGATTCCCCCTCCGGAAAAGTTTCAGGATTTCTCTCGGGCGGAGGTGGTTTTCATCAGGTGAGCAGGTTGACAATTTCCCTCCCACAGACCCGGACATATTTTCCCTTTTCTCCGAGATCTTCTCCGGCATCGTGGTCGATCTCCGTCTTTTCAAGTTCCTCGCCTGATCCCACAAAACCCAAAATTCGTTTTCACCTCCCTTAATCCACGCGCCGGTCTTCCGAAGGCCATGCTGGCCCC
>Ga0179593_1594530_pt1 | contig 21192 bp, 28 predicted proteins | sample CZODoug2_1_08_16_FD_185931 | JGI IMG/M metagenome (GOLD analysis project Ga0179593, IMG submission 185931) | Vadose zone soil fungal communities from Angelo Coast Range Reserve, California, USA - CZODoug2_1_08_16fungal (PacBio error correction) | ecosystem: Environmental > Terrestrial > Soil >... | reverse complement strand
TTATTTTACTTTTTAGGGCATACCCACCCCCCTTTTCCCCCTAACGAGTTTTCGCCTCACTAGTTTCCCATGCCTTATTAGCTCGGTGGTCTTAACCTTTCCTTTCACGTTTTTTACCTTCTTTTCCCCTTTTCTTTTTTAACGCGTCTGTTTTTTACCTGCCTCCCCTTTCGATTTGTGTGACGACGTCCCCTTCCCAGGAAGAACGTTTTTTCTTTTCCCACATTCGCCTTTCTCTAATTGGCGTGGCCCTCTGATGTACTTTCTTTACCCCCCCCCCCTTGCAGACCACCCACATCTTTTTTTTTCTTACCACGCCAGCATTCCCCTTCGGCCCTTACCTTCCACCTTTTTTTTTCTGCTTATATTTTTTTTTTGTCCCCGCGGTGTGTACACATTGGTTTGTCGACCAAATTTACCTTCACGGGACCCCAGCGGCGCTCTATGTGACCCCCCATCCAACTAAACAGGGTTGGGGCGCGTTATCCGGGAGTTTTTTCCCCCTTTTTCCCCCTTCCCCAAATGTCCTCCCCTTTGGCGTTGCCCTTGGTTCACCCTCCCAGTGACTTGGCCCTCCCGTTTTTTTTTTTTACCACCTCAGATCTTTCTAACCCCTTCCGGTCCGCGTCCTCTTCCAGGAAAGGGAAGGCCTTTGCATGTTCACCTGGACTTCCGTCCCTTTTTCGACTCGGCCGTCCGCTCTTTCTTTCACTTTAAAGCCTTTCTTTTTTTTTTTTCCCTTTTCTGTCTAAAGGTTATGCCTGTCCATAATCGATGCGTCCTCCTTCTTTGCGGCGTGGGTTCTTTTCGACCCGTTCGCCATCTTTCGTTTTTTTCCTTTCTGATGGCGCGGCACGAGCCGTTTTTGTCAATCAAATGATTTTTCATCGCCAAAGTGCGCTTCGGCCGCCCTACCTTCACTTTCATAATTCCACCCCGTGTTCACTTTTTTTTATCGCGGTTTCCTATTGAAATGGTCGGTCCGGTCGTTTTCTTTTTTCCCTTTCGTCTTGGACCCTTGTCCCCCTTCTTGTTTGCCGGCCGCAACCACTTCTCCGTGTACTTGGAGCATGGGACAAACCTGCCCCAGTCATTCTGGATGCTCCACCACTTTTCCCTCCGATTTCTACCCCCCTGCGCATCTGTTTTTTTTGCAGTCCCTTACAATTTCCTTTTTGCTCCTCTTTCCATACCAGCAAGGCTTTTTAGATCTTTTTTAGGTTTTCGTGCCTCTCCTTTTCCCAGGTCCTTACGCCGCTCCCTTTTCAATTGGACCCCCCTATATCTTCTCTTTCCCCTTGTTGGTTGAGTTTCTTATCTTGTCCCTGAGGCGTAAGCGGGCGTGTGGCCCCCCTTTTGAAACCTGTGTTCAGATGCGTCCATCCCCAACCTGCTTCTATCTCCTTTTTTTCTTCGTTGAGCCACTGAACTCAGGGAGAAGGTAGGAACCTATAGTCAACGATTTTTTGATGCTTCGCTTAGGCGTGTTTTACTCACCTCTTCGTCTTTTTGGATTTGTTGCCTTTTTCACTTAGTGTAGTGGCTTTGCAGTTGTCCACCTTTCTTTCTCAGTGTCCCCCTAGTGCGGCCGCTGGCCGTCCCAAATGATGACCCTGTTTTCCCTGTTTTCCCCACACACGGACCCACCCCCTCGTCCGGGTGCCGAGACAAAGCCGAGCCTCCCTTCCCCTTCCCCCAAATTCGCTTTTTTCAAAGAATATCTCTTTTTATCTTTCAGCTCGCCGTTGTTGGATGCTTTCCCCCATTCCTTCATCGCAACACGAGCCCGAAAGTATTTCAAATCTTTTTTTTTTAACCTCGGATTCCCCTCCCCCAGGAGATCTGTTACCTTATGACCTTTTTCCATTCCCCAGACTTCTTCCTCTTATTGTTCACGTCCTCCTGAGTGCCTATACCCCTTCCAAGTTGACCCTTGTTGGTCCTTAGGTCCCTTTATTTTTTTTTTTTAATTTTTCCCCCGGTCTGAACACCGCCGTATTTTTCGCTTTAGTTCCTTTCATTTTTCCTTTCCCCGTGTCAACTCCTTTTTTTGTTGCAGGTTCGGCTTTCTTTCCCCCCTCGGGGCTCTTTTTCTCGTTTTTTCCTGCTTTTTAGTCAATTCCAAACTTGGCCCCAGCTAGCTTTTCACCCCCTCCCTTTCCCCCGCTTTTCTGTAATCCTCCCCCATGTGTGTCCCCTGTCCAAATTTTTACCGGGCGACTTACTGCCGGCAGTGATTTGCAGCCGGTACGACCGTCTTATCGGATTTTGAGGGTCCTTTCGTTTCTGTCATTGTTTTTTTCGTTGGCCTCTATTGCCGTCCGTTTTTTTGCTTCGCTCAATTTTTTTTCCACGAGGCTTTTTGCCCTCTTTCGCGGGTCTCTCCTTGTTCGGGTGGTCCCCCAGAGATTTTTTTGCCGTCTCAACCCTTAGAATTGGGGCGTCTGTGCTTGGCACCTTTTCCGCTTGCCACCCGCTCTTTTTGAGGCCCCCAGATAGGCCTTTCATGCTACTTTTCTTTCCCTCCTTTTTTAGCTCCCCCAGGTTCCGCGTTCGGAACCGGGGAGTCCCAAGAAAACACGAGATCCCCCTTCTGTTTTTACGACCTCGACTTGTGGCTTTCTTCTGTAGGAGTCTGATGACTTTTCCCCCTTTGTTTTTCTGAACAGCCAAGTTGTCCATCTCTCTTTTTCCTCTCCTTCTTTTTTGTTCTATCATCTTTAAGTTTTTTTTTTTTTTGTTTTTTCAACCTCCCCTTGGTAGTCATCGAACGGGCCTCCTACGCAGACTTTCCCACCGTATCGCTCGTTTTTCCCACTTTCTCCACTTTTTTTTCTTTTTTTTTGAAATGCTGCGCCCTCCCCTTTTCCTGCGGAATTTTTGAACGGATTTCTTCCTTTTCGCTTTTCTTGTCCTACAAACAGATGCCCGCGGGAATTGGCGGTCCCCTTTCTTCTTCTTCACCCGTTGGATGGTCCCGCGTTTTTCAACGCCGTTGATTGTACCTCTTTCCTCCCACCTTTTTTTTGAAATATTTCCGCGTCTCGTTGGCCCCCCCATGGGCAGCTTTCAATTTCCCCCCTTTGCGCTTTCGAGCTGGTTTGGCTTGGTCCTAATTTTTTTTCCCCCAACCAACCCCTCTAACGTTTTTTTTTGGGTTTTTGTTTTCGGTTTATAGATTCGCGGGCCCAAACGTTTTCACTTGCCACCCCCCTTTGTTCCTTCCCCCTCCCCCCTTGCCTGTTGCCCTGTTCTCCTTCCTTGTCCTGGACGAACTCCCTTTTTTTTTCAAGACGACGGTGTTTTAGTTTTGATTACAACCTGGCCCTTGAATAGAACCTTGCAGCGGTACGGTTCAACCGACTCCTTCCCCTTTAAACTTCCCCCCGTCCTTTTTGTGTTTTTTTTTGCTCCCCGAATTGTCTCCTCTTTCCCCTACAAGGCCTCCTGCACCCTGTTTCCCCCCCTGTTTTTTCTGTCTTTTTTTTTTTTGCCCCCTCATCCCCCTTGGCGGACAGCCCCGTCGTTTTTTTTTTGCCCTTTTTTTCCCCGCCGCGAGTCGCATCTGAGCCTTTTTCGGATGTCTTCTTGAGCTTTTTTTGTCTTACGCGGGAAACCCCCAAATGTTTTTCCTTTCTCCCCAATGGTTTCGTCTTCCTCAAGGACCCTTTTGTCCAAAACCCTTTGATCGTGATTTCGTTTTGTTTTCACTTTGCGTTTGCGGGTGTTTAGCTTTGGCTGTCCTTCTGTCCTTTTTTGTTTTTTTTAACCCCCCCCCCAGAGTTAATTCTTTTTCGCCCCTAACGTTGACCCAGACGGCGTCTTAATGTGGACACCTGTACTTCCCCTTTCACTAGTGGGTCTGCCCCGACCTCTTTTTTTTCTACCCCTTCCTTTCCTGATCGTCACCCTTTCAGTCTTTCGACAGTGCCTTTCTTCACCAGTTTTTTTCAATTCCGCCAGGCTCTTGATTGGCCGTTCCTTGCTTTTTCCATTTTCTTAGCAGTCGTTCCGTCTTAAGCCCCTTCGTGATTTCCCCCTTTTTCTTCCCCCCGTTAATGTTGTTTTTTTTGAGAGATCTTCCTCTGTTTTTGGTCGTACCCCGCGGCGGTTTTATGCCCTGACGCTTTTCAGACTCCCCCTGCGTTTTTTTTTGACATCCCCCCGGCTTTGTCCATTCCTTTTTTCCCTTTTGTTGCACTGAGGATTGATTTTTTTTGGTCTGATTTTGCCGTCGGTCGCCTGTGCGCCGTTTTCAGGTCGTGAGGCCTTTCCCTTTTCCTGTTTTCCCCAGAGTTCCTTTTGCCACACTTCCTCCTAAGTCGGGGCCCCATTTTTTTTCCCGGGGCGACCTGCACGCCACCTTTGTTCCCCTTTTTTTTTTCAACCGCCTCACACAGCCACGCTTTCCTTTTATCTTACAACGCCGCCGCCAGTCCCGGGTTTCCCCCGTCCCTCTATTTCTCGACCTTTCAATTCACTCGCGTGAAGAATAGCTCTTTTAGTGACCCTTGGGCTTCCCCTCACACGCTGGAAACGGCCCCTTTCCCTACCCACTATGATTTTGGCCGGTCCGGTTGGCTCCTTGGTACAGTATGTAACTTTCCTTTTTTCCCCCTCCCGCCGCGCGTGATTTCGCATCGATTGAATTCCTCCCCCCCTTTTTGGGTTTGCAGATTCATTTTGTGGCGCTTATTAGTAGAGGGATAATTTTGTCCCTTTTTAGATTTTCCCGGGCACCGACTCTTCCTTTACGGTCCAAATCGTAACGCTGGCTTTCTTTCCCTTGGGGTATATAGACGCTCCCCGACTCTTTTTTCCCGTAGTCTTCATCTTCTTCCACTTTCTTTTCACCCCTCCCCCCCAGGGGAACCCCGGAATTGCTGAATTCACCCCCCCTTTGCCCATTGCTGGGTTCCATTTTTGCCGCGACGCGACCTCCCCCCTATGAGAGATTTTACCGGTCTTCCGCATCTTTGGCTTTCTTGATGTCAGTTCCGCCTCTTTTTCCTTCTGTGGGGCAGGATTAGGTTGTGTTTTTTTTTCTTGCTTGCCGGATCGTCGAGCTGGCCTTCTTACCGGAGCCTGTGCGGTTTTCTGGAGACTTTTCCCCATCTTTTTCTCGTTTTTGTGGTAAAACCTCTTTTTTTCCGGTGATGGGAGTCCCCCTGACTGTCTGCACCTTTCAGAAGGCCCCCCTTTTGCGGGGCAACGACTTTTTGCTTGTCTTGTCCCCCCCACTTCTTAGCATGAAAAACCTTCCCAGCGCAGTTCCCGGGTCTCATCCCTGGGGAGGCCCCTCCAAAAAATTCTTTTTGCCCCCTTTTGTTTTTTTGACCGACTTCTGATACTTGGCAACCTGAGGTTTTCTGTTGGAAGTCGTTCTGACTACCTTCGTTTTCCGTGTCCCTTCCCAAAAGTGCACTTCTCTTTTCTTATTTCTTCCTACCTCTTTGTTGTTGTTTTTTTTTAGAGAGTTTTTTACAACCCCCGAGTTTTTCCCTCCTCTCATAATGACGTTTTTTGCCGTAATGTCCCCCTCTCTCGTAGTTCGTCCCACAATTTCTATTCCGCGTTTTCTGCTCCCCGTTCAAAACCGCGATGGCCCTGGTTCTGTGCTGTTTTCCCCCCCTTCATTGCTCCCTAGGGAACCGCTCTTAAGAAGGCGTTTTTTTTGCACCTGAGTGGACTGTACCGATTGCGTGCAGTTCCCCCCCCCCTCCGGACTTTCATTCCTGCGTTTTTCGAGGCAATCCTGATTTCCCCCGCCTCTGGCCGCCCCTTTTCCACCTTGCCTCATAGGGGACACCCTTTTCAGCGGTTGCTCCCCCCCCCTGTTTTTTTTTTTCACCCCCTCATCAGCGGACCCCCCCACGCCGAGTTTCCCCTCCCCTATCCCCCTACTCCGGGAGCTGCGCTCTTATGCTATCGTTTCCGGCCCGTTTTCACCTGTTGCGGCTTCCCCGCCCCCAAATGGTCCGGTGCCTGGTTTTTATGCCCCCCAAGGCGGCCTTGTTCCCCCATCGTCCCGAGGTTAACAAAACTTTTTGCCGCAGCTTTTCCTAACTCCCCAATGGCACGCGGTACGGAATTCCGGAAAGGACTTTTGATTTCAAAGCGTATATGTTTCTGCTTTTCATGGCTCTACGTCCCCCCGGAGCCTGACCCTGGCCATCTATGTACTCAACATGCTCGGCCTCATAGATGGGGCGCCCGGTTTCTTCGTTCGCTTGGTGTCTGTATCCCCCTTACAGCTTCTCCTTGTATTCGCTCTCGTATGTCCGTCCTGGATTTTTTTTTTTTTTTTTTTTTGAGCGTGTCGGATTCCCCAAGCGGTACCCCCAACTCTTTTTCGCCATGGCTCGCTTTCCGAAGGATCCCTCCCCATTGGCACCACCTTTGGCGTGACTCCTTTTTTCTTTTTGCTAGCGGGACTGGCGGGCTCCGTCGGCGCTCCGACACATTTTTTTTTTATCCCTCTTTGCTTTGTTTGGAACCAGCGTTCCCTTGGCGGCCGTTCAACTTTTCCCTTTGTTCCTTGTCCCCCGAATTGGTTTCCAATGTCAGAATGTCAATTGTCTTCTCCCCCACCCTTTCGTCCCTTCTGCTGGGCGCCGCACGGGACCCCAGTCAAAGGCTAACTTTTCGATCCCTTTTGGGCGTCCTCTGATTGCCCAGACGGTTTCTGCTTAATTTTTCCAATTTTAATTCGTGATTCTTTTCCTGCTGGGACGTTTTCCCCTGGACAAAGATCATTTTTTTTCCCCCTTTTCTTCCTTCCTTTTTCTTTTCATATTCCTGGATGAGCGTGCCTTCCGTTTTCCTTCGATTTTCAGAGAAAATGGCTCCCTCCGGCTTTTGTGCAATTCTCCTGCCTGTTCGGCCCTTTTGGGAGGATTTTAGACCGAAGTTTTTCGACCTTTTTGCCCGCCCCTTCCCCCTTTCGCTGAGCGTGTAGCCCCCTTTTGTTTTTCTTTTGGGAAGCATCCCAGAGTGGACCTTTTGTTTTTCACATTTTCCCCCATTTTCGTTCCCCCCTCAACCACCCACAAAGTAGGACTTTGGCGCGGCTTTTGGGACGCCTGTTCAAACCCTCTTCTAAACCACGCCAGTTTACAGAGTCCCCTCCCTCACTGAAAGGTTTTCAAGTTCCCTCCCTTCCCCCCAGATCCGCTTTTCCAGGATATTATCCTGTATGGACGGTCCTTACAAACAAGCGGGACTTGCAGATGAACATCCATTTTTTTTTCCCCTTTTTCCCAAGCCTCGCCGACGCCGCCAAATTGAACCGACTTTTTCTTTCCATCCCTTTTCCGCAGGCTGTACTCTTTTGATTTCAAACTAAAACACAACGCTTGTGCTTCTTCCCGTCCATCGTATGAGGCCTCCCCTTCCCCCACCTTTTAGACAACTTTTGCCCTTTTGCGGTTCTTTTAGAACGCTTTTTCGCACGGGCTCTTTCGTTCTCGAAGTATCCCTTTGAAACCCCCCCTCAGTCCCGTGCAGGTATTCTCCGTTACTTCGTGGGTTCACGATTTTCAATTCATCCCCTTTTTGGATCTTCTTCGTCCCCATGGGAACTTCCAAGCCCCTTTCTTTTCCTTTTCCCATAACCCAGGGCACCCCGTGCTGTTGTCCCCAAAAAATGTGTGAAAGTTATTGTACCCCCCTTTTTTCCCACGCTAGGTTATTCGCTTGGCAAGCCGGTCTTCTCCTTCTCCTTTTGGTATCTCTTTGGCGGTCCATTTTGCGGCCTTTTAGGTCCGTGACCCGTCTTTTTTCGGCGACTTTGTTAGAGTCTTTCATGGTGAGTACCCCCTTGGGGGAAAATTTTTGTCAGCGCCTACTTGGCAGGTTGAGGATTTGGGATTAGGTCCCTCTCCCCGGTCTGTTTAGTCCCGTGGGAAACACAGTGGTTGTGCCACCCGAAACGCTGGTTTTTGCTTTTAATCGAGGGTTTCGGACACGCCCCCCTATTGGGCAGCTTGTTTTTTTCGGTCACTCTCCTTTTTCGTTTTGTCTTTTTTTGGTGTGTCCACCGATTGTGACTTGAGTGTCTGTACCATTCCCTGCCCCCCTCGGGACGTTTAAGACCCCCTTTCGACGTCCGTGATCCGAAATGCTTTGTGGGAGCCTCCTACGCCTGTTTTTGATGTCGGCGTAGGTCCTTACCCTTTCCGTGCTTGTTATTCCCCCTTCCCCCCCAGGGGGCCAATCTCTCTCTTTTTCCCCCCCCCCCCCCCCCCTCCTTTAGAGAGATTTTTGCGGGACATTTTTTAACAAAGGCACCCTCCTCCAACTTCTTGTGGTATCGACCGGACTTCCTCCGTAATGCCTTTTTTTCGTTTCTCCACACCCAGCACCTTTCTTCTCCCGGCGTTTTTTGCTCCCATTTTTTCCCGCTTTCCCGCGTACGCCTTCATGCGCCTACGTTTCTACGTCGCAGAAGAAATTCTGCTTTCCCCCAACCACAGCGTCTCAATTCGTTTTTTCCACGCAATCCCCCGTTTTGCATTCTCCTTTCCCCCGTCCCCGCCCCGCGATTGACACCTATTGAAGAAAACTTTCACTTCTCGTTCAATATTGCCCTTTTTTGACACTCCTTTAATGGACCGCGTGAAGGCTCCACGGGGACCCTCCGCGTCCTTTTTTTAACTTTTTTCCCCCCCCAAAAAATTTCCTACGTTCGAACTTTATAACTATTCGCGTCGGCCCCTCCCCCCCCCACTTTTTCCCCTTTGGCCCCCCCATTTTTTTTTCTTCTTCCGTTATGGCCGGTTCCCTGTCTTTCTGTAACCCTTTCTGGATTCCAATTGACTGTGCAATTCATTTCTTTTACTTTTTCCCTATGTCTTAAAACTTCGGCTTTCTTATTTCTTACCGCCTAAATTTGCACCTCTGTACCTGAATTCCTTTCGTTTGCAGTTTTTTTTTCACGAAGCGCCCCTTTAGCGACCATTTCCTCTCTTCATCTTATTGCCCCCCAGAAAGTTTTTTTTCTTGTCCCCTTTTTTCGTCCAGATTCGGAAACACTTTCCGGGCGGTTTTTGTTGCTTCACAGGTCGTTAGTTTCCTAGGGGTCGGTGGATTTGGCTTCTTTTTCTTTTGACGGCCCACATCGTTTTACCACAAAATGATTTTTCCCCCTTTTTGGACTCCCTCCCAAGCTTTTCTTGACCCTCTTGATAGTTGGATTGCTTTTCTTCTGCTTTACTTTTGGGGATTTTCGCCTCGCTGTCATTAAGTTCTGGCTTCGCAGCGTCCCTTTTTCCTTGCGGCCCTTTGTTTCCCCACACTCCTTATTTCCCTCCGGCTTCTTTACACAAAAATGTATTCCCGTCACTCTGGTCTCCTTGCTACGATTTCTACACCTCGCCTTTTCCCGCGTTTCCCCACCCCCCTTTCTTTTGTTTTATCCTCTTTTTTCCGATCCGCACCGTCCCCCGGAACTTTTTTTTGGCCCGGCGCCCTTTTCATATTTTTAACCGCCGTCCTTTCTCCCACGTTTTTTTTTTGACTCCTGGACCAGATCTCTTTGTTTCCTTTTTTTTTTTTTTTCTCTTCGAATATTGTTTTTGACAGGCACTCTCCGTGCGCAACGATGGTTGAGATGGACCATTTTGCTGCGGGCCCCACCCGGCTTGCTTTTTTCTCCTTTTTGCTTTCCGTGTCCCCTGACCCCCCCCCCTCGGAAGGGCTGGCCTACTACCGCCTTTTTTTCCACTGGATGAGATGTAGGGCCGATTCTTGATTTTCCATTGTTGCAATCTTTGGATGCCTTTAGCTACAGGTTGTTTTCCCCCCTCCCGTTCCCCCCGTTTCCTCTTTTCCCCCCTCAACCCCCCAAGGGGACTCTTCCCCCCCCCACGAAGTCCCACGCCCTCCGTTTCCTGTTTACCCCAGCTCGTCCCTCCCGCCAGGACTACGGCTACTGTCCCCCCCTCTCCCCCCACGATCGCTTTTCCAACGGCTCCTCTTTAGTATTTTTTTTTACGGTTCCCTTTCTTTTAACAACATCTTTTTTTCTTTTCTTTTTTTTTTTTTTTTTTTTCAAAGACCGGACTCCTTCTCCTTGAGTACTTTCCTCCCCTCCTTCCTGATGAGACCCTGCAGGGCTTTTCTGGAAACGGAGCCTCCCACGAGGACGACTATGTGTCAGAACTACCCAGAGTGCCCAGGCAGACCCTCTTCTTTTATCTTTTTTTTCCCCGTTCCCTAATTTGAATGCTTAGCATTCAGCGAACTCTTTTTTTTTTTTTCTTGAGTCCGGCCGTACCCTTTCCGGCCCCTCTGTTCCCTTTTTTTTTTTCAGGTCCTTCTCCTTTGCCTCCCCTCTTGCTTTCCCGTCTCGCGTAACTTGTTTCGTCAATTGTGACCCTTGCTAGCTTTCGGCCGTTTCCCCCCCTTTTTCCCTCCGCCTTTTGTTCAAACTATGTGCCAACGTGTGATTAGTGCTTATTTCTTCTCATTCGCCCACGTTTTGCCTTTTTTATCAGTTGGTGAGGTCACTTCCTGTCCTCCGATTTTATTTTGTGTCCACGATTAGTTTTTTTTATTTTCTTTTTTACCAAGCGAGTCCCCTTCCTTGTCCCCGCGGCCCTTCTGACTGGGATTTGCTTCGGGCGGATTTCTTTTTGTTTTTTTTTTTTTCTTGCGTTTTTCCTTTTTTTTCCCCCCGTTGTTAATTTTTGCTGTGTCCACCCTGTTCTCTTTTCTTTTCATCGATTCGGGGCAACGCCACTGATTTTTTTGAGGTCCCAAATGCGTTTGCTTCCCACTCGTCCTGACGTTTTCCCCTCTGGGCTTGAAGGCCTGCTGAATGGTTTTCGGAAACCTCTCCAAAATTCGACCCCTTGGCTGTTTGGACAGTTCACTCCAGTATACTTTTTCGGTGTCGTATTTTCCCCCCCCCCCCCCCCCCTTCGTTTCGGGTGGTGCTTTGTTTTGCCAGACCCCCCCTTTACCCCTCCTCCCCTCTCCGTTTTTTGTTCTGAGAGTGTAATTGTTTTCCCCGCAACACCGCACGTCTGTTCGTCATTTCCTTGCACTTCCCTACGCCTTGCCACGTATTCTGTTCTTCCACTTTTCCATCACGTTGTTTTTTCTTCCTTTTCGCCTTTTTTCCTGGTTTTTTTTCCATTCATGCGTTTGGTTGGCAGACGGTCGTCCCGACTCTTGCTCGCACACCAGCTTTGCTGAGAATTCTGGCGTGGCAGCCCTCCCCACCCCCCGCCCTGTTTTACCGCTTCTTTACCTTTACTGGACAAACTGACCAGAGCTGCCTGCTTCATTGTCGTGGCCCCTTTCAAGCGCTTCCCCAAATGCCCGCCTTTTGTCCTTTCTGAGGCGTTTTTTTTCCCATTTTACCCCCCCCCAGATTCCTCGTTTTCTTTCACTTCTTTCCCGCCTACTGCCGCCACCCTTTTTTTTCCTTCATGCATGTTGGTCCGGCTTCCCCCCATGATTTCCCTGGTATTTTCTGAACCCCTTTGTCGGGGCTCCCTCCGAACCCCAGCGACGTTTCGAGGATTTACCCCCAACTTCCCCGGAAGACTTCCCTTCCTCCGGTCCGGAGCTTCCCACCGGGTCCTCCCCCTTTTGTTTTGACCCGAAAGCGACTTTTTGCTTCCCTTCTTTTCCGCTTCCTTTCCAAGACCGCGCGCCCAACCTGGTCCCCTTTTCCTTCTGCCCTATGTTCTCATCGATTTTTTTTTTCCCCCACGTTTCGCGTTTTCTTTTTTTAACTAGTTACCCCAGGGCGTCCTTGCTTTCCATTGAGTGAGGTTTCCTGATCGGCGTTTTTTTCCTTCCCAAAGAGTTTCCACATGTATGTGCTTGTGGCCTTCCTTCACGCCCCCTTTTTTTCAAGAGAATACCCCCTGAAACAGCGTTATTTTTTTTTTTGGCGGTTTCTTTTTCTCTCCTTTCAATTGCGTAGTTCGCGATGTCTTTGAGTTTAGATTTCCCCATGAGCAATTTCTTTGCGGTTCTGCAAACGTCCTATTGTTGCTTGATTTTCACTGCCCCCTCAGTTCCCCTTCTGGTTCTGGCTGCACCACCTTTTCTTCATCTTTCGCATCGTTCCCATTCCTCAACCATTCCTTCCCGTCCGATCCTCTTTTCTCGTCTTTGTCAAAGTGTTTCTCTGATTGCCCCTCCGGGTTATTTGTTCCCCGTTTTTATTCGCACCTTTGTCGTAGTTTTCCTTTCCTCCTTCTTTCTTTGGTTGACATTTGATCTTCTCTTAGTTTTACTCCTTCCGTTCTGTTTTGTTGATTTTGGTCTTTCCGCTCAGCGGCCGTGAAGGCCCCTTTTTGTTGGAACGTGTCAGATGACCCATTGTTTCCCAAGAACCACGTTTGTTATTCTTTCCTTGCGGATTTTTTCTCCCCGAAAAGAGGAGTCGTCGACCACATTTTTTGTTTTGCGGGCACTACGACTGCGAAATTTTTTCGCGTCTTTGTCCTGGGCATACCAGTATTGTTGATTTTTGACCAGTTGTTCCTTGCTTCCGTCCCCGCGGGTCCCCAACCACGCTGTTGGCCCTCCCAATGCACTTACGCTGTTCCCCCCCCGCCCCCGCCAGTTCCTATTCAGTTTCTTGATTTCCCCCCTCCTATCATCTGGGCTTTTTTTTTTTCGGCTATTCACCTCACGCTTTCCACCTTTTTCTCTCTGGCCTTTTTTTTTTTGCCAAATGCCCCCCTTCTTCCCCAATTCCTTTTTTTTTTCGGCGTTTTTTTTTTTCACTGCACCCACCCTGGTGAATACGCAACCAATCCGACCCGAGTTTTCAGGTCCCGAGGCGCTGTACAGTTGTAATGCAGGAACCCCGTCTATCCCTCCTCCTTTTTTTTAGGGCCCGATAGCAAAGCAAAAACCCCCTCCCTTTTTAGTCTTCCCCTTTGCCGACTAGGTTCACTTTTTGAATTTCACTTCTTCACGAGTTAGCTTTTTTCCGGCCGATGCTCGGCAATTTCTCCTCTTGTGCCTTTCTTTCTTAAGGGAAGGGTTTTTTTGTTCCTTTCCTGTTCCTTCTCGTCATGATGTCGTCAACTGAAAGGTCCAGGCCAGTTCCACTTCCAGCCCCCCTATCCTTTTTTGTGCCCTCCCACGGAACACATGTGTGAATGTCCACGGTGCCTTTCTTTCCTCCTTTTCCCGTACTTGACAGTGGTTCGAACGTATACTTTTTGGTTGTCCATTTCTTTTTTTTTTTCTTGCGGTCTGATGAGGTCTTTTGAAATGTCCCGTCCCTTTCTCTTTTTTGTTGGTCCCAGCGAGGAATCCCGGCCCCTTTTTTTTGACAGTTTTTCGGGGGCGGGACTTTTCGTATGCGGCTTTTTTTCATGACCAACCCACGCCCCCCCTTCCTTTCCGTTACTTCTTTCATGGGTCCACCATTCCGTTTTTTTTCCCTCCCCCCCGCCTGTTTCCCTCGCGCCCCCTTCTTCTGGGAAGATCGTCCACGAGGCCCTTTTCCACCTTTCCCCTCCTCCAAGTACATGGTTTTTCGAAAGGGACAAGAAAACCACCCTTTTTTTCATCCCCTTCCTTTTTCTACCGACGCGATTTCTGTGGCATTCGGTTATCCTACTTTTTTTTCTTCTTGTTTCTTCCCGTGGACATTCTTCTTCTCAACCTTGCTAGATTTGTCACGTTGTCGTTGTTTTTTCCCAAAGCGAAGGTCTCACTACTCTAAGCTCCAATGTCCCCCACCGTTATCTTGCGCCACTATCCCTTTTTTTTTTCCAGGTCGACCGCGATTGCCCCCCCCCTGGTCTGTTTTCGGCTTTTTCGTGTGGGACGTCGTTTTTCATTCCGTCCCGCCGTAACAAGCCCTGTGGGCCTTAATTGGCGTGGCACCACCCGGGCATTTTCCCACCTGAGTGGTTAATTATTTTATCTTGACCATATTCCGTTCCTTTTTTCCCCCGGCGTAAATCTTGCCCTCTGCTAGTCCCCATACATCAGACCCACCGCGCCGCTATCTCAAGGGCCTTTTCTACGACGGGATGGACTAAACCTATTCCCTTTTTTCCTTCCCCTGGTCTGTTTTGCGAAATAACTGCATCTCCTTTTGCATTTGGACTCACTGCCCCCGTGGTCCGTTCGGTGTCCGCGGCTTGCTGTTAAAAGTTAGGGTGGGTCCTTCTCCGTTTTTTTTTCGGACGTTTTTTATTAACTCGCCGCGTCTATCGAAATAACCTTGTTTTCCTTCCGGCTCTTTTCTCCCTTCCGGCCCGGGAAATCAGCGACCTCCGGCGTTCGCGTGCTCCCCGAGTCCCCTTTTTCCATATATTCCTGAAGGTTTTTCTTGTTTGATTCCCTTTGCGTCTTCCGTTTTTTTTTTTTTTTTTTACTGTTTACGTAAAGCGCGCTGGCTGGAGTTTCTTTTTTCCGTGCTCGAGCGTGGTGCTTCCCCATGCTGGTGCCCCCCCCCAACACCCTTTGTTTTTCCACATTGCGCGCTTTAGGCCCCCCCCAACGAAAGACATATCCAAATTTCTTTTCCTTGATCGGTCTTCGGGATAGAGTTCCCCTGGCGCGTTCTCGCTTGCTTCCACCCGGGTTTTTTTTTTTCTTTTCCTGTTCCCCTTTTTTTGTTTCACAAGCGTCCCCCACCTTCCCGAGCCGCGCAATCCCGTTTCCTTGGACACCCCCTTTCCCCTCACGTCCCTGGATGCTGCACAAACGTCCCATTTTTTCTCCCTCCTTCCGGAAAAAGCAAGTTATCACCGGCTCCTCCCTTTTTCGATTTCGACCTTCTCTCTCCCCCCAGAAGGGTTATTGCCTTTCGTTCTGGTCAGCTCGTGGGCCTTCACTTTTCTTTGTTCTTTTCACACGACCTTTCCAATACCTAGATGTTGTGTTGAGATGATCTTGTCCCTTTCAAAGGCTCACTCCTTGTAGGACTGACGACCCCCCCTTTCAGATTAAAACCTGAGCGGTCCAATCCCCCTGTTCTATCTCTTTCCTTTCGGATTTTTAGAGAACCAAGCGGTTTTAGTTTTCAATCCTCCCCCCCCCTTTGATTCCCCCCCTTTTTTTTTTAGGCGGCTTTTAGAAAATAGTCTTCCCTGTTTCAGTCCCCCCTCAAGTGGCTTTTGTTTCCCAGGTGTCCCCCGTGTCCTTTTCCAACCTTAGGGACTTTCCGGCACGGCCAAGGACAGGGCAAAAACCCCCTCCCTACCACACGCCCCTGGATTCAGCCTTGATCCCCGTGCCCCCAGTTCCCTTTCTAGCCCTGCCGGACGATCACTTCTAATTTTTTTTTCCCCTTTTTTAGTTTCTTTTTGCCTTTCCCCCTCCTAAGTCCGCGCCTTTCGCTCCATTTTTTTCCCCTTTACATTTTTTTTTTTTTGGGGCCAGTGCCGACTTTTTTTCCGACCGACGCCCCCCGTTCCGCCTCCTGATGAGATTTGCCTTTTTTTTCTTGGGATGTAATCATGGGCACGCTTTCCTCCCCACACTTTCTGGTCTGTCCCTTTTATTGATTTTCCTCTTCAAGGCCTACCCTTCTTTCCTTATCTTGTTCACCGGTAGTTGCGCTTTTTGGACTCCTCAACTGCCGAGAGGTCTGCTTCCTTTTGATCCTGTGTCCCCGTTTTTTTTCTTCCTGAGGTAAAATATAGGGTCCTTCTTTTTACCTTTTTTTTCCAGTTAGCATGATGGTTCTTCCTTGTCCCCTTTTGCCCTTTTTTCGGCAAGGGCAAAACTGCATTGGGCTGACTGACCCCCCCTTTTTTCACCATCTGTCAAAAGGTTTGGAGACGGCCATAGTCGCTTTTTTCCATTCTCCCCCTGATTCCTTTTTTCTTTTTTTTTTCTTTTGTCCATTTGCTAGGTTGAGGCCATGATGATTTTTTTTTTCGAATCTTGAGAGGTGTACTCCTTCCTGCCCTTTTTGGGTCTCCGGTTTTTTTTTTTAATATTTTTACGCTCCAGCCCCCCCCCCTTGTTTCAGGCTTCCCCGTCTTTTTCCTTTTTTTTTTTTCTCCGGCCCCGGGTGTGAACCCCCCCAGTCTATAAAGTTTGGGAACTCTTTTGTCGTTTTTTTTGTCCTCGATTTTCAGTTGCCACAATTCGATTGCACTTGCGCCAAAGATAAAGATCGGGTCGCCTTTTTGACTTCGTCCACTTTGCATCCGGCGTACCAGGCGTTTCAGGCCAGCATAGAGTTTCGAGGTTGAGTCACTTCCCAAGTTTTTGATTATTCCTGTGGGGAACGGAAGCCCGATTCATTCGGTATTCTAGTCGATTTCACTACTCGTAGGTGTTTTGTTTCTTGAGTGAAACTATATACTTCTCCTCCTACGTTTTTGTTGGTTTCTCTCTCTTTTTTTCTGGCTTTTTTTTCCCTGTGAATTCGAAAAGAGGGGTAAGTTTCCCTTCGGTAAGCTCCCCCCCCCCCCCCCCCCCCTCCCCCCCCCACTCCCCCCCCCCCCCCCCCACACCCCCCCCCTCCTCTTTTTTTAGCCACCTAGAGTTTTGCTTGTTTGTTCTACCTGGTCTGTGCCTGTACGCATTCATGCGCCCCTCTTGGTCTTCCCCACGAAGGGCGCCTCATTTTGTTCCACCCCAAATCTTGGCGTGTCCCCCTCGGATGGAACGCATCACTGGCCTGCAGTTTTTTTACCCGCCTGATGAACCTCTCCCCTGTTTCCCAATTTGGCCTCTACGTTCTGACCTTTTGCTCGTTTGCAGCGCTAAAAAATGCCTTGCTCTTCCCTCCCTCCTTTAGTTCCGCGATGAAAACCTTCTACACCTCTCCTCCGTTCTCCCTGCTTTTTTTTTCCAATGCCTCCTGCTCAGGCAACCGGTTGGACTCTTGCCCCCCCCCTTCCTTTTCATGGTTTGCTGGGACTTTTTTCTGAAAAAAGACTAAGTTCTTCTTCTTTCCGAACTCATTCGCGGACCCTTTTCGTTTCTCCACTTGCGTTTATCTCCTAAAAGAAAGGGGGGGGGACTGTGCCCTTTTTTTCCGTTTTTCTCCCCGTTGGAAGACCTTCCCCGTTCGTTTTTTTTTTTTTTTTTGGGAAACCCTAAGCCCCCCCTGGACCCCCCGTTGCTTTTTTATCTTCAGAAGGCCGAGTGCGCCTGGCACCTTTTGACTCCTTTGCCTCGGCCTAATTTAAGCCTGCCTCTTTTCTCTTCTTTTTCATTTCGTACAAGGCGGTTTTTTCTTTTTCCTTTTTTGCCGGTTATATTTTTTTGTTTCTTCCGGCCGTCTTGTGGTTTTTTTCACAGCCTTCCCAAATGATGATTCTCCCCCCCGGCTTTTTACGCCATCCGAAGAGCATCTCTTGTAACCAATGCGTTTTCTTTTTTATTTCCGGCTGGCTTCTTGCTGGCGGGTGGCGGGCGCGTCCGCTTTTGACCCGTTGTTTCGTTCTGTTTGAAACACCGTTTTCCCCCGGTGGCCTCCTTTTGCACGTCCTTTCGGAAGGCTAGGGCAATTGTTTTCCCTTTTTCCGTCCCCTCTGGGGGATGTGTAGCAATCTCATCCGATTTCTCCCACTCCCCGCTTTCAAATAAGTTATTACCCCTTTTTCCTTCTTATCTCCCCCGTCCAAGGGTGAAGTCCAGGGGCCCCCCGGGGTTTTCTCCCGCCTCCCCCCTTGACCGCGTCGTTTAGAGGAATTAAATTTTGGGTCTCCTCTTTTGACTATTTTCTTTCCCCTACCGTTTGAGATTTGATATTGTCCCTTCTCTCCCCCTTTTCGGAAGTTTCGCCCTCCCGTTTTTTCATTTACCCTGGGTGCGCTGTGCAAACCCTTCTCACCTTTCCTTTTTTTTTTTCTGCCTTCCTCTCGAAGAAAGGATTGCGTTCCCCGTTACTAATTACTTGATTTTCCCTGGGGAGCCGTTTTCATTCCGGTTGTTTTTTTCCGACGGAGATTTTTTGCATGCATACTAGGTTGATTTTCTTTTTTGGCATTCTTCTGCCGTCGGGCATTTTCCTTTTTTTTTTTTTTTGCTCCTTCCCCCGCCACCCAAAGGGACGCGTTAACCCTCCTTTACCTCCAGGCTTCCGGCCAGCTCCTTGCACCTCGCCAGTCCCGCTCCTCCCTCCCCCCGATCACGCTTTTCAAAGGATTTTTCTCTCGTACTTCTGAAGCTCGGGCTCCTTGGCGCCAATTTTTATTTTGGGGTGGCACCTGTCCTTTCCGACAGGAGCAATCATCCGAACTTTCCGCTGCGCCTTCATTGCTGTCTGATTTTTCATTTTTCTCGCCAAACCTGCCGCCCTTGTACCCTCCCTAGATTGCGTCCTAGGTCAGTTCCTTCCATTATTTGGTTGCACCCTTGTTTTTCGGGAAAGGTGGAGCACCCCCAATTGAGCAAAGCTCGCTTCGTTTTCCGTGTTGGGGGGTTGGTTTTTAGACTCTCTGTGAACTCCCAGTACCGCTTGAACTTTTTCCTTGATTTATGGTTCCCTCTTTGTACTTTCTGTTTTTTTCCTTGCGAAATGATTCTCAAATGTTTCCAGCCAGCCTTTAACTTCCCCAAACAGTGCCTTTCAATTTTTATTTCGAACCTTTTTGAAAGTGAGGCCTGTTGGAAAGGGCGTCCCCGGAAAGACGCGCAGTTTTCAGGTGTTAGACCCCGCCTTTTTCTAGGTGGAAGGTTTTTCGCTTCTCATTTTTCGTATTGCCGCTGAATTTTTCTTTTCTGAATTTCTTTGCGTTGAGATGGCAAACTTTGGCCCCCGTCCCCCCCCTCGACTCTGTCCCGTTTTTTTTTTGTTATTTTTGATTTTTGGAAGGAAAACCAAGATGTAAAAGCTTTTTTTCACCCTTTTAGGCGTCACGTTATTTGTGGACATCCCATTTCCTCCCTTTTCCTGTTTGTTTTGCAGGCCCCACCGGCTCCGTCTTTTTTTTTGAGGCGGATTGAAGTACCAGCGAGGGGCTTGTCTTTTCTCCCCTTTTTTCTTTTTTTCCCCCAAACCCCCGCTTGGAGAAGGGACCATGGCCTTGTCGTGCAGATTTCCGGTGGAATTCGGGTTATTTTTTTTTTTTTTTCGGTCGGTACCTCGTTTTCGGGAGTGCTTTGTTCTTTTGCAAGCCTTTTCCCTCTTTCTTCCCTCATCCTCTCCAGTTGTGTTGTTTGTTGTTTTTCTTTTCCCTTTTTGCGGTTGTCCCCCGCCTTTACCGACCCGAGGGGTTTCGTACCCGACTCCCCTACGCCGATGCCACCGTTTCGTGCGTCACACCTCCCTCCATTGCCTTTCTTGCTTTTCACCCGGTTCTGCAAAACGATGCCCTGTTTCCTTGCTGTCAGGCCCCCCCTTTCCGCTTTACGGGAGTTACACCGAAAGTCTCTCTTTGCTGGCAACAGGGGCGTTTCCTCCGAATTGGCGTGCACCCCGTGCTCTCCGGGAATTCACAGAGTTTAACGGCCCGCCCGCGGATTCCCCTCGTTGCCAACTCTTTGGCTTTGTTGCGGAAATTCCGGACGTGCTCGTTTCAACCCTCCCTCCAACCACTGCCCGCGGGCTATATTAACGATTAATCAGGCGTCCCCTCCCCTCTCCCACAAATTTCACCCCTATCCAAAAACCCCTTTACTAAGTTTCGACCCTTTTTTTTACTGTCCTTCTATTCGCGTGCCGGCAACTACCACTTTTCCCTGCTTTGCAATGTTTTCTTTTGCCCCCACACAGGCTGGGTCTTGCCTTTCAATCCCGAACACTTTCGGGTTCCCCCCAACCCCAGTCACGAGGATTCCACTTTCCCCCCTCTTTCTCTCTTTCAAAGGATTCCAAGACCTGCATCCTTTCGGGATGTTCTTTCCCGGAAGACTTTTTTAGTTCAAACGTCCTGACCTCGGCGTTCGGAATTGCTACGTTTCTGTTCGGCTTTTCACCCTGGCCATATGTCACTTGAACTCTTTCCCTTCGGTCCCCTCTTGATTGAACAGCCCCTCGGCGCTTTCCCCCTTCCAGGACTCCTTTTCTTTGCTAGTCTCCTCTTTGGATTTGTCGTCTTCTTCGTTCCCTTTACACCGGTTTTTCATACAACCCCAAAACTTTTGTTTCTCTCCAGGGGCTTGTTCCTTTTTCGCCGCATCTCATTACCATTTCAATTGGAGTGTCTGCTCCCCCTTCTTGGGCTTTAGGGCGTCCACTGGCCCCTCTTAGCCTGCTGGTCTGCATCCTTGCTTTGTCGTTTGCTTTTTTCAAAGCGTTCCCTTTTTTTTCCGAGGTGCCCCTGGCAGTCCTATTGTTGGCCCTGCTTTTTTTCTTTTTTTCTTCCCCTCAGACCCCCCCTCTGGTTGCTGTCACACCATTTCCTCTCTTTATTTTACAAACCTTTCAGGTGCCGCCTGGCCCCCAAAATTTTGACTTTTTCCCAGGTCTTTTCTCCGAAGGCCCTCCCCTTCCTCTCATTGCCCGGGTTCTTGACCCTTCGCACATTTATTCGACCCTGTAGTTAGAGGGGTTTTCTTAATTTTGCTAGTTAGGCTCTCTTGTATCACCCCCCCGTTGTTTTTTTTTTGAAGGATCTTTTTTTCACGTCCGTCAGCCTGTTCCCCCTTTTTCTTCGCTTCAGATGACACTTTTCCTTTTGGAAATTCCCGGCGCACATTCTTCCTTTTCTTTGCGGCTTGAGGTCTATCAACTTAGGAGCCTTCCCCCCCTGACGGGACAAGCAGTTGACTTCACCCCTTGTAGTTTGGGCCCCGGCGCCCCTCCAGATTTGAGTTTTTTTCCTAACTCCTTCGATCCATTCCTCCCAAGTGGTAGGGCTTGGCTTCCCCCTTTATTCCCCTTTTTACGGTCGGGGCATATTTCCCCGGTTGCGCGGGCCCAAGATGGATTCACTCTTCTTGTCAAACTACGGAAAAACCCCCCTTACGTCAGGAGGAAGAAGTCCAGATGGAACGCCCCTCCGCAAGTAAACGCTAATTCACCGCCGTCCTTATTTCCATTTTAACGCTTTCCCTTCTTTATTTTTTTATCTATGGCTCCGAAGGGGCGGAAGATTGTCTTCCCCATACATTTTTCCGGCTTTGGTAAGCCTCACAATCTCCGAAAGACGCCCAAATCCGACAAGACCCCTTTCTCCTCCCCAGCAGCGGAGCTGTTCTTGGTTTTCTGCTCCAGCCAAAACCCGGCCCGGGCCCGCCTGTTCTCCTCGATTTGAAGGCATTGCCCCCCCCCTAAAACTACAGAGTTTCCAGGTT
>Ga0179593_1343919_pt1 | contig 21192 bp, 19 predicted proteins | sample CZODoug2_1_08_16_FD_185931 | JGI IMG/M metagenome (GOLD analysis project Ga0179593, IMG submission 185931) | Vadose zone soil fungal communities from Angelo Coast Range Reserve, California, USA - CZODoug2_1_08_16fungal (PacBio error correction) | ecosystem: Environmental > Terrestrial > Soil >... | reverse complement strand
CTTGATGAATTGTCCATGTTATATATTTTCCCTCCCTTTTTTTTTGGAGAGCAGTCTCGACACCGTGCGATCCTTTTTTGTTGATTTCTCTCACCCCTTCTTCCGCTACCAGAGTTTCGATTTGATATAAGGCTTTCGTTTCCTCCCCCGATGGCTGCTTTATGCAATTCCGCCCCTCGCACTGGCTTTTTTACATGCAACGTATTTCAATGTGTTTTTTGATGATTTCAACAAGATCCTCCTTCTTGATTTTCCTCTACCCAAACCCCTCACAACCACCCAACCCCCGGATAAGTGGAACTTTCCCCTCCTGAGATCTCGTTGCGTGAATTGTATTTTTTTATCCGCGATCGGCCACAACCCCATTTCCTCCCTCTTTTCGTTTTACCGCAAAGAATAGATGTCCCCCCTGACCTTGATACTTTTTTTGTGAGTACAACGAAGAGCTTCCTACTGGTTGGTCATTCCCTCCTGATAGCCTCATGCTTCTCACTGTGTCTGCAGCTCCCTATGGCTGCCTAAAGACGCCGCCGGCCCCCTTAAATTATAGTTCTGATGTCGGGTCGGCCGACTACCCCTCCGCAACAGTTGTATTTTTTCTGTACAGTTTGGAGCCTCCCGTCACTGATTCCCCACCCCTGTCATTAGAGGTCCAGCCGGGTCTCGTCTGGTTATGCTCTTTACCCTCTTTATCAGCGCCATCGCCCCCGCAGCGTTAGTTTGGAAGGTTCCCTGTCAATCTAAAAGACTTTTGTTTCCGGCCCCTACCCCCCCGGATTCTTCTATACAGCTTCCGCTGACCGTAGTTCCGTCTACCTTTAGACCCGTCTTCCCTCAGAAGGGCACAAGTGGGGCAGCGCGTCCCCCCCCGCTTTCACGGATACCCAGTGCCTTATTACCCCCCCCTCTCTAATGAACGGTGCGCCTAGTTTCCTCTCAGTTTGCGGTCTCTGCGTGTTTTTTTTTTTTTACCCCAACAACTTTTTTGTCCTCCATTTGCCCTCTGTTTATTGCTACTAAAATTAATGATCTGGGCTCCGCAAGCGACCGTTTCGCCGACGTATGGATTTCTATGGCAGAGCCGCGGGCTCCTTCTCGTTCCAGTGCAGATGTTCTTTCGTTGCCTGATTCCCCTCGCCAAGCACGCCCTCGGAGATTTTATACACGCCCCAGTCCCATTTAGAAGAACGAGATGAGGCAACGGTCTCGTAACATTTCTGCGCAACCCGTCTTATGCGCGGTGTTTGTTTTAATCGCGCTTGCCCCTTTTGCTTTTGTAGAAGAACTCCTCTTTTCTTTTTCATTCCCTCCGTTTTACACTTGTCAGACACCTAAGCCCTTGAGGAATATCAGCGTACTCCAATGGCCCTTTTTCTTCCCCCCCCTATGATTCTTTTCGCATCCACATCCCCCCCGTCCCAGGATTGACCGGGATTCGCTTTTCCGAATACGGGTCCCGTGCCCGCCCCCAACATCTGTGGCCAAACCCCTGGCTCACTTTTTTCCTCGGCCCTTCAGGGTGCTGTCCCCGCGAATGTCTTTTTTTTCTTTGTAGGCTCCTCCCTCCCCCTTACGATATTTTACCAACTACAAGTGCCTTTTTTGCTCCCGCTTTTTCGTCTCTCTCAACTTTGCGCTGTGCGTGTCTCGGATCCCCCGCGATTTTTTTTTCCCATTAATCACTCCCCCTTTTCGGTCACAGAACCCCACTTTATGTTAGAAATATTCTCTTTTTTTCATTCGTTGTTGTTTGCGACTTCTTTCCTCCATTCTCTTTTTCTCTGAACGAAACTAGGTGTTCTTTTTCCCTTGCTCTTCAGATAGCTTTCGTGATAGTGGCCCCCCGCCGCCCTTTTCAGTGTTTCCCTGATTCTCCTAGGTGTTCTTTTTTTTTTTTTAACCCCCCAAACCTGCCCGTTTTTTTGGCCGCCATACTTGGAGTTAGTCCCCCCCTAACGCTTTGCAGTCTATTGGTTTTAATTGCTGCCGACCATGATCCTTTTTTGGTTGCCCCATGTCTTTTGCTTGTCCTTCCCCATTTCGGTCTCTCGGGGCCATCCTAAGCCCCTTGGTGGTGTTCGTTGGTCTTGGCCCCCCTAAACCCTTTATTGGCGCCAGCGGGCCCCCTTGGCTCCTCTTCTCTTCCTCAAGTCGGCGAGGGTATGTTCAGGGCCGCTTTCTTGATGCCCCCACTTCCTCGATCCAATGGATCACCCCCTTTGCCCTGATTCCCCCCGTGGCAAAAGTTGATTCATTCTTCAGAAATCTGGCGCTCCGCGTCCTGTTCCGCCTGGATTTTTTTCCTTTGGAAGCGGGTCCTTCGTTTTGAGTCCATTTTTTTTGCCCTCGTGGGAGGGGATCTTTGTGTGCGCGATCTTGGCTGTTGCCAAGCCGTCTCAATTTTGACCTATGCCAGGATTGACCATTAGATTTTGATCGAAGACTTCAGACTTAGTACTTCCCACGGTCGATTGAGGTGCTGCCATGGTGAATTCCTCCGACCAATTTCAGTTTTCCTTCCTCCTAGAAGATTCCTTATTTAGCTTCAGCTCCCCGGACGTCTTTCTTTTTGTCCCCCTGACTTCCAGGTTGAGCTGAGATTTTTGCCTGCCCCTGAGCTTTTTCGATGACAATTTTCTGTCGCGTTTCTTTTTCCCTGCTAACTTGCACACGCCTTCTAGAGTTCCCTTTTTTTCGGGCAATTTTCCTCCTCCTTTGACACTCCTGGTTCCTTGATAGAGGTGCTACGGCGGTTGATTCCCGGCAACACCGTGTAGTTCTTCATGTCCTTCCCTTCCGTTTTTCCCCCCCCTATTGTCGCTTGTAGAGCGTCCGAGGGTTTGACACAGAAGACTCCTCCTTTGTTGAGTCACCCTCTGCTCAATGTGACCGTTGTTTGCCGTCGTGGAGGCTTCGCCTATCTTTCAGAATGACCTCCGTACGAATTTTTGGGGTGGAGCGGCCCCCGAAATGCCTCAGCGCACAGACTTCTTTTCTTCACAGTCTTTGATTTCGCCCTCCATCCAGCTTCTCTTCTAACCGGAGAAGCTTTTGTCGATTTTCTTGTTCCGCGTCCCGAGATTTCCTCCTCTGTTTTGCACACAGCGTTTTTCTTCACGTCCGGTTACCGCGATTATTCTGGAACCGAACCTTTTTTCAATTTTTTTTGCGTGCGCGTTTCGCCGATGTAACCTCTCGGCTACCCTCAGTTTTATGCGACGTGTTCTTTAAACCTGGTGTGATCTGCGCAACTTTTTCTGGAGATTCTTTTTTCACTTCTTTCTCCCTTCCTTCTGCGCCTTTCCCTCCCCCTCCGTTTACAATCGTTGTTTTTTCTGTTTACCAATAATCTTGAATATCCCCCTGTGTGTGCGGCCTGCTGACATCAGATGTTGATTTCAATCGACCCAAAATACGGGTTCTTTCCCCCCCCTTTTGTCCCTCTAGGCAAAATCAGTACCCCCGTCTCGCACTGGTTTGTCGATCATCTCTCCTCCTCCTTTCATTTACAACCTTGCCTGATTGTCCGTATTTCTCTCCCTTCCCCCCAATGGTTTTCTTTTTTTCCCGCTCCCCGAGGTGGCGAGTGGACCCCTTCCATTTGGTGCTTCTTTTGTTCCTGCACCTTTTCCTCCCCGGGTTAGGTATCCTGTCAATCGTAGACTGTACCGTCCTTTGCTTTTCCGCTCGCGATTCTTTTGACACGACACCGATCTTCCTTCCTTTTGCGATCCCCTTTTTTTCCCGTTAGTCACTTTGCCGCGCAGACCCTCTATCCCTTCTCGACGTCGAGGTTGTAGCCGCACCGGCAACTTTTTTCTCGATTCGGTGGACGGTCAAAATAATCGACTCTCATCTGCCTACCCCCCCTTGTTGTTCAAAGCTCCGTCTTCTTTGTCTCGATTTGCTTCGTCCTTAAACTCCTGTCTCACCCTTTCCAAGGTCTTTTCTCCCATTGTGGTCCTTTCTCCCTCCCACGACTCTTTACCCTCCCAATTCTTTCCGAGGTTGCTTCTTTCCCTTTTCTTTGTTCGTAAGCCCCTCCTTCCCCTCAGTAGTACGGTCTCTACGGGTTCCTCCCTTACGAAGGTAACCACTTTCCCCCCCGTCCCGGCGACTTCAGGTTTTTTGTCTGTAGGTTTTCCTAGACCTCCCTCCCCTTGGCATGATAGAACCAGCCCTCCATTGGACTTTGCCCGACGGAACGTCATCTCAGGTGTTGCCTCCCTAACGTTTTTCCTTCCTCTTCCAGTCCCTCTTCCCCCCGGAGTTTTTTTTCCAACGGTCGTCGTAAAATTTCTCCCCCCTGATCCGCCGCCTTGCTTTTTTGCTCCCCTCTAGACATCTGCGCGTTAGCGAAATTTCTCCCAGATAAGAATTTTCTGAATCTTGGGCTCCGCGAAGTTCCTCCTTTTTCCAACCTGCATCCCGACGTGTCGTTCTTCAAGCTCACTTGACCCGGAGAGCGGTCCGTCCTTGACGTATCTTTCTAACGCCCCGACAGTCCCCCCCCCCATTCACTGTACTTCTTTCCTCTCTTCCAGAGAGAAAGGGCAGGCATTCTCGTTGAAATTGCACATTTGCCGCCCCTTCCTCTCGCACCTCCACTTTTTTCCATCGTTCAAGCCCATCCGAGGCCAGATTTACTAGAAGACCCCCATCGGCTCTAGAAAACGAGTTCCTGACCCTTCAGACTAAGGTCTGCCCGCTTTACCCAGGTGGCTGCCCCCCCTTTTCCAAGTTTTTCCGCATTTTGCAACCGGTGTTTTTCTCCCCCCTCCGCGCGTCTGGCATCCCCCTGATGGTGTCCCTGCCCGACCCTAAGCGCTGGCGGAATTCCCGCGTTTCACGCCCACCACCGCTGGCACTCGCTTCTTTCGCACCACCCCCTACCCAAACCCCAGGGCCCCCCACGAGTTGCTTTCTTCCCGCTTTGCCACTACGCCGGGGTCAATACTCTCGACTCCCCCGCCCATCTGGGGCAAAACACCTTCCACGTGGTCTCGCTAACCCCTTCCAGCGCTATATGGCCTCTTTTGCGGGCTGGGTATGGGCGATTCCTTCCGACTTTTTTGACACCCCCTTGTCTTTTTGGAAATCTTCTCTATCTGCATTTCCCTGACCTTGGTGCTCCGATCAGGTTATCCTCTTATCACTCCAGAATAATCTGTTCAGTTAACAGGCCCCCCTCCTGCATTAGTCCCCCAGTAGATATCTTCTATTTTCCCTCCTTTTTGTTGTAGTCTCTCTGTTTCTAACTTATAGGCTCGTGTTTGGAACCTTCTTGCTTTTGCAGTATTCCAGTATTCGTTTTCTTCAGCGCGAGAATATCCCCCCCTTTCCCCCCGTCCCCTTGATCTCCGTCTTTCCTAAGATGACCACCCCCCTGTTTTCCCCCCCCTCTGTAGCTCAGTATCCCTGTCCCAGCCCACAGCTCAAATACCCTCGTGCCCAGGTATGGATTTTTGAGTTTTCTTGGTTTCTTCCGACCATTTCGATCAGTGTTTGTCCGATCGGTTATTCGGTTTCTCTGTTACGGCCGTCCGTACGGTGGAGACTTTTGCCTGTCAGTCCTCTTTCCAATCATTCCTTGGTTTGTTTTTCTTGTCTACCGAATCCCTCGATATGGTTCTTTTTGCCATTTGGTTGTGCTTGTGATCTTCCTCCCCCGTTTTTTGCTGATTTGTTCCCCCTAATGGGACCGCCGGGTGATTACACAACGACCCTTGATTCCCCCCCGACCCGTTGCCCCGCCGTGACAATATTTTTTCCAACGGTTTCCTCTCCCTTTTTGCTCGAACGCGGCGCCCCGTATTTTCCAGTGAGCTGGTCTGCGGACTTTCGAGTTCCCTCCTTTTTGGTAATGCGTTCTTAGAATTTTCCTTGGTTACTTTCTTTTCGATCAATTAGGTTTGCTTAGGACCTGTAGTGTGAAATTCGATCAACCCCTCCTGAAATACGAGTGCATCTGTCCCATTGAGGCTCTTTCTCCGGAAATCAAGAAGTATGCTCTTGACCCCGGTTCTCTGATGTGAGTCCTCTTCTCCCGATAAGGTGACTGCTCCTTCAATCCTGCGAAATTTTAGACCCAAATGCGACGGCGAGATTTCCCCTCCTTTGTCCCATGTTACCTGGTTTCGCCGGCGTACTCTTGCTCCCAAGTCTGAAGTAGTTTTCTAGACATTTTATTCTCACGCGTAGATGAAAGAAGGCGCCATCTTCCACAAGATTCGTCTCGGCTTTCCTTTTTTCTCAATGTTGACGACGCCCCCCCGGTCGCGCCTCTTCCAGTACTCCTTACTGGGTGTTGGTCCCGTGACCCCCTCTATATATTTACCCGGTTTTATTCTCCTTTTTTCTCCCTCAGAGCTGGTAGTAATTCTTCTTTTTGTCCCCGAACGAAAGACTTCCGTTGAGACACGTCACAGAGACATGGACCTTGTTTTGCCGTCATTTACTCCTTATTGAGCGCCCTCAGATGACCCCGACGACCCTTTGCGGTTAGTTGTCGACCCTTTCCCTGCCCGCTCAGTTCTTCGGTAGAATTGCCCCTTAGAAACTTCTTTTTTTTCGACCGCAAAGATGACCAGGTCTCATCCACACAGTTCCTTATTCTTGTCTAAGGATTCTTTTTTGCCTTAGACAAGTAACTCCTTCTTTTTTTCCGTCCCCTTCCCCCCGTGTTTCATCTCGGTCGTTGAACTCTATTTGGTCCCTCCCTCTGTTTTCCTTTGTTTCCGCTCTGCTCCCCCCGCACTTTTTCGCTGCGTTTCTTCTTTTTGCTACCTTTCACTGGCTTCCCCCTTTTTTTGTGGTTCTCGCAACTCTGATTCTGGTTGTGATTCCCTCCCTTTAGGTGCTGAAAGCCCATCACGTTCGGTCTGCGGTCCTGCTTTGACTCCGGAAGTGTCCCCCCCCCGGTGTCCCCTGCGGTCGAACTCCCCCCTTTCTCCGTCTTGACCCCTCCCTCCCACCATATTGGGATCAAACATGGGGTTCGGGACCCTTCCCCCCCTGAGAAGGGTTGTAAATTGATCTTCTCTTTTTTCTCTTCTTTTTTTTTTTTGAGCTCATGGAACTTTTTGGCCGTCTTCCTGCGAACCCAAGTTTCCGCTTCCCTGGTTCTTCTTTCTTCAATCAGGCATTCATTTTTAGCCTCTACCCTCCCTTGGTCGCTATGTCCTTTCCGTGTAAAGCCGACACAGCGACCTTCATCCTCCTTTTTATTCACAAAATCTCGACATACGTGCGCTCACCCCCCCCCCCCCTTTTTTGACCCGGGTCCCCTTTCTAGCTCAATACTTCTCCTCCTTATCCTAAGTGCGAAGTGTCGCGGCTTAGACTCCACCCTTCCTCCACCCCTTAAGATTTTTTTGTCCGTGCAACCCCTAATCGCTGCAACACGATCCATACTCTGTTTTAACCCCCCCGACTAGGGAGTACTCTTTTCCCGCTTTATCTTTATTCAACCTGGATCGGTCAACTCTTTCCTGGCTTTCTCCTATCCAATATTTTTTCCCCCCTACTCCCCACTCAGGTGAATATTATCAATTCTACGTTTGAGATTCGCGTCTTGTACCCCCAAAGTCCCTCCCTTTCCCCTGCAACTTAGTAAGAGAGTACTTCTCCCTTGCTCGGGGACAGTCACTTCTTTCCAACCCCCCCGCTCAGTTCCAATTCTTTCTGTTCTTTTCCGGTGAACCCAGATCCCGCATTGCCTCTCCAAAATCTCGAATCCTTTTTTCATCGTGTCCTCCCCTCATCCTCAGTCCCGGTGTTGCCTTTGAAAGGACCCCTTCGATCTCCTCTGTACATGAGCGCTCCCGTCGTGGTACTCCCATTCGAACCCCTCCTCTAGAAGGACTTGCTGCTAGTGAAACGCGGTCCTCTTCTTCACGGCTAAAGTTTTCTCACCTTCTCTCCCTGCTGAATCGGCCCGCGCACCATGGACCCTGCGGGCCTCTCTTGTTGATTTTCCTCCTAACCTTGAAATTATATCGATCTATGTTACCCCCCTCACTGTAGGAGATCCTTTAATCGGGATCCGCCCTCAAGCTCTGCCTCTGCACTGTTGTTATTATCTCCTCTCTCGGGTAAATCCGTTCAGGTCACATTGCAGCAGCTGTGTCTTTCACCCCACAAAGGACTCTCGCGCACTTTCAACCGACCATTTGACAACCTCCCCCTGCAAGATTTACCCTACCCCTTTTCCCACCTGGCCCTTAGCAACGATGCAGAAAGTTCTCTTTAACTCCTTTCCCTCCTATTTTCTGTTTGAGAAAGGGGACTTTCCCCACGTTTTTACTCCAATCGGCACCACGTTTTTTCCTCCCTGCTTCCGTGTTGTGCATACTCGTGCACTCGACCTCCAATCTTTTTCCCACGATGGGCGGTTCCCCCGCGTAACGCCAATTACACTACTTTTCTACTTTCGCTGCTTTTTGTTTCCAATTCACAACAAAAGCACCCCATGGAGACTGCTTCCCTCCTGGTCCCCTATCAAGACGGACGGCCCCTGTACTGCTGACCCTCCCCCGAAATGGGTTCAACCCCTGATCCGTTTTCGGCACCCCACCGTCAAGCGCACTTCATGCCTCTCTATCTTTTTCTGCTCGGTTCCTGGCTTCCTCCGAAAAGTACTTATGTCTCCCCCCCCCCCCTCCACGTCCGCTGTTTGGCCCCTTCGCAGCCGATTACTCCATGTTGCCTCCGTGCTGCTCTGATGGAAAACTCCTACTCGGTGAGCGCACCCTCCCACTAAAGAGATTATTCTATCCATTCTTCTTTTCGAGCTCTATCTTTCCCTCCCCGGAGAGAGATCTTTCTCACTTTCTCGTTCCTAGGGAACTTTTTTGCTTTTATGGCGACTTCAAAGTTAGTTGATCCTTTCTCTTATCCCGCCCCGACGAATTTGACTGCTGGAGTCACGACACCCCACCTCCCCGGGTGTCGAACGGAGAGTCATTGCAGTTTAGAAAAGCCCAAGCGCCCCCCCTACCTTCATCCCCGCTAAAGATTGACTTATTGCGCCGTTTTTGATGACATACAATTTTTCCTTGTTGCCCATGTTATTAGGTCTTTCAGCGGGGCCCCTTTACCCCTTGCTTTGGGTCCCCTGAGAAGCGCTTCCCCCCCGTTTGCCTTGAGGTTTTATTTTTTATTGGCGAAACGAAAGATAGTTCCCCTCCAGTTTCCCTTGCGTGTCCGTGTTGAGAGATTTTAGTCCGTTTGCTGCAGGTTTACAAGTTTTTGCCCGTGTCCTTATGTACCAGAATCGGTTCTCCCGTTGACCGTTTCTTACAAGGTGTCCAACTTGAAGAAATAAGTGTCCACGACACGCGGGCTGCTCCTGGATTTTCGATCCGTTTCCGTCTGACGTTGGCTTCGTGCGCCTTTTCCGGTTTGTATTGTAGTAAATTGCCGAGGTTTTGTGAAGGATCGTTTCATGTTTTTTCGATTGTCGTGGGTCACCCCTCCCTATTTCAAGAGTCGATTGTCAATTTTGTAAACCTGTACCTTTTCCCCCCCCCCTCTCGATAGAAGCACTTCATCTTACTCTTTTTTGGTGCTTTTCTGCGTTCTCCCTCCTTGAACCCCTATATCACGACCCGGACTTTTTTTTCCGGATCTAGCAAGATCTTTGCAAGTTGGAGCTAAACGGCGCCCCGGGCCGAGACTCGTTTCGTGCCCCGACTTTCCCTTTTTCCGTTAGAATTTTTCCCTGACCGTTTATCGTAGGGGTGTAGAGACCTTTTTCCACGTATCCGCTCTTACCCCCTCCGGTCGCGACTGTTAAAAACTTCCGTCCCTGCGCGGCCGTCAGGTGTTTCGCCCCATGTTTCCTCCGACGTTTGACCCCGCCCCTTAGCGCTCACTGACACCTGATCCTTGTTTATCCGACCCCTTCACAAACGCTGCTTAGACCCTGTTCACTCTGCAGAGTTAGCGATGTCCTCGAGCGGGCGTCCCTTTTTTTCATTAAGGACAGCCTCTTTCGCACTTCGCGAGACTTTCCCGTTTTTGCGTCGACGAATGTGGCGCGAGCAATTGTGAACGCTACTCCCGTTACTCGGGCGGTGTCTTGGCTTTTCCAACTTTTCTTCCCCGATTTCCTCCCCGTATATGACTATTCGTTACGGATGTCTTTGCTCCTGAAGAAATCAAGATGATAGGAAGAATGCCCACATTCTCCTCGTTTTTTTCGACAGGAGTCTGATGACCATTTTTTCCCTCCGTCCTCTTTTCTGATCCTTTCTTTTTTTCTTCCCCACGTGTTAGCTTCGGTTTTGAAGCCTATATTTTTAAGTCCCAATGCTCCTTTTTTTGTTCCGAGCAGGATTAGACCCTATCTTCGATAGGTCGTATCGTTTGTGCTTGGAGGAACGTTAACCTTCTTTCCCACTTGGTGGCCTGGGGTGCTCTACTCCCTGTCATGTAGTTGGAAATAGTGCATCCCCCTTCATGATTCCTCCTTGACGCATTAGTTATTTGTCTGCGTTGGTTTCCCTCCTTGAAGGGCATCCTCCCCTCCGCCGGTTCCTCTTTCCTTTCACCTGCCAAAGACTTCCTTATTTCCCCCTACCTAGGGTTTTTGCAACCATGTTTAACTTCGGTAAACCCCTTCTCAGGGTTTGTCCATATCCCCTCTTTACAAGTTGTTGTTTCTGCGATTTTTGGGAACCGTTTTTTTTTCTTTTGTGCCGTATTTACCCCCCCTCCGACCCCCATTTTCTCTCCGATGGTGGCGATTTATTTCCACAGGACTGGATGTTGTTGTTGCGTCCCCCCTCCTCGGGTCGGTTATCACCATTGAAGGTCCCTCCGCCCCTAAGGCCATCATTCATTTTCCCCGTGCGCAGACTGAGGGCTCTTTCCCACATGCACGAAAGGTCCCTTTGCGATTTCCCCCCACGCCTGCCCCTTCGAGTTCACTCCCTCGGATCTACGAGAGACTCCTTTGTTCGTTTAGAGCGATACTTTACCACCCCCCCTTCCCCCAGATTCAGGTGGTACCAGGACCAAATTCTCTTCCCCTCCCTTCGCTACACTTTTTAGTTTCCCGATCCCCGGCGGTTGTGTTTTCTTCTGACGTCTGGTGAATCCCCCCTGATCCCTCCGTCTAAATGTGGATCGAAATTCCCCGCTTGATGGAGGGCTCTAAGACCTCTCCTGTCTTCCTATTCATCCATCCTCCGGCTGATGGCCTTTTTCTTTTGTACAGAAATCCCGCCCAACACTTCGTACCGGCAGTAGTTTTCCGTTTGGCTTTCCCCCTTAGTCCCCGCCGTGTCAAACCCCCCGTTTCCCTCCCGTTCCCCTGTCAAGTTATAAGGTTTCTGTTTTCCCCGTCCCTTTTCTACTGTTTAGCTCGGACATTAGACTTCCCCCCTCTCCCCAGGAAGTGACAGGACCTTCACACCCACGCCCTGTGTTGCCGGACATGATTTCCCCCGTTAATTACTCTAGGACTGCTGCTTCGATTTGTTTGTTTCCCTAGTTCCTCAAATTGCTACACACCCCGCCCCGGAAGACTTTCTGTCTTTGACCGTTCCCATCCTGCCGCTTATAAAATTTCTCTACCCCCTAGTAAGGGAATTTTCTCCCCCCTGGCCTTCCTTCAGGGCGCAACGGCGGAAGCGCTTCCACCTTCGACTTTACCCTGGTCACCGTTCCCACTCTTCGTTCGCGCAAATTCCTTTTTTTCTCTTAGCTCTATTTCGCAACGCTCCAGTTAGGAACGTGACTCCTGACGTCTTTCAGTTTTTATTTCGGAGAAGAGTCCGTTTTCCCAGAGTAGTTTTTTACATTGCCTCGTTTGATCGGCGGGTTTCATTCCTCGTCACTTTCCCCTTGTGCTCCCCCGGCGGACAAAGCTTTAACCACTATTTCCCCCCCGCTGCATTCCGAAGCCGAGCTTGCAGGCCGCTTCTCGTTCCAAAGCGCAGCCTCGTTCGGGAGACGAGGCTGGCCCGTTTGCCCAAAAGTGTCAAGAATCCCCGGCAATTGTTCTCGTACCTCGAGTTTTTTTTCCTCCCTTTCAGCCCTTTGCGACTCTGCGCAATTCGGTCCCTCCCCCCCCCTCCGTTCAAAGTCCACGCTGTTCTCAATCGAGGATGGTCCCCTTTCTTCCACCCTTTTTCCCACACACACACCAAGAACCTTCTGGAGCGGTGCTTCCCCTCAGGGCCTTCACGCGTCGGCAAGTACGCTTGAAAGCACAACGCCCTCGGTGTGCCAAAAAAATGATTCCCTTCCTTGCATCCACCAAGGCCAATCATCTCTCCGCGCTGCAGTTCTGGTTTTGAGTTTTTTCCTTTGCCCATCATTCGCCCCCCACTTACCGTTTGGTTACTGCGCTTCGCCGGCCGATCCCCTTATCACTTAGGTGCTGGATCCTTATCCGCTTATTCCTAACCGATTTTCCTCGCCTTTCCCCCATATTTCGCGAGCTCTTAAGGGCTCTTCTCTTTTTTCCCCCTTTCCCCATAAAAGTTGTTGATGTCTCGAGATCTTCCAACTTCTCTTTTTCTTCTTCCTGCCAATAGTTGGATTTGGCTTTTCTCTCTCCCCGAGAGGTCGGTTATCAGCGGCTCTTTTGAGGAAGCAACTACTCGAAGTTGATCAGCGACGCCCCTTTCACCAAGAGAACGTGTATTGTCGCTTATTCTTATCACTTGGCGCGAGTAGCACATTCCCATGCCACCTTCCCCATCGCCCCGTATGGCCAGTTTTCCTTTTTTCTTTTGCCTTTTTTATGTCTTCCTTGACCTCCTGTGTTGTTTGAAAAAATTTCGTTCCCTTCATCGCTTCGTAGAAGTAAGAGTCGTGATTTGGTCCCATTCTTCACCCATCCATGGTTTTCTTTTATCTTTGGACCCTCCATCCTCTATTTTGGCGAAGCGTCCATGGCTTTTTCCTTTGAGTCTGAGTTTTTTTCGCTGAGTTTCTAGCCCTTTTCCCATTCCTTTTTTCTTCCCATCCCCCCTCTATTGTCCTAACCAAGTCCTGCTGCGGACCCTTTTCCCAAGTAACATCTTCCCTGCTCCCTCACGCGGGCTGCAGCGGTTTTCTTCACCTGGTAGGAATCTTCCCTATTTTTGTTGTAGATGTTTTTCCTTTTTGTTCATTCTTGTAGTGTATATGTCCGGTATTTGCTTGTTCCGGAAGTTGAAGGTCTCGAGATGGTCCTAGTTTTGTGTCAGCCAGATCCCGCTCCTTTAACGCTGCATGTTTTTCCAGCGCCCATGCCCCTCCGCCATCCGACTTCTCTGTTCCCGAGCTTGAGGAGTTGCGAACGTTTCCCCTCGATATAAGAAACTTCAGAGTTCTTAGTCCCTCCTCGCATCCCTCACGGTCTCTTTTCCTCTGATATTTTCCACTGTCATCCCGGTGCGGGGACGATTTTCAGAACCTTTTTGATCTTATTTTTAGTTGCCCCATTTCGACGGATCCGCATCCTGACCACTTTCCGCCAGAAAGACGCCCTGCCCGTTCCCTCGGAGTAGTTTCGACTTTGACAGACCCTATCCCTGCACGGTCCTCGATAGTGTACCGAGATACTCTCCCCGTTTGATTCTTTTCCGTCCCTCTTCTTAGATTGAAGTTTTCGTCCTTTTGAGCTCTGTAGTCTTTTCCTAGTCTTCCAGTCGGGCGTTTCCCTTATTCCCGACATTTCACAGCCCCCTTTTTAACTCGACACGCTGAATTTGACCGTTGTTGAAGTAGTTTTTTTGACGTTCTTCCCTCCTTCGTGCAAAGAGACCGCCCCCCCCCCCCCTTGTATCTTGGTTTGGGCTGTCGGGTTTCGCCAATCCCGTAACGACCTCTTTCGTAGATTTCCCTCTCTGTAGCGTCTTTTCGTATCCTCCCCTCCCTTCTGCTGGCGAAGAACAAGTTTTCTCCTCGTCAGAAGAGTTCGGTACTTTTCTCCGGGGTTTCCTACCAGCTCAGCCATCTTCCAGATCCTTGTATTTTCTTTTTTCCCACAGCGGGTATATAGGTGTTTTTTTATGTTCTTTTTTCCTTCCTGTTAAGAAATCGAGTAATTTTTTTTTTCCGAGCGCTTATTAACGATACGATACCCTCCCTCTCGCGCCCTTTTTTTGCGCTTCGCCTGGCCCCGATCCGTGGTTTTTCTTCTCTGCGACGGTACTTTTCTGTGCCTAGGCTAGGCTTTGCCCTTTGCCAGCCATTTCCTGTCGAGTTTTGCGGTGTCGGTGGCTCGGATTTGTTCCCCTGTTTTTTTTTTTCCCCCCCCGGGCTAACTGCAATCCGTCCGCGTTTCTCAAATAGACACATAGGTACGCCCCCCTTTTTCGCGGGCCCAGGCAAAACGGATTTCACTTTTTTTCATTTCATTTCTCTTTTTTTTTTCTATATGGACTTTTATTTCTCTTTTGACCGCACCCCCCCAATGTTTTTCCGATACAGATGGTTATTGTTGTCTTTTTTTGAGTTTGTCTGAAGAACTAAGTCCACGTGGGCGGCGTCTTTCACTTCCCTCCTTTCAAGCCGACCCCTCAGAATCCCGTTAATTTTGCTAAGTGGGCAGCCTCTGGGGCTGACTATTTCCCAGCTTACCTTTTTTTTCCGACCCCCCCCCCTTGGTATCCGGTGGCCCCCCCCACTTTCTCTGCCCCCAAGCCCATTCCTCTCTTTACTTCTCGAGGGTATCGGGCTATCCTCGTCCCTGAAACCACCAATGTAATCCTATTCCCCCCTGGTCTTCTCACCCAATTAATAGCTCCCCCCGACCGGCGGCTCCACTGCCTTTCTGACCCCCTACGACGGCTTTTTCCGGCGATTTCTAATTTCTCCCTCACTCGCCTTATCAAAATGTGATTAGCCCTCTCTCGTTCTTGTGTCGACCCGTTCACGACATCAGTTACTCATATTCTTCAATTCTCGTTCCAGATTCCTTCTTTCCTTCTTTTTTGTCCGACCGACCCTCCAACCAGTAGTACGGAGTCGTTTAAGGGCTCTGTCTCCTCGTCCGGAACGACAAAACCTCTTCTTTTAAGTGCTAAGTGATTTTCTGTCTGAGTTTTCTGCCGACTCCCCCCTCCCTTAACTGACCATATCATCCCCTTCCTTGACAGCATTCCGGCCCCGTGTCAATTAGAATCCGTTTGTTTCTTTTCTTAAAGACTGGCGGTCAACTGCCTTGATCCGATCCTTCTTTCCATTTCTTTCAACCTTCGAAACACGTCCTCCTGAAGACGGGCCCTTTGTACGACTTTTTCAGAACAAGGTAAGCTTGCCCTTAGCCCGGCGAACTAAAAATCCTACCTCCTTTAGAAAACGTGATGCCTTTACCTTGTATTTTTTTTCCCGGCGGTCATAGTTCTTGCGCCGTTTCAGTCCACTTTCCATTTCTCTTGCATTTCTTCCTCACACTCACTGGTCGTAGCCGTCCCTTGAGGGATCCCGACCCGCGTCAGTCCGCGCGACTCCGTTCTTAGAGTTTTTTTAAGCTAGCTCCTTTCACTCCCGGCAGATTTCCATGCAGCGTTTTGATCGGCTTTCCAAACTACTTCCCCTATGTTTGCAATGGGTTAAACGTCTCGTCTCCTACTCTTCCCCACGACTCCTGAGCTTCCCATCGTTGACTACTTGCCCCCTCTCTCCGTAAGACCGGGCTTCCTGACACAGGTTCGTTCAGCCCGATTTCTTTTCTCCACGGAGTTGCCACTTTTCCACCCCTTGTCACTCCCCTTTTCCCCTTTTATACCCCCCTCTTTTTTTGTTAATTAACTCCGTTACTTCGCCTCTTTTTGAAACTCAGCGCACGAGTTCGGTGTTTGATCTCCAGTGCACGCCCCCCATTCCCTCTGTAGACCCCCCTCGTGATTTCGTTGAGTCCAAATTACACTCCCCCCCCTTAAAAAGGATTGTCTCGTTGGCTGCTCAAGCCGGTTCCGTACCTGCAGCCCCTCCCTCTGTTCCCCACAAATTTTCCAGGCATTCCTCCCCCACCGGAAAGAGAACCCATTATCTGGTCCTAGCGAGTACTCTTTGGCTGTTTCACTTTGCTCTTTCCCCCCCCCTCGTCGACACACTACCCGGGAGATGGGCCGCTTTTTTAGATTCTCATATTCCCCTTAGAATTTTTCCTTTTCGCCTGATCGCTGATCGGCCGACCCCTCCTTTTCTGCTCCCAGGAAAATCTTTTTTGATTAGGGACCTACCTTTTAGATCTCTCTTTTTCTTCTCCTCCCCCCCTTTTTTGGTCTTTTTTTTTGTGGCTGATTCTACCCTTATGTAGAGAGATTATCTCGGTGTGCGATTCCCCCCGCCTTCGTTCGTGTTACGTACCTTCTCTCCCTCACCCGAGTCGTTCTTGATATGCTCTTCCCTCCCGCTGAGGAAAAACCCGCGGTTACGGTTTTGTTTTCAGACGGGCTTCGTCCTTTTTAGATTCAATCCCAGTCACCCGCAGAACCCATCCCCCTCCCTCCCTCGATGAAGTTCTGGATTACCGATTGCATTTTTTAAGACCCCTTGATTTTTTTACCCAGATGTGGGCCGTTCATCTCGTTTCTTTCCCCTGTCCTTGGAAGAGATGTTGACCAGGCGACCCCTCGCCTTCCTTGGTTTGGTTTTTTTTCTTTTGTATTGGCCTCCCGTCAATCTCCCGATGACAGCTTCCCCCCCCTTCTTTTTCCGAGGGCTCTCCTGTTAGGGGCTTAAGGGGCCCGACTTTTTTAGATTCCCCCCCGATCCCCGTTGCGAACCGTGTTCCTGATTTTCCCCCCACACACCAAGCGGGTTTCAATACTGCCTTGCCCGAATTGGGTTGCGCCGTATTTCTTTAGGAATTGAGCCTTGCATTCTCCTTTTTTCTTCGACCCTGAGGTGGTACTGAGTTTTTTTTAATATTGCGCTTTAGGGGATTTGACAGTTTGAGTTTACTTTTTCCGGTCGTGTTTGCCATTCCCCTCTTCTCCCGTCCCACCCCTATTGCATGTACCCCCCCCTTTTTTCCTCTTGATAGAGAAATTCCCCTGTCTTGCACAAGGTTTTCTTCCGGTTAGACCTCTTTACATCTTTTGATACTGAAACTACCTCTAAGATATTGAAATGGTGAGATTACGTGCGAATTCCCCTCTATCCCGCCGTGTAAACTTCATGTTTCTACTCCCGGCGTTTCCCTCCTGTCATCGTAGGTATAGACGAATTTCTTCCTTCATTTCTTCTGTACCGCCGTACTCTAACTCTGGCCCCCCGATAGGAGAGGTTTTCGGTTCGAAAATGTCCGGATAGTTTCGACGGTACGAGACTCCAGAGATCCTTTCTACGTTCTTACGGGACCTTCCCTCTGATTTAGACGCAATTTTTTTCCCCGCTGGTCAGATTGTCGTTAGAGAGGGACCGGAGGGCCTTCGTGCAAAAGAGCCAGTCCTGGTCTGACCTCAGCTCATGTAAATTGGTTGCTTCGTTGACTCTTTATGCGCACTGATTTCAGAACCCTTTCAGAGTCTCTTCCCTGGTTTTTTTCGGCAAGTAGACCCCCCCCTTCCCCCTGCCTCCGCTCGCCCTCTCTCTCTTATTTCGTAAAGGTGTAGTTTTCCCTCTCATATGATCTGAAGAAAAGTTTTTTTGAACGCGTTAGTTTTCGTCTCCCTGCGTTCTTTTCTTTCCCAGCCGCCGTAGACCCCCAAGTTTGCCTCCCCCTTCTTGTTTCCTGTAAAAAGCGTGTAGCCTTCCTTTTAGTTGCAGATATTTTCGAGTCCAAGATGTTTTACATTGTTGTTTCTTTAGTGCTGACTTGCTATTACCCCTGCTCTCTTCTATATTCTCTGCGAGGCGATTGCCACCTCTCCTCCATCTTTTTGTATTTTCTGTGCTGAAAGGTCCTGTTCTTTTTTCTGGTTTCAACCTCAGCCTCTGCTGTCGTCCTTTGTCCCTCCAATTACCGGATCCAGCCTTTGTTTTTCGGCTGACCCTTTCAGTGCAATTAAGAAAAGGTGTCTTTCGGCGCACTCTCGCTTCGTGATCACCACAAATCTTTGGTTTAGCGTCAACATTTTGTATTCGAGTAAACTCCCTTCCAACATTCTGTCTTCCCCTTTTCCCCCCCTTCTTCTTCCCATCCTAAGTGTTGTTGTTTTTATATCTTAACGATCACTTTTTTGATTGTCCTAGGACGCCATGGTTGCCCTCCACCTATTTTTTCTTTCTCCAACTCCTCTGGATTAAGTTGGCGAAGCACCTCACTACCCCGGGTTTATGCAACATTGTTTTTCCACTTTTTTTCCCTCCTCCCTCCAGCCTCCCTTCCCAATGTTCCCCTTCGTGAACCTTCTTTTATCTTCAACCCAGGACTAGCACCGTTTTTGAAGTATCCACACTTTCTCGGTTTGCCAAGGTAGCTGATCTCCATACTCTTCGATCTCGACAGGGGTTTTTCTTATCAACCATTACTTCGAGTGACGGAACACTAATTCAAGCCCTAGCAGAAATGCCCCCTACTACCTGACTTTTGCTCAGAAGGAGCGATGGTCCACATCCCCTTAACGATTCTACTCGTCGATCAGTTGGGCCTTTTTTTTTCTCTCCTCCTACTCCCTTTACCTCTTTTCTAAATTCGCTGGCTCCTTTAGGGGGTTCTCTTTTTCCCTTTTCCCGCAGTCAAATCAAGTGCAACACGTGTAGGGCATTCCCGGGATCCTCGCCCTCTCCCCCTCAGCTCCGTGATCCCCCTTTCGGCGTTGCTGTATGTACGGTGATTTTTTTTTGTGGCTCCCAGACCTGCTGTTCCCTCGATCTCACATCTGACCCTCGGTTTGCAGTTCCTTCACCCTTCATTACCCCCAAATCAGAGGTGTCTTCCAGATCCCCCGTGCCTCCTTCCGAGACAGCTTTTTCTCCCCAGACGGCTTTTTTTCCTCGTTTCTCCCCTTGCTCCAACTTCTTCCTATGCGCTTTCTCCTTCGGTCAGGTATCTGATCGGAGTCCTTTCTCATCCCAGATCAGCTTTCTTGCACCGGTCTCCGCTCCCCCGGTCATCCCTTGGCCCACTTTTCCTCTCTTCATATTCCCCGTGCACTATGTAGCGTCCGAGACCCCCTTTTTGTCTCTGATGAACTCTTGCTCCCCCAGAGCAGCGACTGTCCCGCGCGCGTTTTAGTTTTTTTTCTTCTATCTCTTTCCCCCTCTGGAGGGTCAGAGTCTGTCCCCTTTTTCACTCTTGACTGGGCACCACCCTCCTCCATATCACAGTCAACTCTCACGCCCCATGCACCGTTTTCTTCTCCCTTTTCAGTACCCCCTTTCCTACTCCACCTCTCTTCATTCCAAGGGATAGGCCCCTCGCCTCTTAGGGAGCCTTATTGCCGGTTGCCAAGTTGTCCAGGCAATCGTGCCCCCTTGTCATTTGAACGAGTCGTAGTTTTTAACCCCGGCGGGCACTTTCAACCCTAGCGCCACGCTGGGCTGCATTTCTCCAGCGCCCCTCCCCCCCCAATTACGCTGTGCCCCATCGCGCATGTCGTCTCCCATAACACCCCCGGCACCAACTTGATTGGTGAGGCGCCTGGGCCCGTACTCCCGGACGTTTCCGTTCCCTCCCGACCCCTTTCTTTGGGCAAACCAAATTCTTGGAACAACCGCAGCGCTCCGGTTCCGCGCTCTGATCTATTTGTGCTTTTTTCACTGGTTCGCAGTACCTCTGTCGACCCCCCTCCAAGGCTCTGTTTTGACGGTCGCTGCGACCTCTCTCAACCCCTCATTCTTTCTTTCCCGTCTACGCTACTTCACGTTTTCTACTCCTGTCTGAGAAAATGGCCCTCTATATTCCTCCATTAATTTATCTATCTCCCCATACCCTAAGGTTTGGTTGTTTAGTTCGGTTTTTCCCTAGTCTTTGATCTTTGCGATTACCGTCTTGTCGTTTCCTCCCCTTCGTCACAGCAAAGAAGTCGAATTTGATTGTCTTCTAGACCTAGACTCCCCACAGCCCCGGTATTGTTTTTTTTCTTATTCCTGGGCGTAGCCCTTACCTTCTGCCACAAAATTAGCCCACCTATTGCCATTTTCCTTAGTCGGTGTTGATGAAGACCCGATTTTCCTTTGTGGAAACCGATGTAGTTTGTCCCCTGTGTCAGCGAGTACTTGCCGTCAGCTAGCGGCAGTCGCCATCCCCTCCCCTTGTTGGGTTGCCGACCCCACTACCCTAAAAGCGATTGATCCATTTTTTTTCGTTTGACTGGGAGGATGAATCCCCCCCTTGGAGAGGGTAAGGTCAAGCCTTGAGTGATGACACCCCTCTAGGATCGCTAAGTTGCCGGATTTTTCCACGTGTGGGCCACTGGTTCGTGCTAAAGCCCGCCCGTTGATTATTGCTGTCATTTTACGCGCCGTCTGCGTTGAGTTCGATGCGCTTGTACGGTTTTTTGTAGAATTTTGCGCGTATGGTAGTGTGGTTATGTTTCCCCTTCTGCGTTTCGGTCTTGCCCGCCGATTTTTCCCCCCCCGCGCTAAATGTACACTTTGCCCCTTTCCCCCTTGCTGCTCAGCCGCCTTCCAGACGTCTTTGCTGCACTTTCTATTTTTTAGTTTCGCCTTTCCTCCCTGACCAACCGTGAAGGTCGGCGCCGCCTCTCTCCTGCAAGGCCTCCTTTCCTGCCCTGTTCATACGGTGCGCGGAGCCGTTCATTGATCGTATTTTTAGAGGAAATTCCGCTCCGACCCTGCTCTCTTGTTTTGCGTTTTTTCCCGCTTGCCGCCCAGTCGGGCGGTGTGTTGTTCGCCCTTCCGACGTTTCCCACCCCCCCGGCGGCTTTTTCGAGATACCGTATTTGCTGGGGCATTGCCCCCACCGCTGCATTCTCTTTCGGTCAATCCCAATTCTCTTTTCTCTCTTTCTAGATGGTCTGAGAGTCCAGGTAGTGTTCGTACCTCTCCCCCCTTTGACAGGGTGCATGTCGACCTTTCCCCGGCCTTTTGTTTGCCTTCCGTGACCAGCGCCCCGAGTCCTCGCTTTACCGCGGTACGAATTTTGCGGGATGGAGGTGCAGCTATACCATGGACCCGCCTCGCCTCGCGTAGAATTAATACTCTTTCTTCCTGTTTCTTCCGCCACCCAGCTATTCTTCCGAAGTAGTTTAGATCAGTGTTGGCTGACCCCACTTAGCCGGCGCCAAGATGACGCACCCTCTTACGTGTAATGCACCGCGTGTAGACTTTTTCCTT
>Ga0179593_1557360_pt1 | contig 21193 bp, 28 predicted proteins | sample CZODoug2_1_08_16_FD_185931 | JGI IMG/M metagenome (GOLD analysis project Ga0179593, IMG submission 185931) | Vadose zone soil fungal communities from Angelo Coast Range Reserve, California, USA - CZODoug2_1_08_16fungal (PacBio error correction) | ecosystem: Environmental > Terrestrial > Soil >... | reverse complement strand
GGGACGGGCTGAAGATGTGCCTCCTTTTTTGTTTTGTCGGCGCTGTCTCACCAAGATCAAAGGACAAACTTTCTTTTCCCCCTTTATGTTTCTTGGAATTTGCGGCAAAGGCGACATGATAGAGGTGTGCCCCCCCCCCCCTGCTTTCCCTTCCCCGCGAAAGACGCGGAACCTCTCCCCCCCTTTTTATTTTCCTCCTCTTTGTGGCAAATGGGGGCAAGGGAAGGATTACGTTTTCTCCTTCCCCTTCTTTTTTCCCGCCATCTGAGTCGTGCGCACAACACGACTATTGGACACATGAGGCATTGCTTTTTCCCCCTTTGTTTTTGTCCCTTTTTGCCCCTTAGCTCGAGTGAAAGAAACAGTTTCGCCGTGTTTTCTCCTTTTCCCTTTGTTCCCTCCCGAAGACCACGGCGTTTCTCTTCTTTATTCCCCCGTTTTTTTTCCTGACTCTTGAGCAAGGGACCTTCCCTTTCCTCCTTTTTTCTCGCGCCTCTTATGAACAAGTCGACTTACGTTGTTGGCACTTTTTCTCCCCTTTTTCCCTTTGTAGCTTCCTTGGTAAGGTCAAAAACGTTCTTTTCCCCATTTTCTTTTTTTGAGGCCGTTTTGCAGGTATTTTTTATCCGCCGCCTGTTCGAAAGGTGTTATGATTTCTTTTCCCTTCTTCTCTTCTCTTTTTTTTTTCGTTTCCTTTTGGAGTTGGCAAAGGGATGAGGTTGCGCAGAAACTCCCTTCCCCCTTCTTTTTTTTCCCTCTTTCGTTCGTGAAGGACGTGACGTGCACAAGGGATAATCGTTGATGGAAGCAATATCGAAATCTTCTTCCCTTCTCCCTTTTCTGTGCCCTTCCTGGCAAAAGACTAAAATTCTCTTTCCTCCCCTTTCTCTGGGTCGCTGTGTCAGAGGCAAGTTCAACGGCGGCGTAACCTTTTTTTTCTTGGTTTGTTAGTAATATTGCGGGAGGGAATCGCTTTTTGTCCCGTTTTGAGAATTTTCACGGGGGTTATTCGTTCTCAAGGATGAAAATGGCAGCAGCTGCTCTCCATCCCTTTTTCCTTTTTCTTTTCTTCCCGCCCCCTTTACGAAGTCCAGTTGAGAGGAGAGGAGATGAATCTCTCTGCCTTCTGCCTCCCTTAGTCGATGCATTTCGATTGCAGAGTTTCACGGGGGCGAGTGATCCCCCCCCTTTTTTGCCCCGTTTTTTTGCCGCCCAAAAGTGACAAAATTGGCAAGCGCCCCCCTTCTTTTCTTCTTTCCTTTTTTTTTTTGGTGTCGCTGTACTGACATGATTGGTCGGATTTTTCGAGGCCAACGCTTTTTTTTTTCTGGTTCCGCCTTGGCGATTTGACTTATTGAGAAAAACCGGTTACTTCTTCCTTTTTCCCTTGCTTCCGGTAGAGCGCCTTCATTTACTCGGTCACGCCTCCTCCTTTTCCTCTTGGTTTGGTTGGGTTCGAGAGTCTCAAAAGCAGATATTATTCAATCATTTTTTCTTCTCTTTCCCCTTTCCCTTTCTTTTTTTCGCAAGTTTAATGTAACTGTTTGCTCAATAGGCACAATATGCAGGCTTTCGCCGTTTAAAACCTTTTTCCTCTTCCTCTTTTTTTCGTGCCGAGAAGTCTCCCTTTTTTCGTGCTTTAAAAGAAGAAATAACGGGAAGCCGTTCCTCTTCCCCCTTTTTGGCCATGGCCGGGTCAAAATCCGTGCCGAGATGAAGGAAGGCTTAGTCCCTCTTCCCTTTTTTGTTCTATCTTTTTTTCTTGTTCGATGCAGAGAGAGTCAGCATACGCGCTCTCCCCCCTTTCTTTTCCTGTCTTTCCTGAACCCGGTTTGCGTGGAGCGTGCACTTCCTTCAGAAGTTTATACGCTTGGATGCAATTGCATCCCTTTTTTCCTCCCCCCTTTTCTCCCTGCCCTGGTCTTTCACCTCTTTAATGTCGCCACGAAAAAAAAGATGGTTAAGGACGCCCTCTTCTTCTTTCCCTTTTTTTTCTGCAGGAGTAGGGCTTTGCGCGAAAGTGTAGGAGGACCCTCTCTTCTTTCCTTTTTTTTTATCCTCTCTTGGTCATAAAACGATGTCACCCCCTTTCCCTTTTGCTCTGTCGACCCAATTGCGTCGAAGAATACCCCCCCCCCCCCTCTTTTTCCCTGCCTTCGACCGTGCAACAAAGAATAACGAGCCGCCCTTCTCCTTTTCCTGGTCCCCGTTGCATTACAGAGAAGACTCCTCTTTACTCCCCCCCCCCTTTTCCCCCCCCTCCCATTGACCTTTTTCTATATCCAAAGGGGCAGAAAACGTCCCCCTGTTTTTGTCAACACTCGTCAGTTTTGAAAGGGAACAGGCGACTTCCTCTCCCTCTTTCCCTTCCCTCGCTTCGCGCGCTTTTACCCCCCGCCCCTTGAATGGTGTAATTGTAGATCTCTTCCCTCTTTTCCTTTTTTCTTCCGGGGGCCTTGGCCGTCTTCGGGTGAATAAGAGCTCAAATTTTACTTGGCTTTCCTTTCTCTATCTGTTTTTGTTTTTTTCTTGGCTTGAATTGAGCACTGGCCACTTCCTCCTTCCCTTCTTCGTCTTCGGTTGAGTATATGCAAAACACAGGAAATTCCCCTCCCTTTCTTTTTTCCCTCTCCTCGCTGTAGCAATAGGAGGTTGTGATGCCCCCTCCTTCACCTTCCGTCATTCAGCGAAGCGGCGATGCCGCCAGACAGCAACGTATTTTTTTCCCTTCTTTTCTTTGTTTCCCCTCGCCCCTTCTACTGTGCGCACTGGGAGATTGAAGTCTTTCTTTTTTTTTTTTTTTTTGTGTGTGTGTCCAACGACGAGTAAGGTCGAAGGGGCCTCCCCCTTTTTCCTTCTTTCTTTGCAGATGGAAATGGGAAGGGGGTCTTTTTAGCTCCCTCCCCCTTCCCCTCTACCGACGGCCGGTGGAAAGCTGAAACAGGACAGATACCCTCCCCCTACCTTCCTTTTGCCTGTCCCCGTGCTTTTAGTCCCGTCAACGAAGACCGTCCCCTCCCTTTTCATCAGGGTTCCCGGCATACATGCGTGAGCGGTAGAGTACTCACGATTTTTCCTCTTTACTTTCTTCCTCCTGGTCGGGTTTGACTATTTCCCCTTTCCTTTCTCCCCCTAGGTCAGTACAGGCCCTCGCTCATTAGTTGTGGGTGGAGAACGACGTGGCGCCATCTTTCTTTCCTGTTTCGTGCTATCATTTTCGGTGTTGTTATGAGTGAAAAGAGGGAAGAAGGCCGAAGCCCCTTCCCTTTCTCCTCCCCCTCTTGTTTTGTGTGCGCTAAAATCATCGTCGGTTCCCGTCTCCTTCTTTGTTTCTTATTACAGTAATAGGCACCCCCCTCTTTCTTTTTTTTGGCACGCCCTGTTGCAAGAACCGGCACGTGGCTCTTCCTCCTTCTTTTTCTTCCCGTCTGCTCTGACGACCTCATACGCCCGCAGGACCGTCTTTCTCCCTCCCTCCTCTTCTTCCCTTCTTTCGCGCGGTGGCGACCCGTCCCGCAAGAACTATTGAAGAACTGCCGCCAGCCGCTCCCGGCTCCCTTTTTCCTACCTTTTTCCTCCGTTTCGGCTCCCTCATACGTCGGCGATATAAAGAAGCACCCGACCCCCTTCCCCTCTTTGTTTCTTTCAACAACCCTGTTGAAACGCCGGAGAGTAGGTGCGACGTGAGTCGAGGCCGCGCTTTTCCTTTTTGTTTTTTTTTTACCTCCCCCCCCTGTTTTTTGAACTTTGAAAGCACGATACCAGCCGTTTCTCCTCCCCTCCTACCCCCTGTCCCTCCCAGTGACGCGGGTCTTTATCGACTGTCGCACAGTCCTCCTTCTTCTTTCCGTTCCCCCCCCCTTCCTCTCAAGTCCGAAGAATTCGAAAAAACCTTTTTTCTCGCTGCGTCATCAGTTGTCCCCAAAAGCGAATAAGTTTATAAGGTGACGCCTCCCTTTCTTTTTCGAGTGGTTTCCGTGTTTAGGAAGTAAATTCACCCCTCCCTCTTCCCCATCCTTTTTGACTAGGTACGGGACATTGGGGATTTACCTTTTTACCCTTTGCCTTCCTCTTCCCACGAAAGCATTCCTCTTGTTTCGACGGTCCTATCAAGGATAAGACAACGACCCTCCTTCCTCTCCTTCCCGTTGTGCCTCATTAAAATTAGTAATAAGCCGTCTTCCCCCCCTCCCCCCTTTGTTCCTCGAACCCAGCTTCTGCTCGCCGCCCTGTGCCTCTTCCGGATGCTTAACACCTCTTTTTCTTTGTTATTCTCTTCCCGTTTCTACTATAAGTTGTGGTTTGTTTCTCTTGTCTCGGGTTGGTGAATGTGATAACCGTGGCCTGGTTTCTTTCAATGCGGAGAGAAGAGAATGGGGTTCGCGGGTCCCCCTTTCCCCCTCTTTCTCCTACGGGGTGTTGTTCAGGGCGGAAAGGGACGTCCTTCTTCTTTCTTGTTTTTGATAATAGGGTACTTCTCTCTTTTCTTTTTCTTCAGCCGATATCTCTTCATGTCAGGTAAGATGAGACAGCCCCCCTCTTCCCTCCCTTCTTGACCTCCCGCCCTTTAATTTCTTTGAGAGGATTTTCTCCTTTCCCTTTTCGTGTCTTTGTGTAGTTGAATTTGAAGGCACCAGGCTCCCCTTCTTCTTCCTTTCTTATTTGAACTTCTTGAGAGGAGATATTTAGGGCTTTTCCTTCCCTTTTTTTTTTTTGGTGCAGCCGGTGGGGCGCCTCCTTTTCCTTTTTCTCTGATTTCCTCGCCTGGGTGTGCGAGAGGGTTTTTTAGCAAGGTCCCCCCCTTTTTCTCCTCTCTCTTCCTTTTTTCTTCGCCAAGCACGGTCATGGGAGTCACAGGGAGAAGTCTCCCTTTTTTTTTTTTTTTTTTGGCCGGCCCCGTTCACCTAATTGAAGGAGTTAAAGGGTTTTCACGCTTTCTCCCTTCTTTTCTTTTTTTTTGTTTCTCCCTTTGTTCGGGGAGCGTTGCGGATTGAGAAAGCGATGAGTTAAAGACGGCCTTCCTTTTTTGGTGTTCTCCTTCTCTTTTTAGAGTTGAGGGGAAGGGTAGAAAAGTCCTCCCTCCCCTTTTCCTTTTTCCCTGCTGTGTATCACGAGGCCTGTACGGGTAGGATATTTCTTCCGTGTGCTCCTTTTCTATTTATGAGGGGAAAGTTAGGGCCCATCTCCCCTTCCTTTTTGTCAGTGCGGCCGCTGTGGGTTCAGAGGCTGGCCTTTTTTTCCTTTTCATTTTCTTTTTTCTCTTCCGGGATAGGCGGCGCGCTTGTTATGGCACGAAGAGGCGGCTTCCCTTTTCCCCCCCTCTTCTTTGATCTTGGGTCAGAAAGGCAGAAGACAGGTTTCACCCCTCCCTTTTTTTGCCACGCGTGAGGAAACCACAACTTTCTTTTTTTTTTTTTCCCCATTTCCCTTCTCGACCGTCCTAAGGCAGATCAGGCAACCACAGATGCTTATTGTACTTTCTCTCCCTCGGCACGTTCGTCGAGGTACTTCTTTTTTTTCTTGCCGGTTTTTTTTCTTGTTTCCGTTGGTTAAGTGGAGGTCTCTTCTTTTTTGTTTGGGATTCCGGCGCCCAGCTGAGGAGGATGATGGCACGATCTGTCTTTTTTTTTTTTTCCGCTCTCCGCCCCCCCGCAGGTCCAAGGTAAAGAGCGTAAACTCTTTCTCTTTTGTCTTGCGGCGGGGCCCCTTTCCCCCCCCCTTTGTATTTCCCCCGGTCCTCCCCCCCACGCTCAAAAGAAGGGAAAGAGACCAGTTCTTCCCGCTTCCTTCCCCCCTTTTTTGTGAACATGGGGACGGGGCCGGATTACTGTGCTTTTTTTTTTTTTTTTTGCAGTCTCTTCTTTTTGATTTGTTCGAAAATAAAAGCACTTTTTCCCCCCTTTTTTTTTTCCCGCATTTCGATCCTGTCAGGATTGGAGGTTCCGTTGGTATTATCCCTCCTTATAAGGTCTTAGAAGTTGAAATAGGCAATTCCCCCCCCCCCTTCTTTTTTTCTTCCCAGTCCCTGCTGATGACCAGCCCGACAAGTTTGAGCTCTTAGTCAAACCTCCTCCTTCCCCTACCTGTAGCTTATAAAAGATGACGAGATGATCTCTTGGTTTATGAACAATGTCTCCATTTCCCTTTCTTCTCTCTCCTGTTTGCTCCTTTAGTAGAAGGGCTTGTTTTCGCACTCCTAGGTTTGACCATCTTGAGATCATAAGGGATGATAGAGTTTTGTATTCCCCTTCCTCCCTTTTTGTTGCCCTTTTTTCTTGGTGTTAGATGCTGGAATTGAGTTATCTTTTATCTTTGTTTGCCCTGGCGCGATTGTTAATGGAAGAGTCCTTTTTTTGTTTTTCTTTCACTTTCTCTATGAGAGTGCTCCCCTCCTCTTCCCTTTCTCCGTTTACTATCGTATCAGTCGTGTTGAGGACGGGAATTGCAAAAGGGTTCTTTTTTTTTGTTTGTCCTCCCGTTGTAGCTCGGATAGAAATAGATGACTTCCTCTTTTTTCCCCCTTCCTTTCCGTGTCGCTCGTTGCTTTTCTTTTTTTTTCTTCAATTTTTCCTTTCGTACACCCTGTTTGGTGGAGTTTATCGACCGTCCTCTTTTTCTATCTTTTGGCTGTGCTCTGCTCTGGCAAGGTAAGATTTAAACGGGTACGTTCTTCCTTCTCTTTCCTCGTTCTTTTTTTCTTCCTTTTTGTTCGGGTTGCTGGTGGTATTTCCCCCCCCCTTTGTCGCGGCGCGGCTGCTGACTCGATCGGCATCGAGGCTAAAAACCACCCGATCCTCCCTTCTTTTGGTGTATGCCCTTTCTGTCGCAGGTGAAGATAGAATGCTAGTCATCTTTTTCTTTTTTTTTCCCCCCCAAATAGTGCCACAGATCACCGGCTCCCGTGATGGATTAGGTGGGAGCGAATTCCTTCTCTTTTCTTTTTTTTGTTCGTTTTTTCCTCCTTTGTTTTTCAAACATTTTTTAAAGGAGAAAAGCATGGCAGATTTGCTACTTTTCTCCACCTGTCCCTCCCCTCTTTTTTTTAACGGTTCCCTCCTCTTTTATTGCTCGGTCACGCGACAAGTGATTGAATAAGAGCGGCTTGTTGCCTCTCTTTTTTCTTCTTTTCCCCGTCCTTTTCTTTCGTACGTGCGCTCCAAGGCATGGCGGTTTTGAGATTGATAACAATTTTCTCTACCCCCCTTTTTTTTTTTTCCTGCACATTCCTCGCCAGGGCGTTTGGAATCGAAAATAGAATCGGGCCGTCCTCCCCCTTCCTTCTCCCCGTCCTCCCTTTGTTTTCCGGTGGGATTGAAGATTGGGAAATTTGTCTTCCAACCCCTTTTTGATACTAGCAGGCTATAGGTCACAGCTTGCAAATGACCACGTGAACGCTGCATCTCTCCTCCCTTCCTTTCTAGTTCTTTCTTTTCAGCCCCCCTTTTTGGTTCAAACGTCTTAGTCATAGAAATGTGGGGGTTTTCCCTCCCCCCTTCCCCCTTTTTTCTGTCCCGCTTGGGGACTTCCCTGTCATCACCGTTTAGAAAACGTAACCCGGTGAACTCCTTCTTCCTTTTTGTCCCTTCATCTTCATGTCGGCTAATCAGCAAAAACTCTTCTCCTCTCTCCCTTTGCTCTTTTTCAGCGCCAACTGGCGAGCAGGTAGGTTAGGCATGTTGAGAGATAAGTTCCTCTTCTCCCTTCTTGGTTTCCCCTTTTGTGACTCCCCCCCTTTTATTGCGGCAATCAAAGATTCCCCTTTTTTTTTCCTTCCGGCCCAATTTGGGCGTTCTCCGAATAGCAAGCCAACCAATCCGGGGCAGCGATGTTGGGTCCTTCTTCCTTTCCCCTTTCCTTTCCTCGTCTCCCCTTCTGAAGAGTATCAATTATAATCCAATTCCAGCCCTCCCCCCCTTTCTCCCCTTTGCAACGGCCTCAAACTGCTATAATGCAAGGAGGTCTACAGTCTTTTCTTGTTACCCCTCCCTCGTGTTTGTTCTACATACTTTGAACGGAAATTATCAGGATAGGCGGCATGTCTCCCCCTTTTTCCCCCCCCTCCTCTCTTTTCGTTCTGATGCTTGGGATGTAGAATGAAGTGGGGGGCCCCCCCCTTTACTTTCTTTTTGGTTCTTCCTTTAAACCTTGGCGGGCTGGTCATAGGGATTTTTTCTTTTTTTTTTTTCATCTTCTCCCTTTTCTGTGTCAGCGCTTGGCTCCCGTCGGTGGAATGCAAACCCGCAATTTTTCCGTTTTCTTCCTTTGCTTTTTCTCCCTTCCTTCTTTACACAATTGGCTATTACTGAAGCCACTTCCTACCTTCCCTCTCTCCTTTTTTCCCTCCTTTTTTTTTGGACCTTCAGGGTAAAACCTTCTTTTTTTTTCCGGGTTGCTCTTTGATATTGAAGAGGATGGCTCTTTTCTTTTTCTTTTTTTTTGTTGTCACAAATAGATCAGTTTTTTTTTTCCTTTTCCCCTTTTCCTGGTCTGGGGTATTGGTGAGCAGAGACGAACTACTCTCCTTCCTTCCTCGCCGTCAGCCTGGGAGCAGGTAAAAAAATAAGTGTGGCTCTTCCCCCCCTCTTCTTCCCGCCTAGCTTTTCCCCAGTTTTCTACCGCTCGGTAGGAGTAATAGAGAACGTGTTGTCTTTCTTCTCTCCTTCTTTTTTATGCACCAGGTCACGCCCGCTCAGAGTTGTGGGTGGAGACAAGCGTGGCGCTCTTGTTTTCTTTTCTTCCTTCTCTCAGTCAGGTGAGGATAGTGACCCGGTGCATCTTCCTTCCTCTCTTTCACTGTGCGCACATCGTTCGGGAAAAAGAGAAAGATAGGTTCCATCCTCCCCCCCGTCTCTTTTCTTCGAAAAGGAAGTGGATTATTGCCCCCCCCCTCCCTTTCCCCCCCCTCGTAGTGCCGCTCTCATAAGAAAGAAGAAGAGTGATACATTTTTCCCCTTTTCCTTTCACGACCCGTTGTTCCCCCTCCCACTCAAGAAACGAATGAACTACCGCAAGCCCCTCTCCCTTTTTCCTTTTTTTTCTTCCCTTTACTCATCCTTCGGGCTCTCAAGACGAACCCCGAACCCTCCCCTCCTCCTTTGTTGCGAACGCTTACCTCCTGCACGTCGGTTGGAGAAGGGTCGAGGCAGCGATGCCCTCTCTTCCTGCTCCCGCCAAACGTGTAGACGGTATTTCCCGGTTCCCCTCCTTTTCTGTGGGCCAGTGCACCGCTTCAGTCGGATAGTCGAGATATCCACCGTGACTTTCCCCCCTCCTTTTAGGTTTTCGCTCTCTTTTTTGTAAGAACCGATAGGACAAACCGGCCTTCCCACCCTCCCTCTTTTTGATCTCCGCGGCTATCATGTTACCACCCGCCTCAGTTTATCAGGTGACGCCCCCTCCCTTCCCCCTTTTTTGGTTGTCTTTCTTGTTCTAGGTGTACTGCACAATCATGCGCACAAATGACTTTTTCTCTTCTTCCCCTTTTTCCGTCTTCCTCTAACTGAAGGAGATCGGATTAACGAAACGAAGGCGCCTTTTCCTTCCCCCTTTTCTGATTTCCGCCTGTTTTATCAATAAAAATAAGTAATCATCCGTCTTCCCCCTTCTTTTCGGGTCACCGGAGACCGATGAAAAAAAGGCCTTTTTCCTTTGAGCTTTTGTCCTCCAAAGGTGATTATGAGAGTGGTTAACTCCTCCTCTTTTTTTTTTTTGCCGGTTTGTGAAACTGTGGGTTGGTCCCCTTTGTTGTTCCTCTCTTGGTGTTTAGCGGGTATGATCCCTCTCTCTTGTTTCGGTGCGGTTGGTGAAGAAGGGCTTTTTCTTCTTTTTTTCTTTTCCTCCCCTTGGTATTTTTTTTTTTCCTCCCTTTTTTTTTTTTGCTTTGCGTTGAAGCGATTCTCTATTCAGTTAAGGAAGTAGAGGACAGCCCCCCTTCCTCCCTCTGTCTCTCCCCAGCTTTGCCCCTTTTTCTTCCCTGCTGTGACACGAAATAATGGGCAGGTCGTTGACTTTTCCTTCCTCCCCTTTTTTTCCCTCGTAGTGGCGTTGGGGTTCGGAAAAATCGGATGAGCGGCGGCTTTCTTTTTTTTTCTTCCTTTTGGTGTCTTAAGATGTCCGGTGGCGGTTCCTTTCTTTCTTTTTCCCCTTTCCTTTTCGCGGCTTTTTAGCAAGGTCACAGGTGGATAGAGCGGCCCCTCTTTTTTCTTTCTTTTTTCCCTTTGTTCAGGTAAAACGGGAAGGACTTCTACCCTTTATTTCTTTTTCATCGGCGTGGCATCGAAAGTGAGAAATAATCTTGAAGCGATTTCCTTTTTTTCTCCTAATTTCCTCGGTCGTCTCTTTCCTTTCTTTCTTGTATCTTTGTGAGGAGGAGAGAGTAAGATGGATGAGTTCCTCCTTTCCTTTTTTTTCTGTCCGCGATAGCTGGCGCAAGGAAGTAGAAGGAGAGGCGCGTCTTTCTTCTCTGGTTGTTTTTCCTTCTATTATGGGTTATTAAGAGTTTCCCTTTCCCTTTCCCCCTCTTTTGGATGCTTGGAATAGATGGAGATTCTTCCCCTCCTTCCTTTCTCCTTGCCTCTCCGGTTCTTCAAAGGGAAGAAAAGAATCTCCTCCTTTTTTTTTTTTTCCTATTCTTGGTACGGGCGGAAATTGATCTGCGCTGGTTCAACAGACTCTTTCCCCCTTTCTCCTCTCCTCTTCTCCAGGCGCAAAAGGGGAACTATTCTCCCCCCACCCCCTTTTTTTGCCTGACGTTCACCGTCACACTGTCGCGAAACGCGTGCGCCACCCCACAAATCTATGCGTGGTTCTTCCTTTTTTCCCCTGACTTTGCCTTCAACCCTTGATGCTTTGTTTTCGCTTGTGTCTGTCGGCCCCCTCGTGGAAAAGTTAGTAGAGGAAGACTACCGTTCCTTTCACTTTTTTTGTTTTCCTTATTTTTGCTGCCGTATGCGCGATGGAGAGCCCTCCGTTTCTTTTTTTCTTTTTCTTTTTCTTCTTTCCGAGAGGGCCGGGGCTGCAGATTGTCAGAGGCGTAAGTTTTTTCCCCCCTTCCCCCCTCTTGTAAAGATTGTCCACCTTTGCCTCCTTTCCCTCTTTTCCTCCTTAGTCCACGGCGAACATGATGAGAGGGGGACACCCCCCCCCCCTTTCTTTATTTTCTGAAGCTCCCCCCCCCCTGACCGTACCGCGGCAAGATTTCCCCCTTCTTTCCTTCCTCTCATGGTTTTTTTCTTTTGGTTTTTTGTGTACCATTTGGGCCCGGGCTAGGATTAATGTGAGGGGCTGCGGCACCCCTTTTTCCCTCTTTTCTCCCCTATTTTCCTCTAAAAAAGAATATGCGACCCTTTTTTCTTCTTCGCATCTCCGGAGCAGTCATTCGTAGAGTTGGTTTCGTTCAGGTATTTGCTTTTTTTTTGCTTCCAAACGACGTGGCAGCACCGCTTCTCTTCTTTTCCCTTTCTTTTTCGTAAATGAATCCCCCTTTCCCCCGTTTTTCCCTCCGAGTTACCAGCACCAGCCAAGTTTGACAGCTATTAGGACCCGCCTCTTCCCCCCCCCTTTTTCTCCTCCCCCCTTGGCTTCGCTCTAGAGATGAGAGATGTTTATTCCACGGTTCTGACTCGTTGTTGGCCAATTTGAGACATGGCCAGCCTATCTTATCCTTTCCCTTCTTTTTTTTTTGGTTTAACTCGAGGTTTTGACCCATCTGAGAAATCCCTTTCTTTCTCTCTTCTTTTTGCTTTCGTCAACTGTTTTTGAGATTGCTTGGATATTGGATTAGATGAGAGTATCTGGATGCAACTTGCTTTTTTTTTTTGTGTTCCGGTGGCAGGTTCTTTTCCCCCTTCTTCTCCCTTTTTTTGTTTGTCTTGTATTGTCTGCGATAGGACAAATTTGGGTCCGATACGATCTTTTTTTTTCCTTTTTTTCGTTTGGTTCCGTCCCAATTATCGAAATCGTATTCGCTCTTTCCCCCCTTCTGTCTATTGTCCGCCGCGAATTATAGAGAAAAATGGCATAACTACCTGCTTCTCCTTTTTTTTTTTTATGGTGATGTTGTCGGGACGCTGTCGCTTCCCTTCTACTTCTTTCTTTCCCCTGTCTTCGTGAGTTTTCCTTCCCTTTTGGCCCGGTTTGTATATTGACCTTCCCTTTCTCCTCCCCCCTTTTTTTTCTGTGCCCCCCCCCCGACTAGCAGCGTGATTAGAAAATGTGAGGAAGTGGTTCTTCCCTCCTCCCCCCCCCCTTTTTTTTGCGCTTCATTTAGATCAGAATTTAGGAATGTTGCGCGTGCTGATGCTGCCCTCTTCCTTTTTTTTGCCCATCGCGACGATTCTCTGATGCAAGCGTTTGTCACGGGGAGGAGTGAATGAAGAGGTTCTTTCCTCTCTCTTTCTTGTTTACCCCGCCTTTCCCCCCTTCCAGAGACCCAGGTACCGGATTGCTTAGTGGCTTCCCCTCCTTTTCTCTTTTTTTTTCGTGTTTGCTCTTTTTCGGTGTCTTTTCCCCCTTCTTCCCCCCTTTTTCCCTCCCCATATTTCATGAGCAACGGTTTAAATTCTGAACTGTTCTTCCTTCCCCTTCCCCCCCTCCCTTTTCCTTACTCAGTTCACGCTTACGAATGTGAATTGAATAATCTCCTTTTTTTTTTTTTTTTTTGCCCCCGTTTTTTTTTCTCTCTCTTTCCTCCCGTTTTGTATTACAATCACTTAGTAGGAGGGACCGAGTAATTCATCTCCCCTTCCTCCCCCTTTTTTTTCCTCCCCCATTTCGAATCGTTAACCGGGGTGCTCAATAGGCAAATATGACGGCATTTTCTCCTTCTTTCCCCCTTTTTTTTCCTCTCAGCTCGGCCCTGTAGGAAAAACAAAGCGCCACTCTTCCTCTCCCTCCCCCTTTTGCCCCTATTTTCCCCCATTGTCAGGGCAAACAATGACAGGCAAACGGGACGAGATGCCTCTCTCTGTATTGTCCCGACTTGCCCTCGGAATTCCGATGTATAATCGGGTGGGTCGGTTAGCTCCCCTCTTCCTCTTCTTGTGCTCCTTTCGTCCTCGACCGGTGTTGGGGGTTTAAATACACAGCAAAACCCCTTTTTTTTTCCTTTTTTCGCTTCTTTTCGGTGCCTGAAAACGTAACCCCGGTGAAATTCTTACCTTTTTCCTTTCCTCTTCCCCCCTTCCCCCCCCGTGATTCCCGACAGAATAGGAATGTCGCACTCCCCCCCCCCCCTCTTTTCCCCTTTCCTGCCTAAAACATCACCGACAACGCGATCTTTTTCTTTTTTTTTCTCTTTTGTATGTTCGATAGCCGATCTGAACGATTGCTATTAGAGGACTTTTTTTTTTTTTTTCGGTTCGCCCCCTGTCCGTCTTAACGGACTTGATCGATCGGATCCCCCCCCTTTTTCTTCTCCTCCCTTTTTTTTGCAGCATGGCAAACCTGCCCGCGCGCCGAGAACTGCAATGAACTCGCGCGTTTTGCACCCCCTTCCTTTTTCTCTCCCTGTTTTTTCTCAATTGCTGCAAAACGGCATCCAACTCTCTCCCTCTTTTTCTTTTTTGACCGGCGACGCCCGGCGACGTCCGGTCTAACCGGTGAACGGAATTCCCTTCTCTTCCTTTCCTTTTCGGCCTGGGCCTCTCCTCGATCTATCTAGTAAGCGTGTCTCTCCCCTTCCTTTTTTTTCCTTTTTTTGCGCGGTCTTGGGTTGACTAATGAGAGCAAAAATTGTCCTTTTTTCCTCTTTTTTGGCCCTTTAGGGGTTTTTTAATTGCGATGAAACGGAGGACCCTTTTCTTTTTTTTTCTTTTCCCTTCTTGATCCGGTTCGAAATGCTGTCGGAGATGCAGCCCTTTCCCCTTTCCTTTGCCCTGCTCTTTTTCTTTATTCTCTACTCCCATCAGATCCGAGGAAGTGAAGAAGCCCTCCATTCACTTCCTCCTTTCGCGTGACTCGCCTCGTGGCGAAATAGGAGCTGGACGCGTCTTTTTTTTTCCCCTTTTTTTTGGTGCACAGATTAAGGAGAGAAGGGAAGCCTCCCCTCTCCTTTCACCCTTTCTTTCCTTCGTTTGTGTTGTTTTTTTTTTGTTGGAGCACGAGAGCACGAAACGAAGACGGGAAAGCTGGCCCTCCCTTCCCCTTTTTCGTTTTTTCATCTTCCTTCAAGCTGGGAAGAGGCCCTTCCTCATCTCTTTTTTGTCCGCTCTATCTTTCCTCCTGTGTCCCCGATCTTCAAGAGAGAAGAGTAGGCTTCTCTCCCTTTTTCTTTTTTTTTTCTTCTTTCTATTTGTAACATACTCCAAGCTCATAGTGTGAGGTTGGCGCACCTCTTTTTCATTTTTTTTTTTTTCTTTCCCTCCAGGTGTTCTATCATTTGGACGACAGACAGGGTGCGGATAGTGCCCACGGTTGCATCCTTCCCCCTTTTGTTCTTTCTTTTTTTCTGGGAAATTAGTAGGTGAAAAAGTCTCCCTCTTTTTCCTTTCTTTTTTCTCCCCACCTTCTGGACGCGGTATCAAAGAGGTATTGGCGACCTTGCCCTCCCTTTCTTTTTTCCCCAGCCCCCCGGTTCTGGAAAGATAACAGCAGATTCCTCCTCCTCTCCCCTTTTTAACTCCTCTTGTCCGGTACAACGCGTAATTCCCCCCCCCTTTTTTTTTTGTCACCCTCCCAGCAAGAAAATAGAAAAATCCTCCCTCCTCTTCTCCTTTTTTTTGCTCCTTCCCCCTTTCTGTTGCCAGCGTTTGAACTCATAAAGGAGGGAATAATAAGCCGCCACCCCCTCCCTTTCCTTCCCTTTTTTTCTTTTCCTCCCATTCTGAACCGACTGAAGTAGGTGTCGCCTTTCTCTCTTTTTGTCCAAATAACCCACCACCAGGTAGAAGTATACGTCCTCTTGTTTTTGTGTCTTTTCCTTTCTGGGATACTGTGTCCTAGAAACCGCTACAGAAGGATAGTCGCTCCCCCCTTCTTTTCTTTTCTCCCCCTTCGGCCACAGCATGCGGAACAGTCCTCCCTTTTTTTCCCCCTCCCCCTTTTTTTTTCTCGCCGACCTTGTGCACCATACAGAAGATCTAGAGCATCAGTTTCCCACCTCGTCCTCCTCTTCCCCCCTTTGTGTCTGTAGAAGGTAAAGGCAAAAAGAGCAAATTGGCCTTTTCCTTCTTTTCCCTTTTCTTTCTTTTTTGTTTTGAACTGAAGGATATCCGGCTTCACCCAAGAAGGAGACTGCTTCTCCTTTCCCCCCCCTTCTTTCCCTTTTGTTTTCTGCTTTCCTTTTCCTGAAATAACCAAGTAATAAGAAAGGCCTGCCCCCCTCCCTCCCTCTTTTTCTGCACCTCCTTCTCTTGCTCGTCCGCAATGTCATTATTAAGGATGATAACACACTTTTTTCCCCCCCTCTTTCCCTTCCTCCCGTTCGCTTGAGATTATGAATTCGGAGAGGTTGGTGTTCCACCTGTTTTTCTTTTTTTTTTTGAGCATCGCTCTGGTTTCGAGGGTAGGTAAAAGCATTCCACTTCTTTTTTTTCTTCGTTTTTTCTCCCTTTCAGGGCGGCGGAAGAATTAGAGGGTTTCTTTTTCTTTCCTTTCGTTCTGCTGTGCGGTGAGCCGATCTCCTTTTCCTTTCCTTTTTTCCTTTTCCCGCCCTCGCCACCCACGTACGAGTCAATGACATCCTCCCCCCCCCCCTTTTTTGTCCTCCGCCTTGTTGCGGTCGTGACTTGAAGGAACAGGCCGAAAAGGTTATTTTCCCTTTCTGTCTTTTGGATAACCTTTATTCCCTTTTCAAGGTCTGTCGAAGGCGTCAGGAGTGTCTCTTTTTTCTTTTTTTTTTTTTGAGTCTGTGAGGAAGGCGTATGCCTCTTCCTTTTTCTTCTCCCCCATGTGTCCCAGTTTGGATCTTAGAGACGTAAGGCGGCTTGGAGCTTTTCCTTCCCCTTTCCTTTTTACTCGACTGTAGAAGCGTTTTTTTGCTTTTTTTTGCTTTTTGTCATCGCGGCATGCAGAACAGCGCTCCCCCCCCCTTCCCTTTTTTTTTTTCTTTCGGAAGGAGAGTTATATGACGATTCCCTTTTTTTTTTTTTTTGTTCAGGCTTGAGAGCACAGCTGGATGAGTTAAAAGAGGCCCTTCCTTTTCCCCCTTTTTTCCTTTTACTTCCGGAGATCGACGTTCTCTTCTTTCTTAGTGTTCTTGCGGGGGTACGGTGGGTAGAAAAAGAGGCAATTCTTCTTTTTCCCTTGTCTTTCCTTTTTTATAAGAGCGAGAATGAGGGCTTATTCTTTTCCTTTTTTTTTCCCCTTTCATTTTGTGGGTGGGTGGGAAAGTTAGCAAGATCCACTTTTCCCCCTTTCCCTTCCCCCTTTTTTCCTCCCCCTTTTTTTTGCAGATGATGTGTAAGGGAGGAAACCCCTGACTACTTTCCCCTTTTTTTTTGCCCGATGTTTTTTTTGTTTTTTTCCCTTTTTTCGAGGGACGGAGACGAAGGATTCCCCTTTTCCCCCCTTCCCTTTCCTTGTTCTCCCTGGTGAGTTGCGCAAGGACAGAAGAAAGGTTAAACACGCACCCTTCTCCCCTTTTTTTTTCGTTTTCTTTCTGCCCGATGTCGGGAAATGGAAGATAGGAACCACCCCTCTGTTTTTCTCCTCCTCGCTTCTACTTCTCGATGGACGAATAAAGGAGAGAGGTATAGGGGAACCTTTTCCAATTCTATCTTTTTTTTTTCGTCCTTTGTTGGCATGCCTTGGCCCTATGCCATCTCCCTGTTGACTTGTGTTTATTCTGAGGAGGCTGGCTTGTTTTTTTCTGTGCTCTGCAGCTGTCGATGGTGAGTTCCTTTGCCGCTTCCCCCCAAGACCGGAAAAGGTCACATCCCCTTTTTTTTGGGCGCCGCCCGGCTTGTGAACTCTCTTTCCCTTTTTTTCCGTGCCTCTTTGCCAAACTCGGTGATACAGGATTCTCCTTTGCGTCCAGCCGTAGGAAAGAGACAGTTCCTTCGGTCTTTCTTCCTGGTTTTTTTTTTTTGCTTATTTCTACTTCTACGCCGCTTAACGATGATGATAGGAAGTGGCTTCCTTATCTCCCTTTTCCCTTTGTTCTTTTCTCATCCTAAGGACCTGCTAATCGAAGACAGCATTTAGCCCTTCAGTCTTTCTTTCTTTTTTGCTCCCCGTGGCTGACGAACAGGTTTAGCACGTTGCATCTTCCTTCCTTTCCCTTCTCTGGCGACAAAAAAAACTGCTTGAAATCAGATGACCCCCCCATCCCCTCCCTTTTTTCTTTTTTCCGCCCTGCACGGTATTACCAGAAGTACACTGCCTCTTTCGTTCCTTTTGAACAAGCGACATGCAGTTGTTTTTTTCTTTTTTTCCTCTTTTTCCTTCTTTGGTGGTCAAAAATCGACGAGTTTTTCCCCCCTTTCTCTTCCCTTTTTCTTGCCCATGTTTTATTCGAGCCGCATGTTTAGAAAGGGGTTAGATTGATGGAATTGAGATTAGCTTTTCTCTCTCTTCTTGCTCTTTCTTTTTTGGTGAGGTTTGGAAACTGCTTCTCTTTTCCCCCCCTCCCCTTTTTTTTTTTTCCCTCCCCACGTTGTGTCCGATCGATAAGTAGTTGAAGGAAGGGAATTTGAACCCTTTTTCTTTTCCCCCCTCCCCTTTCAGTTGTATATGAAAAAAGCGTAGATCTTCTTCTTACTCTCTTCCTTTTCCTCCCTCACCACACACTCCTGTGATGAGAATGATTGGACATTTGTCCTTTTTCCTTTTTTCCAAGTTGGTGGAGTTTACGACAGTCCTTTTTCTTTCCTTCCCCTTTGTTTCACTGTTTGGTCCTTTTCTCACTGTGATTGATTGGGACAAATTTCCTCCCCCCCTCTTTTTTTTTTTCACCTTTTGTTCCAACTACGCAAAAGGGTTGCGGTGGTATTCCCCCCCCCCACCCCCTTCCCTCTCCTCTTTTTTTTTTGCTCGTGCGAGGAGATGAATCGACGGCATCTATCTCCCTCTTTTTCTTTTTTCAGAGTTTACGGGGCTCTCCCTCCTTTTTTCTTCCCACCGGTTGACCGGCATGGTTGCCGAAAAATGGCCCCCTTATTTCCCCTTTTTTTTTACTTTTCCTTTTCTGTTGTTACGACCGATTTGTATGGATTGTCGAGCCACCCTCCTTTTTCTCTTTTCCTCCCCTTTTTTTTTTTAACTTGGCGACAATATCCAGCAGAGGTGCATATTGAGAAACCGGTTCCTTCCCTTCTCCCTTTTGTTTTCCCTTTTGGCCCGACCTATACTCGTGTCAAGCCGACGAAGTGATTGATAAGCTCTTTTTTTCCCCTTTGTGTCGAGGTATGTCAAACTATGTTAGTCTATTAATTCACTCGTCGGTCCTTACCCTCTCCCTCCTTGGGTGCTTTTTTTTTTTTGTCCCCCCCCTAATTACCCGGTTGCTCAATAGGCAAACTGCCGGTTTCTCCTCCTTTTCCCCTTTTTTCCCCCCCCTTTTTCAATCCGCTCTCGGTCCGTTAGGACAAAAAAGCGACAATGGCTCCCTCCTTTTCTCTCTTTTTTTTTCTTGGACCCCCCCCTCAATTGTAGGAAATAAAATGCCTTTCCCCCCTTGCTTCCTTCTTTTTGCATCGCCCCGTGAAACGATGAATAGAGAGAGGAGAAGCTTTTCTACCTGTTTTTTTTTTCTGTTTTGCATTCCAGCTGCCCACGCAAACGTCCCTTCTCATCCTCCCCTTCCCCCCCACAACCGTTTTTGTGCGTGTGTAGACCAATTACTTCAGAAGTTCTATCAGATTGGATGCCATTTTTTTCCCCCTTTATCCCCCCTCCCCCCCCTTGTTCCCTGGCCCTCAAGAGACAACGCGATGAAAGCCCGATATAGGACTTTCTTTCCCGGCCCCCCCCCCCTTTGCGCTCCGCGGCCCTACCCTAAATAATACGCCAAACGGAGAGCATCTTTTTCTCCCTTTTTGATCTTCTTCTTCCCTACTGAACCTAGGCGGATTAGACGATTTTCTCCTTTCTCCCTCCCCCTCTTTCCTTCCTTCAAGATACTGGACGGATGGACTCCTAATTTGGCCGTCGCGAATAAAAGCCACCAATCCTTTTCCCTCCTTTTTTTGTCCTTGAAGTTGATCGGGCTCTTTGGTTTGTTACTCTATGGTTTAAGACACAGGCCGCCGTCTCCCTTCTTGTTTTCGCTTATTCCCGGCTCAATTTTTTTCAAGCAATATAAACAATTGCGCCCCTCTTGCTCCTCCCTGTTTCCCGGCCTCCACACGCTTCCAGCACGGATGTCTCAGATGGGTCACCCTTCTTTTTTTTCCCTTTTTTTGTTTTTTTCGATTTTCTCTCTACAGTTTTATGGCTGGAAGGTATCAAAAGTGCCCCCACTTCATTCTCTTTGTGTCTCTTGGATAGCTAGCGCCGGGGCGGAAAGGTAAGGCCTTTCTCCCTTTCCGTTTCTTTTTTGGTTTTTATTTTCTTTTCAGCCTATTTGGTTGGTATCTTAATGGGGATTTTTCCCTTTTCCTCTCCCCCCCCTCTTTTTCTTTTTTGCATTGCAACCCACCGAAATACTGGTAAAGGTAGAAAATGCTTTCCTTCCCCTTTCTTTTTTTTTTTTTTTTTTTTGGGTTCTCCACACTTACTGCATCCTTTTTCCTCCCCCCTTCTTTTTTTCTTTCTATTGGCTCTACTGAGGTGCCACGTCCCTATCATAAGAGAAGAGGCGTGCCCTCCTTCCCCCCTTGCCTTTCCCCCCTCCAGTTAACCACCGGTACTGGCCTTTGTTTCGCTGGACGGACCTGGGATCTGCAGCGGCTTTCTCTTTGTTCTTTTTTTTTTGTATGCTAACTCTCTAAGGTAGAAGGGGCAACGAATTCCCTCGCGGTGCCCCGCCCTTCCTTTTTTTTTTGAGCATGTCGTCGTGAAAAGAGAAGAGACAGCTCCCATTCTTTTTTTTTCCCGTCTAGTTAGCATAGAAGATAGACATGATGGCTACCTTTTCCCCCCCTTCCCCTTTTTTTTGTTCCCTTATTCGTTACAAATTAGTATTATTCTCAGCGAGATGCCCCCCCTTTCCTCTTTTTTTTTTCCGACTCTTTGTTCTCAGTTTTTCCTTTATCTTCCTTTTCTTCATTGCACCAGGTCAAAGAAAAGATATAGTTGTGTGTGTTCGCCCGTTTCTCTTTTATCTTCTTTTAACAAAATGGTAGATCCTTTTATTTCCCCCCCCTGTGTCCTAGGTCCGGCATGAAGACCTATTAGCAGGCCCATTCCCCCCTCCTTGTTTTACATCGTACGGTTCCCTTCTACCTTTCCCGGCTTCGGCAACAACAGCAGGAAGAGGCCCTCTTTTTTTTTCTCTTTCTGTGCTTTCTTGTCAGAAAACGTCCCCGTCCTTCTCTTCCAGCGATGGCCGAATATACGCCCGAAGCAAGCGTGTACAGCTTCCTTCCTTTTTTTTTGTCCTTGTCCTCCGAACCTGTTAAGAAATCGCCTTCTCTTCTATTCTTTTTCCCTTTTTTCCCTTCGACTTGTCCGGTCCTGCGTGTTGAAATCATAAAGATGGGATATCCATCTACCTCCCCTTTTGTTTCCTTTCCGCCAACTTGAAAGAATGCTAAGTAGGCTCCTCCTATTCTCTTTCCACATCACCAACCACAGGTCAGAAGTATATCCTTTTTCCCTCTTTTTTCTCCCCCTTTTATTTTTCCGTAGTCCTTCTACAGTTTGACCTGGTCTTCCCAACCCCCTTGGTTTCAGCGTGGCCTACGCTCGCATCAGTACATACGGAAACCTCCCCCTTTCTTCCTTTTCCTTTCGCGACTTGCACCATACGAAGAGTCTCCGCTCCTCATTTTTCCTTTAGCCTACTGTGTCGGTCCTTTTTTGCCTTCACGTCAAAGAAGCAAAGGATGGGAGTGTAGAGCATTTTCCCTTCCCCCTCCTTTCCCCTTTTGACCTTTTTTTTCTTCTCCTTAATACTGGAAGGAGATAGGATTAACCTCCCATCCTTCTTTTCCCCCCGACCCCTTCTCTAAGCGGAGACAGAAGAAATGGAAGCCCTTTTCCCCCTTTCTCTTTCCCCCCCCCGGACAAGAAAAGAGGGATTCTTTTCACCTACCCTCTATCTTCGATCTGTGACTAGAAGAACTGTGAATATTAAGGCTTCTTCCCCCCCCCC
>Ga0179593_1425649_pt1 | contig 21193 bp, 30 predicted proteins | sample CZODoug2_1_08_16_FD_185931 | JGI IMG/M metagenome (GOLD analysis project Ga0179593, IMG submission 185931) | Vadose zone soil fungal communities from Angelo Coast Range Reserve, California, USA - CZODoug2_1_08_16fungal (PacBio error correction) | ecosystem: Environmental > Terrestrial > Soil >... | reverse complement strand
TTTACCCAGTTCCCTTCCTGTACGTTTTGACTACACCCTTCCTGCCGTCCGCGCGTCGTGCTCCCTAAATTTTGCCACAGTGTCCGAACCTGCTCGCTTCCCCCTCTGAGCTTTCCTTCTACCGAAGACGTTTTTCCCTTCCATTGTCTTTTCCGGACTGTTGATCCACTTTCTTTGTTTGAACACAAACCTTCTCATGTCCTCCATCCGATGGGTAACGTACTCCCCTTTTTGTTCCCCCTCTCGGCCCCCTCTCTCGTCACTCACCGTGGAAAGACCTCCTCTACCTTTACTTTTCCTCCCTTAACTCTGTTTGCTGCGCTACAAGTGACTACTGTTTGACTTCCAGTACCTTTTTTCCCCCCCCATTCACCATTCCTGTTCTTAGTTGTTTCCCCCGAACTCTGTGCATCTTCCCTGTTGTCTTTAACCCACTCTTCTATTCACTATCCTCTTACATGCTGAGTTGAGGCCCCTTCCCCCCTCCATTCTGCCGGCCCCTGGTCCCCCCTTAATCTTTTGCCCATGCTTCCCTCACGTCATTTTCTCCGGTACCTCGCCCCCCCCCCACACAAACTAAATTTCCCCAGGCCCTGGATACGTCCCCCCCCGATTCTTTTACTTTTTTGCCGTCAACCCCCCCCCCCCCCTTTTCCTGTCTTTAAGCCCTAGATCCCACCTGCCCAACCCAGCCGAGATACCCCTCAGCCTTTCCCGCCCTGATCGGATAAGAGGCTGTGAAAACCACTTCTCCTTAGCGCGCTTCCTCCAGGCCTGGGCTCCTTTAGCCTCTTCATGTACCCCTAGCTTCAGCATCGTTTCCCACAATCTCTTGCTGCCACCTTCCGACCCCAACCTCATGACGCCGAAGCGCTGTTCTTACAAGCCCCCCTTCTGCGTCAACCTCCACTCTACCATGTTTTCCTCTTCTCCCCCCCCCAATCCAGCACGAGACTTCTTTTTTGTTCTGGCCTAATGATCCATGATGTTGCTTTAGAGCATCACCCCGGTCCATAATGTTTTCTTACCACCCGGCTTTCTTGCTTCTTCAAGATTCTTTATTTTATTTGTTCCTAACCTCGAACCCCGCCTCTGAATGCTTGACTTACCTGTTTTGAAGTGCGCATCCACTCGACAGCTCCATTTCCTTGTGTCGAAACTCTTTCCTCCTGCTCTCCAACTCCCTTGGCGTCCAGAGCTCAGAGACTCTTGACGGATCGTGGCGAAAAATCGCGTCCTTCCCTACTCCTCTACCTTCGGTCAGCGTGTCCCGACTCTCCCCGGGTGATGTCCCTTTCCTCCGTGACTCTCTCTGGTATTCCACCACTGAGTGGGCCGTTCTCCTTTTCGTTACCCACAAAGCCTTCGCAATAGTCGAAAGCCTCAGGTACCCCTCAAAGATTTTGTGAAACAAGATCACCGGCCTTTCGTTGTCTTCTTTGTCCTTTCATTTTGCTGTCCATGCCATCTATTCCTTCGATTTCCCCCGGGTTACCTTTGAATCCATGCTATTCTTCTCGTGCCTCCTTTCTCTGGCCCCCATCTCCCCCTGATTTTCTCCTGATCTCTAGAGACTCTGGGAGTCCTGCCCCATTAGCTACTGGCTCGCCGCTTTGTCAGCCCCCACAATATCGTGTAGCTCCCGATCAGTCCCCCCCTTCAGCCATAAAACTCCTCACTCCTCTTCTCTTCCCGGACAAGAAGTTTCCCGCGTTTCATGCTCGTAACGTATGCAGCTTCACCTTGCACGCGCCCGCCTAAAGTAACCGAGTGGACCGACGGTCATTTTTTTCGATCTCCCTGACTCTTCGCTTCCCCTGTACACCGTTCAGCTGACCCCCGCCGACGTCAGGGATTAGATTATTCTAAGACGTCGATCCCCCTGCGCATTTTTTTCCCTCCGTTATTCTCCTTCTGCTGCTGTAAATTACTCCCTTTTGGCCTCCGTGACCTTCCTTGCCTCTCCTTTCTTCTTGGTGACAGTGTCTATCAAGCGATACAAGAAAGCAGACCCTCCAACCTCCCACCTCCCCCAATCACCAGCTCCACTCCCGAAAGTTCGTCCCCCCTATCATTGGGTACCGTACACTAATCCTGTTTTACGTCCCCACCCTCTTATGGACTTCTTTCTCACACGCTTTCAGATTGTTGGTTTTTTTTCCTCCCCTCTCTCTCCGATCTGAACCCGGTACTTCAGATACCCCTTGGCTTTATGGATCTTTTTTGTTTTCCCCTATCCTCCTCTCCTCTTCCCGACGTTTCCCTTTGCCCTCTTGCACCTGACGACTTCGTGCTTGTGTCCCCCCGCTTCTCTACCTCCATTTTAGATTATTGTCCCCTTCCTAGATCGATTCTACGGCTATCCAGTCCCCACTCTCAGTCTCCCTCGCTCTCCTCCCCCCTCACCAACCCCTGCATTTTTACAATGGTCCCCTCCCGTGATCTTAGTCAGGTTTTTTCCCTCCTTGCCGTCACCAGCCCCCTCGGTCGGTAAGATCTCCCCTAAATTCTTCTTCCCCACTTCCTGGACACTTTGCCCCAACTTTGTTACTGGAATCCCTACTTTTGAATAATCTTTTCAGTAATTCCCACGCACCCTCCAGCCCGTGAAATCCTCAGATAGTTCAGCGTCCTCTTCAACTGTTCGCCGGCCCCCCCCCCCTTTATCTTCCAGTTTCATGTTCATCGTGTTTTACTCCCCATTGTCTCTCCCCGCCCCCAGCACCAGGTTCGAGACTCTTTTCGCCCGTCCCAGACTACAACCTTGTTTTACGCCTCGCTCACGACTGTCTGATATTGTTACTCCCCTGCAGCGTCTCTTGTACTTTCTCCATGACTTTCTTCCCTGCTCGAACTTACCTATCATGATAATCACGCACATTGACATTTTCTGTCACCTCTGTTTACGCGGTACTGCTTTTTCCCCCCCCTTTTCAATTCCTCCTCACGTTTTTTTTTGAGAGTCTTGACAAGGCTCCTTTTCTTCCCTCTACCCCTTCCTTTCCTTCTCCCCCCCTCCCCCCCCCCCCCTTCTCCCCCCCCCTTTTTGCATTTCTCTCCCCCTTTTTTGTGTCCCCCCCCCTTTTTCCTCTTTCCCCCCGCCCGCCTATCTGCTCTAGCCGTTCTCCGCTTTTCCCTCCGTCCAATTGCACCCCTCCCCCGTTGTGTTTCTTTCACTTCGGACATGTGCGCAGTGTCCAATCTCATCACATGGCGCCCTCCGCCACTTCGTTCCCCCTCCTTGCCCACTTACTCTTTTCTCTCCTCCCTTTTAGTACCCTTTTTTCGAGAAACCCATTACCTTGTCCCTTCCTTAACCTCTTTGCCCTCGTTTCCAATACACCCCACCCCCTGTTGATCAATAGTCCGGTCTTTCACATGGAGAAGTGGCGTACTTCTTCCTTGTTCATCCTTTTTCCACCTTGTCTTTCATCTTCCAACACTCTGGTGTCGACGCTCATTGCCCCGTACTTTCTCATTGGCAACGCCTCTTTCTTATACCTGCCGTTCAAGACTGTTTTTCCGGGCCAACTGGTCCCGTCTCCCAACCGCGGTCGCACGACTGTCCCCCTCTCCCCCCCTTCTACAATGCTCGTAAGATGCTCCCGTCGCCGTTAACCCTTCTCCCCTTTGAGCACACTCGATTTATGCCCCTCCCCCTATGCCTCCTTTTTAATGATATTTTTATAACAAGACTGTCCCGCCCGTTATGTTCGCCCTTGCATACGCGTTGCCCATCCTTTCTTTTGCCAGTCCCCTTTCTGCGTGATGGTTTTTGTCTTCACCGCCCCTCAATCACAATTAATCCCCCAGTGTGTCTCTTCGCTTCCTATAGTACTCCTATTCAGGCCCGAGATTCTTTTTTCCTGTACCAAAATCACTTCCATTCGTCTGTTGTCCCCACCTAACAGTGTTTGCCAGAACCTAGCCACGCATTTTCCTTCACACCCGAGGTTTCCTTCCTTTTATTTCCCTTTAGTCCTCTTCGACCGTTGTCGATTGGTGGATTTTTCGGCAGTGTCGTACCTTGGTCGCCTGTTTGTGTGCTTTCTTCTGTCCTTGCAGGGAGGGGATCCTTTCTCTTTTTCCCTCTCGTTTTTCGGCGCAACTACGGCACAGCTTGCCTTCCTGAATACAAACTTATTTTTCGCCCCCGCCCTGTGGAAATCGAGACGCTGAGACACCTTCTTAGGATTCCCCCCCTGGCATTGCATGTCTAGCAGTCCTCCCACCCCCCCCTGAAGAATCTTTTCTTTCCCGTTTTAATCGTCCTACACTTCCTACCGTTGATCTGTCTGGCACAGGCGTTGCCCTTTAGTCCCGAGGGTTAGTTTACGCCCGTTCAGAAAGTCACGAAATCGTTTACGTGAAGAAAGTTTTTCGTGAAGTGCAGTATGCCGAGATCCTGATTCCTGAAATCCCGTCTGTTTTGCTTGACACCCTATTCCCTCTCCTTTCCAGGCACGATTTTTCCCAGTGCTATGGCTTGTTCAGCTGTCTCTCTTCTCCGTTAGTACCGTTCCCTCCGTCTATGCGCTTTTCCGATGAAATTCAGGTACTGGACGCTCACATCCTTTCCTTTCGCCTCGAGTAATTCTCATCTTTTCGTCTGTCATGTAGCGAAGTTTCCCCCCGATTTTTCCCTAAGTGAAGTCTATTTCCCCGCCCTCTCCCCGTCCTTTTTGCCTCGGCCACATGGCCCTTGGTTGTTTTCGCTCCCCCCCCATCCGATCTTTGTCCTCAAGCCGCAATTATCCCCTAAAATCTCCGCTGGCGCCCTTGCCTCTTCTCTCAATTGGCCCTTTTCTTCCCGTATTTTCTCTTTTCCTTGTTTTTTCGCGTCAGGTCACCACGATCATCTACACTGTGTGTCCCTAGCTCGCTTTCCCCCTTGTGCCTCATTCCCCCTTTCCCGAATGGACCTCTCCTTCACCTGGCCTTTTTTTTTGTCCCCCCTTTCCCTCTTTTGTCCGGCCACGCCGACTGCGTGCCTTACGATTGTCTCTACCCTGTTCCCGGTCCGCCGAAAACCTCCTTTTCCCCCGTTATCGTTCAAGGATAGTTTTGCCGTCTTCTCCCGTTCTCTTACACCCAGGTTCGACGCGATGTCCCCCCCTCTTCTTCCCTTTTTCCGGCAATCCCTGCAGTCCCTTTTCGGATTGGTAGTTCGTATCTGAAAGCTCCTCATTCCAATTTAAATACTTTCCCGTAACGTCAGGCTTTCCTTTCCGAAAACTTCCTCGTCTGAAAGTTTTTGTGTGCCTTTAGAGTTCCGGCCTTCTCTCGACGAAGGTTTTCTTCTTTAGTTTTCTCTTTTGAACGCTCAGGTTTTTAGCTTTTTCATCTTTCTTAACGTTGAATTTATGAAGAGACTTTTTTCGCACGTTTAGAAGATCTACTTCAAGGCGGCCAGCCTGGAAGTATGCTTCTTTCTTGCCTTCTTCCCTGTTTAACTCTCCTATTTCCCGATGGGGTGCACGCAGTGCCCCGTGGGCGACGTTCCCCCCATCGAGATGGGCCCGTTCCGCTATTGAGTATTACTTTCGTCCTTTCTCTTTCCCCCCCACCACTAAAACAATTTTATCTACCTCCCCCACATTTTGTACCGGCTTCGATCCCCCCCTGAGTCGGGTATTTCCTTTTTTTTGCTATTATTCATTCCTAGTCTTTCCCCTCTGCTGCTGGTAACGACAATGCTCCCACTGGCACTGAATACGTTTCTTTCTTGCCCCCTCCCCCTTCATCTTCATGGGTCAGGACTCATTCAATTTCTTATCTTTATTACCTTTCCGCCCCCAAAACACCCTCACTTGTTTTATGTGGTGTGGTTTTGAAGCGCCTCATGTGACTTGTTCCTTTGTCGCTTCTCTTGTCGAAGTATATTTCTCCCTATCCAGGATTCGATCCTTCCCCTTTAAGGGCCAAGCTGCGATGCTTTATGGCAACAATATCTTTCCCTCTCTCGTGTCCAGTACTCACTCCGAGTCGCCATCTTATTGCCCCGGTGCCTCCACCTCCTTGTTTCCACTTGCGCCCCCAGGTTTTGCCTATACGTTCTCGCCAACAATAGTACTTGGCCACTACTCCTCGTAAGTAGAGTATGGGATTATGGTCACCCTTCTGGTAGAGGCGATCCCCCCTTCAGTAATTTCTGTCCTTTTTCCCCCCTCCCTGTGGAGCGCTTAATATCTCTCTTTCATTCTTTCCTTTTTTTTCGAGAGCTTTTCCTATAGCTATTCCACCAACCCGCCGTAGGACTACTTTCCCTCCATCTATGCGCTCTTCTCCCTGACTCTCACGGATTTTCATAATCCATCGATTCCTCTCGTAGTTGCTACTCCCCCCCCCCCGATTAGACGTTGGTGGGCCCTCGTTTTATGCCGTCGCGCAGTGTCCTACACCAAGTCTCATTGACTACATCACGAGGTCAAGCCTTGCCCCCAGTCACCTTCTCATTGTTTCCTCCTGATGGCCCCCCTCCCCCTGCTACTTTATTCTATTTTCCCCCTTCACTGCCGTTGCTTTCGTATATTTCTAGCTATCGTCAACGATCCTTTACACCTCTCACGTTACCTTCCCCCACCCCCACAATCACCCCCCCCCCCCCCTTTGAGGCGTGTGTACTAAATAGGAACCTACGACCGGCGTTTCCCCACCCAGAGGTTGAATTCGAGCCCTATATCGCCAACTATGCCTTACCCCCCCTCGCTTAAACTTTCTTTGCCATGCGCATCCCTCCCCCTTCCTCGACCAATCGTCCACCAAAAACTCAAAGTTTACCCCCCCTTAGGCACTTCCCCTTTTTGATGTCTGGTCCGCGATTCCATCCCCCCGGAGTCCCACTGCAACCCAACATAATCGACAGATCCCACCACCTCCTGCCATTTACTTTCCGCCTAGACAAACCCACGGATTCCCTTGCTAGACATAGTTGACAATTTATTTTGCACCCCCCTTTAACTCCGGGAGAAGGAATCTTCGAGAATGAACGTCCCTTTAGATCTAGAAATCTTTCAAGCCGTATTATTTAATGTTCCCATCAGGTTCACGTGACTCCAAATCAACGCCCCGCTCCCCTGCCTTTCCCACCTGCCTCCCGGTCTTAGACTCCCCGTTCTTTCAATGCCCTCGATTTTGCGTCCCCCCCCCTCACAACACAGCTTCTTTTCCTCTTGTTTTCGGGCTCGCATTCTCTTTTGCGTGCGTTTTTTTCTCTATTACAGGGTTACCTCGGCCGTGACTGGTGTTTATTGTCCACTAGTCCCGTCCACATTCCCTGATTGCTTCTTGAACGTTGTTAGTCTCTCCCTTTCTTTTTTTACGCCTCACCTTTCCGACCTCATCGAGCTCTCCTTTCCCCCTGTCAGCCAGCCCCCCTTCTTGCGACTCGAGTGTTTTGCATGCAAATTCCCCTCGTTTCACACCCCTTACCCTCCCGCCCTGTTTATCGTCTGGTCCCCAGAAATGAAGGCAGAAACCCATCGTTTGTTTTTTTGATTCGCCCTTTTGCTCCATTTCTTGATCCCGCCCCCCCTCTTCTTTTTATCCCCAACCATGTATCGCCTGTTTAGCTCGTCTGAAGGTTCTCGACCCTCCAAAGCCAACGCCCCCCATTTTAAATATTCGATCCTCTCATCAGGTTCCTCTTCCTCTAAGCCCCCCTTGCTCACGCTTTATGTATTGCCGCTTTCAGTCTTGTCTTCTACCCTTGACGCCCCGATTCCTTCTATTTCCGGATTCCGCACCCCCTCCCGTCCCCCAATCTATATGTAACTTCTCCCGGCATTCTCTTATTCCTGCCGCGTAACTTTACTTTCCCATCTTCCTGCCTCCTCCTTTTTCTATCTCGGGAGGCGTCCGCCCAGTCAAGTGCCGCTCAAAAACCACATCCGCGGCGAAGGTCCTCTCCTAGCATCGTCAATCCTTTTTTTTCATCTGACGACCCCCTTTTCCCACCATCCCTAACGTTGCATCTCTCGCCCCCCTGGCCCCCCCTAGTTAGTCCACATTTTTTCTCCAACCGTGGCATACACGGCGATGAGTCTCCTCTTCTGCCGAAGCCCTAGGGATTATATCTTTTTCTTTTCCAGGTATACCTTTTTTATTTTTTCAATTCCCATCCGATTCCCCTGGTCCACCCCCTATGAGGTCCCCCTCGTAGTCTTGCCCGACCCCCGCCTCCAAAGATATTCCCCCTCCTTAAGATGCTGGACATTTCTTCAGAACGTTCAATGTCTGCTCCTCTCTCCCTTTCTTGTCCTGCTTTCCGTCTTTCTTTCTTTCCTTTGGTTTTCCTCCTTTTTCTTGAGCCTCCCTTCTTTTTTTTTTTTTTTTTTCCTTCGCTGTGCCCCCTTCTTTTGGTTGGTTCTTTTTTTGCTTATGTTCGCTTTTTGTTCCCTCCCTTTTTTCTTTTTTTTTTTCCCTGGCGACGTTTGGACTTTATTTTTTTTCTTCGGCTTGAATCCGCCACCTATCAGCTTGTACGTTTATTCCGCACTTGCCCCCTTCTTGTCCTACGTGTGGGACCCTCCAAGCCGCACGCGACCGCATAGTCCGAACTATCCAACGTTAATGCCGCCACCTGCGTACACCGCGCGAGTTACTTTCTGAACACCCTAACCCCCCTTTTTCCGCGTTATCCAGTTTTCCTTTCTATACCCCGGCTTTATCGCTCCCCCACTTTGCCTATTTGCGACCTTCTTCTGTTGCCCGGTGCCAACCCTAAGAAGTAAACCTCAGTTCGAACAGCTATGTCCTATCCGTTATTGGATTTGGATACTATCTTTTTTGTTACCCTGGTTACTGGCGACGATGAAGCTCTCGAGGTTGCCCCCCTTTTGGGCACCTTTTCATCCGAAGTTGGTTCCATTTCCTTGCTTGTGGTTGCCATCCACTTTGACAATGCACGTTTTGTGCTAAGGAAGTCTCTCCCTGAAACGTGCAGCTTTGATGTTTGTCCCGGTCTCTTGTCGCACATTTTTTTTTTTCCCATCCCTCTTGTCCTTACCCATACCCTCCCCCGCCCTGCCCACAACTATCGTTCGCTCTTTCATGGCCTGACCTTGTGCACTGTGTACGAACCCTGTTATCACCCCGTACTCCCCCACCAATCTTCACTTTTACACATAGCGGCTGATACGCCTCAGTTCGCTCACCGGTGCAACTGTCCCTTCGACCGCTTTGAGCATTGTCCCACCTTTCTCCGATTTCCCCTTTCCCGTGTTCGATTCGCCAGCATCTTCCCATTGCTCCCCTGTCTAAACCTCCGCCGTCCGAGCTCTTCAACTGTCTCAGCTAGCGCTTTTTCACTACGTTCCCTACTTGTCTGATTTAGGCGACCTTTTCGTTGCCCGCAAACCGGTCGAGATTTAATCATCAGTGGACCCATCTTGCGCAGATCTCCCTCTATGACCCATTCGGGAAGTCGCTCCCCTTTCATGCGCCCCTTTCCTAGCTTGAGTCCGCTTTTCCCCTCCTTTTTTTTTACTCTTCCCCTCCAAATCTACGGACCCCCCGCGATGTGCACGCGTTCCCCCCTTTTTCCCTGTGTTATTTATTTTCCCTTGCCACGGTCTGGCTCTGTTTGTTTTAGGAGTCAGTATCCCACCCGGATCCTCACTACAGCCATTGCAACTCGCACACTCTCCCCGGATTGTCCGACACTATTTACCTGTCGCAACTTACGGGTACCGCACTTTTGTTTGGTTTACACCGATCTCCGCCCCCCCTGCGTTTCTCTTTCCCCCTGTTTTTACCTGTCTCGGGCACGACCTTTTTAATTCAACTGTCCTCTTCCGTCCATTTCCTCTTCCTTATAGATCTGTGGATGCCCAGCCCCTTCCCTGATCCCCTACGCCCCCGCTGCAGTTTCTCTTCATTTTTTTCTGCACCTTTTTTTTCCCTTATCTCCTTTTCCCCTGCCTCGTTCACCCACTTTCTTCAACATATCTTCTCTGTATCCTTCTTGCAGCGTCCTTTGCCAGTTTACCCCGTCGTTTTATATTGGTCATCGCTGGTTCTCAGAGTTGCCTCTTTTTCCCGTTTTGGACACGGGTCGTCGTTGCCCTTACCCCCGATCAACGATTCCCCGCGGCTTCTGCCCGCCTTCTCATATGCTCTAATCCATGACCCATCATTTTTCCTGGTGCCCTTGTAAGTTCATTCACTCCAGGCTCCTCTCGCGTTACTACCGAACATCCGGCCTTGCGGTTTTTCCATCTCTTCGAACCTGCATCCGCACCCTCTTTTTAACCCGTTGCACGCCCTATGTCCGGCCCCCCGGCCGTGTGTACCTCGTTTTTGCCCCTTAACGCTTTTTCTTTTTTCGGTCGTAGTCTGTACCTCGCCGATAACAAACTCCACACATAACCCCAGTCCAGTCCGTATTCTTTACTACCTTTGTTATTCGGCTAACGATTCTCGTACCCATTTTTACCCGCAACAAAAATGACCCCACCCTGACAAAATCCCTTGAAAGCCTTTTCGTCCGAGACCACTTCAGCGTTTGTGTACGTACCTGAAAGACTAATTTATAACATATCTCCCTCTCTCTTTGTTCGTTTTTTTTTTTCGGCCTGCTGGATGGATTTCTCGCCCTGGGGTTTCGAGCGAACCTCTTTCCCTGAGTCGTGGCCATCAGGCCGCTCCCTCTTGCCACCTCCCCCTTGCCCCGGTGTTGAACCCTAGGTAAATACCACTCACGGTTTCTTCTCGGGCACCTTACCCTGCCTTATCCTTAAGTCTCGCGCGGGTCTTCAATTGTCTTTGCTGATCTTGTTGAAACACGTGTAAACCCACTCGTCCCCCCCCCAGAGTTTGACTTCGCTTTGTTGGTGCCCCTGGACTTTCCGAGACGTTTCCGCGCATCTTAGACCCCCCCTCCGACACCCCACCCCCCTCGCCGCCTTGACTTGTTCATTGTTCTTTTATTTGCTGGCTCCGATCAGTGTCCCCGTTCCCACCAAAGTCTTGCCCCCGTTGCTATCATGATGGCCCTACAGCTTTGTTTCATTTTCATCGGCCGATGAAACACTAGTTTTCTTTCCAGTTTTTGACTTTGCTTTGTCGCCCGACTTAGACTTCAAAGTCTGGTCTTTCCTGATTCCCGAGGCACAATCTGCCGCATGATTTCAAATCTGCTCCTTAGGCTCCGTTCGTACTACTTCTTTCTCCTGCCGAGTCCCTCCAGTCATGTTCTGGGCCCTTCGAATCTAGCGTCGGAGTCAGCTCTCTCCTCCGCCCTAGGTATCCGTTCAGACAGGCTTCTTTACCCCCGCCATTTCACAGTCTCTCTTTGAGCCCCCATTTTTTTCCTGGATTGTTCTCGATCACTCTGGAGCCCTCAGCCCTTAGCCGGACACATAAGCCTCGTTTCGCCGGTTTTCCCCCCCTTTTGGACCTTTCTGCTTCGCCTATCTCCTTTTTTGTTTGTTGTTGCGCGCCAGGCCAATCCCCGTCGTCATTGTTGTCCTACCCCTTCCTTCTCGCGTTGCACGTCGAATCTCCACCCTGTCTTATTTTTTTTGGCCAGACGAACCATGGTCGTTGTCCCCCCAATGCAATTTTTCTTTCCCCCGGCCCCGACCCCCTTCGATGGTTTTCTCCTTTCGGCTGAGGCGTAATTTGGAATCTCTCTTCCTCCATATGACTTCACCCCAAGTTCGTCTTAGATCCACCTCGTTCCCCTTTCAAAGCAGTTCCCCTTTGGACAGTCGCGCTTGTGTCCCGTCATTTATCGCCAGTTCATGTTCCTACCTTGACACCCCCCACAAACTCCCCGCCCTTCGATACCTCAAGCAGTTAGTGAGTTCCAGTTTTTATCTCCCACCCCCACCCCCCCCCCCGGTCCCTTCAGTTGTGTCCACGGGTGGTCCCCTGGCGCTGAGAGTTTGATCTATATAGCGGGGATCCTTTGTATCCACTTTGCTCCCCTTCTATCTCAAGAAGGTTCCGATTTTGTGTTCCACCTTCTCAAGTCGATGGACTGGTAAGCTCCTCAGCCTTAAACGGCCTCCCCCCATCCTTTCCAGGTCTTGCACCGGTGCGTGGTCTTTTTACAGCTCTTTTGCTGCAGACCGATCTATGTAATGGCGATCTCTTCATTTTTGCTTGATGTTGCTGTTTCTCTTTACTGGAATCGCCAACCAAATGAGTACCCATTTTTGCTACTGCCCACCTTTCCGGTCCTCTTCGGACCACTTATTGGTTGTAATTTTTGGCTCTTCCCTTTAGGCTTTCCTCCTTCACCCGTATTTTGCCACCCCTTTCCTTAACATTCCTATTTTCGGTGAATTCCCGCAAGAGCAGTTCCGTCGGCCTACCTTCAGTATTCGTACTTGAGCTAACCCATACCATCCCTTTCATTGGGTTCCTCCTACTGATAATCGCCCTCTTTTCGAGCGTTTCTGCAGTTCCGACCCCTTTTTTCTTCCATGCATTTTTTGCTCCCCCTTTCTAGGGAACCCCCTCTACGTAGTCGGCTTGTCCCTCTCTCCGCCTATTGGACCTTACGGACATCACTGTCGTTGACTTGCGTATACCTTCGCGTTCATTGCTGCGCTGACTGCAGTATTACGCCCTTCCGCCCTTCTCCCCCACCCCGGAACACCTGCTCCTCGAGTACGCCTCTGCCCCCCCTTTTTTAGTGGCCGCTTCATCCCTACTCGCCTCCTCATGATTATTCCCATTTTGGAGCTCTTACATCTCTCTTTCCTCCCCCTTTTGTTTTTTTTGTGTGTGTTTTATGGTATGTTAGTGTGACCCTACTTATTATGTGATGAAGCTCTTTCATCTAACTTTTTTGTGCGCCTCGCCTCACATCTACCCCCCTTATTTCATTATGCACACACCCCCCACTTTCAGCTCATATTCAGCTTCCAGGTAAGTTTTTCACCCCCTTGTCTATCCTGGTTAAGTCCTGTCCCCGCCACTGATCCTTGTGTTTCCTTCTATGGAGATCTCTAGATTTGTACTTTACCCATTTCCTGCCACCCGCTCACGGTTTGTTTTGCACGCACGAGTGGTGCACCCTTAGCCTTCGCACGTCCTTAGGATGTCTTGTAGTCCCTGGTCCCACTGAGTTGGCAAACCCATTCTGTGCGACCATCCCATTCAATGGCCCCGGTCCGTTCTTCCGTTCTGCTTGGTCTCCTGCACGTGCCCTTTCCGCTTAATGTGTTGATTCTACCTCATGGTTTTTTCTTCGGGCCACAAACCGGTCAATTTCGTTGCCGTAAGCCTTTACACTCTGCGATACCCTTGCCTTCACTTTAGGTTTCGGTGTTCTCCCACCCCAGAGCTGTATACACTTCCTCTTCCTCTCGTCTTACGTGGGACGCCACCTCTTGTTTCCTTGAGATAATTGCCAGCCGTTAGTGTTCCCTTGAATGGCCGCCGGCCAGTTGGTGTTATTTACCTGTCTATATTGCCCCTGCAACTGGTATTCCCTCCCTGTGGAGTCGTGTCAAGACTCTTACTTTTTTTTGACAAGGGTACCCCAACACTATTCTCGCAACCTTTGATCCGAAGTCTCTCCTTTAATCTCTTTGTTCCTCACAATCCTCAGAGACTGTGGTGTGTGTTTCTTTCCCCCCGGCCCACCGCCTCTCCCTCTCCACATGCCGTGGCGCACGTCCCAGGAGTCCCCCCCATCAGCCGGCAGACTCCGCCTATTCGGCCCTGGCGCTTCCCCGATCTTTCCCCATTCCCTCTCTTAGCGCCCCGGCATGCTCTCCTGCCTCCCGTGTCCTTCCTACCTCCCGTACGCATGTCTCAACTCATCCTCTTGGCTATTCATGTTTCTCACAGGATCGTCCTGACCACACACGTTGTTAGAGTCGCTTCCCCCGCCCCCACCTCTGCCCCCCTCCGACCCTTTTTCTTCTGACTCCCTGCTCGTCCCTCTATACCTTTCCGTGTCCTACTCTACCATGTTGTGCCGCCTCTATGCTTGGCCCCCGATTTCAAGACTTCAGTCGCCATTACCGCTCCTTCACACTGCAACCCCCCCCCCCCTCCACCTAGTTGACGCCCCCCCCCTCTCTTCTTTGTCCGACGCCATTGCCTTCCAGATCTTCCTATCATCTAGTCGACCCTTTCTGGTTTGGCGTCTCCCTCCAGCACTTTCTTCAACATTTGAACATGGCGGGTTCTAGTCTCCCTTATACTACCCCCTTTTTTTGATCCATCCCCCTTTTATTTTGATCAATCCCCTTCTTCTTTGAGCTGCTTCTTCAATGACCACGCCCATCAAACACCCTCGTTTTCGCTTTGGTTGCTCGCTACTCTGTTCTTCGATGCTGTACACTCATCTGGCAGGTGGGCAGCTTAGCCTTCTTCTGAAGAGAGAGCGCCGTAAGCTAGAGAGGCTCCTCCCTGCCGTTTGGCACCTTTTTTTTCGATTAAACGGCACTGAGGCCTCTAGTCCTGTCCTTCTGCCTGTTCCTTTCATTTCTGGCTTGTGTGTTGCACCCCGCCACCCGCACTCTCCTTCTTACTCGAGTTTCGCCCTGTCTGTTCTCGTCAGCTTTGATGTGAAGATGATTCCCCCTTCCTCTTTTAGTAGGTCAACTTTTTCTTTTATCACTGTTTCAGCACTTTCAGGTTGCTCGCGCACTTTTTGTTCCAATTTTCCCTCGCACCGTTTTCGCCCCAAAACAGTCCGACTGCATTCTTGGCCCCCTAGGCATTCCAGGGAGCTGGTGCCCACACTTTCTGTGAAGCATTGCCAAAGAAGATGTTGGTTTCCACCTCTCTTTCTCAGTGCCCTTTCAAGTGTCTTCACATACTCCTTCGTTGCTGGGCATCACCCTTCCTCCTTTCTTTCCTTTTCCTAGGCACCCCCCAGAAACCTTTCCCTATTCTCATTGGTCCGCTTTGTCACGCCTCCCACCCACTGTACCATGCTCTCCTCGCTCCGGTTATTCCATGATTGCTATGTCTTCCCTATTGTCCGTCTACCCCGACTTCGAGCATTGCTTTCTGGATTGATAAGTGTTCCTCTTGCCTCCAGCTGATTTTGCGTGCTCTCCCCGGTGATATTCCACGACTCCCCACCAGTCAACACCTTATCTCTCGTATCCTATGGGGACTCCCTTTTATGGATCCGACAATCTCCCCCCACTACTTACGGCAACACAGGTGTGTCGATTTGCATCACCGCTTTGACCCAGAGTTAACTTTCTTTTTTTATGTCCTTAGTCTCCTTCCTCTCTCACTCTTTTCACCCTTTGTGGTAAAGTTTATAACCGTGTACTCCGTTCTCTTCCTTTCAGACGTTAACAACGATTTTTTGACGCGTTCGCAGCGACGATCATCTGCATGGATCTGATTCTCCCTTCAAGATATTGATTGCCTTCCCGCGTCATTTTTTATCCGTGACTCGCCGTTGTGGCGCCCCCAAGCGATCAACAGGCTTGGCCGTTTCTGCACTTGGCCCATTTGAGTGACAAAAGGCCGAGCCCCGACCCCATCACCCCCCTCAGACGTTGTACTCCCGCCCACAGATCACGATTCCGTATGGACCCTATTCTTCGTTACCGATTTCCTACTTAACAGCTCCCAGCCCCCACATGCCCGTGCGCCTATTATCCGCGCACCTGTATGAGTTGGTATTGACGTCCAGGACACCCATTTTACCCACAAATCCTGGAATCCTTTGCCAATTTCCATCCGGCCCTCCTTCCCCTTCCTCCTGTGCGCCCCCCTATCTCCGGGTTCATAGCGTTTGCTGTCCTTAGTCCCTCCCTGCGCTCCTTCCTGGTCCAAGTCCCCCTCGGACCCCCAGACGGGATCCACCTCAGCCCGCGCCACCAACCCTTTTTCCCATTTGATCTCAGATGAAGATCCTTTCTCCATTGTTTGCCCCTCCTTTTTCAGACCTTCCCCCGATTCCTTCCCTGCATCCCACTTTCAGTTCGACATTTCCCCCTGTCTGCACTTGTTTTTTAACGTTTCCCCTTTGGCACATGCTCAAAAGGGGTTCATCTGCGGACACCCCCAAGGTGTCATTCTTGCCAGTCTGCCGACTTTCTCTCTTCCTTCACACGCGGTTTACTCTGGTCACTGGTTTTCCCGCTTGGTTGGAGTGTTTTGGGGACCTTTCTTCCATTGACTTCTTGGTCTATCTATTTTGCCGGGCTCGCGTCACACGGTTTACTTTTTTTTCCTTCCCATGGGTTTCCGTTTCTTCCCGTCTTTAAGGTCAACCAGGAGTGTAGTGAGACTGAATGGTCACAACATCGGCGTCTGATTACTATATTTGTCCGGTTTAGGTGAGTTTTCTTTTCTGATGCGGGTTGTAGGGTTAATGCCTTTTTTTTCTCCATTTCCGTCCACCTTTCGAACCCGACTTTTGTTTAGGACCTCCGTCTGACCTTCCTTTCCCTCTTCCTCAATGTGCAACCCCCCCCTTCTTGGCATTCTCCGCATTCGCCCAAAGGTAACACTACTCTCTCCATGACCTTCTGAAGGCGGCCTGGGGTGGAGTTCCAGAATCGCATCAACCTACTTCTTCCAGAGTTTCTTAGGACTCTTTCCTCTTTTGCCTCCGTTTTCTTTACTCCCGATACGCTTCTGTCGCGTGTACTTTAGCGCCGCCGCTGGGTCCTTTCCGTCGTCTTCCTTTTGGCAATGACATTTGTCTCACTTTTTCCCCCCCCCCCTTGTTTTTCTTCTCTTCCTTTTTGGATCCTTTATTCCCCGCATCGTCATATAACATCCACCCCTTGGCTCCCCCTTCCGGCAGTAACTTTAATAACATTGAGCAGCTGATACCTTTACCCTCCGTGGTGGGTTTCTGAGTAGATCTCTTTTTTCCCGACCTGCGATTGGCTTCATCCTTTCTGAGCCTTATAGTTGGTTGATGTTCCCCATTTAGGTAGACTGTTATAAGCTACGGCTCTCCCCCACCGGGAATTGATCCTTTCCCTCCTTTCCCCTTCCCTGCACCGCCCCCGTCCTTTCCCGCCTGTACCAGCCCCCGTAATATTTTGTATATTGATTTTTTTCTCAAGATGTTCCCCTCGCGCCCCTCTTCTCGTCTGTCCTCCCAACTGCCCCTTTGAACCGAGCCATGGAATCGTTCCTTGTTTCTCATTGGCGCCAGTCTTTTTCACTGCTTCTTTTCTTAGCGCTCAACTCGGTGTGCCATCCTTATTCGATACGGTCTTCCACCCACACTCACGCTTCCACCCCTCAGCACGACCTGCGCGTGAGTTCGCCCTATAGGGATCAAGGAGATGACGAACAGCGGATAGGATTCCCCCACTCCCCCGCCCGCCACTTCCTTTTCCTCTCGCTAAAAGGCCCATAGACCAGTGCCTACCGCCGCCTCATTCTTCTTTTTCTCCACCGTCTTCTTCCCCTTTGACGTTTAACCCCTACCTGACCTCACATGGCAGAACTACATAATTTTCCCTTTTTTTTCGGGACGGTTCGCAGATTCCCCCCCTATAAACAATCCCCGTCAACCAGTCGGCGTTCTCCCACAAACAACCCCCTTACCCCTTACTTTTGAGCTCTTTGTTGCCATCTGTCTATTTAATAAGCCCAGCTTCCCATCGCCCCTCCCCCCTGCACCTTTTCCCTAACCGCTAGACGTCATTTCTTTTAGTTTTATGCAAGTACGCACGTGTGTCCTTCCCTCAAAAATGGCTTTTCGTCTTTTCCCGTTTTGCCGCGCCTCCAGTTTGACCTCTTTCTTTTCTTCTCGCCCCTCCCTTCCCTTCCACGGTTTGTCCCCCTTGTGCATAAAGGCGCTTAGATTCTATCATGACGGCATGGTTCCAGTGTGCGCTCCCCGGCTTTCCTTCGTATCTCCTGGCGCTTTCTCCCGTTTTCAGGTTTTTTCTTCCAGGGCCTTTTAACCGCTTGCGCCCCCTCTGGCTTTTGCCTCGGTATTTTGATCCTTTTCTTGGGCGTCCCTTTCACCTTTATTTCTTGTAATCTCCTTGGCCTTCGCTCTCTATTTGGCGATAAATGTACGTCTGAGTCCTTGATATCACCTGCAAGAGGCTTTGTCCTTTGTTCGCATCCGTCTCTACGTCCTCGATTTTCTGCTTAGCGTACAATTTTTTTGTTCGTTCCCCCGCTTTGTCCTAGCACCCGACCAAAATCGAAGTTTACCCTCTTTCCCACAACCCGATTTCTTTCCCCGCTTTACCGACACCGCCCCCCTTTTTCACTTTTCGCTTTCTTCCTAACCGCCCCCTCTCTGCTTCTTTTTTTGCGACTTCGCTGATACAGCTCCCAGTTTTCCTTTTCCATCTCCTCCCTATCCCTGTTACCACCGAGTCAACACCGGGAGAGGATTTTTCACTCCTCTGACGACCTTCCTCCATTTCCTTGCCACGCCCATTCCACTTCCTCAAATTTTCCTGTCTGCTTTGCGCTTTTTTTCCCATGGTGACCCCCCTGCCTTTTTTTTTTTTATTAGTTTTGCATTCGCGCTCCCCCCCATCCCATTCTTCCCGCTTTCGTTCGGTTCCCAACTTCCTCTTTGGCAACCCTTCCCCTGACGCGCTTTTGTTATGTTGGTGCCGATCCGGGCTCCCTTCCCCCCCCCCTCTCCGTTGCAGTCTTCGCAGTCTTTTTTTCCTTTTTGCCGCTCTCCCTACCCGTTCCTCGGCCTCTCCTTTCCTATGAGTTTTCAACTAAACCACGCTGTCACCCGCTTTTTTCCTCGCTCACTCTTCGGTAGGCATCCGACCCTCCCGGTCACACACCGCACTAAAGTTTTCCCCTTTCTTCGCACATCTCAGCCCTGCGCTAACAGGCTCTCACCCCCTATTTCTTCCCGCACTTGTTGACATCCACACCTTCCTTCACATCCCCCCCCATACCTTCCGTTTTCCGAACGGAGACATACTTAGTAGATTTCCCCTCTTGCCTCCACCCCCCCTTCTCCATTTGTTTTCGAGCCCTCCTCGGTCCCTTTTCCTTCTTCCCCCCTAGTACCCATTGAGCCCCCTTCCCCCAAATAACTGGACCCTTCCCTCCTCGGACGTTTCCCCCCTCTTCCATCTCGAACTTTGGCACCCCCTGCCCCATCCGTTTTCCCTTATTGTTCCACCCCTGATGTTACATGGGTTCTTGAACAAGAGCCGAGTTCGCTCCCCACCCAAATTATTTTAGCCTTCATCCAATCCTTGCTCCCCTCGTTGTCGCCTCCTCTATGGCTTTTTTTTCCCGTGCCTCTCTTTTGTCCCTTCCCAGGAAACCCCACTGGCCCCCTTACCCAATTCCTCTAGTGATCTCCAGAACTTATGCAACCTCTCTTTCCTTTTCATTGCTCCTGCCTTTTCGCACACCCCCACTCCACCTCGCTCCCCCCGTGTCCCCCTATCATTTCGACCGTTCTGCGTAACGCGCCCGTTTTTTGCCGCTTCTCTCCTAGTGTCCCTCCCTCCTTGGCACAACCACGCCTTTACGAACCTCTTTTCCCGGGGTCTGACCCTCCTGTGATTCCCCGATTGACCTTCGTCCTTTCTTTATCTCCCCTTAGACCACCTTTTGCGAGTCTCTCCTCGTACCCCTTTTTTCTTTTTCGGTTGCTTTCTGCAGCCGTTTGCACCTCTCCTTATTACCAACCCCCCGCCTCATAGCGTAAGACCTTCAATTCAACCTTTTATACCACTGCTTTAGCACGGTATGAAATGTGCCACCCCTTCCATCCCCCATTTATTGTTTTCTCATTCGACCCTTGCGCGCCCGCCCCTCCCCTACTGATTCTTAGTGACAGCCTGCTTTTTTTTTTTTCTTATAGCTTTCACACCCGATCTCCCGGAGAAGGAGAGTTGCCCTATACCGTGGACCTTTGTTGCCCCTTCAGTACTTCTCTTTCTGTCTCACTTTGCGTCGCGTCGGACGCTCCTTACTGATCCATCTTTTGCACCCCCGTTTGCTTCTGTTCCCTCATTCAAGTTCCCCTCTTGATAAGGTTTTTTCCTTTCTCGCTTCCCAACCATGATGGGTGCCATAGTTCATCCCTAGTCCTTTCCGCCACTTCTTTTCCCCCTCTTTCCCCCACGTTAACTGACCCCCTCCTGTTGAACCCTACTTTACAACTTTCTTTTGTGATTCTTTCCTACCGAGCTTTGCCTCTGTCTTTTCCAGTTCGACTCGTCAGCCCATCCCCCTCTACTCTGCTCCATCCCCACTTGCCTATACTTGGAAGCCCCATCTCTTGACTTATGTATCCTGACCCCCCCTTATCTACGGAGTGTTCCAATCTTCACTCAGCTTTATGTCCCCCCATTCCCCCCACCTTTTCCATGGCTCTTTCCACTCCCTTCCTTGGCCTCAAACTTTTAGTCACCCCAGTTTGGACAAGCTGGTGGCATTTAAGGCCTTTCTACTCCCCTTTGTAACCTTCCCACCCGCCGAGTTTGACTTAATAGTTTTCTTCCCCTACTTTTCCCATCCTTGAACCGAGGGTTTGCCTCTTTTCTCCCGGTTGTCCATTCCATCCCTCCCAATTGGCAGCCTCTCTGACTCCTCTTTCCCTCCGGACTCGCCACACCTTTTCTTTCACCCTACTCGCCCCTTTCATATGTAGTCATCGTACAATTGCTGTGACCACAGTCTCACTTCCGTTCGTCTCGAGCCCTTAATGTTGTTTTTGTCCTTATTTACTGCATCTTCTGCGAGTTTCCCCCCCCTTTCTCGTTTCTCCTTACTCCTCCCCCCCCCCACTTTTTGATCCCCCCGCAGTGATAGACCGGTAACCTGCGCCTTGCCTGCTCCCGCTTTCCCCCCTTCCCGCGAAACTTTCGAGTTTCTTTTTCTTTCGCATCTCCCCCCCCGATTTTCTTTTTTTCAGGCAGCTCTATTCAAATCTATTCATTACCGGGCTCGGCTCTCCTCGTCGGAACGGTTCTTTCAGACCTTTTCTCTCTCTCGCCCCGCTGCCTTTATTCTCTTTCTTCCTCCCCTCATCCCTTGACCACACACTCCAGTCTTTTTTTCTTCGCGCTTTTTCCCATGTCTTGGAAATAGCGGCTTTTAGGGTTTTTTCCCGTACGAGTCTGTGTTGAGTGTGTCTCCTCCTTTTTCTCTCCCTCTTCCTCTTTTACCCCCTGTTTGAGCCCCTAATTGAGCAGTAACCCCCCCCCCCCTATCTTTTTGAGTTGATTCTTTCTTTCAAAGGCTGCCAATGTCCCATCATCTCCCTTCTCCCCTGGATCGCCTTTTTCCT
>Ga0179593_1278801_pt1 | contig 21193 bp, 27 predicted proteins | sample CZODoug2_1_08_16_FD_185931 | JGI IMG/M metagenome (GOLD analysis project Ga0179593, IMG submission 185931) | Vadose zone soil fungal communities from Angelo Coast Range Reserve, California, USA - CZODoug2_1_08_16fungal (PacBio error correction) | ecosystem: Environmental > Terrestrial > Soil >... | reverse complement strand
TTTTCAGCATTTCTATGTAGGCTATTCTTTCTCTCCCTCGAGATTTCGTTGAAAATGTTCGATCGATTTAGCAGATGTCGATTTGTCCCCTTTAGAAGAAGTCGCCATCCACAGTATTGGTTTTTAGCTTCCTGCCGTATCATCTACTGCCTCCTCCAAATTTTGCCCCATGCAACTAAGTAGTCCGGACCCCTCTCTATTGTACTTTTTTTTCCCCGTCCCTGCCCATCCCGCGTATCCTATTGATGGCTGATGGGTTTTTCTAATGCGACTCCCAAGTAGCCGACGACTGACCCCTAACCTTTCTCCAGACGTTTTTTCTCCTTCTGAGAAATTGAACCGCGAGCCCTAGCTCATTCATTCTTCTCTGTCATGTATGTGACTCGACCCCATTCTCCATGAATTTGTCCTCTTCTTGCCTCATTATTGGCGCCTCGAAGGCATTCTTCGCTTGCTTGTGTAATATATCCCATTTCCCCGAAGTCGGAGGAGTCGTTGGCGCGCACTTAGGGCGCGTGTCCCGTGAGGAGTCAGAGGGCCTCCGTTTTCTAAATTACATTTTTCAGATTTGTCTTTTTCGGGTTCGGTTACCGTCACGATCGGAAGGCTCGCCCTCCAGTTTCCTGTTGGGTGGGCCAGAGTGCGCAGAAAAGATTTAGTCGGCTCTGACTCATTTTCTTTTTTTGTCGAATCTGTTTTATATCTGAGCCATCTACCCACGGCCCTTTACGCTTGTAAGGAAAGGGGCTAATTTTTTTTTTTCTTTGCAGGGTCTTGCCCCTCTGCCTTCAGTCCCCGTCGGAGCCGCGGCTAGACTCTCCTTCACGTGTTTATCACTGATCGGCCGTTTCCCCCGCCCCTTTGGATAGTTACGAGGCTTCCCCTCGGCAGGCAACTCCGCCTTCCGCGGTGCCGCGCGTAGTACGGGGCCGGGGTAAGCTACTGGAGGACGTTGACCATCCACACATGATTTTCCTCCCCCCGCGGAGATCTATTTCCAACGCGTAGCGTCGCGTGTTTTCGAGTTATCTACTTCTGAAAAAGGATCATCCTGGAAGGTGACGGCCCGTAGTGTGATGTGTTGTGTCCATGGCTTCTACGAGAAGACAGTATTTTTTTTTTCATCGGGTCGCATTTCCCGCGCGCTCCTTCGGCTGTTCTTTTTGGGTTGGGCATACCTGGTTTCGCTACTTACGAGTTGCCTCCGTTTCGACACCCCACTTCCTCCTCTAGAAATGTATCTTATCTATAAGGGTAGGACCATCTTCTCGGTTGGTCGTTTGCACGCCCTCCAAGTCGACACCACATGGACTAAAAACTTCCATTGATCTCCCCATTATGTTGGCATACTGCATACTTTCTCCGTACCCCCACTCCTCGGTCAGTGCCTTTTGCTTATAATGCGCCACCACAGATCTGATCACGATCTTCTCCGCAGTATGATGTATTCTTTCTTCTATAAAATCTGGTGGGACAGGCGTCTCGAGAGACGACCAGAGGCCATTCCTGGACATGGACTCACGCTCGCCACTATTGTCTTCCTACAGGGCAACCTCTGTCGGCTCAGGGCGCTGTAGTTAAAGGGCAGGGCTGCTATCCTGGTTACATATCGCGTCGATCGGGTGTTTGATTCGCGACTTGAAGAAGACCAGGTTCTTATTTTTTCGGGGCCCAAAGTCACAGAGGTAGTTGGCAGCCGTACTTGTCGTTTCCCCTTTGCTCATGATAGTGAAGAAAGCCTGCCGTGGTCATCATGAAGTTTCGGCGATTGACCCCAGAGGGCCCTTTCTTTCAGTGACCGATCCTTTAGTGGTCTTTCTCTTCTAGGACCCCCCTTAGACAATATCATAGGCTTCATCTCTCTATCTAGTGTTGCCGATTCCCCAGGCATTCCTTTCCCCCCCTGCACTTCCATGTGCTGAAGTCCTGATTAGCACCGCTGAACCCCCGGTGTACCCGGGCCCATCAAGAAGATTACGCTCTCTTCTCTGGTGAATACTCACGAAGGGGTGGCTGTTGAGAGAGATTTGACCGTTGGATTTCCCATGGGAACCGTGGGGTCGCGGCGGGTGCTTCGCCCTTTCAAGCAACGGACGTTGGTCGTTTCATCAGGTCCCCTAGGTAGGGTTGCTTTCCCCCCAGTTTCTCTAGCTTCTCCCCCCCGATGAGTACTGAGGCTAGGGTCCGATCTGTAAATAGTATGCCCCTGCATGCAGAATACCCCCTCCTAGAACATGCCTGCAAATTCCTTATACCTTGCCTCTCCGCGATATCCTCTAATGACCCAGTACCTCAAACTTCCTTCTCCCCCCCCAAGGTACCCCACTGAGGTCCTGTGGGCCCACTCCCTAATCAGGCAGAGGTCTAGACTAACCGACTCGCGCTATTTTGAACGCAGAGTCGTCCCTTCCCCCTTCCCCACATCGAGACATCTACCCCATGATACATTGCCCCCTCGACGAGCTCTGAGCTGGCCCTTAAGTTCAGTGGAAAATATCCCGTTCGTGGTGTCTCTTTAAGCTCACTGTAGAACCCCCCCTCTTGTAGATCCCATAACTTTGTATAAGAACTTGATCCTAGACGTTTAGGGTTTGAGTCTCTCTGAGATAGGCCGCCCATAGGCACCTGCTTCACTTCATGCCGATCCCCCATTTTTCTCTTCCTCTGGTTTTACTTTTTTTTTTCACTGGATGTAGCGTGTTTCGTAAGAATGTCTGAGTAGCACAATATAAGGTTTCATCAGCATCCTATACATAAAGTTTCTCGTCTGTTAGACGGCTCGGATCGTCCACCTTTCTACCACGCTCTTACTAAAATCCCCCCCAAAAGCCCTGTGGGCCTATTCGTCGGCCTTGTCTTAGCCTCTCCCCCCACGAGGCTTCTTCTTGCCTACAGCCACATTTTTTCCAACCAATCCTTCATAATTCCCCCTCATTTCGCTGATGATGTGTCAAGAATGCTCTCAATCACACCCTACGTGGGGGGGGGGGGGTTTGGGAAACCCGCGCCAGGATTGAAGATCGAAGCGGTTCATGTTTTTGTGAGTGGATACCACTGTCCGATTTAGATACCCCCTCCTCTTTCCTTGCGGTCTTCAACGCGGATGCCGCTTGTCTTCCGCGAGGCGCCCTCTTCAACCACTAACTTTTCCCTGTCGGTGGAATTGCCCCGCTTCGTCTCCGAGGTGCTGCAATCATAGCGTGCTAAGACGGTGCTCGCGTTCTTCCTCCATTCCCAGGAACGACTCGCTGATTCCCCCCGGTCCAGGGAAGAACACTTCTGTTTCCGGGTGGCTTTGCGCTGGCCGCTCCCCTCCGATCGAGAATTCGGTCCTTTCGAATCTTTTCTGACTCATCTCTACCCAACCCCTCCCCCCCCCTTCAGGAGGTTTCGATTTTCCTAGTCCTCTTTTCCACCTTCACTAAAGCCCGCCACCACCAAGAGCTGACATAATTAGCACTCGAGAAAGAGGTAGCTCCTCTGGGAACTCAGCCATCGTGCCCTCTCACCCTTCCTCTCATTTAACCTGCCCCCTAACAGCCCACTGTTGCGTTGGCTCATAGTTTTCCCCTCCTCCGGCTAGGCGGGGCTTTTCAGCCCTGGCCCCATTCAAGTTCATCACTCCCAGGGACGCTCTTCTCTATGTGATTATCTTTTTTCCCCCCTTTCCCTGAACGGAAGCGTTCCTTCTGCGGCCTATAACTTGCCGAGGTGATCCGTTTCGAAAATTTTCTGTTAGTAGATCCTGATTTGCCCTCTTTCCAGAATCTCCTGGTACTTTTGACTAGAAGTTGTCCGGACTGTCCGATCCCCCCCACCCCTCTTTCTTTTTGTAGGCCCCGGCACTTCGCTTAAAGGAACGGAATGGGCGGCCTTTTTCCCCTCGCTTGTCCCTAGAAGGGCGAGACTACAATACGGATCTTTGCTTTTTCGTCGGGCTTCCTTTCTTTTCACTCAGAAAACACTTTCCTCTATTACTTTTCGGGGAAAGTACCAACCATCCTGGCCACTCGTCGACACGATACCGCCACCATAGAGCTACCTCGGCAAATGCTTTACTTTATATCTTTTCTTTTCCCGATCCCGTGGTGGTGTTCTCTAATAGAGTCCATGCCGAAGTCAGCATCGCCGAGGTGCGCTCTTTTTTTAGGTCCAGAGGCAGGGGTTCTCCCCTTACTCTTTCTCCAGATGGTTGGATCCTTTTAGGTCAGTTGCAGGGCGCCTTCTTTTTGTAGCGTCCTGCTCGCTCCTCCCCCCTAAGCGAAACCGCTGCCACATCAGTCGCACATTGTTCACCCAGCGATCAAATTCTTTTTTTTCAGTTGTTATCCTTTTTCTGCTTCCCTCAACTTTCCTCCTTTCTTTCTCCGTCCTTCGATCCGGGATGGATGTTCTAAAGTCCCCCTCCCTCTCCTCCCTCACCCGCCCTCACATTTTTCTGCCCACGTTCTCCTCGAGAATTGTGCCCTCCCCCCCTCTCTCTGAACACCGCTTCCATAGGTCTTTTACTCTGAAATCCTGCTTTAATCTTCTTGCCTGCTTCTTCCTCCCCGCTTCTTTGCGCCCTACAGCCAAGAACAGCTGAGTTTGCTTGGGACGGAACTATTCTCCTGACTGCCCTTTTAGGACGTTCGTTTGCGCTTACTCTGTCTGTGCTTTCGATGCTCTTAGAGAGCGACTTTTCTAGGGTATGCTGAAACTTCAATTTTTTTATTGTTGTTTGGGTCTGTGCTGGAAATTGATTCAAGACTTCCGGCATTTTTTCCTTCGCAAATCTTCCTTGTTTTTTTGGTCATATGAAGAAAACTTTAGTCTTTCCCCTTTACCTATTCGAGATCTTCTTTGATGCTCTGCCAGCTCGATAAAAGACTGTACCTCCTTCTGTACTACCGTGGGCCTATCGATTTTTTTTTCTTCCTTCGTAGGTCTTCCCTTCTTAATAGGCTATCCTTTCTTCTCCGCCTGCCCGTATCGCTCTAGGGTAGGACCATCGGCCTTTTCCCTCCATCCCTTTTAGTACGGAGTTCCTAATAGCCCCTTCCCTCGCTTAAGCCGGTGAAGACGACGAATCACCGGGACGCTGGTTTCTATTCCTTTGCATCTTGCACTTTTCATCCATCCAAAAGAGGGCCCTCCCCCCTCTATTAGCGGAACGCCGGAGGACGCGCGGTCGTCCTGTTGTCGTCTAAACACCAAAACCCCACCCCCAATTGCGGACACATTGAGTCAGCTTAGTGATTGCCGAAGGCAGGGAGTGCAACTTGTCGAAACGCGATGTCTCAGGCGTTTTTTTTCTCGGAGAGCCCTCTCCCCTGAATCGCTCAAAGGTGTTGGTGTGGCTGACCGGGTCTGTACTTCGCCTCTTTTCGTCAGTTCCCACGGCCGCCGGCGCCTCTATGAATGGCTATTTCTCATCTGTTGATCACTTCTCTTTTGGTCGGAGCGCCCGTTCTTGTCCCTTCCCCCACCGACAGAACGCTGTGCCTCTAACCCTACGGGAATGCATTCTTCACCTTTCCGCCGTGACCCTTCTTTTCCGGTTTCCTTCTCATCTAGAGCAAGACTCTCTTTATAAAGCTTGCTCAGCACGTTTCTTTTTTTTGATCCGCAGACAAATCTGGTGGTTGATCCTTTGCTAAAGACTCAGGGACGAAGTTCTCTTTTTGTCCTACGGTTTAACTTCTCTCATCTGTAGAAAGATAGCCTTCCCCTACTATAATGTAGGTAGAATGTAGCTTTTTTTGGGGAAGTCGGGCTTATCTTCGGTTTTCCAACCTTCGCTGAGCGGTTTTTTCTCCCGCCTAATCATAAAAGTTTTTTCTTCTTTTCTCCCCATTTGGCACTCGGTAAAGTTGGAAGCCTGGCCCCTTTTCACAACTTTAGTCTCATGCCTCCTCACGCTCCTTCGCCGGCGGATCAGTCAGTTTCTTGCTCGTCCCTTCTATTTTCACGGGTTCCCCTTCTTTCCGCTGACAGATATGTTTCCGGTATTAATCTTCCCCCTTCCCTCCCCTCAGCCACAGTCGTTGTTTCATTCCTATCGACGGTTATTTTGCTCGACCTTCCTCTTGCCAGGTGTCTTGCCCGCAACTGCCAATTTTGCTTGCACCAGAACCCTCGACCATACGTTAAATTTTCCCCTCAAGGATGAGATCTCCTTTTCCCTTTTTCTTCTCTCCGTTTTTTTTTTTTTTGGTCTCGCAGCTTCCCCATCTTGTCGGATTTCCCATGGAAAAACTTCTTTTCTCTCCGGGCTTACAGACCCCTTTTCCGTTGCGCTGGACATGCCTGTCTATGTCTCGTAACCAATATTTCGGTATACTCTCCCGAATGCGTTAATGAGGCTCGTTGTCTCGATAAAGACCCTTAGGATCCCTTCCCCCTTCCCAGCCGGTACAGTTACACCCTTTCCTTGTGACCGCGCCGAGTATGATGCCTCTCGGCGTCATGCGTATGATACCCTTGCCTGGTTGATGAAAACCACTCTTGGCCAATGTGAAAAAGAAGTCTTTTTCTTCGTCGGACTCCCCCCCCCCCGCTCTCTCGTATAGTTGAACGCTCAAAAAACTTAGAGGCGTCCCTGTCCCCCTCCAACATCTGCGTCCCTTCTCCGATCCCCCTGCTCCCCAAGTACGGCTTGCTGCTGCGCCGGAAACTTACTTTTTTTTCCCCCTTGAGTCCAGTTTTTTCAGCCGGCGGAGCTATGATCACCCGCCTGTAGAAACCCAAGATTGTCGTCTGTATTTTTCTCCTAAGGGCTTGGCACGCATCTGACTCTCCTTTTTATGCGTGCGCTATTTCTCTTCCCCTGAACACAAGAATTGTGTAACCCCCAGGCTTCAAAGACGTATTGACCGCCTGCCTTTTTAGTTCACGTTGGAAGTTTGTCAGTTGTCCCCCTTTTCTAGTACTCCTTGCTCTCTTTGCCAGTCTGACCCCCCCTATAATTTTCAGCAATCTTCAATATCCAGTTATAGATGGCGGCCCCCTTAGTAACTCGTAACCGCGGCTGAGTACCCCCCCTTTTCCATCCCACCCACCACTTGTCCCCCAGTGCGGCCGCGGTTCGGAGCGTGAATTCTGCCCTCTCAAAAAAGAGGTTTTCTGCTTCCTGAATTTCCCCTCGAAATTTTCACCACAATGCAATCTTCCCCTTTTTTTCCCCCCCCCCTTGATATCAGGTGTCCGGCAATGGTCGACTGATCAAACATTCCCCACCGCTCCTCTTTTAAGAGACGACTCCGGGCTTGTTTGTCGTCCTTTCCACGTATATCATTCTCCCCTTCCCTCGCCCCTTAATTCGGCGTCTTTTCCCTTCCCCTTCGCTGATTTGCCGTTTCTGAGTCGCTCGTAACAATTCATTTAGTCCCCTTAGCCTATTCTTATACTTTAAACTAGTACCTACTGCTGAACTAATCGAGGCATAAGAAGTTGCTGCAGAAGTCCGGTGGACTGCAGACCCCCAGGCCATCCCTCCGCTTCCGGTTCAGTCTAACAGCAATCTCCCGGTTGAGCGAGTTTGTTCTGCTCCACCTCCGATTCCTCTCCATCATTCCTTTAAAGGAGCTTTCCCTACCTTATTTACCTGCCGACACCACCCAACCACCCGGTCTTCGGGTGTGATGATTCCGAGTCTTTCTTTTCCCAGAGCCGCACCCCAACCACTTTGCGCAAGTTTACTTTTTCCCTCAAGCGAGCCCCTCTTCTCCCGCCGAGGCTCAGCATTCCGACCTGCCCTAACATAACACGTGCCCCCTACCCCGTCCGCCCGAGCCATTCTCTCTTTTCCTACCCCCCACCTCCGCAAAGCGCCCGTCCTGGAATTCTGCGGCCAAAGCCCTCCACTTCATCAACTCGTCCCGGAGATTATTTTCTGTGGATTCAGTCTTCATACACCTCAGTCTTTCTTCTGATGAGAACTCTGACGCGTCGGGTCCAGCTTTTACCCTTTAGACGAAGGGGTGCTGCTCCTACCAGAAGCCTCTCTCGCCTCGGCTACGAAGAAGCAGGCCTGTCGACTATATCACCCCAGCGGACCTTTGAGGCCTTGTAAGGTTAGTTTCACTTTGCATGAATGGGGGTGTCGCTTCTCTTGTATCGAATTCGATTAACCCAGACGAATCTTTGCTCATGGGACTCCCTTCCCCTTCCCACCCCCTAAGACTATTCTCTATACCCCCCCCCCGTTCACTCCCTACCCTATGATTGTGAAAGCGCATCCCACCAAGAGCGATTAACCCTAAACTCTTTCCCCTTGGTGATTCTCTTATCTCTTCTTAGGTTCTCTCCCATAAGTGGTTTGGAGATCTCTAGATATCATCGCTTTTCCCCTGCATATTAGACGTGCTCTTTTTTCGCTCTTTCCAGCAGCCTGGTGTAGTCGGCCAATCGACCCCCTGAGTAGAGTTTTGTGCCTTAAATCTTTCTGAACCCCCCTTATGACCAGCCACCCTTTAGTATTGGGTAGACTTTGGATCCCCTTTTTTTTGCCTGCCCACGCAGAAAAATTCCTTCGGAATGTGTTTGCCCATCTCCTTTTCTCCGGTCCCTATCCTCCTTTGCCAAAATTTCGGAGCCAGTTCTTTTGAAGCCCCTTAGAGCAGGTTCGGTTCGACGCATCCCCCCCTTCCTCTCCCTCCCCGCCGAACAGTTCCTCCCCCCCCCCTCAAGTATCCTTCGACATTTCCTGCGCCGCTGGAACGATTCCTCTTCGGGCTTCCAGTGAAATCCTTCGATACTTCTCCCCTGTCGTCTTTTTTTTTTTTTCTCCCGATTCCTTTTGGGAGCAGACCTCCCCCGTCCCTTCCTTCGAGGGTCGGGGAACTATCCCTGGCCCGCCGTCTTCCTTTCTTTGGCGGGGAATCTTTCCTTTGATTCTCTGCTTTCTCTTGCCTAAGTCTCGGTGAACATTACATTTTCTTTTTGGCGGGTGTTCCAAGGTCTAAATGACTACTTCCTTCTTCCCCTTCCATTATTTTTTCTTTTTTTTCCTCTCTAGCCTTCAAAAGAGGTAAGGCTGCCGCCTCCTTTTCCTTTCGTTCTATCGGCGTGGATTAAAGCTCAGCCACCAATGGAAGAGATGAATTACAGGTTAAGTTCGCGTTTTCTGGCCTGTTCTTCGACTGCCCTCCGCATCCGTCTCGCCGAGTTGCTGCCCATAGCCCACCTTTCTTTTTATTCCTAAGATTGTCCCCCCCCCCCCACTTTGCCCGTCCCCCCCTTACATTTGTCTTCCCGCTGACCTTGCCCCAGATCTTCCCCCTTTCAAGCGCCCCTTATTAAAAGGGCTGGGTCCTCTTCCTTTTCATGACTTGAGGCCATCAAAATTTTTCTCCCTCTTCCCGCTCTCTTTCACAGCTCTTCTGCCTGTCTGTTTGCTAGGAGCCCCATTGTCTACACTGAGGGACTTGCCGCCCCCCATATGGCAGGCTTTTTTCAAATGGCTGCTTTTCCCGGCAGCCGCGAAAGGTAGTTGTTCGCTTTCTCCTGCAGCTCCTCAGACGGCCCTTTCCTTGTCAGTTGGGGTGGTTGGATTATCGGTTCCCTTGTACTAGCCTAGTGTCTCCCCCCTTCGAGGATTTACTCGAGAATAGTCCCCTGTCGCAGTTACGCCTTTTTTCCCCTTGTTTAACTCCTTTTGATTCGATCCAAGCATCGTGCTTCCTCCCCTCCTCCCTCCCCCCCCATTTCCCCAAAGATTCGAACCATCGGGCCGCCGGCACCTTTTTTACCCCATTTCGGTTGCTTGCATATTTTACTAGCTCACGCCACCTTCCCCCTTTCCAGTCCAGACGTCTTGATTTTTCCTGCGACCAATTCTTTTTTTTATAAAGTACTCAAAGCGCTCCGACGGGTCTTTGCCCCTTTCCCTTTCCCAGAGAAGACAGCGCACGTCTTCTTGATGCTCCAAGGTGATCATGTCTTCTCTCAGCGATTTTTTTTTCTTTCGGTCCCCCCTAGCGTTAAAATCTCCGCGGAGCGTGGTTCCTGCTCCGGAATCTCAAGTTTGAATTTTTTCCCCCACAATTGGCAGAGTTCCCTTTTTGAAGCCCCGTTTTTTTCGGTCCTCTATCATGAGCCGATCCCTTCGAGTTGCGGTCTCCCCGTACCTGTTCGTCTCCGTTCCTCGCTATTGCCCCGGTATTCTTGCCTGACTCTCCTCTTTTTTTCCCCGGTCTTCTTTGGGCAACTTTTCCAAATTAACTCAGTCGGGGCGCTCTCTATAGATGGTTTCCTTCTATTACCTTTGTTGACCCTTAGGCGCCCTACCGCCACTTTTTTCTGTGAATTTCTTCTACCGCTCTCTACCCCTACGGTGTTATTTTGAAACCTCCTGCTCTTTTGCTCCTTCTCCTCCCCCCTTTTTTTGGGGTCGAGATTTCCCCAAATCTGCTGGACCACTTGTTGAACCCCTTTATGGTTTTTGACTTTCCGCCACGTCAAAATTGTCCTTTTTTCTTGTCTGCCGGTCCATCGTTTTTGCAAACCACTAGCTAGTTGACGCCCGAATGTTGAATGTCATTTTTTCCGACTGAAACCGAACCCGAGCTGTCTTTTCCTATCCCCCCGCAAGGGTTGCAATTCTTGGCCGTTTGGCAATGCACTCGGCGTGACACCATCCCGAGATTGACCGTCGCCGTCCTTTACCGAGACCCCCCCTTCCGCGCTTCTTGGACTTTTCATTCTTTACCGACACACTTCCCGGGTGTAACGGTAACATTGGTTCTGGTCCCCCTCCCCCCATGACCTTCTTATTCCGTCGTCCCGCTCCTATCTAGTGACGCTAAATAGATTCGTCCCTGCCATTAACCCAAGAGCCCTCCCTCCCCCAAATTTATCAATTGCGCCTCATTTTAGGCTTTTTTGCGCCTCTTACCAGTAGTGGCACCAAGAGAATTTCGTCCTGCTTCTCTCGGAGCACAGCCCTGTTTAGACACAACCCCAGATTGTCTCCGATCATTTTTTCTTCCCGTTTGTCTCCCTCTGCGACCCCGTCCGCCTGGATCCCTTTTCGCTATATGACTCCAGGCAAGCAAGATCCTTTTTCCCCATTCGGAAAGCAGGAAAGTATGATTTTCTCTTTTTCGATTCCTCCTTTGCCTTTGTTTTAAGATGGCTGTTGAGTCTCCTGTCTGAGTCGTTCAAAAAGAGTTTTCTTTTTTCCGCCATTTGCCAGATAGCACGCCAGTTTTCTCGTATGCTGTTCCCCCCCCCCCTGGAGGATATTCAGGCCGAGTAACCGTTTAGTCCAGTTCCCCTTTTTCCTAAAAACCACTGACCCTTGAGGATGAGAGTAGTTCGCGTTTTCTAGTACCGCTAACCCCCCCCCCCCCCACATTTCCGTACTTTGTGCAAGTCCCACTCAGCCCCTGTTTTAAAAACCATCTCCCATCGTTTTAATGTCACTCCGCTGATTTTTGTTTATGTTAGACCTGACTCACCCTTACGACCCCTTTCTCGCTTTTCCCCGACCCCCTACGTTGCTTTCCCTTGTGTTGGGTTACTTCAACGTTTCCCGTTCACCTTCCCTTACATTTACCAGTTCGTATTCACCGCGTTCCTTTCTGTGCCGTCCATTTAGTGGACACTAAAGTCATTTTTAGGGACCCCTTTTTTTCCTGATACGCCACAGTGGAACGCCTCACTCCTGTTTTCGTTTTCTACAGACGGCGCGCAGAGTTCAGCTTTTTTCGACCCAGTTTCAGAAAATTGCGATTCCAATGGTGTTCAGCACCCTTTTCCAATTGAGTGAGCTGCTCGCTCAACTTTCCCGATCTTTTCTCCCTTTTCTCGGTCATTCCTCCCCACTCCCCATCTTTTATGAACTAACTCTCTACCAAAAGAAAACCTCCCTTTGTCCCCCTGATTATTTCGATGTCTTCTATTACCGTTAAGCCCTCCCCACAGCTGAACCCCTTTAATTTAGCAACCTCCAGAGCAACTGCTTCCCTCTGAAATTTCATCCCTCACGGCACGATGACTTATTTCCCCAACTCCCACGTACGAATCGATGCTACGAGTTACCCCCTCCCCCCTTCCAGGCCAGATCGTTTGCTGTCCGCACCACAGAAGACTCTCAAGACCTCGTGAGATTAGTTTATGTTTTTATTCAGCTCCCTCTACTTCCTCGTTTTCCCGCGAGGTTCGCAAATGTTCTATTGAGGAGGGTGGAGTCTTGACTTCTTGGCGAAACGGGGGCCTTCTCAGTGATGGGAGTGCGCCCGTACCCTTCTCAGACGTTGTCTTACGACGTTGCAGTTTGCAGGTTTCGAGTACCCAAAGTGACTCTGATAGGTTCCCGTCTTTTTTTGACCACTTGGCCACGGACATTTTGGCGGTTTCGGTGTGGTTTTCCCCTTTCTTTTGCCACTCCCTAGATGCGATTCAAAGACCCCCTCCTTTTGCCTGCGTTTGGCCTTCTTTTTCGCACCCCCCAGATCTCCTCAGATGCCTTGGCCCGTTTTCCAGAATCTGTATTGCCCCCCGTTGCTCTCCCCCCCAATCTCCTTTAACTCGGCAAGTCTTTGGTGAGTTTCCTTCTCTATTCTCCTCTCCGTTTTTGATCTCCGTAGCCCTTGCGGCTCTATTTTTTCTTTCTTGCTTGCTTCGTTCTGAGACGTATGGTCGCGGCCAAGGATTTCCCCCTTCGTAGAGCGAAGACGCACGTTTTTGAGAACCTTTAAACCCTGACCCCGCGACATGGGAAAAGGGCTCCCGTCTCACCACCTCCCCCCTTCCTCCCTCCTCCCCCTTTCTTCGCAGCCCTTCCTCCAATCTTTCCCCGCTCTTCCCTCCCCCCCCCCCTTTCTCATCCTCCCCCTCCTTCTCTTCAGTTTAAGAATTATGTATGGTAGATCGCCTGTAGCATCTCCTCGCCCCCCGCCCTTCCCCCCCCCTTCGTTCGTCCCCCGTGACCTTCCCGCCATCTCCTTCCCTTAAAGATTGCGTCGAGCAGTCCCGGAAACTCGTTCGTTTCCTCCTCCGTGAGCTCTGCTGTTTGTTTTCTAATTTCGAACATCGTTCTTTTTTTCTGAGTCCCCCCCTTCTTTCTCCCGACTTCCCTCCTGGTTTAGATTCCCTCCCGCCGCGCGCGAAAACTCCCTTCTCTTCTTATCCCCGATTTTCAACCCCCATAGCTACTAGGTTGCCTGTCGATGCGATTTTTTTCGCTCTCCCGGCACCTGATTTGTTGGGTTTAACTCTTTAGCAGCGTCGCGGACGTTACTTTTTGCTCCTTCGTCTTGTGCGTCGTCATGATGAGTGTCAAGCTGCAGTCCGAAGTGCTGCGTTTTTTCCACTTTTTTTTTGGTTTTTTTTCATTGTCTAACCCACTCTTAATTATTTCCCCCACTGCCGATTCTGGTTGGTGGCTAAGCTGAGCAGAACTTAGTCAAGGCCCTCGAACTCCCATCCTCGTTCATTTATGTGGTAGCGTAGCCAGCTTCCGTCCTCAAACGCCTTGACTCTTTTATTGTACCTGGGGATCAGTCTTTTATGCCTGGTCTGGTTGCTTTTCTTCCCTTCTCCCTTCCTTTGCTTTCTTCTCCCCTTTCACTATTTTGATCCGAATCGTCCATGTTCCCGGAAATTTACTAGTTAGCTCCGCGGGACGGCCCCCCCCTTTGATAGCTTCTTTTCAAGTTCACGCCCGCCTCCTTTCCCTGATTGGCTACTTTTCTCTGGACTTTGTAGACACCCAACCACGATGTTTTTAGCCCTTTTTTTCTCTTCTCTTTCCCCCCCGCGGGTTTAGCGCTTGTCTTCGTTTCCCTTTGTCTAAACCTGCCGTCCTTTTCCCCTCCTGAGCTTCCACTCCTGTTTCGATTTTTTTTTTTTTTGAAACAATGGAGGGGGAAAGGACCGCTCTTCTTTGTAGATTTGATTTCTTTCCGCCCCCCTTAATCTGTTCATTGGTGGTGTGGCTGCATTTTACCGAATGCCCTTTTTTGGGGTTTAACCCCCCCCCATCGTTTTTGTGTTTTGATTTTACCCTTCGCTCCTTCGACTTCTAATCTCCTCTTTTAAGTGCTCACTCTATTTTGGTCGAGCTAGCAGTCGTGCCTCCTCACCCCTTCATACTGCCCCCACCTTCCACTATGTTTTCCCCTCGAACCCCCCTCCCCTTTTCCTCCTTTTCTACTACCCTGGGTTCCAATGCGTGGTTCAAATCCTCCGTTCACTTTTCCCCTTTTTTTATCTTTTTCTCCTTCCTTCACGTTCATGTATGATTCGCGCCAAATCTTGGTGGGTTTACCCATGATGCTCCCCTCTGCTCCGCAAGGTCCCTCCTGATATTTTTCCAACCTCCATGGTAATCGTGCATCTTGAAGAATGTCGTGCTGAAAAATTTTACTGTAGCTCCTGTCTCCCCCTTATTTTCCCTTCCTTTTGACGCTCCTCGTCTTTTCCCTCCCGATTCCCGAGGATTGTTGTCCTTTTTTTACGATAACAGGGTAGTCTCCGTTTGGGCCACCTTGCTCTTTTTTTCAGCTCCTTTTGTCGCCTTCGGTTGACATGATCGGCGCAGAGCCTTCTTTTCTGCGCCTTTCTCAGGTGCGGTCCTCTGATTGTTGTCTGCTTTTTCTTTTGTCCTCTTCCTGTCTCTTTATCGGACAACTTCGCCCTCAGCAACGCCGTCGGGCGTCATCTATACTCTGTTTTTTTCACTCCCTATTTTAAAGGAAGGAGAAAGAACGTACAAGTGATGTCCATTCTCCGCACGTTTCGCCCCACCGGTGTTTCACGTTTTCAAACCCAGACTTTCCTTTGAAGATTTACCCCTCCCCTCTTTTGTTTAGTTGCATCTTACCAACCCTCTGCTGGACCTTTCCCCTTTTGGACACACCGTTGGTCTTAGCGGTGCTCCGACTGTCATCCCCCCCACCCTTTTCCGTGCGTTTCTTATGTTTCCCCCCCCCAATAGGTATTCACTTCCAACACTCTTTCTTTCTGAGCTTGATGACTCCGACTTTTCTCATTCTTTTTCCTTTTTTTCCTCTGATTACCCCGAATGGACATCGGAACTTCTTCCGGACAGAGTGGCCCCCCCTCCTTACGACGCCCACCCCATTCTGCACGTTTCCTGGCGCGAGTGATCGGATTTCTCTGATAAAGCAACAGACCCCACAACTTTTTTAACATGTACCCCTATTACAAATGTGACCCCCCCCCGCCAACCGAATTGTGAGGATTTTGTTTAGCAACCCCCTCTTTCCCTCTTTACTTTTTTTTTCTCGAGCGTCCATCTTTCCCCACAGCTTCGGACATTCTAAGACCATTTCCCCATTGATTAGCCGCAGTAGGAGTGCTGTTTTTTTCTCCCCCCCCATTTGTTTCAGTTTGCCCACAAGCTAAGAGTCCCCCCTCCGGAGGCGCTTTTGTAGACCCCTGTAGAACCCCCCAAATTGTACGTCATCCCCCCTTTTTTTTTCATCGTCCTATTTTCGCCCGTGTGAGCCTGACGAGATAGTATTTTGCAATCCCTTTCCCGCCTTAGTTTTACACCCGTTTGAAAGTCTGATTTAATTCCCCTCAGGATTTTTGACTTCCTGGTTTTCCTTGTTTCAGCTGTCGCTGTGCTCCGTACTGGCTGCGCGACCCCACCTTCCCTTTTCCCTCCGCTTTCCTTCACCTTGCTCTCCGGCGCCGGTCGCGTTTTTTTCCCCGACGATTAACAGTTGCGAGTACAATTCAAACGGGGAAGACCAACCCCCCTTACCAGTGCTTCTTTCTTCGTTTGCTTCTTTTTTTCAAGTTCCACCCGCTACAACCCATTTGGAGGTATTCCCCCCTTTCACAGCAGAATGTTTTCACACCCGGCACTATCGTTTAAGCTCTTTGATTTTTCTTGTTACGCCAATTTTTTTTGTCTCCCCCGATCCCCCCCCCTTTTCTTCCCGCGCCTCTTTCGTTGCTATCGACGAAGTTTTTTTTTTGTTTGGATTTTCTCAACTCATAAGTAGTTACCCCTTTCCCCTAACCCTTTTGTCTTCACCGCGGAGGTTTGCCCTGACGTTCCGCGAGTTTGAGGCCTAGGACCCCCAACCTTGTCTTTTCCCTCTCTTCTTTAATCTTCCAATTTTCGTGACGATATGCACTCGCTTTCGGCATAAGACGCTGCTCCCCTGCTGAGTTAACAGCAGGTTTCCCCATGCGTCAAAATCGCTGTGCCCCGGGACCCTTCCCGTCCCCCTAAGGTTTTGAGCTGAGCTGGTTCTTCCACGCCGATCGAGCCATAATTCTTCAGTTTCGCGACTAAACCTCTTTGCCAGCTCTTTTCCCCCCGCACACCCCAGGACTGGCTTCTATTATCCGAGTCTTTCCCTGTTCCCGATTCCGCCACCCTTTCACCCCCTTATTCCACCTCGAGTCTTTTCCTTTTTTTTTTTCGCCTCTTTCTCAGACCGACAGCGCCCGTCCGCCGATAAACCTTCCCCCCTAACGTCCTCCCTTCATTTTGATATTTTTTTTTTTTTTTTTTGTTTTTTTTTCCTTTTTTTTTTTTTTTTTTTTTTTTTTTGTTTTTTTTTTTTTGTGGTGTTTTTTTTTTTTTTTTTTTTTTGGGGTTTTTTTTTTGGGGACACAAACAAAACCACCCCCCCCACCCACTCCCCTGCAAGAGCCAGAGGTCTTTGCCTTGACACCGATCTGCCCCAAGACGCCCTGAGATTTAGTGTCCCCTTCCCCTCCTTTAATCTGTCATTCGTTTGCTGTTGGCAAAGGCTTTTTATGCCGTTGTTGCATGTTCGGGCGCTTCTTGCCGAGGCGTCTTCGACCGCCAGCCTTCTCAGTCGGCGGCCCGACTCCGACTGTGGCAGGGCCGTCCTTCTCCCCTCTGAGGCCGGCCCCTTCTTTGCACTGGCGTCAAGGAATGGGGAGGCTTGTTTTCTGCTCGTTCTTTTACGGCTTTTACCCACATCTTGAGTTTTTTTTTTGTCATACTTTTTTGACGGCTCACCCATAGAGATCGCGATCCCTGTGCACGGACATCATACTGATAGGAAAGAGCACCACCTTATCTCCCCTTGCCCGAGCTGAATGCGATTAGTCCTCTCTATTTCTCCTTTTACCCCCCCCCAGGTGTTGTTTTTTTAGTAAGACTATATAGAAGCAGATCACCTTGGTGTTAGTATTTTTGGCTAGGTTGCCGAGCAATGTATGGTGGGACCAACTTTTTTTCCTAGTCTCTTAGTTTGGTCGACAGTAAAGGTAACGCCAACCACAGAAAACGTTCCTTCGTACCTCCATAACGATAAGGGGGTACCGGGGCTTACCATAGAAGCAATTGCTTTTTCGACCCCTCATCTCTTCAGCGCCTTGAGACAAAAAGGAACCCCATTTCCTTTTTTTTTACAGTTTTCCACTTGACTACATATCCGGCATACCTAAGCCTCTTTTTCTTTTACCCTCGCAGTCTGCACTTCGCTTTTTCGCCGACTCGAGCCTTGATTGGCGGTCCCCCGTTTTGATCTTTAACCGAACCTTCCCGCGCGTCCCGAACAATTTTTTTCCTCTATCCGCTTTCTTTCCCGCTCTCGTTCCCCACGCTTTTCATTCTTTTTTTCAGATTAAATCCCCTCTATCCGGGCAGGATGTTGTGGATTTCTTTGCCCCGACCTGGAAACTTTCGCTTTTGGATTTTTTTATCCTTAGCAATTAAGTTCCTCCTTCGTTATTTGGAGAGGGTCCTCCTTTGCGGTAGGTTCCGGGTGGTTAGGTTGCGGCGTTTCCCTCCCCCCTTCTAGCTTTTTTTTGTTTTTTCCCTCCCTTTTCAGATAGTGGGCGGGATTTTTCCCGATCCCAAAGACTCGCTCTACCGCTTTGTGTTCTTTTTTGTTCAGAAGGAAAAGTTTTCGTCAGGGCGTTCCCGCCTTTCTTTCATACCTGCGTTTGCCCTTCTAAAGTTAAGCTCACCCCTCCCTTGTCCGATTTTTCTGCTTGCCCCGCGATTTTTTTTGCGAATTATGCTTTCCAATCTGCCTTTTTAGTCTCTCGCGCTGAGTACGGTAACATTGTCGTTCCCCGCATCGGCCCGGTTCACGCCAATTAACCTCTTTACGATTTTTTCTCTGGTTTTTCTCCTCTGTTTCAACGCCGCCCCCCCTTGGCTATTTTCCGCTCCGTTATCGGGGCCCGTTGATTCCCTCCCACACACGATGGAGCCATTCAGATATTTCCAGATCTGCTTTTCGCTTTTCTTTTTTGAATTTCGTTCTCAAAAAAAGTGCTTACCTTCTCATAATCTGGACATTTCTGAAACCTCCGTAATTGATGTGGAAAACCTTTGATGGGTCACGGGCTGCTCTTACACTGAGTTGTCTTCTGTATTTCCCTCCCCCCCCGACTAAGCGAAGAGGAATAATTGTACCCTGGTTTTTCTCTGACCTTTTTTCTTGGACTCTCGCCCCATAGCCGTGTTCCTTCAGACACGTCATACCTTGAGAATTCCCCCCTTCGCCCACCCTTGTTACCAACTTCTTTTTTGCGAAGAATGAACAACCCTACCATCACCGAAAGAAGGCACTCACCCCCGAATGACCGAGCCCCCCACATGCGTTGTTTAATGAGGCAACTTCACTTTATTGTTCCCCCACTCTGAGTAGTTTGGCCATTGAACGCTCACCTTCTAATACAGATGCCAGACATTATGATGATCTCCCAACTGGTGGTGTACTCTTTGACCGTTCCCGACCTTGAAGAAGGTATCTTTGCCACTTTTTGTACATTCGGGGTGGGAGCATGAGAGAAGCGGTGCTGCCCCCGGGTTGCTTGCGTTCCTTTTAGCTCCCTGTTTTCCTGTCCAGGGATTGCTCTACTTTTCGAGTTTTTTACTCTTCGAGTGGGCTTCGTCACGGGACCATCACCGGCTCTTCCTCTTGGCCACATTCCCCGAGTGGTACCAGTTTTTTTGGCACTACGGCCTTTTGTGGTAACGTGATCTGAGAAGTCGAGCTGACGCGGACGTTTTTTCATCCCTTTTTCGGTTCGCTCTTTTGGACTTTTTTTTTTTTTTTTCCTTTGTCCGCTACCTGTGTCTGTATCAGTCTGGACAACTTCTTCCTACAGTACGGTTTCGTCATCTCTATAACGGTGGTTGGACGCATCATCCGCAGTGCATGCAGGAGAGAAAGGAACAATGTGGCTCTCTTTCACCGCTCGAACCCCCCCCCAGAGTGGGTCAAACCTTGCCCCTCCTTTTTTTATCAGAGATTTCCCCTTTTCCCATTTTTTTTATTGAGAGAAAGCCTTGATGCTGATTTCCCCCTTTGGCCAAAGTAGTTTTATGAGATGGATGCCCCATTTTGAAGTTATGCCATTGGCGTTTTTTCTGATTCGCCCCTGTATCAGGTAACCACTCTTGTAAGATCTGCCTCCCCCTACTGGTTATTGATTGCTGCGCCCGATTCTTTCACCCCCCCCCCTTCAAACAAATAGGTCCGGCCACCCGTGCAATCGCATGATCCCCAATCTCACCTAGGGAGACGCCCCCGCGCGAGGCTCTTCGCCCCATTTCCCAGCAGAAAAAAGTAGACACCAGGTCCTCCCACCTGTTTGTCCCCCCGCCTTCCGACCAGCCTGTAGTCTTCAGTAGCCCCTGACCCCCCCGCGCTCGTTGCACTCAACTAGAGCCCCGTTTTTCCAATCTCCATCCCCTCTCCTGCGGCAGCGGATTCCCCCCTTCCCCGCTGCTGCTATTCACAGTTCCCCCAGTTTGCACAGAGACTTCGTCCCGGCTTGCATGTATGCTCCTGTTTGCACCACCTTCTCTTCCACTAAGTTTCTCATATCGTGACTTGCCCGCCTCGATCGCGATTAGACGAAGGCCCAGCCTCCCCGACTTTTCATAGTCACTTGCAGCTAACCACCGGATTCCCCCCCCCCTTTTGGATTTCAGGCTTTGTCTGTGTAGTCCGCCTGTCTGCGTCAAACATCTCCGGTTGTACTTAAAGTTCTCTCCATTCTCGAGTTAGGTTTCGCCCACGTCCCTTTACCCGAGGAGGTTACAATGAACAACCCCTTCAGAAAACAACCCCAGACCCAGGTCGAGCGTCTCCTGGGCCGACAGAACTACCAGCTTTCGTATGGCTTTACCTCCAGCCATTTTTCCCATCCCGATATTTTTCTTTTGGTACCTTCCCTTGTGATGTTGCTTTCCCCTTTCCGCACGTATTCTGACTGCCGTACTCCCGCTTCATATCGTTGCGAGATCTCGGTCATCGTGTGGGATGCTCTCCACATATTCGACCTTTTTAATTCGGCGTTTCCCCCTTGGCTTTTTCCGTTAAGCGAGGTCCTGGGAAATTTCCCCCACTTGTCGGCCCCCCCCCTTTGCCCCTGATTTCCGAAATCTTAAGCTTCCCCTCCTCGCCCCCTGCGTGCATACGACGGGTAAGCCGAGGATTTGTGACGCAGACAGTTCCTTTTAACCTCTCTTTTTCGTCCCCTGAAGAACGCAAAATACGTACCTGCGTTTGATTCTTTTCTGTCTATCTCAAGTAAGTGAGAGACTGAATTTTCTTTCGCCCTTCTCCTTGACTACCCGAGGGGAGGATTAGCTCTTGAAAAGCCCCCCATAAGGCGGGCGTTTTTAATTTATTCATGTCTCTTTACAGCCCCCGACACCCCCCACCACTAGCTCAAGGGAATTTCGCACAGCGAGACTTTTTTCGTTTTTCTCCTCCGCCGCGCAGAAGCCGACTTTTTGACCCCACTAACGTCCGCCGTTTACGCTAAAGCTGCACCTCTTCCAACAGAAAGCCGCCTAGTTCAGTGGCTCTGGTCAGACATGGCCTCTCTGGAATCCCCAGTAGAACTTAGATAGTATCTACAGCTCCTCCCCCGACTGCAGGCTTTCGCTCGTCCCCTTCTTTGCAAAAGATAGAGTGTCGACTTTCGATGAAATTCCGTCTACCTGGAAGGTTTTGTTTTTTGGTTTTCTCCGCCCCTCATTTTCCAGTGGTCGACTACTCGCGTTTCAGTGACTGTCGACCGAAGGGCTTTCTTTTATGACGCTCTTAGCTTGCCATGGACTTCCCTTTTAGGTGTGCTTCCTTTTTCTAGAAAGGGAGCATAAAAGGACAAGCTCCCTTTGCCTAATTTTTTTCTTCCTCCCCCCACATTCTCATCTGATCGAACTTGGCCTTCGCTTCTCCCAGTTTTGCCTCCAAAAGCCCGCTCCGGATCTGAGGGCTTC
>Ga0179593_1425321_pt1 | contig 21194 bp, 16 predicted proteins | sample CZODoug2_1_08_16_FD_185931 | JGI IMG/M metagenome (GOLD analysis project Ga0179593, IMG submission 185931) | Vadose zone soil fungal communities from Angelo Coast Range Reserve, California, USA - CZODoug2_1_08_16fungal (PacBio error correction) | ecosystem: Environmental > Terrestrial > Soil >... | reverse complement strand
GCTCTCTCCCGTCCGTATTTTTCAAAACCAGCCCGCGCTTCGCGCAACACTGTTGGATCTGGATAGTTCCTCTTTCACTTCGCGATACCTGCGTCCATTGCCCCCCACCCTCTTCTATTCGGTCTGCGACCCAGCCGGGTTCAATCGTCCCGGGTTGATCACCCCCTCTACTGTGATGAGTGCGACTTCGCCTGGTTCCGTGCGCCTGCTAGCTTGCTGCATGAGAATGAAGGCATTTATTCCTTTTGGTTCTCTTGGTCGCCATGGAACCAACCCCCACCAGGCATTCGTACCCAATTCCTTGAATAAGCCCTGGCAGCCCGATAGTCCTTTTTGGTCGTGCGCATTTCCGTTTGCCTTCAGGAGGCATTGAAGTGAAACACTCGTCATCCTCGGAATATCTTGCAGGACGTCTGCACCCCATCGGTCCATGATGTTTTCATGTGTCCGCACTTCGGACTGACATTACAATTTTTCGCTGGGCGCCCATAGACTTACCATGGCGTTTCCCTAGTATTCCGTGCGAGAATGGGCAGGACGTGTTCGAGTTTGCGGTTCTTCTTATATGTAAGATCCCCTGCTTCATGGCGCAATCGGGCCGCCGATTGCCGCAATCCCGGTGTCTTCATTTCTACGGGGCTTTTCAGCCCCTATAAAAGAGACACTGGTTCTACTGCCCACGTCCTCGAAGATGACCTCTCTTTTTTCTGCTCCCCCCTTCCCCGCCAAGGTGGCGTTCACTTGTCCTGGAGGATTGTTGCTCACCGGCGCGGTCCGATCGTGTTTTCCGTGGCCTCGCAAGAAACGCCTGGCTCGCCCGTTCCCCCCATCACCACCTGAAGTCCCCCCTGATCTTTCCCATGGGAGCTTCGTTCAGCGCTTCAAGATTCCTGCTCTTAGGCTTGAGGACTAACCTGGGTATTGACATTTTTCTTACTGACCTTTCGGTTTGAAATGTAATGAAAATCCCCCGGCGGAGCTGAGTGCCGATGAGCCCTCCCTTGGAGCGTCCCAAGCGGCCTTCCTACGCCATAGACTTCAAGGTCCTTTTCTTCCCCTGACCAACTCTCTACTATCATGTCTCTAGCCTGGTCCAATGTAGCTGCTGCAAAAGCGCTTTGCCCCTTTTTTCTACACAATTAGGGGTAAACGATTATAGGTCTTTTCGATCCAGTTTTAATTCCCCCCTCCCCTCGGTTATTCTGCCCCCAGGTGCTTCCGACGCCTTTTCTCAGGAGAGCGACCTGTCTCTCGGCCCCCTTACGAGTAAAGACCGTTCTCATCTCCTCTCTGACCTGCTTCGCCCCTCTCTAGAATACCGTGCCCCAACTTTTCTCCCTTTGTTGTTGAGTTCCTCGATTGTCCTTTTGCGTACTCTTTCGATCCTGTGGCCTTACTCCCTAAATTTCCCTGCCTTCCCTTAAAGCGTTGGTACTTTTTGGAGAGAAGCGATCTTTAGCCCTCTTTTTCCCCTTCACGGCGGAGGAGCGGGCTAGAGTTCTCGACCCCACGCCCTGCCCTCCGGACCATTCAGGCCTCTAACTTCTCCCCCCCGTTTAAACGGTCGGTTATCATTCCGAATGTCCCCCCCAATTTCCGATTTGCCAGTTTTCACATTGATAACAGCTAACCTTCCTCGGACGTATCTGCATTGATGTTCAGTCCTGAAACTTCCCCCCTTTCCCTGTCACCGGCTCCTGTTCGCATGGAACTGTTTCTTTCATTGTCCGCAGCACTAGACTCCGGATTTTCTTAACCCGTGAAGTCGAAGACTTTCCCCCCCCCTTTTGCTCGTCCACTTCCGCGTATTTTGTCCCCCTAGCGTCCTTTCTTGTCGACCCCGATAGTCTCCGTTTCGACGATTGGCTCCTTCCAGGGAGTAGGCCCCCTGGCAATGAAGCCTTGTTGCCCAGACGGTGATGGATCCCCCGCTCCCCCCCGTCACAGTAGGTGTGCGTGGATTGCCTTTTGGTGGATTTCAAGTCGATCCATCTTTTCTGGTCCCGTGGGACGCTTCCCACACCTTGCACGCGGGTATGGTAAGGTATCCAGTTTCCTTCAGGCACCCGTTTCGCTGAAAAAAGAGTAGCTCACCTCTTTTCTTTGCCGGCGCTGTCACGGCATTACTGGTGATAAACCTTCCTTGTATCCCTCGATCACCCTTTGTCCTCCTCTGTTTCCGGCTCCTCTATCGCGGTTTCCCTACTAATGGACCCCATTTGTTTCTTTTTAGACTTACAATTGTAAATGTTTCTTTGGCCTGAATGAGTGCCCCATCAGTGTGGCCTTTGACTCTTTTTTCCCGTCTGCCTCCCGATTCCGGGTTATCAGAGGCCCCCCCTTGACGCGTGATTTAATCTCCTGACACGAGGAGCGTTCCGGACCCCCCAACTGAAATTCTTTCTAGCTGCTGTGCTCAGTATTCATTTGGGTACGAATTCCTTCCCTTTCCCCTAAATGCCATCTCCCTCCCACTATGCCTTCTGCCTTCGGCAAGTTTCCTTCCAGGTGCGCCCGCCTATTCACAGGTGCGTTCTCCCCCTGTTGACGAGTTTAGCCAGCATCTGCGTCTGTCCATCGGGCGTTTATGTTACGTCCGCAGTCCGCTGAACTCTCAAGCAGCTCATTGTTGGGGCGCTGACCGCCGTCGCGATTCTTTTTTGCAAAAAGAAGGCCCCCCGCGAGCGCCTCAGCCGATCCCCGCTGGCTTCCACCCGCCGGCGCACCAACGCCTTGCCCCCCGGGTCTCAATATCACTGAGACGCCCCCCCCCCCCCCCCCCCCCCCCCCCCCCCCCACCCCCCCCCCCCCCCCCAAACCCCCCCCTCCCCCCCCCAGCGGAAGTAATGATGACGCTTCCCGCACGATCGGTTGCCTTGAATCATGCATGTTTCCCCATGCGCCATATGATCCGCCCTCTCTTTTTCGAAGCGTCAAGGACAATCCATGTTTGTTTCTCACGGGGTTTCCCGCTTCTCCCTCTGCTCCAATTAACTGCGAAGTCTGCGAATCCCTCGCGCCTGCTTTCAGTTCTTTTTTCTTGGTCCGGACTTGATTTGCAACTTGTTGATGGCTGTCATGCTTCAACGCTTCTCGATCCTTCCCTCCTTTGATCCTCTTCGCACTGCGTCTCCACACCATACTCCGTTTGCTTTCGAAACCTAGGAATAATCTTCCGTCCTCCCTGATAACGCAGTATCGCTGCTCGAATCTCTCTTCTAATCAGAATTTTTTTGTTGATCTTGAGTCGATGAGGCGTATTTTCTTTACCTCTCAGATTTTATAATCCTTTTCTCCCCCACAGAGGATGTTTTTTTTTATACGTCTGCTCTGAAGTCAACTTCAGTACTCGCGACGCGTTGTAGCTAATATCTGTTGCCTTCCTGTGCAAATCCGCTCTCTCTAACCCCCACGACCTTCCCCATCCGCAGTTTATTCTTTTGTCTTGCCCTCCGACCCAGTCCGTATGGATGTTCTTCCTCGCTCTTCTGTCTGATTTGGATTCTCCTTATCTCTTTTTGTCGTCGATGATTTTCCCTCCAAACAAGGCCGTGTTTTTTCTAATGAATTTGCGTCGTCGTTTTGGCGTATTTTATATCTCAAGCAAGTGGGGCAATCTTTTTTTGGCGGCCTGGCCAGGAGGGTTTCATCCCAGGACATCGTCAGCTGTTGATGCCCCCAATCTCTCCTCGTTCCATTGTTTACCCTTCCCTCGCTCCCGGTTTGCCCCCTTCCCAGCCCCACCCAGTTGAAGTGCGAGAAGCTTAAGCCTATTTGAAATGACACCCGTTCCGCTACTTTCAGGTGGGAGAATCCCGACTTGGGTTGCTTCACCCCATCGTGAACCCCTTTCGTGGCTCTGCGACACAGGCGCCAGAGAATTGATTCCGAAGGCCAGCTTGGCTTCTTCTCCGGTCTTTGCCACATGGTTTCCCCGAGAATTATACACCCAACTTTCATTATGCGCCCAGAGCCGCAGCTCTTTTTAAACCCGTCACTTCGCGGTGGTTCTCTCGGCCTGCTCCTAGGTTGTGCTTCCCCAGTAGAGCAAGTCCTTCCCTCCCCTCGAACGGGACCGCTCAACCTTGTTTGCTGACCGTATTTTTCCCACCCTCCTTCGGACAAATGATGCTTGTCTTTCCCCGTTAATCTCCGCCCTCTGCTACCGACATGCCAACTTCCCCTTTTCTCGGCGCAACAGACCCCCCATCCCCCCCTGTACCTCCACTTTGGCCATTTCCTTTTTCCGGCCCATATTTCGAAATGCATCTGAATCTCTTTTTACGGGTGCTCGTAGCAGGTGGCCTGTTTCTATCAAATGGGCTGCCCCTTGCCGCGCGACGTTTCCCCCTCTGTCCCCCTGCCCCTCAACTAGTTTTCCACGCTCCCCCGGGGCCCACGAACTACCCTCTTCAATGTGTTACTGTATTCCCCACTGATCAACAGATTTGCTACCCTCTTGCCACCCGACCCGCAACGCTGGCCCGTCAAAGGGTGTCGTGACCAGGAGTTAATCACCAGGGCTGGTTCACGAGGAGTCATGCCAGTGTCCCCTTCGCAAGCACTCGGCGCTCTGCCCACTCTCCCCCCTCCGTACACTACTATCTTCCACTGGCCCCAAGCAACGGGAGGAGCGACACAGCGAGCGAGCTTACCCCTTCCCAGCTAGAAGGGAAAGAGGGCCCCTTCTACTTTCTGATGTCCCCCCTTGCCTTGAGCTGAGTGCCACTTTTTCGGAAAATTGAACAATGGGGTTCAGCGTTTGTCTGTCCTCCTGCCGGGGGACCTGCGCCTTGAACCACTTCCCCTTTTTCCCCGACCATTCAAGGCATACGTCCCTCGACACAAGGTTCCGAGCCTGTTCAAAGCGGTTTTTGGCCATTCCTTTCGGTTGATCACCATTCCCTGCTTGGGTCCGGAAGGTTTTCACTGAGAATCCGGCAAGCCCGGTAACTTTACTCTCGCCCGCATCAGCGGAGGTCCACCCCCTGCTCGCGCTTCTGCCGTATTCTTACTCCCGCGTTTTCTAAGATGCGTGATTTCTGCTGCTAATATCTCGCCCCTTCGACAATACCTCTCTTTCTTGTGTTGTGGGCTCTGATTTCTATTTCTCTATACCTCCCCAATCACTTTCAGTCTTCGGGTGTTCGTCTTTCTTTGTCCGCGAAGCCGCCGCTAGGTTGCGCTCCTGAAAAGGAGGGTGAGTCACTTGCTATCCTTTTCCAGCTTTAGTCGTTTTGGCTGCCTTATTTCATCTCTTTCCCAGACCTCTTCCCCCTTCTCTGGTGTGATCACCTGGCCTCCATGTTTAAATCTGCTTTTTTACCTTACCAGGTTAACATCGCGCCGGATTTCCTTTTTTTTTCCCTCCCTCCCAACTGACCCGGTCTCTGGCGGTCTCCCCCTCGTCCTGAAGAGAACAGCTTTTTTTCATTTCCTTCAGTCCTCTGCTTACCCCTTTGAAAATCCTTTCCTGTCGCTCCTCTTCCATAACAAGGTCGGCAGGCCCGTCAATCTCCTTCGCGCGATGTCAGAGACCTTCGATTTTTTCTTGCCTCAACCTCCATTGACGTCGTTAGACCCTTTGTCGCATCTGCTTCTTTGCACGCCATCCCGGTTTTGAACCCCGCCCCGGTGTGATTTTATCCCCCCATCCGCATTAACTCCGAGATGCGTGGTATCTAAATAGCGTTTCTCATCTTCTATTCTCAGCGACCATTTCCTCGGGATGTTCGATCCCCAATACCTTAGAGAGAATCCGGTTGACAGACACCTTATTTTTTTTTTTACGCAGATGGAGGCGTGACCTGATCCGCCCTTGCTCCTTGTATGACATTCCAGGTACGCGACCCGTGTCAAAGCCCCGCTCCCCTTCCGTAAAAGTTTCAGAATCTTTCCCCGCTACCAACCCCCGCCCCCTGCCCCTGGTAGGTTCTTTTTTTGCGAACCTTCTCCCCGTTCCCCGGTGTCCTCTCTCCGGGAGTCCCTCTTTCTGTACCCTTGATTTCTCCTTGTTTAAGGAGGTTGCAGTTCCCTGTCCTGAATACCAGTGTTTGGTAAGCGCGGGCCTTGCCCTCATGATTGACCCCCTTGTGCCTCCCCCGAGCTCGCCTTTTTTCGGTTTTTCCCCCACCCCGGACCTTGATCTCTTTTGTGTGCCTTTAGCGGTTTGGGTTACTTCTCTTGGGCACGAGACAGAGAAGCCACTCAATACATTTCCATTCGGAAGTTCCCTGCCAGTGGTTATCGCCCGCCCCCAGGTTCCGGCTGGTGGTGATAAATGATTGTGACTGATCATGAAGCCCCATTATGCATGCGACAGATAAATCTCTTGTTTTTTCATGTGCTGACTCGACTTTCTCCTCAACGACAAAATGTCTTTTTTCCCGGCCGGACCGCCCCGTCGCGAGTGTTGTAAAAAATTACCGCCCTCTAGCTCTTTCGCCAGTTTCGCCTGTTGGACCACCTATAAGCCCGCCCTGCAGTTGCTCTTTTTTAGAACAATGGACCCTGACCTCCTTCCTTCATTTGACCCGAGGAAAAATTCACCCCCTTCTTCCCATCCGTTTGCCTTTCCAATTCCATTACCCTTGAATTCTAGCTCGCCAATTCTCGACCCCCCATGCATCCGTCCGATCATCCGGAGGGTTGAGATGAGCCGCGCGATAAGTAGATCCTTGTCTTGCATGATCGAGATTTTCATGTCGTTTTGGCCTGACCCGGGATTGACAGACTTGCCTTCCGTCCCTTCTTGCCTGATTCAAATTTATGCTGACAGTCCTTGCTCAAAGTCCTGTCTTTCTCACCTCCGGTTTCTTTTCCCTGAACCCAGAATTTCCCAAATTTTTGTCTCGTCCCTAGAAGCTCCCTCCCCCTTTCGATCGCGCTCCCTTCATTACTCACTTTTTTGTTTCTCTCTTCTCTCATTCTGAGCGCGTATCTGTCGCTGCTCTAGATCGTTTCGAAGAAAAATGATTCCCTGTGAGACGTCGCTGAGCAAGATGCCGTTCCTCAGCGTTGACCGCGTTGAATAATGCCGCCCCATCGTTTGTCCGCCGCTCCTGCCTCCCTATCCCCAAGTACCTCATCAGACCGTGCCTGATCTCACTATATGCGTTGATTGTATTCGCGCCCCCCGACTTCTTATTTCTCCTATGGCTCATTTCCCCCGAGGCAGATTTTCGATCTGGCCCTTGACATCTCCTGGTCATGGCTATATTCAATGCCCCCCAACCATATCGTGTCCCGGTGGCTGTTTTGGCGCATCCATTCCGCGTCGGCCGAATGGATTCTCACTTTCCCCCAGGTGTTGTATCGCAAGAGGAGGGTTGGTCGCGCATTTTTCTTACATTCGCCTTTGCTGATAGCCGTCCCCCAGTTGTATTGTTTTTCACAGTTTCATTCGTCGGCGGGTAGCGGAACCCCCCCAAACCTCCGTTTTGCCTTTTGTGTCTTGTCGTAGCGATGTCCTTCATCCAACGCCGCTAATTCGAGTGGGGCAGGCCTTCTCAAACTCTTCTTTCTCCCAATCATCAGGTGATGTGGAGCTGCGCCTTTCCGTGTCCTTGTAGGATGAAGGAAGGCTGTTTTTTCTTCTTTTCCGCACATGGAGTGAAAATTCCTGAATCTTACGTCATGCGGTACGCAAGTTTCACTTCTCTCAAGTCACGCAGTTGTTTTAGAAGTGTCCTTCGCCATCTCGTCGTGTTGTAGCGGCAAGACCACGCCCCCTTCGTCCTTCCCTGCGGTCATCTGTATGAAGTTCTCCCTTCTGGTCGGCACCCCCCATTATTTTTGCTACTCTTTCCTCAGCTGCGGCATTTACAGAGACCATTTACACTTTGGTGATGGGCGACAAAGACCCGCGGCGGAGGGGTCCATTATTATTCCGGGAGTTGATTTCGTTTGTGTATTCCGCTACGTGCGGGCTTTGAGCTCTATCCTTTGAAGGTCCTCCAATGAGCGATATTGCCCTCCATTGCCTTTTCCGACCTTGCCTTACATCCGGTTTCGTTTTGTAACTCTTGGGTGATCTCGTAGTCCCCGGAACATACCCGTCCATGTGTTCCGCTGCCCATTAATCGACGATTTCTTCTCCCTCTCGGTCGCCGCAACCCCCCAGTTTCAAATGTCTTGCCGAGGAGGTGCCCTAACTTTCGGCTCCTATCTGGTCGTCATGCCTGTGGCCCTGTCCCGCTGGCGAGCGCACACTTCCATCCCCTCGTCAATGCCTACGTTGTAATCAAGACCATGTGCGCCTCCTCTCTCGATTAGCCTAGTCGCTTTGTATGCTCGCCCTGGTTTTCAAGAGTCGAAGAGTCTTTGAAATGTCCTTTCAATACCCGCCGATCCCGGGCTACTTCTTTTTCCCCAGCAGCCTTCCTGCGGATCTCCCGGTGAGCCCCATCGCTTGAACAGGGTACTTTTAGGGTCTGACCATCACCAGGAATTATCAAGACCGTTTACCCCTTCCCTCTCCCTCTGCCACAGCTGAATTCGGCCTGTGCCCCCCTCCTCCCTTGTAAGTTTATTTTCCCTCCCGTTCGTTTCAGTGAAGAGATTGTTCTTCTATAGCCCGTTTTTTACTCCTTTTTCAGCGGATTCACCTCTCGCGCGGCGCCCCCGGCCAGCATACGGAGTACCAGCCTCTTGTAATTTTATTTCCGTGTTGCTCGCCGCTGCTGGCAGGCAACTTTGATAAGCATCTTGAATCTAGGCTTCCCTCCTCCGTTTGTTTCCCCCCTGATGTCTAGAGTATTCTCGATCGGTCTGCCCCCGTTTTTCTAATCAATTTATGCGGAGCGGGCGTACTCGTCTTTTTTCCCTGAGCACTCTGGGCTCCGCTGGCAATTGTGAGTCAACGTTCGGACCTACCCACTGTCTTTTAACAAGAATTCATCTCTTTTTTCCCCCTTAGATAATGATCCAAATGATCTTCTGAATTCCACTCCTTTTTCCCGCCTTGATAGTTTTTTACCTTTGTAAAATATACGCTTCCTTAGGCCCTTGACCCCTTCCCCGATGGTCTCCCGCGGTTTCGTAATGGCGTTTCCAAGGCCAGAAGTTATAGTAGCAGTATTCCGACCTCTCCTGAGATTCCGTCCACTCCCAGACCTTTAAAAGTCCATAACCCCCCTTTCTTCTCCTTCTCTCCCTTTAGAGCGCGTGGCTCCCTTTCCCTTCTAACCGATTCCTTAAGTCTCCAGAGATCCTTTTTGCGTGCTTCTGTAAAAGGAAATTCCCGGATAGTCCGCGCGGTTATAGCATTCACGCACTCCCCCACCCGCCTTGTTTCCTTACTCTGTTTTCCTCTCTCGTCGGCTACATTATGGCTTGCATTTTCCCCCCCATTGGTATGGTAGACTAGTCATGTAACCAGGGCTGGACACCCCTCCACGTCGGTTGCGGACATGCCGCGGCCGCGCGTCCCATTTGGCCCCCTTTTTGGCCCGGTGATATGAATTCCCTGGATACGCGATCCCCCCTGGTCGACGCGCCACCTTTACTCAAGGTCTGCGATTCGGGCCCCCCGGACAACTCCTTCTTAACCGATCCCAGGGCATCCAATTGCCATCGCTCATCTTCTTAGCCGTGCAACTTGTATTAGCCAACAATTGTTTCCTTCTCCTTTCTGGACGTTGTCCAAGATGAAGGGTTAATCAGCGTCCCTTTGACTTGTGCTTTAATTTGAATCTGATTCCCTCCTCGATTGCGCCTAGGTCCCCCACTTTATCGTTTTTTGAAGTTCCAGCATAATGGTTATAATCGCGCGTTAAAAGCTACGTCACCCTGTTTTTTAAATCAAATAAACATTCATTCTGCTCCCTAATCATTGTAAGGCGACCCCTTCAGGGGATCTGCCCTTGTATCTTTAACCGTGTACGAGATCCGACAAAATTCAAGCTCCGTTCCCTTTATGATTGGCATATGCATGACCTTTTTCCCTGCACCTACATCAACGGATAGCGACAACCCTCCTTCGAGATGTTTTCCATAATGCCTCGAGCGCTGCGCTCCAAGGCGACGATGTAATGTCGAGTCCCCCCCCCCCCCCCGTTGGTTTTTTTTTTTTTTGGGTTTTGGGGTTAAATGAATTTCCAGGATGCTGGTGTTTGAATATCAATGCGGCACCCCCTCCGTCTTACTTTCCGACCCCTTCAAAGTTCCCGATTGCTCATATTTACCCTATGATTTGTGCCATCTCCTTCTGCCATTAATTTACTCCGTCTTACCTCATGTAGAATAACTTCTTCCCCTCGCGGAATTGCCCCGATCGTCAGTTCCTTCTTACAACTTCGCGCCCCCTCGGTTCGGTGTTTGTGAAGCGCGCGGCGTTTATGAACTCCGAATGAAGGATTTCGTTGGCAGCCCCGATCCTTCATCCTTTCTACGTTTGCTGTCCCCCAGGCGGGTGGATCCCCCGCCCCCCCTTAGTGACCCACCACCCTATAAATCTCCCAGATAAGCTTCCCGCTGACCATCTCCCCTTACTCTCCTCCCCCGTGTTGCGAGAGATTCATCCTCTCTATGCGGGACCCCCTCTCGATTTGTATTCCCCGTCCCCTCCCGTTTTAACGGCGGCCTGTTTTTAGACGATTCTCTATGTTCTCCCGTCATCAGCGGATTTTGACTTCAGGCATCATCGATGGCTCTTTGGCAAATGTACTTCTTCTAGCCCCCTGTCCCGGTCGTAGGGCCTGTAAAGATTCCCTACTTCTCTCTTCTTTCCCTCGCGAAACGAAGGCTAATACTGGCCTTCGGGTGCATGCTTTCGATCTTTCTCTCTATGGCCGCTGGTAATGGTCTCTATTTCCCCATTGCACCGGTTATCTTGGTGCCTTGGTGTGTTTCGTTTCAGCTGGCTTGGACGCCTGACATCACCCTGATTTTCGGCGTTTCCCGGCCTCCAGCGGCTGGTGTGCCCTATGTAAATAGTTTCCTGGCTTGCAATCCTGGGCCCCTATCAAACACACGAGCCTTTCTTTAGACCCATCGTTTTCTTCTGGGATTCCTCTTCCCCCCGGAACTGTAGCGATCGCGTCTCAACCTCGCTACCTCTGGGGCTCATCCGGGACTGGGCTTCAACTCTCGAATTTTTCGCCCATCATTCCGGTGCTTCCGCTTCGCCCCTTGCTCGGGGATGCATGAATGAATTCTTCTCGTTGGATGTTGCCCCTTGAATTTTCGCTTCTACCCAAATTACTTCTTTCCCTTCCGCAGCACAAATTCCTTTTTGTCGCTAGGTCGCGTTGACGGTGACAGTTTAGGCAAGCTCAATCCCCCTCGCATGGCCATTCGCGAACCGGCACTTTTCTCCTTCCCGTAACATCGGGTCGGAAAGATGTCTTTCCTACGTGAATCGCTCCTTATCTTTTCACCCGAAATGCCCATGAAACTGACGGCTTTTCTTTTGTCAGACCGCCCCATGTTCTTGTTTTTTTCCGGCCTCAGACCTCTTTCGAACTGCGGTTCCTGTTATCTGCTTGACAAGGGTTCCCTTTTCCTGACGGATAAACTGCGGCCATTTCTCCCCCATCCTGGTTTTCCGCCGCCATCTGTTTGTCACAATACCTCCTGTCGTTTGTCCCCCTTTTGCAATTCGCCTTACTTACATACAGATCCCCCCTGTGTTTTCCAGTGCCCACGGCCCGCGAATAGATCGATTCAATCGCACCTGCTTGGTTCAATGGTCCCGGCCCCTCCTTTTGTTTCTCCAGGAGATCGGAGTCCCCTACTTCGTACGGCCCGTGGCCTCGCCCCCTCCCCCCCTGCCGACGCGCCACATCGTCAAACGACTTCAATGTATGGTTTGCCCTGCACCCCTCCCTCCATGTGATGCCCTTCCGAGAAAAACCGCCGAGCGATTCGCGGGACGACGCCTTTGGCAGAGGTTCTCGTTTCTCTTCGGTTTAAATGTCGGCAATTAATCACGCTGCAGTCACCTTCTCCCATGTCCCCAACTTAGCAGTCGTTTCATGTCAATTTTTTTGGCTTGACCCCTTCACCTCAAATGGAAAAAACCTGTTTCCGGAGTAAAGGCATTCGGCCGATCTTTTGAGCCATGGTTCATGCCACTTTTTGACCATTTTCCCGGCCGGTGACTCACCATCTCCCCTGGCATTGGAGGCTTTTCATCTTTTGCAGGGACCCAGGGTGTCTCTCTCTTGATCCCCCGAAGCTTGGAGAGTTCTCCCCCTTTTGCGCTTCTCTCCTCAGGAATACGTAACTCCCCCTCCCTTTCAGCTGTTTCTTGCCGCGCTGCTAGAAAACTCTGCCCCAGGACCAACTCTCTGTTCTCCTCCGTTTTTTTGTCTCTCAGCCCCCCCCCCGGTTCTTTCTCCCCCCCCTCCCAGTTGATCAGTGAGACCTCCCCTCAATGATATCCCGTACCCCCAGGGTTCTGGGCCGACGAGCCGCCGAGCCTAGACTCCGCGTCCAAAGGCGCGTTGAGCACCGGATAGGACCCAGCTCTTGTTCCCTTCGGACTTGCGGAATCCGTGATCGCCCCCCCTCTCATTCTTGATTTTCCCCCGTTGTGCATGACGAATGTCCAATAGTCTTTTTTCCGCATGCTCGACTGTACAGTGTTTCCGCGGCCGTCTTCGCCGATGGTCAGTCCCTGAACTTACGTTGTTCCTCACAGGCGGAATCGTATTGCAAACGATGACTCCTTGTTCATTTCCTGCAGCCGTTAACGAAGCGTCCATCCCTTGAGAAAGCCTTTTCCCCCTGAAGCCCTCTTCCCATCACACTTCGCGCATGTGACCCTCGTAGCTCCCTATCCTGCGAATGTTGAGAGACCGAGTCAGGTTGCCCCTTCGGTTCAACTCCTCATGATTTCGTTATGAAGAAGTTCTTCCCTCCCACTGGACATGGCTGAGCCCTATGTGTTCTTGCGAGCACATCTCGCCATTTCTTCTGTGTTGGCGTGCTCGGACCCTACCATCGAGTCGTTTCCGTTGTCGCTTGCACACCCCCATTCCCGGGTTTTTTTTTAACTTTTTTTAGCAGGTCTCGGCGCCGGCACCCGGGCGCTTGCCATTTCTTTTTCTTGAGTCAAAGATTGCGGCCTCCGGCGCTTCCTGTTCATGTTCCTGTCCTCCCCGGTACGTCTCCACCAGTCGCTATACTTTAGACGCTCTTTCGCATTAAGACTCATGGCCCCGCTTTGGCCTGCGAGTCTTTGCGCCCCCTATCCCCATTGTAAATGTATGTAGCTGGAGCGAGACGATTCACATTCACCCCTCAAGGCCGTTCCGTCCTGCATCGATTCAGTTTTTTCCCGGCGCGTGCCTTGACTGTATGCTGACCGATACTTTCATCGCCGAGCCTCGCGCGGCCTGACCAAACGCTGAATCTTTATGCGCCATTATTTGGGTACTCATTCTCGCTATTTTCAGGCCCGGAATGACTCCATACATTTTCTGCTCTTTTTCCCGCGCCACGGGCACCCAAAGCCCCAACGGGAATGAGGGTCTTGTCTCAGATTGAAGCCCCCCTGCATGCCTCCCCCGCGAAAGCGGTGCAGTGTGACGCTTTTCTTTCTTGACACCCTTTTGTACTCTCCATCTCTCCCCCCCTTCTGTTTTTTTCCCGCGTTCACGATTTTGTGGTTGAAACAATCCTTCTCGCTCTTTCTCCCTCCAGTCAAGGCTCCCGGTCGTGAGGGTCTGAGTCCCCCCCCCGCGCTGGTCGATCCAAGCGGCCCCCCGTTTTTTGTTCGAATATTCAAGCCCCTGCCACTCCGCCGCGGAAGAATTCTCCCCTTGGCCAGGCCGATGAATCTGTTTATGGGAATCCTCGACCAGGAACAGGCTGCCCAAAATAGATTATGCAAATCTACTGCAGCCTACTCGAGGATCAATCCCCTGTCTCATAGTCGTCGCGATTTTTTTCGCCCAGAGCGACTCGAACCCTTCTGCCCTGTGCTAGTAATTTTTCCTTCTGTTTGGTCACAGACGAATTGCCTCGCTTTGGCTGGTCCGCTTACAACCGTATACTTCCTCTTGCCACTGAGCCTTTCACAGCAAGTTTTTCGTGCCCCTATAAACCCTCGTATCGTCCATTAGACTACCCTCGGATAAATCGGTACTCCCTAATCCTCCTTTTTTTGTTTGTGCTAGAGACGAGATTTTGCTTTTGATGGCGCTCCGTTTTGTATTCCTGTACGCCAACTTCTTCTTTGTTTTGAAGTGTCGGAGACCGATGCCTCACCTCCTCCTACTCTTGACTACTCAGAATCACCGGGCCCTTCTTGTGCCCCAAAAAGACTTTCTATGCCCCCCCCCAGCCTCTTACCGAGATCCAGGTCAAGGATTCGCATCCTCTGTGGCGGCTCATCGTCTAACCTTTCGTCGGATGTATCAACGGTATGGATCCTTCGCGTGCATGAGAGTTTTCTGCTGATCTCTATGGAGCGTAATGGTTCTTCTCAACACATCTTGCCGTGCGGGTAGCATGTTTCCTTCCTGTCGTGGAAGACTCATCCCCCCCCCCCCTTCTGGTTGCACTTGTTGGCTTCTCCAGCGTGGGTTTTCGCAGCAGAAGGACAATTCGGTCTCTGTCCGATGTCAAAACAGTCCCCCTCGTCGGGCGTCGCGCCACCCCCCATCCATTTTTGATGGAGATGTAAGCGGCCCCGCTTGCCAACGCCCGAATGACGCTGTCTTATTCAGTCCTTTGTTATGTACCGGTCTCCCCCCATATTCCGTTTGGGTCGATCGCCACACTGTTTCCCCGTGTGACCTTGCGAGCTGATTCCCGCCGTCTTCTTCTTTTCCCTTGTTGCCCCTTCAAAAGAAGCGAATTCCCCCCAGAATGAGGATCACCTCATTCAGCCAGTCATTTCCTAGTTTTTTCTCTCTTCGCTCGATCTTGGTCCAGATCCAAGAACCGCAAGGCCGCGCTTTACCCCGGCAAGTTCCCTGCAGGACTCCCTGGAACCTTCTTGGTCGCACAATGATGTTTTCTTCTCCAGGTCTCCCCAGCGACTTGCCCCCTTCCCCCCAATTGGAGCCTGGGCTCAACCCTTACCCCCTGGCTGTGTTATTGAGTATTCCGGCTCAGATCGTGAAAAAAAAAACTGTGCACCGACTTCTCCTTTTGACTTTGTGATAGCGTATCCTATCTCAACTCATTGTCTGCAATTCGCGCTGCAGCCATCTTTTTGCCTCCCTACCCCCTGTTGTCCGAGTCTCCTTTTCTCTAGTACACTTCACCTACCAACCCTTTGCAATGTGTTCAAGCTACAAGGAGCTATGTCTTTCTCCTCGATTTTATATACATAGCACGAAAAGCTCTGGCCTTTTCTTTCCTTGTTTCTGTTTTGATTTCAGTCGGGCACGATGGCTTATTGTCGTACTGGCTTAGCCTGAGAAACCCTCTCCTAACCGCTTTCAATGACTACTCCCTTGAATTCCCCAGTGGTTACTGGCGCCTTCCCCCTAGTCGCGAGAGAGACCTCCGCCCGCCCTCTCCCTGGGTATGGTTCCAGATGGGATTAGCCTCTGCTTTGAAAGCGGCCCAAGTCTTGCACTGCTTTTCCCCTGTCCAGGCCTTTTTCCTTTCTCCCCCTGTTCGACAGTCTAATTACATAGACGCCCCTGGTCAATTTTTTAAACTGAAGTATACGGCCCTCTAATGTTTTCTACGCCCTTCACCCTGTCTGGTACTTGTTCCATTTTCGGCCGAGTCCCACCTTCACTGGGAAAACGAGTATTTGGTTACTTTCAGTATGTCCCCGTTTCACAGCCTGACGCTAGATTTTTTCCGCCTTTCCTATAGCCCTGCCGCCCGAGCGTAGCTCCGAGAGTCTTCTCCAGCAGGTCCGCTGCCATTTCAGTGCTTAATTTTCTTTCTCCTTCCGCCCTTATGCGAGAATCCGTCCCCTTCTTTCCTGTGTTGGTGAGCGCTCTTTCTGAGTTATTTCGATTCAAGTCTCACGCGTTCTTCCCTTCTTTCTTGGCTGAAGCTCTCAGAGTTAGACGCTAAGCTTTCAACCGGCTGGTGAGCACTGGGCTTCGAGACTCGTTTCCAACCCTCCTTCACTTGACCTTCCCTGGCACGTGATTAAGCCGTGACTTCGATTTTTATACCGGCCTCCTTTTCAACGCTGCAGCATCGAAAATTTTGCTACTTCCCTTCCGTGAATGGGATGCCTTATGCAGTCCCTTGAAAATTCCTTTTTTTCTTGGCGTACTCATGGATTCCGCCCTGGTCCACCTGCCGCCTGTTCCTGCCCCGAAGTTCACGCCTCCCCTCCATTTATTTTTTACCATTCCATCACGAAGTCTAAGCCCCCACCTTACCGGTCGAGGGCCGTTCGCGCGATATGTTCGCTGCGCGTGCGCTCCACATTTTTTTCCGGTAATTCCGTGTTATGACGATGTTGGCCCCGCTTGCCCTAGGCCCCTTTCCATGACTCGATCGGGCAGTCCGACCCTTTTTTTTTCTCAATTTACTTCCCAGATGAACGCATGCGGCGTTTGCCTGGGATCTTACCAACTCAGTAGTGGTCTTTTAGTTTCGATGCCGTGTTTCCCTTAACAGCTTTGTGCTTTTTCATGGTAGAGAAGAACCTTTGACCTCTTTGGCAACCGTTAGTTGTCGTCGTTTTCCTCCGATCCATTACAATTTTCCTTTATTGCTATGACCCCCCTATACGACACTTTTCAAACTTCCTCTCCACTCTCTTCCCAGTATCCCGATATTTTGCCGGAATCCCACCCGCCCATTTGTCCATGCCCCAGGCCAATCCCCACTTTGCCCCTTGTTGGCCCTAACCCGATGCATTTCACATAATTTTCGGAAGTTCCGTATTCCTCTCCCATTCTGAGTCGAGGCTCTCTTCTGCCTCTCCGATAACGGGTGCCGAGTCGTTCGGTTTTCCGACCGCTACCCTGACTTGCCTATTTTTCTGTGCTAGAATTCTTGTGTCTCCATACGAGATTTTAACTGCACGACCCAAAACGCCACTCCCATTTAACTTTCCCTGCTCCGATACTGCAAGGTCCGCAATTTTCCCCAGGTGACATCGACCCCTCCCTGAATGATGTTGGGTGCTCCAGTTTCCTGCTACTTTGAAGAATATGCCCTTTCAGCCAAGTGGTTTCATGTGACGCGAGGCGTTAGATACTTTCCCCCCCCCCCAGAAGCCCCCCCATGGTCTGGTGGCGGCCGCGCTTTCGAGATGATGTGTTCAACAATAACTCCGGGCGATTCAGAACGTCGGAGAGTGCGGTCGCCCCCACTCCTCCGCCCCCCCCTGCTTGTCAAGGTTTCTGGTAGAATATACGTCTGGTCCCCCTTCATCCGCGATCCCGCACGCAGGCACCTCTTGACCCGGGTTGAAGAGGAACCTTCAAGTGCATATCGTCCGCCATAGCAATATGAGTTGCTCGACTTTGCCTCCCCCCCATTTTGTGGGGAGTAATAAGACTCGGTATCTCTAGGCAGAGCGAAGTCTGCGTCATCTTGAGATTTCTTTTGGTAGTTTTTTTGCACCTCTCAGCGGCGTCTTTTTTTCACGAATGCCCCTTCTACTGATGTGGAGAAACGGCGTCCATCTGCTCATGTAAGTCGTATAACCAAATTCGCGTTTGCGTCGACCCATGGAAATACCCAACTTTTTATTCCCTCCATCAGAGTAAATAGATGCTCGCCTCTCTTTCCCTCGGTTTGAAGAGATCGTCTCATCTATTGCCGGTATTGTCGATGTGCGTTTTGATTCCTTTGTTATCCCCTTCTTCAGTTTGAGATTTTGTAGAGGCCGTTCCGATCAGCGAGCGTTTGTTGGAAATGATATGACTTTCTGTCGTGCCACACTCAACTAACAACGACATTCCAGAGTCTGTCTATTCGCTCAAGGTTCAGAAAGCGCGAGGCTTCCATCGCGTACTAAGTATTCAAGATGGATTCTCTCCCCCTGGCTCCCCCTTTTGGATCCTCGATTCGGCCTATCTTTCGCGATTTTCCTAGATGCATTAACTTCACCTTTTCTACCTCCCCCCTTTCCGGTGGCAGGGGTCCGTATTAGAGGCGTTTTTCGATTGTTCTTTAAAAAGAACCCTGGAACCTTTTGGACTGCGACACTCTTGCTTTGTCGCAGTGCCTCAATAGGGTCCCCTCGTATTGCAGATACTCCTCGTTAAGTAATTATTTGTTCCCCCCCCCTCCTCGATTTTTCATGTAGAGACTCCCCACCCCATTTCCCTTTGCTGCCCAATCGACGATCCGTCAATGAAAAAGCAATAATTAGATTTACGCTGCCGGAGGGATATCTTCGTCACGGTGATTCCACCCAAATAATTAAGTGGTCCCTATTCTCCATGGATTCACGTGCCCGCGGATCTCCTTGACCGCATTGTGTCGTTCTTCTTCCGTTTCACAGAACCAGGATCGTACCAACAATTACTGAACCAGTACTTGCAGCAGCCGATCACCTTCCTTTTAAGAGTTTCGCCGTTCCTCCCGATCTCTGTGATAAGTAGGGACACTCATTCCCCCCATCTCCCCCATATGTCAGTCCTTCGTGGTAACCCTTTGCTGATCCCAGTTCCCCCCTGCCCCAGCATTTTTTTCACAAATCATTCCCCTTTTCTTTGTGACCCCCCCCCAGCCGGCGTTTCCGCCTTTTTCCCAGAATTAGACTTTTGCAGCGAAGTGCGTCTGCTTTTCAAGATGGGACTGTCCACCTGGGCCACTGCAGAACTTGCATCTCCTTTTCTTTTCTGTGAAGACACTCCTCCTGTTGGCGTTTTTGTTAACTTCTCCCGGTGACGTAGTACCTTTGACCCATTATTTCCAAATTGTAACTTAGATTTGATTCCCTCCGTTTCTGCCCCCCAAGCCCCCTCCTCTTCTTCAATTTTCGGATGAGATTTTTCATAACAGTTTTTTTGACCTCCTGCTGGGACCGATCACTCCCCTGGCTCCTCCCCAAAAACCTCCCCCTACTACTTTCTTATGGCAATCCACTTTTTCAACAGAGATCCACCCTCGCGCTCAGCTTCCGATGCGCTACCTTTTTCTTAATATTAGGTCGAAATGTATACCTTCGGCCCGGCGCTGCTAACTTGACAAAGGCTTTCTTTTTCCGATTTTAGAAAGGTGAGAACCACTCCCTGGCAGGTATTTCAATTTTTTCTCCCCTTTTTTAAAGGCATCTCCTTCTCTAGTTCGAGGACATGGTACCCCTTCTGCCTGCTGCCAATCGTCTGTCCCTTCGAACGGTCTCCTGTTGGTTTTATCTCTGGATCCTCAGTTGAATTCCGAACCCGGAACGATGAGTTAGACACGAAGACGTTTCATCCTGTCTCTTTATACGCTCCCGGCTCTTTCGGCCAAGAAATACCTAGTCTATGATCTTCATCTGCGTGTCTCTCAGTTCAAAGGATCGAGAATACGCTCGACCCCCTCTCTAGTTTAATAATTCCTCCTGGAGTGTGTTGAGATTTCTCAGATCCTTTTCTAGTGCAGTCGCGCAATAAATCTAAACGATTTCTTCTTGTTGGTGCCTCTTTATCCCGTCATCAGGTCTCCCGCTTTTTTTGAAGGAGCGTGAGACCGGCGTTTCAATAGGAGTAACTTTCCTGACATTGCCGGCATCCCGTCCAGCCTTCCGATAATAGTTCTCCATGCTATTTGTGATACCGAACTAAGTGATTTGACTCTTTCGACATTTTGACTTCTCGAACCACATCTCGGCCCCTCTTCCTTTGAGCGTATACCTCCCATGTGCCCAGCCCACTGGAGTTCCCCTTTTCCTGTGAATGCCGAGTTCAAACTGAATGGTCCCGTCACTCCTTCACTCAGCGCCGAAGTCACTTTAAAAATTTCTGTCGATCCTCTTTTCCCCCCCCCATTACCCTTCCTGAGACTTCGTCCTTCTACTCGCTAGAATTGGAGAGGAGTGAGGAGCCCTTTTTCTTGTCACGCTTCCCCCTTCCGTTATGACGTGTGTTCCGCTCCGTGTGAGGGTGAACGGAGCCCGATAGCGTGTATGCGGGATGAGCACATCCCCTCGCCGCCAATGCCAGCGGTTTGATTTTTCCCTTCGTTCTTGGATACCCCTTCCTCGGCCCGTATCCTCTGTATTTCGTGAATTGGAGGATGGTTTCAGGTTCCTATTCGCCGTACAAGGCGATGGAAACGACACCGGATGTTCTCGGAACAGGATCTTCTCCCCCCTGTTAGTCATGAGGAAATTTTCCGCCGTGATCGGATTCTTAAACGCAAGCCTGATCCCCCTTTCTTCCCATTAATCCTTCCCATTCCCCCATTTTAAGGTAAGGTTCTCCCACGGCACCAATGTACCTGTGCATGCGGTGAATGTTGAGTTTAGACTGATATCCCACCTTTTTCCCTGGACGTTTCGGTCTCCTAGATGACTTTAAGCGCGGGCTTGACTTGTGCCCCCCTAATGAATCCGTCCCCTAGCCGAGAGCAGAGTCCCACCCCCCCCGCGATCCGATTGTCCGCTTACTTTTTCCTGACTTTCTCTCTTTCCTTAGACCTGAAGGAGACGACATAAATCCTCTGCCATCCTCCCTTATTTTTGTGCAAGCCTGGGCTTCTCTTACCAGCTCGTTTGACTATGGGGTGCTCCGGTGACCTCTTTTAAGCCCAAGCCTGCTCGACGATAGAGGTTCGTGCCTGGCACCTATAGTTAAGTACCTCTTCCAGTTCCTCCCCCAAACTGTTCTTGAGTCCTAAGTCCTCTCTTTTTGACCCAAATATCCTCGCATCCCAGCATTCTACGATCCTGCGTGGTTGACAACCGCCGCTGGCCCCTCCCACCTCTTGCCAAAAGGTGTTTTTTTTTTTTTTCGTATCCTCTTCCCTGCGGCACACGGGCCGAATATGACGCCGCGGCACCGTTCCCCCGTTATAAGGTCATGTTCTCCTACCCTTCCAAAGAGCCATATCTCTCCAGGATTTCACCCCCCACAACGGAAGCGGAAGGATCCCATCCTTGCGCCTAATTCGGTTAGCGATGAGCCGCCTGAGAGGCTGCGAATCCTTGATTTGCTCTCGTTTTCTTGTTGTTGGCCTATCGAAGGAGGCCTTTTTTTACTTTTTCCGTCGATGATGGCATGGACGGTACTCTTTATTGACGGAATTTGCTCTCCGAAGAGTACCCCAACAAGCAGCCGTTGCGTCGAACCCCTGAGATCTCCACTTTTTCCCTCTGATCA
>Ga0179593_1684278_pt1 | contig 21196 bp, 18 predicted proteins | sample CZODoug2_1_08_16_FD_185931 | JGI IMG/M metagenome (GOLD analysis project Ga0179593, IMG submission 185931) | Vadose zone soil fungal communities from Angelo Coast Range Reserve, California, USA - CZODoug2_1_08_16fungal (PacBio error correction) | ecosystem: Environmental > Terrestrial > Soil >... | reverse complement strand
TCTCGCCAGTTTTCTCAAGGCCTCGCCCCTTTGGACAGATTGCCGGCGTTTAAGAACGTCAAGAACCCCTTAGCTCTATGCAAAGGCCCTTTTTTCCCCCTTTTTCTGTCGACTTGATCCCCGCCTTTGAGTCGTCCATCTGCTTCTTGGTCTTGCTCGAGGGTCTCAGGGCGAAAAGACTCCGGTTCGCGACGAAGGTGAAGGGTTTGCCTTACTATCGGGTTTTCTTTTCAGTTTTCCTTTCCTCTTGGCGCGCCGGAGGGGCCCTTGGGACGCCCTTAGAGATGACAGGCGTGGGATGCGGCCAGTTCCTCTTTTGCGCCAAAAAGTTAGCGGCAAGTTCGCCCCCCTGCGCAACCTCCGAGGTGCGCCCCCCCCGCATTGGAAGACTTTAGATTTCGAGAACCTCTTCTTTCACCGAGGAACTGACCTGGAGCCTCATAGATCTGGGCCCCGTCCTTTTTTTTGACATTTCTTCCTTAGCGGAGCGCTCCCCTTTTGATTAGCAGAGATGCTGTCCCCGCCATTGTAGATCGCACATGTCTGTACGATGCTTTCCGCCAACCTCGTTTCAGCCCTTTCCCTCTTCGTAGGCCCTCGTTAAAAAAGCGCAAGGGTTCGCGGTTGGTATTTTCCGTTCACGCTGTTCGCGCACTCGTGATTCCCCCCAGTTCTCTGATACGGACCCCATGAGGCTAGTTTGATATTCCTCCGTTCGGGCTTCGGTTGCCGTTTCTTCTTCTGATTTGTTTTTTTCGTCAACCGCTCTTTAGAAAGCTTTCGGTTGATGTGGCGGGGTGCCGATTCATCTCCTCCCGCTTTTCCTGGACAGTCCCTACCCCGGGTTTTCCCCCGTAGGGGGAGCGCTCCCGGTGGAGAAAGGTCACCATGGCAGCTAGGCTTTTTTCTCGGTATGAATCCGTGTTGTTCATTCCCCCATTTTCAGCCCCTTTTTTAGCCAAGCGGGGGTTTTGCATTTTTTTTTCTGTTTTTTTCTGCGGATGTGCCCAGTTCCTGGGGAGGCTTCGGCCATTTCATTGCCCCTTCCCCGATATTCCGATGGTTTTAGGGTTCTTTTACGGACTTTTTCATTTCGGGAAATTCACAGGTCCCATCGTGCGCAGCACTCCTGCCCGTACGTGCTATGGCCGGCTTGTGTTTTTTCGCGAGGGACCTTTCTCTCCACAGAAGATGACCTCCCACCTTGCAACGGTTCCCCCACATGATTTCCCCCACTGTAAGGTGGGTTGCCCGCGGCCTTTGTTTTTTTCCTCCCGCCTCTTGATTGAAGAAGTGCTTTGAGAAACGCGATCTTACCTGTCTTCTCGGATTCCGGTTTCTTTCCCCTGAAACATCCGATTGGCCCCCTTGGCGGGCTCTCGAAGGAAGCACCGTAATTTGTCCCTCATTTTTCCGTAAGCACATTCTTCCGTCTGCCTTCTTTCGTAGTTAATTTCTCGAACACAACCTTTGCGGTTCCCCCTACTTCCCGCTTCGGTGTCTCCATTTTCTCAGTTTTCTTCAGTTTTCGTCGATTCTAATGGATTGCTGTTTAGGGACACTCGTGGGGAGACTTTTTGTCGTTTTTGTCTTCTTTTTTGATAGTGCCTCGACACCGCCCACCGGGATAGTCGACTCCAGTTCGGTTTGCGACACGCCTTGGTTCTCTTTTCGTTGGGTGATGGAAATGGCTTTTTGCTCTTGGCCTCTGCTTACTTCCACCAAACTGGGTTCGTACCCCGGCTTGGTCCATTCATTTGGAAAAGGGAATCGGCCGGTTCAACCTCCCAGAAGTCTTCTGCCCCGCCGTGTTCTTCCCGCGGGCCCCTGCGTTCGGACGGTTTTTGCCGAGGCCGGCCTGTATCTATTACCGGCCGGTTTCCTTCCAAGCGCCTCCGCCCCTTTGTTGGATTGAAACAACATTTCTTTTGAAGGACGACCCCGAAGGGAATCTTGCAACGAGTTCGTGTTCCTCCGAGCGCCAGCCTGCATTATCGGCATTTCTCTTCTTTCCTCTCTTTGCAAAAACTTGCCGGTCGAGGCTCTCCGTTGATCTCTTTCTCCTCCCTCCCTCTTCCTTGGTTTTTTTTTTGTTTTTTTGGGTTGGTTTTACAGGTGAGATCAAGTCCAAACAGTAACGCTACGGGCAAATGAGTTGCCAAGGTTTTGCTTTGTTTTCGTCCCCTCCCATCATTTCAAATTCTCTCCGTGCTGGCGTCCCTGACTTTATGGGAGAAAAACCCCCCTCGTTCCGCTGGTGGAGAGTCTCGGCGGCCTTCCCCCCTTTCTCCTCCAGTTTTTTCGGGCGAGTTGCGAGGGGCCCGCGCCTTTAGTTCCACCCCCTTTCTCTGGCCTCCCCTTTTTTTTTCGCTGCGTGCCGCGTCTTGAAGTTGCACGGCCCTGAAGCCCTTGGGGTCCCCCCCAACATGAATTTCGGAGTTGAAACTTACGATTCCCGGTTGGTCCTACCCGATTGGACCCCCCAGCCGTTCTTTTTTTGCCGCGAAACCAACGCGGATTTGGAATTGCCCCTTCCCCCCGCTGCCATCCCCATTTCAGAACTCTCCTTAACGAGTGCTTCACAAAATGGGCGACACTCTTTTCTGTGACGTTCGCTTTTTTTTACCGACGCATACATCAATCCCCAAAAGGATTCCAGCAGCGCACTCCCTACGCCAGCACTCTCGCGAAGAGAGTCCTGAAAAGATTGATTTCCTGCAAATTTAGGTGTATTTTTCCTTTTTTTCGGGAGGGCCCTCCTTAGGTCGGTTGTTCTCCATTCAAGCTGAACGGGACACCATCACCCCTGCTGAAGTTCCTAACTCGCTGATTTCTGGGCTTCGGACTTTTCCAAAACAACTTTTACTTAGATTCCCAGATGAGCGTGGCTAAGGACGACGATAGATCTCCCATCCCCCCCCTCCATGAGGATCGATCGGAATTTAAGTCTTTTTCTCTCCCGTCTAAACTCCAGCCTGTTTGTGCAGCGCAGCGTACCTCCTTACTAAGGGTCTCGACTGGCGGGTCCCCCTTCCCCAGTGCTTTTTTTCTACTTTATGTGGAGAACCGTAAAATTGCGGTACATCTGTGGGGCCGTGTCTTCTCGAACGTTTTCCTGTTCCCTCATTCTCTTTCTTCATGAGGCTTACCCTCCTTAGGGAGGATTCCGGCAGACCTCTTCGCCTTGAGATGTCCTTTTCGACAAACTCTTTTTGAGGAGGTCGACCCCATATTAGAATCGTGTCCTTGTTCAACGGACACATTCTTTTACCCCCCCTCCCTGCCACCCCTTCCAAGACCCACAAAAATAGGCAGCTTTGAAGGCAGGAGTCCAACCTTCTTGTTCTGTGCCGGTTTTTTTGCAACCTCCTTTTTTTTTTTTTTTAGAATTCCCCAGACGAGTGTCCTACACAGGAACCTGCTTTTGCTTCGGCACCTTTCCGGCCTGCCACCTTCACCCGCGCCAATTCTAGGGAGGGGGGGCAGGCAGCCCCTTGGTCCGGCCTAACCCTTGAGCTTTTAACAACCCCCCACCGCGAGGTAATCGCCCCTCAGGTGGACGCGAGAAGCAACGCCCGGCCCCCGGGTCAACTGACTGTTTCACACCCCTTACTACCCTCTCCATACTCGCATTCGTCCTACACATGTCTGGGAGTGATCCGTTTCTTTTGGCATTTTTCCGATTGCGTCCTCTCCCCTGGGCGCTGATTGTGAAAAAAACGCTCAGGAAACGGGGCGGCCGATTGCACCAATTCAACCGGCCTACCCCCCTTTTCCGGCTTTCTTTTTCCAGGTGGCAGGTGCCTCATAGGAGCCTGTAGATACATTGGCATGGCGCAGTTAGCAAGCGGTTTTCTACACGGTTTCTCTTTTTAGACCAAAAGATCTCTGACTTTTCTCGGACCTCCCCCTGATTACGGTCTAGAACAGCTACAGGTGCCAGGAAGGTTCATACTTCCCTTCTCTCTTCATCGGTCCTCTTGTCCGATAAAACACCCTGCGGAAAGCCTCGGTGCCGGCCGGAATCCCATTCCTCATTTTTCTCCTCCCCTTCGAGGTTCTTTTTTCAAGGCTTTTTCCAATGTTCCCCTCGTCTACTTCGTCTAGCCTGCGCCACCGATACGGTCCCTGTCCACTCCCTTCGTTCGGCGAACCCTGCGTCCTTCCATCTCCTTTCAGACTTCTGACACGCGTATCTCAAGGGTGGATCAATCTGGTTCCTCCGGCAAAGTTTTGGTCTTCCGGTCCCCTTCTTTCCCTCCACCACTCATCAGTCCAGCCTTTCGGGGAGAAGGGCTTGTTTGTCATTGAAGAAGCCTTGGTACTCTGAGAAACCCCATGTTCTCTTTCCTTTTTCATCCTATTTTTCTATTTCCACTGATTAGGCAGGCTTCGTTTTTGAACTCTACAAAAGGCCCCTCGTACAAATTCGGAATGCTTTTTTGCTTCCGGGTCGTTTCCCTTCACTTCCAGGAAGCGTCTCGTCCCCAATTTTAACTTGTCGATAGCGGAACCCAGGATGGCTGACTACCGCCCACTGGGACGGTCTGAAGGACTACAAAGCAATTCCATCGTTCGGCGGGACGACGATAAGTTTTCGTCACGTTTTTTATTCCTGACGACTTTTCTGGGCGTCTTTCTTAGGCGCGATACGGCAGCTTGATGATGGCTCGCGCCCCTTATGATGTTTATTTTGCTCTAGTGGGATTCTTCCTCTCTTGCTTTGCTCCCCCCTGTTGTTGAGCGGCGTCCAATTAGATGGTTCGTCCGTGGATGAACCTCGTATCGGCTCATTCCCTTTCCGTTGACATAGAAAGTACCTCTTTGACTTTGCCTGGAGCTGGGCGGACTTCCCATAATTAGGGGTGTTAAGCCGCGAGCTCTCCCCTGTTCACGCTGAGACCGAGCTGGGCCGCCGGTGTCTTACCAGGCTCTTTCCCCGCACCTTTTTGGAAAGCTCTCAGTAGCATTTTTCCCAGGTTTATGGTCGGTTTTCCTTTCACCCTTGCGGACTGTTTTAGGATTCTCAGAACCTCCTCCCCCTTTGATGTCGACCCCTTTAATCGGATACGCCACCATTTCGGAGGCGAGATAGTCATCGCTGTTGTCAGGGCCGTGCTGTTTGACTAGGCTGCGGTTCCTGGAGCGTTATTCTTTCTCTTCTCGCGGTCTTCATCGTGCTAGAAGGACCAGAGGGTGGCGACTCGGCACATTGCCTGCCCGCCCGCCCAAAGCTGGCTGCTCAGGTCTCTGGTGGTGGATTTTTTGGCCCTCCTTGCATGAGAAGATTCTTCTCTCCTCTTTTGTATTTGAGTGAGGGTTGGCATCTTTTCCCTGAAACACTTACAATAGCTCCACTATTTTATACAGCGGTGTCACGGCAGCGGCTTCGACCGCCCGATGCCCTCGACTTTTTTTTGCCTTTCCCCTCTTTCGCAATCAGGGTTTTTTCTCAGAAGAGCAATTCGTTGACCGGACAAGAGCGATGGCCGTAGTCCCCCCCGCGTTTCCGGTGGCTTCCAGTTTCCGTTTTTTTTTCTTCAAGGCAGGAATCGGGGCTTCCCCTGGGAAGCGGTCTCGCGGGCCGTATCGGGTCCTTTCGTCGCCCGAGTTTCTAGCCACTTCTGCCGGTTCCTTTTATCTCCAATTCACCTGTGGTGTAAACCACGCCTTCTTTCTGCCCTCGTAGGCGGGTCTTCTTGCGGGCAACCCGCCTTGCTGGCCTTTTTGCTTCTTTTCTCTCCCCCTGAGTTCAGGATGACCTTTTGATGCCAACGAAAATTCCGTCATAATGAGGTATCCGCGTCAGCTTTGTCTTCGAAAGGGCTTGTCCTTCGGACTCTACCCCCCCCGAGGGCGGAACTTTTTTTGTGATGTAGTCGTTCATCTCGAAACACAACCTAGGGTAGACGTTCGGTCCCCCTCGGCTTTTTCCCGGTTTCTACCTACTCAATCAGCTGCGCCGGTTTCGGTCGAGCTCGGAGAGTTAGGGCACCGCGGGAAGGCTTGTCGCCTTGTTGTTACCTGACGGTCGGGCGTAGATCTTTTCCGCTTTTCGGTCCCCTCCCCTTCGGGTCGCCTACGTGCAGGTCGGCGTCATTTTTGAGGGTTTAAAATGGCGCTTGCCAGTTTTTCTTGCCCAACCTGTTCGCTGTTCCCTTTCGCTTGGTCATTCGTTTTTCAAAGGATCGTTTTGTTCAACTTGCTCGTAGTTCATCTCTTTCCCCTTGCCTTCCCCTTACTTTATCCGACTCTCAGGGCATTTTTTGCCGGCCGAATCTCAGTTTTTTTCCTTTTCTTTTTTCCCCCTCCTCCGCACGCTGAGGGATTTCGGGTTTTTGTTCAAAACCTTTCTCGTAGCCTCATCCAGCATCTCTCCTTTTTGTTTCCAGACTTCCAGCAACTTGTCCTATTCATGTTCGGGGAGGTTCTATTTGGACCCGTTCTGCCTTTCTCCCCCCCGCCCCTTTTAAAACGTCATGACAGTTCTCGTTACCTTCCGTTTTTTGCTTCATTCCCTTTTTCCTCCTCCTCTTGTGTTGGGTTTATCTTTTCCCCCAAAGTCCCCCAAGAAAGTTAACGCTTTTCGTCCTCGGGCCCCATTCCCCCCCCGTTTGCCTTGGGCGGGTTCTTTTTCTTGCCACACACTGCATTTTACCTCCATGCCCACGCCCGTATCTTCCCCGTATTTGCTTTTTGCAACACCCCCTCTATCGTCGCGGAGGATTCTTAGTTCTCCCCTTCACGGTTTTTGTTTCCCAACCCCCTTTTGTCCAGATCTTGAGGCCGAGGCGCTGATAAGCCCCTTAATATTCCTGGAAACCCTGCGTTCCCTTTCCAACCTTCTCTGCAGTATTTTGAGGATGCCGCGTTTGGCACACTTGAAAGGCCCTCACCTCCATTCCACTTCTCCTTGCCCCGGACGTTGTGCCGGAAACTTCCGTTTACCAAGACACGTTTCTGGGTTTCTGTCCTCCAACCCCTTCTTTTTTTGCCAGCGCTGCCCCCCGAAGCTTGCGGCATTTCCAACCCGCATAACGCGGCCTGCACCCATGGTCGCGGACCCTTTCGTTCCCCTTCTTCGGTCTTGCACGATATAGCCTACTCTGTTACAACACCCGGCGCACCTCTTCGCCCGCGCGCTCACTACGCCATGGCATTTTCCTCTCCTTTTTTTCCCCTTTCTTTTTGCAATCTGCTGGGACTTTTGGAAATAAACACGCCTTCCCGAAAAAAGTTTCGGTGGCGATTTCTAGTTTTTTTTAGAAGTTGCCCGGAAGACATCCTGTCCGCAGTTGCTCGCTGCTTTGTTCTCCGGACTTGCAACCCCCCCCCCTTGTATACTCCCCTTTTTCGGGTCATTCTTTTACGAGAGATTTTTTCGTTGGCCTCCACCCAGAAAAACCCGTCTCCTTGATTAGCCGTCTCTTTGGAAAGACCGTTCCGCGGCCTCCAGGGCAGTTAGGGGCGGGTTCGTCGTTTCAACCACCCGCCGACTGTGATCTCATACAGTTTCTTTCTTTCCCTTTTTTTAAAGAACAGAAAACTTTGGAAAGGGTTTTTTGTCCAGGTTTGCTCTCTCTTTACACCCGAAAGCGTGCATTTTTTGAACCGAGGTAAGGGCTTTTTTCGCGATTATTCCGGTCCCTTTTGAGATCCGACTTTTTTTTTTTTGAAATGCCGTCTCCTTACACGTCTTGGTGGACGGGCATTATCTTTCCGGTTTCAACTTCATGACGGTGCTTCTCCCCCCCAAACCGCCCCAGGTCCCCCCCCCGCCCTCTTCCTTTTTGAGAAGGTTCGCGCTGCTAGACGGTTGTTGTGTCCCAACACGCCCTTTGAGATGTTTGCACCCCGCCCTCCCCGAGGACGGCACATGGGGCGGTCCCCCATTTTCACCGGAGCCTCCGTTGGCTTTTTTTTGGCTTTCTGGGCCTTTTTCCCCCAGCTTTTTTCCGCCCCTAAACAAACCATGAAACCTCTCGAAGGATGAGTTGTACCCCCTCGCTTTACGTTCTCCCCCTGCCCCCCCACTTTTAAAAAACCAGTTTCCCTATTTCCACACCCGGATCTGACCCGCGGCCGTATCTCCCCTCCTACGTTTTTTTTCCTTCTTCTTCCGTTCTCATTCTGGCGACTCCTGGTGGCATTTTCTGGGGCGGGTAGATAATTTGTGGACCACCAAGTTTTGTTTTGTTTTGAAGCCGAAAAAAACGGCCCCCTCGGCCGTTTGGCTTACGCCAATTTGTCGGCTGTGCTGGGGTCCCCTCCTTCCTTTTTTTTCCTGTCGAGCTACAGGGGAGGCAGGCAGTCTCCAGGTGCTGACCTTTTAGAGCGCCTCCTTCTACCTACTGATTTTTGACCCCTTCTTTCTCATTCCTCTGTTTGGCACTCGGTGATTCTCTTCTAGAAAAGCTATTCTTCCCGGGAAAAGAGAGTTGTCTGATTCTTTCATAGTCCCACGGAGCCTTTTCAACACCTGCGGCAGGCTTGCAAAGGATTTCCCACGTTTGGAATGTTGCACAATCCTGAGGTTTGTGCATCTCCGGAGGAATGTCCCTCCTTTCAAGTTCCCTCCTTCATTAGTCTCACAGAACCCAAAACCTTCAAAAGAGCCCCTTCCCCCCGTGCAACAACCTTAATATTCTCTTGCTTGAAACCTTATTGAAGTGTTTCCCTGTAGTTTCTTTTTCCCTTTTTCCTCTTTTTAGAGTGGTAATCGGATTTTATCATCTCGTCCCTTTTTGAGCGACTCATAGACGCTTCTGGACTCTTCAATCCCACGCCCGCAAATCTCCCGTCCGAATGGTAAGCCTGAAAGCGTTTTTAATCGAGAACACTTTGTATCTCTTCCTCTTTCTTTTTTTTTGTGTCTTTTAGAGTCACCCGTTTTTCGATTAAGCCAGGCTTTCCCCTAGGTCCTCCCAGACTTGCGGTTTTTTGAAAAGGGCCCCCCTTTTAAAAAGGCGTCTATTGGTCCTGTCGCAATGCCTTCGTTGTCTGCGTCCCCCCCTTCTGCTTTCCAGGCTGAATTGGGACATCCGCCTCGTGGTTGAAGGCGCCCCCCAGCAACTCAATACTGTGCGACTGGAAGATTAAGGTTGCCGGTGACGATTGGGTTATGTCGCCGTCCCCGTTTTTTTTTTTGACTTTTTTTGTTTTTTTCCCGGCGCGGGGCCGGCTTGGGCGCCCACTCTGGATGGTTCCACAGGCCTGATGCGGCCTGGCTCTTTTCCCCGCCTGTGTTTTTCTCGTCCCTTCTCCAATTAGAGGCGCCCCATGGATGTATCTGAGGCTTGTCCTATTTCCTGGCCAGTACCTTCTTTTCGTCTTTTTCACCCGAGGCTGGCTCCGTCATAGATATGGGGGTCGCGGAATCCTTCCTTTTGTTAAGCCCGGACCTGCTGGTCCAATGTCCCCCTTTCTGAGCTGCTGTTTTGGAGTCCTTTTTGGGCTCTCTCCAGCCGATGGCCGTATTTTTGCGAGGTGGCAGGTCCGCTTAACCTTCGTTTCTTTTTCCTCTCCCCCTTTATCGGGACGAGAAATGATTTGATGTAGCATTCTGTCACCAGGCTTAATTTCTGCCCCCATTTCTCTTAGTCCCCCCCCTTTTTTTTTTTAGGTGTCCGTGGTCCTCTGCGTGAGGAGTTCTTGTGGAGGGCGAAACGTCACAGTGGTGTCCGCCACTTCTCTCGTTTCTGCGCCCCTTTTCTGGACGGACAGACCCCATGGAAACGGACCGCCCCCCAACCCGCCGTTCGGGGCGCGGTTTTTTGAACTGTTTTCATTCTTGCCTCTGTCTTGTAGGGTGACGTCTTCGGTGTGCATCCTCCCACAACATGCCTTTAATGCCCCACCATTCTTTGTTGCCTTTGTCTCCTTCTCGAAGATGTTCTTCTTCGTCAGAACTGATCAGGTAAGTTTTGGTAGTCTTTTCCCACTGCCATCATCTTTCCACAGCCCTGACCCTCTGGTGACGGTGGAAGTGCCACTCGGATAGGGGGGTCGCTTTTTCCGATTTCGGCATCTACACATTCATTTGGCATCGGCGACCTCACCCCCGTTTTTTCCTTTCTTTTCGGGATGTCGGCGTGCCGAGGGGGGAACCAGAAGCCCCACGACGTTGTGCTTAACCGACCCTTTTTTTCTTCCCCCCTTTCTTCCCCCCCCTGTTTTTGAGGGGGTTACGAATTCAGAGCCCTCTTCTTAGGGTTTAGCCTCTCACGACCCCTGCGGATTTGTTTTTTCTTTTTTTTTTCCCTCTCCCGATAATAATTCTTACAGTTTTCTGGGCCACAACAAATCTTCTGTGTCATTCTGTTTGAGGTTGGCAGTTTTTTTCTTTTTTTGTTTTCTAGCCTTACTGCCTTTATCCTTTTGCAGATTTAATCCGACGCCAATTCTCTTTGGGGAACTGCGGCAGGCTTTCTTCTCGTTTTCAGTCCCCTTTTCCCTTCCTTTGAAAGAATTTCGTCTCCCCGTGTTATTCAGAATACCGCACGATTGGCGGACATGCGGGCTTTTGCGTCGGTCGTCTCGTAGGTCCTTTCTCTCTTTTTCTTTTTCCCATGATCGTGTTAAAGGAGTAATCTCTTTCCGAGGCACGTTTCACATCTCGACATTTTTTCGGTCGCGACAACCTTTCGTTTTTTTTTTTTGCTGGACCTTTTTGAAGATGGCGATGAAAATTCCCCCCGCCGCGGTTTCGCGGATTTTTTCCCTTTCAACTGTCTGATATTTTCTCGGCCGTTTCTCTAAGTCGCTCTCAAATTTCCTAGGTGTGCCGGAAACGGAATTTTCAGGTTTTTTTCAGGCATCGTTTCCTCTTCCCTTTTTCCGTTCTTCCTACTTTTTTATCAAGGCGCCCCCCCAAGATTCGGTACTTTTTTCGTGGGAAACCCGGGTTTGCTGTCTGGGGCCCTATCTCTCTCAATCCGTGGCTCAATCCCGACAAGACGGCATCATGTTCGTTTGTCTGGGATGTTTGCACGGATGGCCGATTTTTCCCTTGGCAACTTGACTCGTACTTTTCCCTCCTCTATATAGTTCCCCTTCCAGGTGTGGTGGTTTTTGGGATATCGTGGGGGTCTCTTGTTTATTTTTGATGGTTGGGTAATGTTTGGTAGTTAGTTGTTTAGTGGTGGGTGGTTGTCTCCTCAACGGAACAGTAACTCCCTAAGGACTTCCGTTGCACCGGGTGGTAGCTGGCGCCCCGGTCAATCCCGGCCCCCTGATCCTCTTTTGTTCCTTTTCGCGATTTTCTTTAGCCCACACAGACCTATTCCGCGACATGACCCCCCCCACCCCCTTTCCTTGGCCCCTTTATCCTCCCCCCGTTTTTCAAATCCGCCAGGATCAGTGGGCGGTTTCGATTAATGGCCGCTCCGGTATCGTACCCTTGCCCTCGGTTTCACGTCTGCGCTTTTTCTTGATTTTTTATTTTTTGCCGGTTTGGGCTCCCACCCCTTTGAATGCCATGTCCACCAGAGTTCCCGCCTTCTCCAATTAAACAGGGCTCATTCCGGTTGGACGATTCCTTCCAAATGCCGTTCTGGGTATTGCTATTCGGCTTTTTTTTTGTGAATTGCCCTCTCTGCAGACTGTCTGCTTTTTTCCAGCACCTTAACACTTATGCCTTTTTTTTTTTTTTCCCCCACCGACTTTTTTAGTTCGAAGGGTGTGGCGCGGGCTCGGGCCACGACTTACCGAATCATGTACCCCCCCAGCTCCTTCCCTTCTTTTCGGTACCCATTTCATCATCGTCGATTGACGAACGAGACCGCTTCTTGATGGGGCCTTTTCCTCTTGGAGGCCCCACGACAAGTCCCTCCTTCGGGTCGTTGCCTTTGGATGGAGTTAGTTTCTACGCTTAACGAAGTCCATCCATCACCCCTTGTCTTGTTACATTTCCTCTGCAACCATCCTGCGTCTTTCGACTGCACGCTGGGGGGCTTTTCCCTTTGTCCTTCTGGACCTCCTTCTCTCCCCCTGTTCACACTGAAAAAAACGTCTTTTTGGAGCGCGGCCCCGATTTTCGGTTTTACTCCACTTTCGGGCAATACCGTTTAGGGGGCGGGGGTTTTGCAGGTCAGCGCAAACCTCGCCTGTCTTTTCCGAATTCGGGGTCGTTGAACCGGAACTACCATTCTTCTAGAGAGACGTCCCTGTTGTTAAACCTTCCTTTTTTTGGTCTTCGTGGGGATTCTTCGGTCTCTTCCCCGCGACCATTTTCCCGGCTCGCCGCTTTTTATGTTATGATAGGCCTTTTCTTTTACGGGACTTTGTCATGTACGAAAACCCTCTACGGTTTCTTTTTAACCACACTGGGTCGGTGCCACCTTTCTCCTACTTCTAGAATCGTTTCACAAACCTTCCGGTTTTCCCCCCTTGAAATTGGCACACCTGTCGGCAAACGGACCACATTAGGCTTTTGCTTGTGCGGCAGGGAGCCTTTTCTCGACGTTTTTGCGTTGCAACTACGCCTTTTTGTTGCGGGGCGATGCACACCGACGCTGTGCACCCCAGACCTGCCCAGTCGCCATTGGTTTTGACCCCCCCATCCCCCCGCGGCCCTAACCCTTTTTTTTGTGAGGGCCGGGGCCTGTTTGCGGTAGGGCATACACCCTCTGGGATCAGGCGCCCACCCCTCCTGCCCCTAATATTTTCTCCTCGGTTTCTCGAAGGCCCCCCCACACCGCACGCCACAACCCTCACTCCCCCGTCACCTTTACGGCCTCCTATCTCGCCTCGCGCACTGGTGCCTTTTCCGTATCCTGTTCTGCCTGTCTCTATGCCCCATTCCGTTGCATTTATTGGGTTCCTCTCGTTTGCTGCCACCACCGAACGGGGGCTGTAGCGATTTTTGTACCGGGGTGCCCTCCCTTCCGGGTAACGGCCCCTTTTGCCTTTCTCAGTGTTTTTCACGCAATACGGCAGCCCCGAGCTAAAGGCGGTGCGGCGCATCGAAGTCATTTTTCACCTTTTCCCCACCCGAAGGTTCGTTACTGTCGACCAGATGACGGCCTTCTCTTTCGCTGTATCTACTTTCCGACAAGTCTTTTTCCGGAAGGGTCTTTTATTCATCTTCATTCCTCCTTTACGGACGACTTCTAAACACTTCGGCTTATTCGTCCACCTCTCACCCTTTTCTGTGTTCCCCTTGGGCTCCCTGTCACTTCCGCGAAGTTGTCTTAGCCGCAAGTTCCAAAAACGCCCGACCAAGTCCTTCGTCGTTCCCTCTTCGCCCCCTTTTGCTGCAAAAACTTCCTTTGTCGGCGAAACTCCTTTCCTTTGGAAGACCTTTCCAAAACAGTTTTACTTTAGGTCAGCCCGTGTACCCCCACCTTTCCTTCGTTCGCCTCGCAAACAAAAGTTCCTTCCGGGAGCGGCTATAGACGCTTCTGTTACTTTCCCCAGGCGCCTTTTTCTTTCATTTTCGTATTTTTCCGGGCTTGGTTGGTAGAGTGTAGTCAGATTATTTTCATCGAGAACACGTGTTCTCCTCTCCCCTCTTTTGTTGATATTATCCCTCTTTATTCCCAAGCCTTTCCAATGTGGAGCATTTTATTCGTGTCGGTGGAAGCCTGAAGCGTCTATGCGCTCGGCACCGTTCTGGTTTTCCGAAAGATGATCTACCCATTCCTCAGCTTTTTTTTGTTCCCCCCCCTCGAGGGCCGTTTGCTCAAAGCCCTTTCTGCAGGAAGCAGATGCAAGGTTGTGGCAGTGTTTCTCTTGGGGCGTTTTTTTTTTTGTTTCTCCTATTTGTCATCCCGCTTCTTGCGGGCAGTTTATTGAAGGGAGAACCTAGATGATGTGCCCCCGGGCGTGGATTCGGTGGATCGGTGCTTCCCCATGTTGAGCGTTTCCATTTCCTTCCGTTCCTTTCTCCGAGCGAATCGACCTCTTTTGGGGCAAGAACCTGCTTTCCGACACGAGAACGAGGTTCCTGCCGCAAGATCTGTCCTCCCAGTAGTTTCCTCTTTTTTGAAGTGCCCGGTTTATTTCCCAGTCGGTCTTCGCTGCTGCAGCCCTTTTTCTGTTCCTGACCAGGCTTCGGCGCTCGCCCCCCCTCCCCCCCCCTCCCTCAGCCGTTTGCGATTGGTAGGCCGGTTTTTTTCAATTCGGCTCCGTAAGCTGTGAGTCCAGCAGTTGTTCTGCCTGCCACTGTAGTCCTGAACCACCTTAACGGATAAGCAACCATGTTTTCGAAGGCAGAGACCTTCTGCGCCGGTCAGTCCCGGTGCCTTTTTCATTCTTTTTTTCTTGCCCGTTTTCCCCCCTTCGCCATCTCTTTTTATTCTCCTTTTTTTTGTTGAGCTCGAATCCCCCTTTTTGTGTAGGACGAACGACCTTTGCCCGGCCCGCCAAATCCGATTTCTCTTTGAAATGTTGTCATTTCCCTCTCCCTTTTCTTTCTTTCCGTTTTGGTGGTGCATCGTTGCAACCAACGGGGTGCACACCCCCGGCGAGCAGCTTTCGTTGATGGCGTGTTCCGCGATCTTTACATTTCTCTTTTCAGGTTTTCCGTTGTTTTCTCCATAATGTCCTTTTTCCCCGAAACGGATCCTGCTGCCGGTCGACCCGGCGTGCGGGCGGTGTTCGTGGTCTTTCGGACCCTTTTTCCTGGCCGGACTCGCTCCCTCCTGACACGTCTTCCCATCGCATGCGCAGGCTATCTGTTAGCTTGGCGCGAGCTCGAACCTTCGAGCTTCATGTTTACTCCAACTTCACCTTTTACGTCTGGTAGGGCGGGTTGTCCCCCCCCCTCAAATCAGAGCACTCTTTTTCGTGTTCGATGCGATTTCCCTCCACACGATGGATTGCCGCCTGCTTTTTTTATCATCTCTCTTTCCGAGTCCTGTCTCGTTTTTTCCTTTTTTTCAAACCCCCTTCTAGTAATACTTGAATTCGGCCCCGCCAAGCAGGGCGTCGAAGGTGAGGTTTTTTTTTTTTACCTTTCCCTCGAGCGGTTCGGGAAATGCGGCAGTTTTGTCGTCGTTAAGCTTCTCGGAACCACTCACCTCCCCTCCCTACTTTCGTCTACAGTCCCCTTCTCCTCCCTCTACCCCTGAGAGTCGTGCTTTTTGGATCGATTGATGGCTGGTAGGGACCCGGGTTTCTCGAATCTTTTTGTTAACATTGCTGTAATTTTCTGTGCCGAGGGCCGTTTTTCGACCACTTCATCTCGTGCACGTGGCCCCCTGTTTCTTTTTGATTTTCCGCATCTCCTGTAAGTCCCTGCAATCCACACCTCCTTTTTTCGCGGAATAACAGCTTTTGGCTTGTGTTTTCCATTCGTTGGGCACCGTGTGACCCGGTCCACACTTTCTCCTTTTTCTTTCCCTTTTTTCGGCAACGGTCCCGCTGCAGGCGTTTCGCCGTCGAGGTTCTCAGGGTTATGAAATTCCCGCGCGCCCTTTTTCACTCAGTCCCCCCCTCTTCTTCGACGGGTTCTCCCAAATCGGGTGGTTGTTGGCCGAAAACCATTTCATTATCCTCACGCTTCGGTGTGGCTAAATTTCCCCGTCAAGGTCCACGTCCTTTCGCATGTTCGGGACCTTGCGCCCCGCCCTCCGGGCCCCCCCTGGCACGTTCTTCCTGTTACTTCCGTTGATATCTCTCTTCCTCTCCTTCCTGTTTTTCGGGTAGGGTGGATTCTTCTTTTCGAGAGGGGACAGGAGGAGAATCTTTTGTTTGGATGTCCGATGTGAGTCCTTGAAAACCCCCCTTGAAGCAATTTCCCTCTGGCCAATGACGTTGCCAGGATGTTCAGAATTTGCCATCTTTCCATTCCCCCTAACATTGTGCTATTCTTTCTCCTCCTTTTTGTTCGATATGGATCCAAAGACTTCGTTCCTTTTCCCCTTAGATGCTTCGGCGGGCCTCTTCCCGCCGCTTCCTACCCTTTTGCGGATTTTGATAAGTCCCCGCGCAGGTATCGTCCCACTTCGCCTTGGCCGTGTCCCTCTTTTTTCTGCCGTTTTTCGGCACACCTTGCCCCAAGGGCCAACGAGCTGGTTCTCATGAGTTCTGAGCAATTGCCGCATCCCGTTGCCAGATTTGACCAAAGCGTTTCTGTTTCGCCCTTCCACCGTTTGTGGACAAATTGCAGACTTGCCCAGCACTGGGCCAATTCCCCCCCCCCCCCTTCACTCTCCCAATTCTGAGAACCAGATATGAATTTTTTTTTTTTTTTTTTCGAACGCGACGTTGAGGTTTGCAGATTTATACTCCAAAGATTAACGTAACCCCAACGCTCCCTTCGATTCAGGGGCCCCCTGCATTCACTCCCCGGGGTCTTCACGGAAGAGCCCGTTTTCCCTCCTGTTCTTCGGACGTCCCGATGGAGGAGATAACCATCTCGGAAAGTTATTGTCTTCTTCGAGTGTGTTTCGAGATAAGCTGCACGCCTCACCATCCGCTCTTCGGGCTCTTTTTTAGGAACTTCCCAGCTGCACCCCTCCATCCTGCTTTCCTTCTTTGGCCTCGCCTCGGTCCCAGAGATTTTTCGCTTCCACAGAAAAAAAACCATTTTCTGGTCGCGGCTCGTAGGATCTTCGAAGACACCGCCCTGTCCCAATCAAAGTTCCTTGGGGCGGGTTGCCCATTTTCTAACCAACCGCGACGAGTTGTCTTCCCGAGTCATATTTTTCCCCCACAGCTTTTCTCCCATATTTCTGAAACGTCGGTGAAATGGTGACTGGTACCCATTTCGTTTACTTTTGTGCATTATAGCATGTTTCTCACCGCCTCTTCCTTGTCCATGCGATTCCCTTTTAGGGCTGTAAATCCTTTTTTGAGGATGCCTTCAATACGACGGGTTCTTGTCGGGACCTCTCCGACTTGCCACTCTTTCTTTCGACAGGCTATAGATTTCCCTTCGGTCATCCCCCCTACCCTGGATTGGCGATGAAGTTCCTCAAATCCGGCAATCGACCAACCTCGTCTGGGAGCCCGTGGCGCGCTGTCAATGTTTACTACCTTTCCTGTTGTTCGGAGTATGCAAACCCTTGCGGCGGCCCACCTCCCGAATTCAGCCTTCCTCAACTTTTTGGGGTCCGCCCCAGTTCACCTTTCCCCTACGGCTTTGGCGGGCCTTCAGGGGATGGCCCCACGTCTTTTTCGCAACAACAGCCAAAACACGCGGAGACTCTTGAGACCAATAGCTTTGATGACGCAGCGGCCCGCCCTAATTCCGTGCACCGTATTTTTGACGACGAGTTTTTCCCCCCTCTCGCATCTTCGGCATGTTTGTACCGTTTTTGATTGATGGTGCTCCCGATGACCCCCCCGCCCCCAGGACCGTGTGCGTCTCCCGTCTCGTTGGCTTCCCCTCTCTTGGCTACTTGCCCCCCGACGATGCAGTTCGAGGTTTTTTGGAAGAAATCTTTCCCCCCATCCTGTCTCTGCTCAATCCATGGGCGGCCTCCCGGCGAGGGGGAGGTTCCTGTCCCCACCCCGAAGGATCAGCCCATCTTTACTTGCTTCTTCCCCTAGGTGATCTACTGCAACTACGGTTTTCGGCCAGGCCTTAGTGCGCTCGATCTTTTCATACAGGCATTTGCGTATTTCTGAAGGGTTTCTGCCGCTCCCCCCTTTGGGACTTCAGGCAATCGGCCCTCTCCATCCACGGCCTGTGGGCAAATCATCTTTTCGGCCTCCGGTTGTGCCGTCGCTCGCCAGGTCCCTTCGCCAACGTCTCATTCTTCGGGCTTTCCCCTCTCCCCCGAGCGCTCACATTTCCCCCACGCACTCCCTTGGAACCTCCTTCTTTGCGCCTTCAACCCCCACCCCTGCTGCTTGTCAGCAGGCTCTTCTTCCGCGTTAATCCTCTGTGGAATTCACATCGTTCGCCCTCCTGCCAAAAACGGGCTTTTTCCTCCATTCCGCTTTCCTGTTCGTTTTCAAGAAAAATCCTTCTTCCCAGAATATTTTTTCTTTTTTGCCGTTTTTCCAGGTTCCTCTCCCCCCATCGAGAACGTTGGTATCTATATATTTCTCTCCCGGTGTTGTTTTTGTCACCGGGTGTTCCTCCCAGGTTTGACCGGGTCCCTCCCCTGAAATTTCCCGGGGTCTGTGATTTTCCCCCTGGGAAGCGTCTATCGCTCTTTAGCCTTTTGGGCGGATTGACACGATTGATCCCCCCTCCTTTATTAAAAGCGGAAAATTTTGCGGTGTTATGCCTCCGTTCCGAGGTTCCCAACCCCGGTTTCCTACGTTATATTTTTGGTGAAGGTGACCCTTGCGTGGCGCCGTGACCTTTCTTCTTTCTTTTGGGTTCACTTTACCTGGCCTCTCTTTGTTTCGGCCTTCCAACACTTTCCCGTTTCGGGCCCGGTGCCATATTTTCCCCCGAACAATGTTCCTGAGCGTTAAAGTGGTCCTCCTTCATATCTTGCAAGTTCTTTTTCTTCGGTAAGTGAATAAGACTTCCCTTCAGAAACCACCGTAATCTTCGAGCCACGGTTTCTCCCCCTCTCCCTCAGTTTTCATAGTCGTTGAAAGTAGACAATTCGTCGGGGTACCTTTCTGCGCTCCCAGTTTTCAGTCTTCCCTCAAGTTTTAGGCTCGACTTTTCGGGGGGCCAGCCCCACGCCTCAGCAGATGGTTTTTCTCTTTTTATTTCTTTTTTCCGGCTTCCCCCCTTCCCTGCAAGTTCGGCGGGTTCAGATCGCTACCCCTCTTGACATGAAAGTGTACTCCCCCGCAATCAGAACCTTCTCCCGTCCATGACGCACCATGGGCGACTTCACCCTCCTTTTCCTCTTGTGGTCTTCGGGTTTTTGGGGGTGGCTGCGATGCTTCACCTGTTCGGTTCGAGCTTGGGTAGCCCATTTCTCGATTTTGTGCGTTTCCCAGTTGCGGACCTCCATTCATGACAGGGCAAGCCACTGGGCCGTAGGCGCTTCCCCTGGTGGGCGCCGCAGAAATGCCTCTGGCGGGTTTTGCGCGTTTCCTCCACCACACTTGACACCCGGCGAGAAGTGTTGGACGAATGATTCTTTTGCCCGCAGATTTTGGTCCGTGTCCGCTGGCTTTTCTTTCCCCATGGGTTCCCCCGACATCATTTTCCGACACCCCCGTTGACGCTCCGCGTGGCCGGTGTTTCTTCTATAGGGGTCTCGGACAGAACGTTCTCCTGTCGGTCCTTTTCCCCGTTCCGGGCATTTTTGCGTTTTCTTTCCCTGAGTTTAGGGAATTGCGCGGTTTATCTGGATGTCGGCGTGCGCTCGACCTTCCCTTGTGTCCTCACCGGTCTCCCCCGTTTCCAATTCACTTTTTTCGGGTGTAAACAGCCATCCCCCGTCGGCGGGTTGTTTTTTCTTTGTGCAACCAGCCCTAAGGCTGGATTGCCGCCGTGTGCGTCTTCTTCGCCCTGATGCGGGTTTTCTGCAGCGACCCTCGTCATTTCCTGAGGAATCCGTGCGCAGTTGCCCTTACAAAGTAAGGCAGATGTTTGCCTACGATCCCCCAATTTTGAGGCGGAAATTGGGAAGGGTGCTTTTTTTCCCAGCTTCTCGAACCCTTTCCTCGCCGCAGACTTTCTTCGTTTTTTTTATTAGGCCCCCCCACTTTCTCGGGCCGCGTTTCTTCGAGATAGACGTGATGCTGGAGGGATTTTTCCCCCCCACCCGCTGCGGGCGCTGTCCTGTTGTGGTTTCCATCGTGTTAGGGGCCTTTTCGTGCCCGGTGCCTTCGCAATTCTTTTTCCCTTCTGGGTTCGCGACTTCTGGGTTGCAGGTCCTCCGTTAGGGTTTTTTTTCCTGGAAATGGGTGCTTTGCGCCCCCACGCCGCGTTTCGGAGGGAATCTTAAACGGATTGTGTTCCTTTTCCGGTTTAAACTGACTCGGCCCTCAGTCTCTTCCCCTGTTTGCCTTTTCAGGTGTGCTCAAAGGCCGCGGCAGCCTTCCGGTCAAGGATTCCGGAATTTTTTTCCAGGGCGGCGGCTTATTCTGGCCATCCGCCTAACTTTCTGGAGGGATTCCCCCCGGTTTGGGTTTGCTTTGAAGCGCTCTCACGCATGGTAGGGGGTGTTTGCTACATCTCTTCCAGCATGAATATCTTCATTTTGTTTCTATCCATTCGAACCAGCCCCACCCCTTGGCAAAGTCCTTGCGTCGGATTGATCTTCTATTCTTCTCTTTTTTTTACGATTTTGGTTCTTGAGCTTTAAAGGTTGAAAGTCCAATTATTCCCAGTAACGTCCCACCACGGGAAAATGACGTAGTGTTCTGGTTCTCATCCGGCACTCATCCACCCCCCCAGCGATATCTTTTTTTTTTGATCTTTGGCCCTCTTTCCCCGAAATATGTTTGATCGCTCTCGGTTCGTGCCCCCCACCTCGACACCCTTTTTCAAGTCCGACAGCTCTTTGAGGACAGCTTTCTAAGTTTTTTTTAATGCGCACCTTCGGCCCTTTTCCTCTGCCGCGTCTTGCCGCGGCACCCCCTTCCTCAAACCAAACGGCCAACAACCTCCACCCACATTTTGAGGCGTCTCGTTGTTCTTCCTCCTTCCCTTTCGAACGAAGGACCAAAAAGCCCTTCCTTTGATGACCGGTCTGTCTTTTGGGGTTTTCTTTAACCTCCAGCGTGTCTTCTTAATTCCCGACCCATCTGGGCCCCCAATGAGTCCCCTTTGTACTATATGGAAGTCCCTTTTTTTTTCTCGGTTTTTTTTGCGATTCTCCCTCCACGATCATTGTGCCACACCGTCTGACCAAGCGCTTCTTCGTTTGCCTACTCGCATCATTCGGTTCGCTCGACTTCCGCAGGACGCCTGAGTTCTTCAAAATTTGCTGGGCCCCTAAGCGACAGGTAGGTTTTTGTGCTCGTTCCTCGGTGTTTTTCCCGTAGTTCTTTTAACGGACGACATCACCCGTGTCCCTCAGTTCCGCCTTCCCGTCGTCCATGAAGCTTTTTTTTGCAAAAAAACCTTTCCTGGCGTCTTCGAGGTCTCCCTTCGCGGGCTTTTTTGACGAGTCCTCTTAGTTTCGTTTCATCACAGGGAAACCCCCCTTCTTTCTGGAGCTCTTTCCTCGACCGAAACCTGTCCACGGTTTGCTTCCGGTCTTTTTTTTATTCCTCCCTCTGAAAAACCCCTCCTCCCGAGAGTGGAGCTGTCGTGGAGGTTTAAACCACCTGCCCCCCCCCTTTCCTTCTTGGAGCTCTTTTTTTTGAGAAAACCATCGGCCTT